>Ga0180433_10000433_pt1 | contig 71461 bp, 67 predicted proteins | sample SS_ome_8_FD_132980 | JGI IMG/M metagenome (GOLD analysis project Ga0180433, IMG submission 132980) | Hypersaline lake sediment archaeal communities from the Salton Sea, California, USA - SS_1_D_1 metaG | ecosystem: Environmental > Aquatic > Non-marine Saline and Alkaline > Hypersaline >...
ACGGGGCCTTGATTCGCTCTCAGAAATGGTAGTAGAACTCCCTCTCCCAGTCCGCCACGCACCCGCACTCCAGACCCTCAAGTGCCGAGGGATCCTGGAAAAGGGAATACCTGCTTATCATGGCCCTCGCCCTTTTATCGCATCTCCTGCAGTTATGGGGGCCCCTTCGGGTACCGAAGGCAACGGTGTCGCAGATGATATCCACGGCTCCGCCCAGGTCGCCCTGTGCCTCGAGAAGGACCTCCCTCACCGTCCAGATCCAAGGCGGCCTGTAATAACCGGATCTCTGCATTTCCTGGACCAGCGTGGTCCTCTGTACATTACACGCATTCAATGAAAGGGCGTCTACCATCCCGGCCGCCTTTTTCATGCTCCTAACCGAGTCGTGAGCTGCATCGAACTCGGATATGAAGGGCGGTTTTAGGAGGATGTATGCCTTGCACCTTGAGCCATTCTGCCTGATAATTTTACTTGCCCTGGCGAAATCCTCGAATGAGAAGCCCTTGCCGATGCACCTGTCCCTGATGGTATCGTCTGTAGTCTCGAGGCCAATTGCTACCTCGGTTTCGACACCGGGCAACGCCCCTACCAGGTTCTCGATGCCCTCCCTTGACACGTGCTCCGGGCGGGATTCCACGGTAAACTCGGAGAGGTCGCCTACCCCGGATAATCTCTCTAACATTTTTTTTCTTGACTCCACGCCTATCTCGCGGTCATCGAAAAAACTGCCGGAGGTAAAAATTCTCAAGCCAAAGGGTTCACCGGCTCCTGATATTTTCGATATCAGCAGCTCCACCTGTTCTCTGATCTCCTCAGGAGTCACCCTGCGGGAACATGAGTCGCTTGAAAAGCCGCACATGGAACAACCACCCGAATCTCGGGCCCACCTGCATCCCCCCGTGTCCAGGATACCGTAGCTGACCCTTCCCGGGCCGTAGAACATCCTGTCCTTCCTGGTCCAGAGGGACATCCTCGGTCTTTCTCTCGCTTGAAGTCCCCTCCTCCTAATTTCCGAAATTCTTCTCCTCAGCTCGCCTCTATCAGGCAGCCTCCCGGTTCCCATCACGCCCGCCTTTGACACCTTCCCCGGGCCTGCGGGAGATGACATATATGTTTCCGGTCAGGTCGATCTGTGTACCCATCCATCCCGTGTGATCCAATTGCCCTCGCTCTGTGCCTGTGTATCGAAGGAACCCTCCGAACTTGGAGGGATGATTCATCAGATGATAGAATCCATGTCGCCTGCTGGAGATGTCCCTGTCTCGGGCTTCCTTGGCAATGAGTCATTCTGTGGTCAGTCGAGCGACATTGTGATTCCATCTGGACCAGTAACTTCTGGCGCGGCCATGGTCGGTGCGGGCATTAAAGGTAAAACGGGCCTGGTCGATCCCTGCAGTAGAGAGGAGGAGTTCTTAAGAACCACGGAAGCATTCCTCTCCCTACCAGCCATCGAGGGCATGGTATCACCCCTGTTCGGCAGCGCAATAGTCCGGAGGGAAAGTGGGCTTTTTATTGCCAGAGACCCCCTGGGCACGAAACCAATGTTTACATCCTCGGGCAAAATACCCTGTGCAGCGAGCGATCCCAGAGCACTTGAAGTCGCCCACGGACGAGTGATTCCCCTCAAACCCTCCACTTTTTACGATCTCGGTGGTGGCCCTGGGATCAGCACTCACATGCGCGTTCCAAAAATTCAAGCCGGGGTAAAGATCGGGGAGGTAATTGACGAACTTCTTGCAGCCCTGAGGTCATTCATCGAGGCTCTCCCCCCTCCCCGGGCGCTTTTCTTCTCCGGCGGGATAGATAGCTTGATTCTCGCGAAAATATGCGGGGAAATCGGGGAGACAACCCTGATATCTGCGGGAATTGAAGGGTGCAAGGACCTCTCAAGGGCGAGATCGGTGGCTGGTGAAATACCCTGTCCCCTTGTCTCCCTGAAGATCCCGGTTAGCTCGATACCCGGGGATGTAGAAATTCTTGAAAGAATTAACCCCACGGCAAAACCCATGAACGTGGCAATTGCCCTGCCCATTCTCCACGCGGCGAGAGCAGCCGCCGAAATGGAAATAAACACTGCAATTGCCGGGCACGGGGCCGATGAGCTCTTCGGCGGTTACCACAGATATATCTCTGAAGCTGACCCGAGACCATCCATGCTAACAGATCTACTAAACCTGCATTCCCGTGGCATGACGGTATGCGACCTGGCCTCCAGGGGTAATAAAGTGGATCTCTACCTACCATTCCTCGATCAATCCATCGTCGAACTTGCGCTTTCCCTGCCAACCCGGCACCTGATCGGGAAATCCGGCAGGAAGATCCTGCTCAGGAAGACCGGGGTGAGAATGGGGCTTTCCAAGAAGTCCGTTATGGCCAAAAAATGCGCAATACAGTATGGAAGCGGGGTTAACAAGCACGTTTTCAGGCTGCTCGGAGGTAGGAAAGAATGACTCCGGGATCGGTTACCAACCGGGAAATAGCAGGTTTTGCCAGGAAATATGGCCTCCAGAGAATTCACCGCGTCCTGCTCGGGCACGATGGTTCGATGACGAACCTGCTCGAGCTCATCACGTGTGGAAGCGTGGAACTCAGGACCCTGAGGCAGAAAGTCGTGCCCTGCCCTGACCTAGCCACAAAGGCGCTTCGGATCAGTGTGGGCGAAGCGGTTAACGAGCGGGACATAATCATGGTCAGGAGCCTGGATGGATATCCCCTGCTTCACGCCAAATCCTTCACGCCAATTTCCAGGCTTGACCCGACCTTCAAATCGGACCTGATGAGGGCCGACATCCCGATAGGGAAGATAATTCAGAAACACGGGATCGAATCCAGAAGGGAGCTAATGGAAATAGGTCTAATAGAGAGAGACGAATGCCTCGGTAAACTACTCAGATGCCCCGGTCCGTACATCTGGAGGTCCTACAACATAATCACCAAGGAGCTCCCGCTGATTACCATAAGGGAGAGCCTCCCAGCCTCCCTCTACCTTCAGCCAGAGGCTGAAAGCAGTTAAAACGCCAGGATCTCGCTAACTTGAGAGGGACCGACTTGGACATCGGCAAGCGATGTGACTTCCACACTCACACGATCCTTAGCGATGGAAACATGATTGCCTCTGAGCTTGCTCGCCAAGCCGAGGACCGCGACTACCTAGCGGTTGCGATCGCCGATCATGCCGATAAGAGCAACATCCGGGGGATTATCAGGGGCCTGGTAGATGTAGCCCGCGATGTTAACTCGTTATGGGATATAAGGCTCCTCGTTGGTGTGGAGATCACCCACGTGCCGCACCAGACGATTGACGAGCTGGCCCGGAACTCCAAGGAGATGGGTGCGAACATTGTCGTGGTCCATGGCGAATCGCCCGTTGAGCCGGTGGTCAAGGGAACTAATGCCGCCGCGGCCAGGTCCAGATACGTCGATATCATCGCTCACCCGGGGAGGCTTTCCATCGAGGATGCACGTGCCGCCGCGGACTCGGGAAAGTTCGCAGAAATAACAGCAAAAAAGGGCCACGGGAAGACAAATTCGTGGGTTGCCCGGGTCGCGACAGAGACCGGGCTCGAAATGCTGGTTAACACCGACCTACACACACCGGAGGACTTCATTTCGCAGGAAAGGGCACTTGGGATAGCCCTCGAATCGGGCCTTTCTGAGAAAGATGCGATCAGGACCGTAAGGGATAACCCGCTAAGGATACTCGAGAAAACTGACCTTCACTTCAGGCGCTAGCTTCGGTCCTCCGGATCAGATCCATCGCCTCTTTTTTCCTCGCCATTGCATGGTCCACCGCTTTCCGAAGCATTCTCTCCATCTCTGGTGCATTGCTGGGTTCACCGGTATCTACCACCATCTTCACCCTTGTGTAGGCGCTTTCCCGGAATCTCGGGAGAAGCTCCGATACCCCGGAATCCCGCTCGATCCTCACCTCCGGGCTTTTCGTCGTACGACCAATTACCGTCGATCTTATCCCGGCCTTCCTGAGGTCCAAGACTATTCCCTCCGCTGCTTCCCCGGTGCAAAATATGAGCAGAGAATCAAGAGATACCCCGAGATAATCAATGCCGCTTTCGTCCAGGAGGACCTTTACTCTCCCGTTTACCATGGATGAGACCCTGCTCTCTACCACGACCGCTCCACATCCTGCCTCGCCCCCTATCTCATGCAGATCGGCCCGCAATCCACCGTTCGTTACATCGGCCATGCAATGAATGGAACTCTTCCACCCGCCTTCAAGGATTATTTTCGAGGCTGTTAGGAATTTCAAGTTCAATGTCTCCTGGACGACCTCCGGGTGGCCGGAGTAAATCGCAGTTGTGCAGATGGTTCCGCCGCCTGCGCCCTCAGTCATCACTATCGCATCCCCCTTCTGCACGTCCCTTCTGGGAAAAATCACGCCAGCAGCGCCTATGGCGCTTACACCCCCCGTTATCCTGGTCCCTATCACCATGTCCCCACCTATCCTCAGGGTGCTTCCACCTAGGATCGGGCAGCCGGCCGCATCGCAGACCGTGGCTACTCCCGCCATGAAATCGAAAAGCTTGCCCACATCGGCATCGTCAGCCAGATGGATGTCGACCAGCAGTCCTGCCGGAACAGCCCCCTTTACGTAAAGGTCGCGAAAGGCGGCGCGGGTAACATGGAAACCGGCCAGAAAAGGGAAGTCGGAAAGGCGGGAGTGCATTCCCTCCATTTTGGCGACTATTATACCTCCCCCGTCAACCCCGATCGCGCCAGCATCGTCCATGTCCCTCGGGGAGAGAATAACCCCGCGTGAAGAATCAGAAAAATCCGCGATAAGCCCATGAACAAAGAAATCACCGGTGCCCCTGCACCCCACCCCCTGGTTCCCCATCGTGATTCCCGAATAGATGGGAGCCATAAAAGGGATTTCACCCTCAAGAGCCCCCCTGCTAGATTCGACCTCGTCGATGACAGCCGAGGATAGCCTGCGGGCATCCGGCACTGAGGTGTCCTTGAAGTCCAGGATTTCATCTGCGAGCCTCTTTTCAATGTCCTTCCTCGCCAAGCCCCGGCTGAACATTTTCCGGGCCAAACCCTCAAGATCCGACATTACTATCATCCGCACCTGATTTTTATGGCTGTGTTAACTCCCGAATACCGGGCCAGCGCCAATTAAGTATTCTTCTGGATGTTCAAGATATTTATCAGCTATTTGTCGGAATGATGTTTAAAGGGACGCCATTCAATGCAACCCCGGGATCTTGATGTGGACCAGGTCTATTGGTCTCGAATTTACAGGGACATTGCATCTACACTTGACCTGGACCAGGAGAAAGACAGAAAGGCAACGAGCAGGGCTAATGAACTTTTCATGTCACGTGGGGATGAACTGACCGAATTGATCGAGTATCTCGGCGCCCTTATCTCCGGGAACCGCGTCGTTATATTCGGCTGCGGACCATCTCTTGATCAACATGTCACCGAACTCCATTCAACCCTGCTTAAGGGGGCCGCTACCTTGATCGCGGCTGATGGAGCAACCTCGGCCCTTCTTGAATCTGGAATTGTCCCTGATGTGATTGTAACCGACCTGGATGGAAAGATCCCTGATATCGTTACTGCTTCGAGAAAGGGCGCCATCATCATGCTTCACTTCCACGGCGACAACCAGGAGCCCATAGCAATGTACCTCCCAGCCCTGGAAAACGTGCTGCCCCTTACACAGAACGAGCCAACCGAATTCGTGAGAAATTTCGGGGGTTTCACCGACGGGGATAAGTGCCTGTTTATCGCCGTCGCCTTTGGGGCGGCCATGGCCATGCTGGTCGGCATGGATTTTGGTGATGTCGTCGGGCCCAGGTCAAGCCCGGGAGGGGATGCCGGTTCAGATAAAATCAAGAAACTGGAAATAGGCAGGGGCCTCTGCCAGGAGCTAATTCACAGGTCGGGACTTGATGTTTACACGCTATCCCGTCGGGCCCTGGAGGGAGCACAAAATATCAGTCCGTGTGATGCCAATAAAAGGCTTGAGGGAGGGCACCAAAATGCCTGAGGATGATATACTGGCCCGGGTTTTTCCCGAGGATGAATTGTTCGAGGTAATCCTCACGACGGAAAGTGACGACGGGCAAGTGAATGCTGCGCCCGTTGGAGTTGTAAGAAGGGGGCATAGGGCAATTATCGAGCTTTCCGCCTCCACCTTAAGTCTCATGAATCTCAGGAAAAGGGAATCCGGTCTACTGAACCTAGTATCCGATCCCATGACCTTTGCAGAATCTGCCTTTGGGATCTACGACAGTAAAGCATACGTGCCTGAAAGTCCCGTAAAAAGGCTGCCGAATGCAAGGGCGAGCATCCCCCTTGGCCTTGATTCCTGCCAGAATTTCACGAGGGAAGACCGGCTAGGGGCAACCGAATTCGTTCGGCTCACCCTCGATATCGAGGGGCTGAAAATCCACGCGCCCCCGGAACCCTATTCAAGGAGGCGGGCAGCTGCTATAGAGGCAATCGTGGCGGTTACCAAGGCCGAGGTGGCGTGCGAGAGGGGACTGACAGAAGTTCTCGAGGAGATCAAGGAGGAAGTAAACCGATTACGCAGGATCGCGGGCGGTCCCGATGGATCGGCGGTAGAGGCATTCGAACTATGTGTCAATCGGCTTGAAGCAATGAACGGGGACGAAAGAAACCATGGATGAAAAAAAAGCCCTGGTACTAACCGGACGGCTCTGCGCAAAACCCCTTCATCGCCTAGTAGATCCCGGGAAGGGAGAGATTCTCGAGCTCCCGATAGAAGTCGCTGCCCTCATGAATCCTGAAATCATCAGGCATCAGTTGCTGGGGCTGGACCTTACCGGGTATGATTACGTCATGGTGCCGGGCGCTCTCAAGTTCGACCTCGAAATGCTTGAATCGCAACTTGGTCTGCCTTTCTACCTTGGTCCAACACATTATGTCGATGTCCCCATGGTTCTGGAAAATCTAGACAAATCCCAGCTCTCAAAGACCTCGCCCGCCGACCTCGTTTTGAAAGATTTGCTTAGAAATCGAACCAGGGATTTTTACAGATCGGCAGAATCAACCGATTTGAAATCCGAGATCGTGATCGGGAAGGGCAAGGGAAGCATCCCAATAGGCGGGAGCCTCCCCCCGAGGATAGTCGGTGAAATTGTAGATGCCCCCGGCAAGGACGTATACGAAATTCTCACGGAGGCAAAACACCTCGCAAGGTCGGGAGCAAGCATTATCGATATTGGGATGGTTCCTGGAAGGGATGATCTGGACTTCATTGACGTTATCGTACCGTTAATCAAGCGGGACCTGGACGTTCCGGTCAGCGTGGACACGCTACGGGAAGAGGAGATACTTGCCGCCGCCGACGCGGGTGCGGACCTCATACTTAGCATTTGTGGATCAACGCTGGACATCGTCCCATCCCTCGACTTGCCCGTGGTTATCGTGCCACTGGAATCAGTGGACTCGGCGAGGCCGAAGAGCGGCAGAGAGAGACTTGAGATGATTACAAGGTTCGCGTGTAAGCTGCATAATACCGAAATTATCGCGGATCCGCTTCTTGAACCGCTTGGTCTCGGTTTTTCCAGATCTATCGGTAACTATCTTGGGCTAGGCGAATGTCTCCCTGACACACCATTCCTGATGGGGGTTGGTAATGTAACGGAACTCGCAGATGCGGATTCGATTGGCATGAATGCACTTCTTGCTGGAATTGCCGTCGAAACGAAGGCGAGCCTGCTTTTAAATACGGAGAACAGCCCAAAAACCCGTGGGAGTACAGGAGAGCTTCGTGCCGCGTGTGAGATGATGTACTACGCCGTCCAGAACCAGGTGCCCCCCAAGAACCTGGGCCTCAATCTACTTAGATTCAAGGAGAAAGTTTCCAGGGATTTTCCGGTCAATATCCCAAGGGAGAGGGTACTTGTAGACCCTTTTGATGACGCACCGGCTTCACTCGACGGTGGAATATTCCACATCACAATCCTAAACTCTAAGATACATGCTATCTTCCGAGGTGATAACAGGGAGGTCGACATCATCGGGAGTGATGCTGACGCAATTGTGTCCGAACTTGAGAGCCAAGGCATTCTTCCCGGGCCACGGCATTCATTCTACCTTGGCAGCGAATTGAAAAAGGCGGAGATAGCTCTGCGAACGGGGCGAAGTTACGTCCAGGATGAACTCCTCTTCGAGGGGAGTGATGAAAATGAAAAGGATAAGGATTAACGCAGGATCCAGATTACACTTCGGCCTCCTCGATCTTACAGGCGACCTCGGAAGGGTTGATGGGGGAATCGGTCTGTATCTATCCAAACCAAGGATGATTATCGAGGCCGGGCAGTCTAGTATAACCAAATCCAATTCTAATACTGAACTGGTGAGACACGCAGTAAACCAACTTAATGAACACTTTGGCCGGAACACCCATCTTGATGTCAAGATCATTGAATTCTATGGACAACATGTCGGTCTTGGATCATCGACACAGCTGCTCCTTTCTCTTGGAAAAGCCTACTGTCAACTTAACAAGGTTTCATGTTCCGTACGGGAACTTGCCACAATCCTAGGAAGGGGCAGCACCTCCGGCATTGGAGTCGCTGGATTTGAACGGGGCGGATTCATAATGGATGCCGGGCACCCATTTGGTCCTGGTAAGAACAAGGATAATTTTCTACCGTCAAGGGCATCCAGTTCCTCGCCAGCACCTGTCGTATTTCAGAGGGATTTTCCCAGAGAATGGGTTATTGAAATAATCGTTCCTGAAAGAGGGCCTGGTCTTTCCGGGGAGGAGGAGGTAGACTTCTTTAAAAAAAACTGTCCCATCTCGTCTACCGAATCAGATTCCATAGCACGTATCGTTATTTCATGTGTATTACCTGGAGTTATCGAGGGTGACATCGAGACCTTCGCTAGAGGAATTAATCTGCTCACAACCCTTGGATTCAAAAAAAGGGAGATTGATAATCAATTTAATGATCTAAAGTTAACATTACAAAACCTTAAAGTTATAACACAAAATACTGCTGCTATTGGTCTTAGTTCATTTGGTCCGACTTTATTTATAATATGGAATACCGAAATGAAAAACAAGTATATAACGGATGTAAAAAGAGAAATTAATCATCTTTTAGGAAGGCATGGGGGTAAATCATATACAACAAGAAGCCGTAACACAGGTGCCATTTCAGATTGGGTGGATAATTAAAATACACTTCACTTACTATTTGAATTTTTGAATGACAATACACATAACACTACATATTATCTATTATTGTCATCTGTTTGAATATATGAATATTGATATAGCGTGTCATGCTTGTTTATCGAAAAAGAATAACAAGGAGTAAATTCAGGATGCACTGTTTTCCTGTTCAAACGATCAAAAAGCATGGTACTTGGTCAACCCTTCTTGAATGCCCTGGTGACCTCCCTAGAGAGAATATAGCGATTTTTTCTACCAACCTTCTCTACTAGCACAACACCCATGTTACGTAATCTGTTTAGTTGTGTGTTTATACTCCCGTAGTTATCTATACCGAGGTAGTCGAGTATTTCTGATATAAACGCTCCATCGGGATACTCGGACAGGGCCTGAATGATGGATCTCTGCTGCGGTGAATACCTGTCTAGTATCTGTTCCCTCATAGGAGCAGCTTCTCGTTTCCTGCCAAGGAATTCGACAACCAGTTGTTCATCAATAATTTCCTTGCCGAGTCTAATTGCCTGGAAGACAAGCTGGGCCGAGAGAGATAGAGTATCCCTGGGAACTCCCCTCGCGTGTGAGTGTATTTCTTCGATAGCCTCATCCGTGAAGGGCAGGCCATCGCTTACATCGTTATCCCCTCTGGCCCACGCAATCCTTCTGTAGATGAGTTCCTTGGTTTCGTCTAGGTTGAATGCTTCCAAGAAAATCCGCATTTTAATACGGTCTTCCAGGGGTGGTACCTTTCTCCTTATGGTATCAATTGAATCCTCAGTACCAGCAAACACAATAGAGGCACCTGAGTCATGAAGAGTTCTTACCCATCGAGCTGCCGTTTCGTCAATCTCCTGGAACTCATCGATTAGGATGCAAATATTATCGTGTTCAAGTTGTTGGGTAATGTTTGTTGTGATCTTGTTTATCTCGAGGGTCTTTCTGCGAAGGATTACTCTGGCTATTCTCTCTATAATCCCGGGTCTATGGATCTGTGAGTAAATGAAGCTCAACATCTCGTTGTGCGTTAGCGGTTTTTCTATGAGAATGACTTTATCGCCGTTATTCTTTTCTAGTGTATATTTCATCTTCCTGAGGAAGGCGCTCTTCCCATAACCAATCGGTAATAGTATACTGACCATGCCCTGGTTGTGCTGGAGCATGAATGCGGCTTGGTTAAGGTCCTCTTCATAACGAGGTACATAAACAAACTCGTTAGGTAGGGGCGTGTTTAGTATAAAGGGCTCTCTCCCGTGAGACCAACCCTGTTTAGAATAAAATTCATCTGTTATATTTGTACTCACCTAGTAAACACTCCAAACATGTATCCGATGAAATTCCGAAATATTCTAACATAAAACAAACACAAGAACAGGGGAAATCAGGTCTAGTTTGAACGGCATTGAGGTTCTAATAAAGTTTTTGTTTACTATGTTCCGGGATTGTTTGTGTGTTGTTAATGATAGAGGCGGGCGATGTTTAATTTGTTGACATGTCGTTAGGAAGGCGTTGTAATAGACGAGGAAGAACGGAAGCAAGACGGGCATTACAAGAAGCGGGTGTTTAATTTGTTAATGGCGTGTTATAATTTGTTAGAGGATCTATAAACGGATTAAAACAATTTATTTTGATGTATAGAGAGGAGGCCTGGAATAGTACTGGTGGAAGCAGTGGAATAGGGGGGAGAGGAGCTTGGTGATCGAATGGAATGATATCAGATGATCTCATATAACAAAGGTGTTATGACCTTGTTAAAAATATCAAATTGTTTGTTACATGGTTGTTTGAAGTGTAAGACGCGTCCGACTTCGTGGGTATTATGGGGGAAAATGCTCCGAAAATCCCTTTAATTCGGAGGTTTAAAAGAAACAAGTACACACACCAATGTTTGTATAATGTTTGTTATTATTTAGAAAAGCACAGAGAAGCGGTGTTTAATTTGTTAGATAGAGTGGGGTTATTGTTACGAGAAAGAGCTGGCCTTTAAAAAATCAACAATCTCACCCGGGATGTTTTTTACTAATGCAGAAGATAATCCCTTAAACCCTGGGGAAGGGTTTACTTCTAATATATAAGGACCATCACTGGTAAGTAATATATCGACACCAGCAATGTCCAGGGACAATGCTTCGGCAGATCTAATGGAATACTCGATAATGCTTGAAGATACATCGCTTGAGGATAAAGGAGATGCATTTCCACCTAAGGAAATGTTATGTTTATGGATTTTGGACTCCCTCTTTATTAGACCCGAAACTTGGCCTCCTATGATAAGTGCTCGAATATCAAATTCGACTTTTTTGTAGGGCTGTAGAAGCGGAATATCACGGTTCTTGTAGAAGAGGGATATGATATCCCCGGCAACTTGGTTATCTGGGGACATAAGGACGCCAATGCCTCCAGCACCCTCGAGCGTTTTTATCATTAAAGGGGGTTCCATTTTCTTTGTTATGAACATGTTACGAACAGGATTTGGTGAGGCAAAAAAGGGCAGAACAGGAATTCCCGCCTTCGAAAGCAATGAAAGGGCAAGATGTTTTCTCTGAGACTTTAGTGTAGAAACTGGTGGATTAACAATTCTAATCTTATCAGAAGCGAGTTCAAGGACATCAAAAAAGAAACTAACGGTTTTAGTTCCGTAAATTTGGCCCCAGGACGATATTGCACGTTGAAAAATTAAATCAAAATCAGAAAAGGGTTCATTGGGGTCTACAGGCCCATCTAGGTCGTGGACATCCAATTCGGGACCGGTTCCAAACTCTGGAGATAAATCGAACCCCAGCCAGACATCAGCAGGGGAATATGCAGAAAAGTCCACCCCCATCCGTCGAAATTCCTTGGCGAAAGCATGCTTTTCAAATTCATTCTTGGGGAAGTAGGCAATTTTCATGATGGAAAATAGGTGGTCGTGTCTGATATCTTATTCGGTAGTAGGCGTACATAATAGTTAAATTCCCTTGTTACGGGTATGTTAGATAAGTGGGAAGGGAAGTAGCACGGGGAAGCAAAAGAAAGCAACTTTCAGATATTAAAAATGTAAAAACTTTTGCTGATTGTAAATAAATATTAATAATCGCAACTCGTTAAATTATCAAGCACGTTCAGCTACCTAGATGCTGTAAGGCAATATACAGGTGAAATAAGCGGAAATTCAGCGGCAAAAGGGGAAAAAAGGAAGTATAACCGGTCTTTTGGTAATTCGGGGACTATTATAACCAATTTCAGGACATACAGGGCCTGGAATTTGGGGATCATTTAACGCTCAAAAATCATCTTTATTGGCACTGCAGGCACTGAACGAGGAATATGTTGTATATTTAGGGGAATATTTAGTTCTTAAACGGAAAACTGGGCGATAATATATACTTGATAGGCCAGAAATGGCTTGTTCGGGCTTTATTGGCTTGATTAAAAGATTTTAGAGGAGTATCTAATGAAAATTCAGGTCCAGTTTCACTACATCGAATAAGGGAAACCCAAGTTAACACTCAAATTAGGGCGGTTTTGAATTTGTCGACCCTTTCGGAACTAAGGGCACCCCGTTTCCGGTCATTACCGACACATGCTGCACCACGAATCCCGACCACATCCGGGTTGCACCGCCGCAACTGACCCGCGTGTTTTTCCCTGAGGGACCCTGCAAGCGCACCTATGATTCCCTGGTCTTCGGCTTCTGAAATAAACTTTACCAGCTGGTCCTCCGATAGGAAATCAAAAAGGGATTTGCCGTCCTTGTTTATCGTATCGATTAGTACACCATCCGCACCTGAACGGGCTGCAATTCTTGGCAAGAGGAGCGGGGATATGGACCCTATGGTTTTCCAATCGCCATAGCCGCATGCTATAACACCAATGGAAGGGTCCACGTATTTAATGGCCCTAACTGCAGGTTTTATTATTCCAGCCGCTCCTGAAGGGTCGCTTACGCCATAAAGGCCCAGTTTGATATAGTCAGGTGAATATTTGGCGGCCCCTGCAGCGGCAAGCGATGCTGTTCCCGGAATATTTGGCAGATCCCCGATGGCGCAACTGGTTTCCCTTTCGGACCCGACTTCATTCAAGACCTCCTCTATGACCCAGGGATACGGAGCACCGAGAGACCCCTCCATCGGGTTTTTAATATCGATTATATCTGCCCCACCCTCTACTGCGGGAATTACCTCTTTGCCACAGATAACGCTAACAAGTAATTTCACCTTTGCTCACCCTATTATGGTAGGATATGGGTTCCTATGTAACTCTGGTTCCTGATTATCATTTCTAGCCTCTCGGGATAGTGACCGTTGACCAGCCATGCTCCCATTTGATTCTCTCGAAGGAAGACCGGAGTGTGAGAATCCAGGGGCATTGATTGAAAAGTGAATAGTTCATCGACACCGATTTCGGTGATTAATTTCCCTCCCGGGTAGGGTGCAATGAGCCCGTCAACGGCCTTGACCAGAATCAGTTTGGCGTTTAAAAGTTTGGCAATATATGCAGATATGGTATCTGAAGTTATGCCCCAGGATTTGGGCAGGTCGCTTGATCTTACGATGTCCAGTGGGAGTAAAATCGGAATTCTATTGGTTTTAGCCAGGGCATCGGATGTTATGATGAAGGCTTCTGGAAAAAGCGAGTGAAATCTGTAGGCATTAAGATGCATGCAAAAAATGGCAAGCAGGTGGGAGGATTCATCGGGTAGATCCTCCCTCTTATCCAAAGCCCTAATAACATCCGCACAACGTCCTCCCCCTGTAACTATGACAAAACGCTCGGAAGACGCCATGCTAATCAGCGCTCTGGCAATAGGTATCAGTACGGAGTCCTTCTGGTCAAGAACGCTCCCGCCTAGCTTGATTACCCACATTCAGGAAACCTCATAGCCCTGAGTAATGAAAGTGATATGGCGGGAGCGGCGGTTGAGACCTTGGTCTCACTGCCCCTATATTGAATTGCTAGTGTTGATCTAAGTAGATCGTGAAAGGAAATTATTTCGCTCAGTCCCGCGGACTTGGCGGCGGGTTCCGCGAGGCATGAAAAGCCGATGCCAGCGATTATGCAGGGTGGTTTTTTCATACCGAAGTGGTTATCGAGTAACTCCTGTAAATTATTCGCAATTCTTGAGATTTGGGCGTGGTGGATGTAATTTGCTATTTCAAGGATCTGCTCGGTAGAAAGGTGGTCTCTATCTGAACATACCACACGGGAAAGGCGGCACAATGCCTCGGGAATCTCTGCGGGACGGCCGTCGCTTGTTGGAACCGTATATTCATCCGGGGTAATTAGGCCAAGTACCAGGTTTACGTCAGCGATCGTGCTGAAGTTTTCCGATGCGATCCCAGTTTTTTTTCCATCAAGCATAACATGGTCAACGATTGTGGCCACGTTTGTCCTCAAAGCGCCGGTATAAACGAGGTTGTTATTTGCCAGCCTTCCCAGGTCGGAACGGTCCTCAACTCGGGGCAATCCATCAGTAACTGGTATAATGTCGGTGGTCGTGGAACCTGCATCTAGGTATATGGCGTTCTTCAGCATGCTGCCTATTAGAAGTGCAGGAGCGACCCAGTTAGCTGCCGCAACCTTATCCGGCTCAACATGCTCACCCCCCGGCGCGATAATTTCCCCGTCGTTGAGGAACGCCCTTGACCGGGGTTCAATGGATCCAACGATAGATGTTATTTCTTTGACTCCATCGGCCTTGGTGTTAAAACAGTCGGCAAGTTCCGCCGTCATGGTATAAGTGGTAATGTGGGGTTTCATGGAGAACCTTGAGAGGATTGACTCCAGGAAACCTTGTAGATCGGGGAGTTTTTCCCAGAGGGGCAGGTAATGAACGTCCAGAGACTCCACCCTGATGCTCTGGCAAATAGCACCGACAGGTAGGTTTTGATCAAAGCTGACGACAGATACCTTGGTATTCGCCCCGCCAATATCAAGCCCAATGCTCAGCATGGTAGGTGTATCCCCGCAAGGCTGTCCTTAACGCCAGCATTTATCATCGGCAGTTCGAGCGAATCTGGACCCCAAACGCAGATCAGCACTTTACTCGAGCCCTTCATGTAGTATTGACCCGCGGCAAATGGAGGTGAGACTACATTCGGCATATCGATTAAACGTGATACCATTTTTTCTTCGACTCTGATCGATCTCTGAAGGGGGCACAGGTTCCACTGTGCATACCCGCAAAGCTCGGGTGCCTCTTGATTCCCCATTATGATGCTGCCGAGACCGGGCGTGATTATCCTTGAAAGACCGATACACGAAGTGGTAATCCTCGGGTTGATTTCCATGAAGTAAATTCCACCACCAGTATCTATGAAGTCCAAACCCAGGATTCCCCTCAACCCATCTCGCACAGAGAGTTCCTCGATTTCGCCAAGTGCCGGGCTATTCTCGAGTGGGAAGGGACATGAGCCCCCCATATAGGTCATTGAACCGGAGGGCGAGATCGACTGGGTATTAACCGCAAGTAGAGTCGTCTTCCCCGGGCCTGCATGGAACGTGGCGCTCAGGGGCCTCCCCCTGACATACTCCTGTATCAGGGCCTTGGGGTATCGGAATGACCTGAGCTTTGCACATGCCGAGGGTACATCGGATGGAGATCTAACTATGAAATTGCCCTCGGAGCCGGCACCGTCAACTGGCTTGATTACACAGGGAAACCCGATTTTTTGCGCAGCATCAAGAATTACCTTGGATTCTGTCTTGGTCGTGATATACGCTGGTACCTCTAGGTGTCTGCAGGTCTGGGATACCAGCTGGTAGGCCTTATCCTTATCTGCAAAGGTTTCAACCGTGTCTGTTGGACAGCTGAGCAATCTGGAGTCGGGGGAGACCGACCTGGTTAGCCTGCTGAGAATTCCGTGGCTTTCCGGGGCAATAATGAAAGAGCAATCGAAATCGGGGGAAATTTCCTCGAGGGTTTTTCCCGGGTCATCATAAACGGGTACTATATCGGCGTCTTTAAGGAAGCTGGAGTGGTCCTTCAGCTTTTCAGAGGCAGGAATGGTGACCTCTAATCCCTCCTGGCGGAAGGACTCGTTTAATGACCTCAGCATTCCAAAGCCCTCGGGGAGAATGGATCTGGACCCGGGCCCCCCCGCGAAAGACCATTCAAAAAGCAGGAGGTCCATGCGCCATTTATTAGAGGATTTCTATTAAATCTAGCGAGACATGAGGATCATACCTGTACTGGATCTCATGGGAGGAAGGGTAGTTCATGGCATCGGCGGGATGCGCAGCAATTACAGACCGATCGCCAGCGAGGTAACAGACTCGGTTCAACCGGATAAAGTGGCCAAGGACCTCATGATGAAGTTCGGTTTCTCGGAGGTTTACATCGCGGATCTAGATTCGATTCAGGGGGTGGGCAATCATGGAGAGGAAATCGGGGCAATTCTGCAACTTGGCTATACTGTTTATCTCGATCCAGGCATCCGTAATTCCGGGGATCTTCACGAAAAAGCAGGGGAAGGGGTCAGGGTAATCGTTGGAACCGAGACGCTGGAATCCCTACAGGAACTGCGATTTATCTGCGACAGACATCCGCATGTTGTGACAAGCCTGGATTACAAGGGCGGTCTACTGGCAGCTGATGGATCCCTTGGAGCCCTTGACACGGGCGACTTGGTAAAGAGGGTGTGTGAAAAAGGAATCTCCGAGCTTATTTACCTGGACATAAAAAAGGTGGGTAGCTCGTCGGGAACGACCTCCGCCAGAATGGTAACGGTGATAGAAAACTCAACTGTCCCAGTTCTGGTCGGTGGCGGGATCAGGAACTCTGGAGACATCGAGCATCTTTCCGGGCTGGGGGTGGAGGGTGTTCTGGTCGCGACCTGCATTCACTCGGGAGCTCTTTCGGTGGAAGACGTGGCTAGGTTAGCAGCTGGATCGTAATCAAGGAATTATCCGGGCTACTGACCTTGGCCTTTTTTACTAAATACTTTGATGAATTCCCCGGGAGCCTCCCTGCTTGTACCGACGAGAATGCGAAAGTGGTCTCTCGGACCGGAGACACTTTCTAGAATTCCACGGCAGAGAACACTTTCACCCGCTCTCGCCTGTTCAACGAAGGTATGCGTGAAGGAAACGACCTCACTTACCTCTCTATCTCCCAAGCAACAGTCCCTTACCTTATATCTCGCTGGATAGTCGAAGGATAACCCGGCGTCAAACACGGTGCAGCGCGCATCGACCATTCCAAGACGCTTGAAGGAGCAGTCTCCAAAGGCCCCCTCGATTTCCTGTTTCTTTCTCGCAAAGAGGATGTCAAACCTGCGTTTGCCAAATTTTCCCCGATTGTGCTTCCTCGTTTCATGCCAAACGAATTCCTGGAGGGTGTAAGTATTGGGGTCGAGTTTTCGTTTAATGTAGATTTCTTTCCAGTCTTCATTACTGGGCTGCGAGAAGATGTCCTCCTCGAGGCACTCGAGGAATGCCCTCTTGACCTGCTGATAGTTTTCGAGCCCATAGAAAACCAGGTCAATGTCCGAGGAAGTACTCTGGGCACCGAGGAGATAGGAACCCGTAATGCCGATATCTTCAAGGCCGATCCCCGACCTTGACATCAAGGCCGTGACAATCGCCAGGATGTCGGGATCGTTTCCCCCCCTCATAATTTCTGACAGGACAGGACCGGGCTGGTAATGTCTTGATATCTCGGAAAAGGGCACTACCGTTACCTCAGCATCGAGCTCCCGGCAATACTGTAGGTAACAGGGCTTGTTATCCTGCAGGAATCGGTGTGCTTCCTCGCTCGTTGGGACTTTCCTTAAGCCCCCTCGACCCCTTACGAATCGAAGTTGAGATAGTACCCCTCTGGGTGGGTGGAGGTTTGAAATGACCGAGAACACGAGTCCGTCGGGGATTTCAATGAAGTCCCTGACCCTGAACATCGTTGACAAACCCGTTTATCGAAGAATAAATCTTTAGCCTGATGCCTAAACGGACTGGAGAGCCATGCTAGCGGGAATAATTCCGGCAAACCGGCTGGAAAATGCCAAGACCAGGCTTACATTGCCTCCATCAGGCCTGAAAAAAAGCGATCTGGTCAAACTGATGCTGGAAAACGTGATATCGGCAGCAAACGAGAGCAACCTGGATCAGGTCTACGTGGTCAGTGGGGATGATATCCTGCTGGGTCTATCGAGGTCCATGGGGGTCGAGACCATTACGGAACCCGGGAGCGTCGGAGTGAACGGGGCCGTTGCCCTGGGAAATTCCCGGGCCATATCCGATGGGGCAAGGGCAACGATGGTGATCTTCTCAGACTTACCTCTGGTCCAGAAAGCTGATATCGATGGAATAATCGAAATCGGAAGGAGTGATAGGGGCTGTGTTGTCGCCTCGCCATCCTCGAGGGGGGGTACCAATGTGCTCTGGAGGGATCCACCGGATATTATCCCGACCCGTTACGGCGAAAACAGTTTTATCGTTCATCGGGAGGAGGCAGCAGGGGCAGGTGTCCCTTTTCACTCATTCCATTCCGATGGAACATGCCTTGATGTGGACATGCTGGAGGATTTCGAGCTACTGTTGAAGAGGCCCTGTTTCAAAGGCAAACGATCTATAGTCAGGTTTATGAAGGAAGAATATTGGACGGAGGGTAAATATGGCAAAATCTAGAATAGTAGTCGTCGAGGGTAAGAATTACCTGGTTCCTCGAAAGAAGTACAGGGGGGCAAGGAAGAACTTCACCAACACGGAGGATACCTGGGCCTACATCATGGATAATATCGAGGATTTCGGGCGTCTGCTCGAAGAGGAATCCGTTGAGGAAGAGGAGCCCGAGAAGAAAAAGAAGAAATCCGGTAAAAAGAAGAAGTGATGATCCCTCCTAGTGGAAAACCTTCACGAAAGCCATCAGGGAAAAGGCCAGAACCAGCGCAAGAGAGAGGGCGAGGGATAGGGGTCCGAGGCCAATCAATGGGGTCAAGAATATTCCCGCGGTCATGAGAGGGACCAGGTTGAAAGCGAGTTTGTTCTGGCTGTAACTCCCCAGCCAGTTCTCGACGTGGAGGAATTCGTGTTCTATTACCATCGTATCGTCCACTGCGATGACCCCCCATCCAACGAAGGAATAACCAGAGATCTCGACGAAGGGCCTGCTTAACCCCTCGACTTTTGTTATATGGCTCCTCTCAAGCCGCCTAACATCGTTGCCACAGACGTAGGGTGTTCCCTCCCGCCCGGGACGGAGCACGATGGCCAAGGGCCTGCCGTAGAGGAGGGACAGTAGACATGCAAGGCATAATGCAGGGAAATACACCAGGTGCGAAATTATCCAAGAAGTCCTCCTGGAAAATGGCAGCAGGAGTGGTCTGAGGGGGATGTACAATAGCTTGGGAGAAAATTGCAGCCTCCCTAGGTGTTCTTGGTGCAGGGCCACCTATCTTACTCCTCTTCCATCTCTTCTTCCAGGGGAGGCCCCGCATATCGGGCGACTGACACGTCCTCGGTCCTCCTTATCCCGAACAGCTTCATAGTCCGGGCATCTATCCCGATCTTGGATCTTGGTAGGTAATCATCCTGGACGGCCTTGACCAGAAGCGTGCCACGCTTCCCGATGATCTCGATAATACCGCCCGGCATGATATCCAGCTTCTCGAGGTCCTCTCCTCTCATCTTCACGGTGTTTATCCAGTTTACTGGAACCGCGCTCAATCCAATGACGCCCTTCTTCTCATCCACCATGAAAACCCGCCAGAATTTTGGGGTCGTAATTGCTTATAGATTTGACCGAATTCGCCGCAGTTTCTCGATTGGTGCGCCCTTTATCCGGGATGGTGGGAAATTGGACCTCATTTCAGGTGATTATGGAATGGGCCAAGATTCATCCGTGCAGTTCCCTGGCCCTTTCCTCTACGATCTTTACTATTAGGGATTCAGGCAGGGGCTCCCGGGGGGTGAAGTGGAGTGTTGCCCCGGATACCCTGTAATCCCGTAGCTCTTCCTCCATCTCTTTCACCAGGTTCGGGCTCATCGTGTAAAATGAGCAGTGGTTCTTCTGGGAGGCAATCCCGACAAGATCTTTTTTGAGCGAAAAAACGATGATCTTGTAGGCAATTCTCTCCCTGCATTCCGGCAACTTTTTGAGTATAATAGACCTCACTCTCTGAAGCTCCTCCCTGACATCGTCGGTTAAGACCACCAGATATTCATCAACGGCGGACGGTTCATCGGTGCCCTTTTCGGTCAATTATTTCCCTCCAGCAGGGCGACTCAGCAAGGGGGCGATCTACACGCTACGGAGGGAGGCCCTGATTGCAGAGAATGCCCTGGTCAGTTCCTCTTTCGTTATGCACAGCGGTGGCACCAGTCGGATGACGCTTCCCGCCGTGCGATTGACGAGAATTCGCTCTTGGAGGCAATCATCGAAGACCTTCATCGCAATTTTTTCGGAGGCCATTTCCAAGCCGAGCATGAGGCCCAGCCCCCGAACGGATTTGACCAGTTCTGGATACTCTTTCTGAGTTTTTTCCATATTGTCTATGGCCCAGTTTCCCAGCTCCAATGCCCTCTGAATCAGGCCCTCGTCAACCAGTGCCTCGAGGGTGGCATTTGCTGCAGAGCAGGCGAGGGGATTGCCACCGAATGTCGATGCATGGTCGCTGGGATGAAACATGTCCATCACATCGGACCTTGCCGCCATCGCCCCTATCGGGAATCCGCCGCCCAGGCCCTTGGCCATGGCCACTATGTCGGGCGTGGTGCCCAGGCGCTGGCAGGCGAGAAAACTGCCCGTCCTGCCCATTCCGGCCTGGACTTCATCAAAGGTCAGTATCAGGCCCTTTTCCTCGCAGAGGTCCCTGACTGAGGAAAGGTATTCGGGGAGGGCCGGTATAATGCCCCCTTCACCCTGCACGGGCTCAAGGATTACCCCGCCCGTCTTATCATCTATCGCGGATGCCAGCGCTTCAAGGTCGCCGAATTCCACGAACTTCGCTCCGGGAACGAGGGGTTCAAAGGGCGTCCTGTACTTCTCCTGCCCCGTGAGTGAAAGGGAGCCAAGGGTCCTGCCGTGGAAGGAGCCCCGGGCCGCTATTATTCCGGGTCTCCCGGACGCCCTGCGGGTAAGCTTTATGGCGGCCTCGATTGCCTCGGTACCGCTGTTACAGAAGAAGACCTTGTCCAGTCCCTCGGGGAGCATCTTGACCAGCCTTTGGGCGAGCTCGGCCTGGGGCTCTATGTAGTAGATATTGGAACAGTGCATGAGCTTGCCGGCCTGTTCGCGTATGGCCTCGACGACCTTCGGGTTGCAGTGTCCAACGTTGTTAACCGCGATGCCGGCGACGCAGTCTAGATAATCGTTACCCTCCGAGTCCCAGACCCGGGAGCCCTCTCCCCGGACGAGGCAGATCTTCATCCTGTTGTAAACGCCTGCATGGAAGGTGGCATCTAGTTCTATTACCGAATTGAGCGTACCTGACATAATCAGGCCAGTATCTCTAGTTCGTGAAAAAGGTTACCAGAGGAGGAATCATTCCAGCTGGAGAAGGAGGGCCTGGTCCTCGTTTATCTCGGCCCTCTCGAGGAGCCTGAAGCCGTAGTTCTCGAATTCGGGTAGGGATACCCTCGCCCTTTTTGGATAGCTGATCACGGATTTACCGCCCTTTTTCAGTACCCTGGATAACTCCCCGAGGGCTTTTCCCGGGGATGCGACATTCTGGATAACTGTTACGCCAAGAATACGATCGAACGACCTGCCGCGAAACGGAATCCTTGTGCAGTCCCCAAGAACGAGGTTCGGGGCATTACGACATCTCGCCCTTTGTAACATGGGGAGGGAGAAGTCAAGGCCGAAGTAGTTTATGTCCTCTCGTTCAAGCATCGGTAGGACCAGGCATGTACCACAGCCCCAGTCAAGCACCGTGTCTGTGGGGGAGAAGTCAAGCAGGTTCAGGGCCCTTGGGTACTTCTCCCTCTGTATTTCGGAATAACGTCTTTCATACATGTCAACGGTTTCATCGTAACGGCGGCGGGTTTCGTGCGGGTCTGGATCCACGAACCCTCCCTGGAAGGCTCGCTTAAGGTTGTTTAGGCTGGATCAGGGGGAAATCCGAAGGGGGAAAAATGCCCGCCGCGGTTTAGCGTATACGAAACAAATACATGAATTATGGCATTATCTCCGCGTTAATTACATATATACGATGTTATAACAATTATTATTCTAATTAGCGTTTCATCTGCTTTCCAATGGTTTGTAAACATTTATAAGGGAATTTGTGGGGCTCGAGCCTGACCAGCTTGGACTCTCTAAACCTTGCGCTTCGCAACCTCCAGAGGAGAAAACTTAGGGCCGCGCTCATGATCGCGGTCATGACTATTGTCTGTACCAACTTCATCCAGCAGGTCAACTTCTCAATCGGACTCGAGGTTACGGGTGATGTCGAGGAGGCCCAGGCCGACTGGGAGAAGAGGTCATTCCATCTTGCCTTCTTTGACGGGGAGATATACACGGATGGAAAGGCCGACCCCAAGGTAAGCATTCCCAGGGACGTGGCACGGATAGATAACCAGCTTTACGAGAAGGCCTTCCTGGCCGCAGATGATGTGGGGGGAAAGGTCGCGAGGGAGGTCGTACTCACGCTGGGCAAGATCCAGATATCCAAGCCCGGAGAGTTCGAGACCGTGATGATACCATCCGGCGACCAGTACATGGAACTCATTGGAATGGACTCTCCCTACATCACGATATTCCTCAATTCGACGCCCACTCTCGAACTCGTCGACTGTCCCAACTGCAACGGCGAGGGATGCGAGCTATGCGATGGAACCGGCAAGTGGGGCAGGTACCCGCCCCCTAAGGGGGGTGGAATAGCGATTCCCCAGTTCTACATGCTCAGGGAGGATCTGAATCTCACCCTTTACTACGACAGCGTGAGGGAGGAATGGGTGGGAAGCAACCTGACGGTCTTCTACGACCTCGAGGGCGCCCAGAAGACGGGCGAATACACGCTTTACGTCGGCCCTGGCCACGTTCCTCCCTCACAGGGTGTCCAGCTGCAGGTAATCGGTGTAATCAGATCAAGTCCGGATTTCGCATTGCTTTCACTCAGGGATGCCTGGGAACTGAAGGGCCAGGAGGATGACCGGTGGTCATCCTTCATCTACGTTAGGATCCCGGAGGTAACCGATTTCGGCCAGGTAAATAACGATCTATCCCGCTTCTACCCCCAGTTCGGCGTGTGGGTCCTCTATCCGCCCGTCAAAGGGGTCGTGGCCGTGATAAACATACTCCAGTGGGAGCTACCGCTGGTAGCAGGACTGGTCGCCCTCCTTATTTTCCTCAACATGATGCAGATGTCGATTTACGAGAGAATGAGGGAGGTCGGGACCATGAGGGCCCTCGGGGCGGAGACGACTACTGCAGTTCTCATCTTCACCATGGAGGGGCTGGTAATCGGGGGCATAGGTGGAATCGTGGGCTACCTGGCCGCCATGGTCATCAGTCTTGTAACAAAGTTCGGTGGAATTAACCCGAACCTCAGCCTGTTATCGGCAATAGGCCCCGGCAAGCTCATACTCGGCCTGGCTTTCGGCCTCGGCATAGCCTTCCTGGGAGCATCCCTTCCGGCGTTCTTCGCCATCGCTAGGTCGCCCGACGACGCCCTAAGGGGAGCCAGATAGCAGTTCTTCCAGGGAAGCGCCCCAGCCCTTTGAATCGACGAGTTCGCGGATTATTTCCGGATCCTTCTTTATCCTGATAGCCAGACAATCGATAAGAACGGTTTTTCTCACGTAGGCGGGTGAGTGGCCCAGAAGGACTTCGAGGATTAGCCTCACCGAGGAGGGCGAGGACCCAATCATCAGGTTACATAGCCCTGCCGCAATTGTCCGCTCGCTGGCTCTACCAGAAAGCAGGGTTCTCAGTTCACGAAAAACAGGGAGGATATCCCGGTCAATGCAGAGGCGGGTCTGCGACCTCTTCTCTGCCTGGCTGCCGGCGACCTCTGGGAGGGTACCGAGCCGGTTTAATTCCCGGTCCACCTGATGGCTTGAAAGGCCGAAGGCCATCGAAATCCCCTTTCTCGCCATTCCCGGGGTGATCGGTCCGATCTCCCCGGGGACTTCACCCGCCAGGACAGGGACGATAAACTGCAGATCACCGTCACAGATGGAAAGTAGTAAACTGCCGAGCAGTGCCCTTTCCTGCAGGATGCTTGAATCTCTAAGCTGGTCAAGCGAAGATGCAAGATCAGAAAGGTCCAACAGATAGTACAGGCGTGGCAAGCTGTTAACATTTTCCCGTGGGTTTCAAGAGGGAATCGAGCCTTCCCTCAAATATGGCGGTTTCTTCACGGAGGACGTGGACACCTGCAAGTTTCCTCTCCCCCTTTTTTTCCACTTCAATGATCTTCCTGATATAGTTCGGCCCAAAGTAGCCGTCCAGCCTGCTCAGGTGCCTATCTTCTAGCCCCAGGGCAAGCTTGCCCTTCGCAATCGATCCACTCTTCTCTACCAGCGTTGGAAGCCCTGCTTCTGACCTCGTCTGCAAGTGGTCTCTGAGGGCGGCCTCAAGAAGCTTGAAACGGCTCCTCATGACCACGAAGAGAATTTTCTCGCTGGTTAAAATCCCGTAAAGAAATTCGTCCCTCGTTGTGATCGCCTACTCCCTGTTCAGGTTCCAGAGGGCGTCTCCGACGTGATGCAGGTTCTTCGCTACCTTTCCCTTCCTCGAGCGGTCCACCTCGGAGGAATCGACGAGCATGCGGGAAATGGAGAGTGGCTTGTTGTGCCTCTCCTCAGTCACCACGCAGAGGTCCCCGGTTCTAAGGTCTTCGTCGACATCCACGACCCCGGGGGACATGATGTCTGCACCATTAACCACGAATGGAACGGCCCCGCTATCGACCTTGAGGTAGCGTCGGTCGATCTTCATCTTCAAATACCCCTTCAGCGTGGGGAAAAATTTGTCCTCCGGGAGAAAGGCGACGGCCTCTCCACCGGAGAGGATGACTTCCAGATCACCGAATTCCGCGCTGTCGATGGGCGAGGCAAGCAAGATTTCAAGCTGTGATTCCGATAGAGTGCCCCGGAGTGAGTCCCGTATTGATTTGATCTCCTTAGACGACACCGGGTGTCGCCTTCTCAGTTTCATCATTTCATCCTTCCTCCTGAATAGATTTAAATATGGTCCAAGGGACCCTTGCCCCGGGATCCCAGTATGGCTCAGAAACCAATGGACATGCTCGACCAGTCCCTGGATCAGGTGGTACTCATCAAGCTCCGGGGTGGAAGGGAATTCAGGGGTGTCCTCAGAGGCTACGATATACACATGAACCTTATTCTGGACGAGGCCGAGGAGATCGCCAAGGATAATCCACTGAACCTCGAGACGGCGATAATCAGGGGAGATAACGTCGTATTCATCTCGCCCAGCGAACAGAAGTGATTGGCATGACTAGAGGAACGCCTTCCTTTGGAAAGCGAAACAAGATGGTCCACGTTCTCTGTAGAAGGTGCGGGAAGCACTCCTACCACATTCGCAAGAGGAGATGTGGTGCCTGTGGTTTCGGTCAGACCTCGAAGATGAGGTCCTATCGCTGGCATCTCTGGTCGAAGTAATTTCCGACCACCAGGGCCCGGCGAAGATATCATTTTAAAGCAGTTTGTTGAATGGCCTAGTGGTGGGCCGGTAGATCAGTTGGTAGATCGTCGTCTTGGCAAGGCTCATGCCCCAAGCTGGCGAAGGCCGCGGGACAGGATCCGGATCCGGACCTGCGCGAATTCAAATCCCGCCCGGTCCACTAACATTTCTATAAGCTTTGTACCGCCATGGGGCGTGAACAAGATGAACGATAAACTAGCTCTAGATGGTGGACCGAAGACCCTGACGAGGGGAGAGGAGCTGAGGAAGGCCAGCCACTGGCCATCTTTTACAGAGGAGGAGGTGACCGCCGTCAGGGAGGTGCTCTCAGGGGGCGATGTCTACGGTCCCATAGGCGAGTTTGAGAAGGAATTCGGATCCTACATGGGATCGAAATACACACTTCCAATGAACAACGGAACTGCCACGATTCACTCGGCCTACTTTGCCGCTGGCGTCGGTCCTGGGGACGAGGTCATTACCTCGGCCTATACCTGGCACCTCCAGGTGGGACAGATCCTCGCGCTGCACGCCATCCCCGTTTTTTGCGATATCGATCCCGTTTCGGCCTGCATGAAGCCAGAAGAAGTTCAGGCAAAGATAACACCGAGGACCAAGGCCATCTCGGTTGTGCACCCGTTTGGTGCCATTGCTAAAATGGACGAGCTGATGGAGATAGGCAGGGAAAATGAAATCCCGGTCATCGAGGACTGCTCGCACGCCCACGGCTCGACCTACAGGGGGAAAAAGGTTGGAACCCTCGGGGATATCGGTTGCTTCAGCCTCCAGGCAAGCAAGCTGATGACGGGAATAGAGGCCGGCGTCATGGTAACGGACGTCCAGGAGTACTACGAGAAGGCCTGCCTGCTCGGGCACTACGAGAGGATTTCAAAGCTGGAATCCGAGAAGTACAGCAGGCTTTACCAGCCCGATAGGGAGATGGCACCGACCTGCTTCGGATTCAAGTACAGGATGCATCCCCTCGCGGCAGCGATCGCGAGGATTCAGCTAAAGCACCTTGACGAGTGGACGGCGGAACGGCGAAATAACATGTGCAGGATAACAGATGGGCTGGCCGAGGTGGGGAGGGCAAATGGGGGGACCTTCGAACCGCCATACGACGACCCGGATGCCGAGAGGGTGTGGCTGAACTACATCTGCCTTTACCATTCCGACAGGGCCGGCGTCGGCCGGAGCGAATTCGTTGATGCGCTGAACGCGGAGGGCTTACCGGCCAGCCGCGGCAGAACCGGCTACCTGCCGGTATACTGGAACCCCGTCTACGAGGAGAAGTTAGACATATGGGGCAAGGGTTACCCCTTCGCCGCATCCTACGTGGATTCCGAGGTGAATTATCAAAGGGGTCTGTGCCCGGAGGCCGAGGTGTTCCACACCAGGACTGTTGGCCTTCCCGTGCTGCACCGCAGGGTGGACGACGAGCTGGTCGAGGAGTACGTTGGCGCGGTGGGAAAGGTCCTGGTCGGCATTGATTCCCTAAAGTAGGTCGTGGGGTTGAAGATATACGATTCGCACATTCACATCCCGGGTAGTGGTGGGGAGACCTTCCACGAGGCCGGTAACCGGGTCAGGAGCATGGAAGAGCTCGTGGGGATCTTGGACGACTGCGGAATTGACAGGGGAGTGATCTTCTCAACGGTGAGCACGCTTTCAAAATCCCCGGCGGAATTCATCCGGGGGAACCGGGAGGTCCTAGATGCCCTTGCTAGGTATCCGGGCAGGTTCTGGGGAGCCTGTACGGTTAACCCCCTTTTCCTGAAAGAGTCACTGGAGGAGCTGGAGGTCTGCATGCAGGAATTCGGTTTCCACTGGCTTGGGGAGATGTGCCCGTATCTCGGGGGCTACTCCGCGACATCCTGTGAAATGCTCAAGGTTATCGAGGCCGCCTCGGACCTTGGCTACATCGTACACCTTCATTGCAATAACGACGAGGCCGAGAGGATCGTCAGGGATTTCCCGGATACAAGGTTCGTATTCGCCCACCTGCAGGGCTTCGGGGAGTGCGAGCGACGGTACCGCATAGTGGCCAGCCGAGAGGGGCTTTTCGTGGACATCTCGGGCTCGGAGATCGTTCGCCACGGCATACTCGAGCTCGCCGTAGAGGTAGCCGGAACCGATAGGCTGCTATTCGGCTCGGACCTTATCATCGATAATCCGGTCCCGACCATAGCGAGGATAGAGAAACTGGATATCTCCAGACGGGAAAAAGAGAGTATATTCTGGAGAAATCTGGCCGACCTGCTGGAAAAATGATTCAGACACCGGGCCTTCTTTTATTACAAAATCGGTTTTCTGGGGTTAAATTCCAAGAATAAGTTCAAAAAACGTCAATATTTATGCCAATATCAGAAAACTTTATAAGTTGAGCCCATTCTTTTATGATGGGTCACCTGAGAGGTTACTCAACCCCTAAACCCAAAGAACCCCCTATTTCCCCGAATTGTGCGCTTTCTTTGCCTTTCGGGTGGCCCCTAGTACTCTGTTCTATTCGATAGACCGTGTTTGGATTTCTGGAGAATTTGGTGAAGCGAGTCTGTCACAAGCATTATTAGGCAACCCGTCGATGGTAGAATAGCCGTGAAAACGGGCGGAGGGGTAAAAACGGGAATAGTAAGGGTGGCCGACATCGGTTTACTTACCAAGGATGTAGAGAAAAGGACAGAGTTCTACGAAAAAATTGGCCTCATGCGGACACTAAACAGGCCCGGGCTGAAGTGCCTCCCTCTGGGGGACAAGGAGCTGGCAATCCACGAGGAGGTCCCCGGGGTCCCACTGGGACCCGGCATCAGCCTCCTGGTGGATGACCTCGAGCCACTGATCAAGCGATTAAACGAGAATGGAATCGAATACGAGGGCCCCCAGAGGTCACACCTCGGTTCGGTATCGGTATCCGTCAGGGACCCGGAAGGCTTCGGGCTGGAGTTTCACCAGCTGGACAGGACACATCCGCAGCAGGCCAGGTTCTTCGATTCGGGGAGCCTGGCAGTTGATGAAAAACTGGAGAAGCTGAAGAAAATCGCGGAAAAGTAGGGCCGAGGAGGATGTCGGGCTCGGGTCAATATTCCCGGCGTTGTGGAAAATCTGGGAATGGAAAATTGGGGCTTTTTGTATACCCATCCGTTCCATGATTCATGATTCCTGTTACATTTAGCATGAGTTAATATGTACAATTACTCGGAAACCAATAAGTTTGGGTATAGGGCTAATATCATCGATGGGAATTCCCAGGACATCGGCAGAGGTCTTTTCAAGAGAGTATCTCGCCGTGTTTTTCCTTTCTATTTCTGCACTGTGCCTGGAAATTAGCCTCACCCGGCTACTGTCCTATCTGGAGTGGTACCACTTCGCCTTTATGGTCGTCAGCATTGCACTATTCGGTTACGGGGCCTCGGGGGCCCTTCTCTCAGTTTTCCCGGGAATCAGGAGGAACCAAAAAACGGTTCCCATTTCGGCTGGGCTGTGTGCAATTATCCTGGTATCCACGCTGCTGTTCGTATCCCTTTTGAGGTTCGACCCAATAAGGGCCCACACCCGACCACTTCACCTGCTGGTGATACCACTCCAGTACGTATCCCTTGGACTCCCGTTCTTCCTCGTTGGCACCTGCCTTGCATCGCTGGTAACAAGGAGGCCGGAGAGGGCAAATTTCTACTACTTCTCAGATTTGACGGGTGCAGGCACCGGGGCAGTCCTGGCTCTGGGAATAATGCCCCTCGGCGGACCACATATCGCGATCTTCGTATCCGCCTCACTGGCCGCATTTGCATGTTTTCTGCTCTCCGTTGAAAGGGGGATGAGGGGGGTGGGAAAGCTGGCACTCGCCGGGTCAGTTATATTCTTGTTAATGCCGGTGGGCCTTACCGGGTTCAACCCCGAGATATCCGAGTACAAGGGGTTGAGCGCCGCGCTTCGCTTTCCAGATGCACAGATAATCTGGTCGGGCTGGAATTCTATATCCAGGATAGATGTGGTCAACAGCTCTTTTATACATCATGCCCCGGGCATGTCATTCGACGAACCCCGCCCCATCCCCGAACAGCTTGGCTTGCTCGTTGACGGTGATAATCTCGAGCCAATTACCCGTTTCGATGGAAACCTCTCCACTTTGGGTTTCATGGAATCCCTGCCTGGGACAGTACCATACGAGATGCTGCCGAGGGAGCGCGTCCTAGTCCTGGATTCCGGGGGAGGTTTCGAGGTACTGCAGGCTCTGGCTATGGGTGCGGGCGAGATAGAGGCCACCGAGCAGAATTCCGCAATAGTCAAGCTGATGAAACGTAATTTCGATTCCTTTTCAGGGAACCTATTCACTGGGGAGGAGGTCGTTCTGCATACTACAGATGCCAGGTCGTTTCTGTCTCGAACGGATCGGAAATACGATCTGATAGAAATCGCCCTTAAGCAGGATCCTATTTCCGCTTCCGCGGGACTCTACAGCCTGTCGGAGAGCTACCTACTAACGGTGGAGGGTTTCGCATCCATCTTTGACAGGCTATCCGAGAATGGGGTGCTCTCGGTCACGAGGTGGATATCGCCACCCCCACGACAGGCCCCAAGGACATGGGTCATGATGGTGGAGGTTCTGGAGGGAGACGGAATACAGGACCCGTCCAGTCACATGGTTTCATTCCGGACATACCTTACCATAACAACGCTCCTGAAGAGGACGCCCTTTGTAAATGAGGAGATCGAGGAGCTCAAGGAAATCTGCAGGGTACTTCACTTCGATCTCGTACACTATCCGGGGATGGCGGAGTCGGAGGCGAACCGGTACAATAGATTCGAGGAACCACTGTATTACTCCGCATTCAAGCGAATATTTGACCCGGAGGATCGGGAGGACTACCTGGAGGGAAGCTTTTTCCGCCTCGATGCTGCCACCGACGAGAAGCCCTTCTTCAACGATTTCCTGAAACTGGAAAGAGTCCCCGATCTGAGAGACGCCCTGGGAAGGGTGTGGAACCCGTATCTGGAGGGAGGGCTCCTGGTGCTCGCCGTCCTTGTTCAGGCAATAGGCCTTTCGGCGATATTCGTCCTTGTGCCAGGTATCCTGAAGAGGTCAAGGCAGAGGGTCCATGGAAAGGCCTGGTGGCTCGGTTTTTTCCTGGCCCTGGGTGCCGCGTACATACTGATCGAGGTCGCTCTTCTGCAGAAGATGATACTATTCCTCGGACAGCCCGCCTTCGCCATGGCAGCCGTCCTGAGCGGAATGCTGGTCTTTTCCGGGGTTGGTGGCCTCTGGACAACTAGGTTCAAGCCGGGCAGGGGCCTGGTCGTCCGAGCCGTCACCGGGATAGTGATTCTCCTGGTAACCCTGTTCGTTTTCCTGGGTCCCATTTTCAATACCTTCCTTGGGCTGCACGTATGGATCAAGTTCCCCCTCTCGATAATACTTGTCGCTCCACTGGCATTTCTCATGGGGATTCCGTTCCCCATCGGCCTCAGGCTTCTGGGAATCGCAAACCCGGAGGCAATTCCCCTGGCATATGCGGCGAATGGCTGCTCTTCAGTGATCGGGTCAGCTGCGACCATTATCGTTGCCAGCTGGCTAGGCTACTCCAGCGTCCTGCTGTTGGGAGCCCTCGTGTATGTTGCATCAATTGTCGCATTGCCAGGTTCCAGGTGCTAGGACTTCTCGACCTCACCCGTCATGGGAACGAAAACCACCGGGAACTTGTAGTTCAGCGTCGTCTCGTTTCCGTGTTTTTCGACTATCGTAAGTGTCTGCCAGCTGTGGGGCGAACCAAGTGGAAGGACGAGCCTGCCCCCGTCCGCGAGCTGCTTGATCAGAGGTCCCGGGATGTGGCTGGCCGCGCAGGTTATTATGATCGCGTCGTAGGGCGCGTACTCCTCCCATCCGAAGTAACCGTCAGCGTTCTTGACGTGGACGTTATCGTATCCCAGGCTCCCCAGAGTGCTTGTCGAACTCTTAGCGAGGGGTGCAACGATCTCAACTGAATAGACTTCATCGCATATCTCGCCCAGGATGGCGGCCTGGTAACCCGAACCGGTTCCGACCTCCAGGGCTCTGGATTTTCCTGCCTCGAGGTCGAGCATCTCCGTCATTATCGCAACGATGTATGGTTGCGAAATGGTCTGCCCGTGGCCGATGGGAAGGGGGTGGTCCTCGTATGCATTTGACTTCTGAGCGGAGGGAACGAACTCGTGCCTGGGCACCCGCCTCATGGCCTCGAGAACATCGGGGTCAGTAACGTCCCTGCTTTGCATCTGGTTTCGAACCATGGCCAGTCTTGCACCATAGTATTCGTCGGTCTGGCCTTCATTTACGGGAGAATCCCGGTTCGCATCGTCATTAGGCGCGGAATTTGACCAGTTGGGTTCCTGATCTGGTTCATCCTGGCCACTTTCATAGACCAGCCCGTAGTACAGGACCACAGCAATGGAGACCACGGTAATCAAGAGGAGCAGGATTCTTGGCCTGCCGGTGTCGTTACTCATCTTGCGTGTAACATCCTTCCCGCCATATGCCTTTCCCAAAATTACCACCTCACCGTCTATGGCCCACGGTTATTCTTTGACCATCATGGCTGAAAATCTTTACTCTCCGAGGATTTCAACACCCGGCTGTATGTTTGAAAAGAAAGTCCAGGGGGTAAGCAGGCCCTTCGTCGAGACATCGGGATATTCATTCGGGTGGGGGTGATTGTATGCAAATATTTCTAAGAAACTGGATCGGAAAACGACCATGGTAGAAAGACCGAACATACTCATAATAATGCCGGACCAGCAGAGGGCCGATTGCCTCTCATGTGCGGGGCACCCTCAGGTAAGAACTCCCAACATGGACAGGATAGCTTCGCAGGGTGTGAGGTTCACACAGGCCACAACTGTGAGCCCGGTCTGCATGCCTGCCCGTGCCTCCTTCGCGAATTCGTTATACCCCCATAACCACGGCATGTGGAGGAACAGGGGGTGTATGCCCGCGGGCGATGACACCTTCTTCCACCAAATGCAGAGCGCAGGTTATTTCACGGCATATATCGGTAAATCACACTACTACGGGCACGGTGGCATGGGCCACATGAGGAACTACGAGGGTTACATGCACGCCAGGGGCCTGGAGTACGTTCACGAGGTCACCGGTCCGCTCGCCACGCGGTCCACGCGAAGCTACATGACCGACAGGCTTGAGGAACACGATCTCTACGAAGCTTTCAAGGAGGATTACGCGGAAAGGGGGAAGCTGCGGGGGGAAAATCCCTTCCTGGTCCGGCCGAGCCCCCTACCGGTGGAGCACTTCCTCGACAGCTACGTTGGCCAGCAGGCCGCGAGTTTCATAGAGGGGTACTCGGACCAAAGGCCCCTCTGCCTTTTCGTCGGGTTCCCCGGTCCACACGAGCCCTGGGACGCGCCCGGGGAGTACGCCGAGATGTACGACCCCGAGGATACACCAGATCCTATCCCTTATAGTGAGAATGACATGTCAATTCCCGCCGAAATCCGCGAGATGGAGGACTTCCAGCCAATGGGATGCAGCACCCAGGATAACATCCGCCGGATCCGGGCCAATTACTATGGCAAGATATCATTGATTGACAGGTGGGTAGGAGAAATCCTCGATGCATGCGATGACAGCGGGCTGGGTGAGGACATGATGACCGTCTACTGGTCGGACCATGGCGAGCTCCTCGGAGACCACAGGCGGGTATTTAAGATGACCTTCCACGAGAGCAGTATGAGGGTTCCTCTTATGGTAAGCTGGCCGGGTCACATTGATGGAGGTCAAACCTGTGATTCCCTGGTCGAAATAATTGACGTCTACCCGACTCTCATGGAGGCAATAAACACAGAACCCCCGGTCAGGTGCATGGGGCGGTCACTTTTCCCCGTGCTAAATGAACCGGGATCTACGTTTCGCGATTCCCAGCTCAGCGAGATATGCTTCGCCGATGAGAGACGAATCTGCCTGAGAACGCAGGATTACAAGTACTCGGTGCGCCAGAATGGTGATGGGTACATGCTCTACGACCTCTCTGAGGATCCTGATGAGCAGAATAACCTGGTATGCCAGGGAAACGTTATCGAGGGAGAAATGCGGGATAGACTCTTCCGGAGAATCATGGCTTCCCAGTACACCATGAACCTGTGCGACCAGCTAGGCTAGCATCCCTGGAATCGCGGCGCGGTAAGATTTAAATCCGGTTTTTGGAGGAGGCAAACAGGGGCCCGTGGTCTAGCTGGTTATGACGTCGCCTTGACGTATCCGGGTCACCCCGGCTTCAAACAGGCGAAGTTCTTGGGTTCAAATCCCGACGGGCCCACTCATACCAAGTCAATAGGACCCTCGCATTTTCAGCATTTCAGTCTTCAGATGTGGGATGTCCTCTTTAATGATCTTCCAGATTCTATCCAGATTCTATCCAGATTCACACCGAAGTAGGCATGAATGAGGACATCTCTCATGCCTGCGATTCTTCTCCATGGGATTTTCGGATACCTGTCCCTGAAATCGTCCGGGATGTTCTTAACGGCTTCACCCATTATCTCCAATCGCCTGAGTACGGCGTCCTGGACCTGGGTGTTGCTGAAGAAATCATCTCTTGAAAGCGTCTTGGTGTATTCCTCGATTTTCGAGATGCTCTCCATGACATCCTCGATGTATACTTCCACGTCCCCCTTCAAAGAATTGCCACCTGCTCGCCCAGTATCCTCTCCCTTAGGAGCGGCTTGATTGTGCTGTACTCGACCAAGTCGATCTCCCGCCCCAGAGCTTTTTCTATCTCCAGCTTAAGTCCGATGAAATCTAGCAGGCTCATTTCGCTCTCGATATCCACCAAGATATCTATATCACTATTTTCTCTCGCTTCCCCCCTGGCTACGGAGCCGAATATCCCCGCCTTTCTGACACCACTGCGGCGAAGAATTGGGAGAATCTTCTGCCTTATCTCCTCTATTCGCGCCTCCATTTCAATCACTGCCCTCATGTTATTTGTGGTAGAAAACGCTTTCGCACGCTTGGAAAATGTCTCTATGCATACTCTAGGTCAAGAAAGCTGACCAAGGATCCATCTCACCCTGAGGCCTCACCTCACTAACAACACTGCGAAGAGGATGATTTAGGTAAGTGAGTTTTGGTGATGGAGGGTCTTGGGAGGACAAGGGTCTTGGGAGGACACCACCGTGAATACCTGCAAGATGATTTATAGGCTAATGCTACTGGGGAAGATCGCGATAGCAAGAGGCTGGAGGAAGCCGCTGATTGGCTCCTATCAACCTACAAACGGAACGTATCAGGACACGGATCAAAAGGCCCATATGGCATAGGAGAAAGCCAACAGACAATCAATATCAGGGTGCAGGAGGGCAAAAGGTGGAAATCCAAGAACAAGCTAGAATAATCTGGTCGAGACCCAGTCTAGGCTCATCGGGCTCGATGCCCCTGGGGAACGGGGACCTAGGAGTAAATCTGTGGGTCGAAGAGGACGGGGACCTGCTTTTTTACATAGGTAAAACAGATGCCTGGAGCGAGAATGCCCGGTTGCTCAAACTGGGTAGGGTCAGGGTCTCGCTGGAACCCAACCCGTTTAGCAGCGGATCCAACTTCTCCCAGGTGCTCGAGGCCGGAAGCGGGGAAATCCGGTTACTAGCCGGGCATGAGAAGACCGAGATAGATACGAATATCCGGGTCGATGCGAATGATCCCGCTGTGAGTATCACGGGATCGGGAAGTGGGAAGTTCGATGTCAGGGTCGCCCTCGAGACGTGGCGGAACGCGAAAAGGGAGATCACCGGACCCGAGCTGTTCAGTGCGTATGGGCTTCAGAATGGTCCCGGGAAGGTGAGCGTTTACCCTGATACAGTCATGCCCGGAAACAGGGACAGGATAACGTGGTATCACCACAACGGGACATCGATGTGGCGGAGAACCCTGCAGCTCCAGGGCATGGTGAACTGGGCAAATGGGGTGAATGACCCACTGAAGAGCAGGATCTTCGGCGGGGTAATCACGGGCAGGGGCCTCGTGTCACGGGACCCAAGGACACTGGTGACCAGGCGCCCGAGTTCCGAGCTCGAGATCAATGTGTACTGTCTGACGGCATGCACCCCGGACCCGGGGGAATGGATAAGATCGCTCGAGTCACTGGTCACCAGAAACGGGAAAACCGATGCAAAGGTAGCCCGGGCGGCTCATCTCAGGTGGTGGAAGGACTTCTGGACCCGGAGCTGGATCCAGGTCAAGACCGGGGATTCCCCGTCCCTGGTTTCGAGGGGGTATGCACTGCAACGGTACACAAACGGTTGTGCCGGTCGTGGTAACTTCCCGGTAAAATTCAACGGCTCGATATTCACGGTCGATGCAGACGACAAGGATCACCACTACGACGCCGACTACAGGCGCTGGGGAGGACCGTACTGGTTCCAGAACACGAGGCTGATCTACTGGTCCATGCTTGCCTCCGGGGATTTTGACCTCATGGAGCCACTCTTCAGGATGTACATGGACGCCCTGCCCCTGGCCAGGGAGAGAACCAGGCTTTACTTCAAGCACGGGGGCGCCTACTTCCCGGAGACGATGTACTTCTGGGGATCCTACGCAAACGATAACTACGGCTGGGATCGCGAGGGCAAGGAGGTATCTCACATCGATAACCGGTTCATCCGCTGGCATTACGAGTCATCCCTCGAGCTACTCGCAATCATGCTGGAATACCACGAATACAGGCCGTCCCCGGGATTCCTCGCGAACGTACTCCTACCCATGGCCGATGAGGTCCTCGCCTTCTTCTCCGAGCACTTTCCAAGGGAGGGGGGTCTCCTGGTCCTCGAACCCTCACAGGCCCTCGAGACCTACCAGGAGGCCGTGAACCCAACGGACCAGGTCGCGGGTTTGAGATGGGTTCTGGGGAAGCTCATAACCCTGGGGAGCGGTAAACTCGGCAGTAATCGAGATGCCCGGTGGCGCGATATGCTGGGCGAAGTTCCGCCCCTTCCCGTAGAAGGGGAGAGCCTCTCCCCTGCCGGAAAGATCCTGATGGGTCCCAACAACTCGGAGAACCCCGAGCTCTACGCCATATTTCCATTCAGCCTGCTGGGGGTCGGCAAACCGGACCTCGAACTCGGGAGGGAGACCTATCACCGACGAAAGTATCGCGGAAACTCGGGATGGCAGCAGGACGAGGTCCATGCAGCCATGCTGGGCCTTGCCAGGGAGGCGAGCGAGGGAATCACCGAGAGGTTCTCGCAGATCAACCCGGGAAGCAGGTTCCCGGCCTTCTGGGGCCCGAACTTCGACTGGATCCCGGACCAGGACCACGGCTGTTCCGGAATGATAGCCCTCCAGAGGATGCTCCTCCAGTGTGACGGGAAGGAGATCCTTCTCTTCCCGGCCTGGCCTAGCAACTGGGATGTGGAATTCAAGCTGCACGCTCCCTTCAACACCCAAATCGAGGGTTCGCTAAGGAATGGAGGCCCTGTCGATGTCACCGTTTCGCCCTCGTACCGGGAGAAGGACGTCCAGATACTCGAGCCCCAGTCGTGGTAATCGAAATCCGGCCCGGGCTTCTTGGAAAAGATTTTCCAGACGAGCGCACTGGCCATGATTATTGAAGCCGCTACTCTACCTCCCCTTCGGTGCGATGAGGGATACCAGCCCATTTTCCGTAACGAAACAGCCCCTGAACATCAAGACGAACGGCTGTTTCCTCTTCTTCGAGGACGAGAATTTCAACTATGCACTCGAGTACGCCAAACCGGGGGTGGGCGAGGGCGGACTGGAGGACCTGGCCAGAAGATCTCCCTGGGGCATGGACAGCTTCGCGGGGGCAAAGAAGGTCACCGACGAGGCAGAGCTGAGGAAGGTCCAGAGCCAGGCGTAATGCTACTTTTCCACTTCCTACTGACGTCACAATTAATAGCCAGAGGACACCCGCCCGACGGCGTGGTACCATGGGCTCTGAACTAAGAAGTGAGATACTGGAGGCCATCGAGGATTTTCCAGTTATAGATTGCCACGATCACACAACGGGACCGGGAAATGCCCCCGAATACAGGGAGCCGATAACCGCCCTTATACAGGGGTACTTCCAGAGCGATCTAACATCCGCAGGGGGGGAGGCCGTCGTGGGCAAGCTGAACAACCAGGACGTGTCCACGGACGAGAAGTGGCCGATATTCGAGAGACTCTGGAAGAGGACCCAGCACACCGGGTATGCGAGGGTGACCAAGATCGTGATGAAGGAGTTCTACGGGGAGGACGAGATGAGTCTCCCCGCCATCAAGAGGGTGGGAGAGAAGCTCCTGGAGCTGAAAGACGAGAAGGTCTACGCTTCCATCCTCGAGGAGGCGGGAATCAAGTGCCGGCTGGTAAACATCTACCCGGACATGAAGAAATTCATCTCGGGGGAACACAAGATTTATCCCCTGGACAGGCTCCTGATCCCGCTACCAGGATTCCATGCCGTGAGGAGCCATGGTAGCGTCGAGGGATTCAGCAGGATCGTGGACGAATCGGTCACGGACCTCGATGGATATCTCGATGCCTGCATGAAGATTTTCAGGGGGATGAAGGATGCTGGGGCCATCGGGTTCAAGGACCAGTCCGCCTACAGCAGGACGATCAACTACGAAAACGCGACAAGGTCAGATGCGGAGAAGCTCTTCAACTTCATGATGGAGGACCCGAGGAGAAGCCTCGGCTGGCCAGATGCGAAACCCCTGGATGACTACCTGTTTCACTCCTTCATGGGCATGGCCAAGGAGCTCGGCCTGCCCGTGCAAATTCACACCGGCCACATGGCGGGCATCCGGAACGACATAGTGAAGACAAACGCCATTAACTTCACCCCGGTACTGGAGCTGCACAGGAACGTCAGGTTCGACCTTTTCCACGGTAACTGGCCCTACATTGGCGAGCTGCTCTACCTGGGCAAGAACTACCCGAACGTCGCCATTGACTGCTGCTGGGTTAACATCATCGATCCATTCTACACAGAGCAGCTGCTCAGCAATTCCCTGGTTACCGTGCCACATTCCAAGATCCATGCCTTCGGGGCCGATTACGGGGATGTTCCCGAGTACGCCGCGGCACACCTGGGTGTTGCCAGGGACGTTGTCTCGGGGGCCCTCGCCCGCTCGGTTAAGAGGGGATGGCTGGAGAGGAGAGACGTTGAGTCGGTGGCGGCCGACTGGCTTTTCAACAATCCGAACGAGTTCTTCGATCTCGGATTCGAGGCTTTTGAACCCTAGCTATCACCGGAATTGCCCAGTTCGGGCACCCTCACGTTTGATTAGACCATGTATTCCGTTTACAGAGGACTTTTTCCGCGATGATTATGGCTTCAAACTATAGCTAACGGTCCTAATACCAACCTTTATCTATTCCCGGCAGTAACAAACACTGGCTTTGCATTGTCCTTGCCCGGGGTTGGCCTTCCAGGGGGTTCGTGCTCCGAAATCCATATGCATAGTATCAATGGAGCCTTTACTGCGAGACTACTCTCTTTCTCGTTCTGGGGCAATTAAAGGGGCTAAAAAATGGGTAGAAGATCGATCGAACACAAATGTGCGCTATGCGGAAAGAGGATAAACGGAACAGCGACCGAGTGCATAGGATGTCTCAAGCTCTTCCACAGTTCGTGCCTTCAAAGGGTCAAGCTCAAGAACAAGCGGCCCTCCTACATGCTCTGCCCTGACTGCATAGTCGATAAGCCGATACAGCGCGTCTTCATAGGCCCCACGAAAGCAGAGGGCGAGGGAGAACTCCAGCCCAGCACCGGCATCGGCGACAGGACGACCTCGAGAAACGTATAGCCCCAGGACCCGGGTGATCCCGGGTACAGCTTTTTAAAATACCCGTCATTCCCTACACCCAGGAATGATAGCTTGACGGTTAAGGTAGTTCTGGGAACGCAGTTCGGCGACGAGGGCAAGGGAAAGATCGTGGACCTACTCGCCGCGGATTTCGATGTAGTGGTCAGGTTCAATGGCGGGGCTAACGCCGGTCACACCGTGGTGGTCGAGGGGGAGAAGTTCGCATTCAGGTTACTTCCCTCCGGCGGGGTGAGGGGAAAGCAGGTGGCGATTGGAAATGGTGTTGTCGTGGATCCCGATACCCTTCTTGAGGAGATAGGGGAGATCGAGGATCGTACCGGGAGGGAGGTGAAGCTCTGGCTCTCGGACCGGGCACACGTGGTAATGCCCTACCACAAAACCCTCGATGGCGCGGAGAAGACCCTGAAGGGAGGACTCAGCTCCGGAAGCACGAAAAGGGGCATCGGACCCTGCTACGGGGACAAGGTCACGCGGGTTGGAATCAGGGCGGGGGACCTCATCGATCCGGACATGCTCAAGTCCAAGTTGGAAACCTACTACCCCCTGAAGAAGAAGGTGCTGGAGGCATTCGGGCTCGAGATCGGAATAACCGTGGATGAACTCTTGGTCTGGTGCGGGGAACGGGGCGAAAAGCTGAGGAAATTCATCGTGGATACGTCGGCGGTCTTGAACCGCGAGATAGACGGGGGCAGAAACGTTCTCCTGGAGGGGGCCCAGGGGTCGCTCCTTGACATCGACCACGGGGTATACCCCTACGGCACTTCATCAAACCCCACCGTGGGAGGGGCATCGACCGGAACTGGCATCCCCGTGACGAGGATCGATGGAGTTGTGGGTATTGTAAAGGGATACACCAGCCGTGTGGGCGAGGGACCCTTCCCAACAGAGATCGGTGGAGTCATCGAGGAGGAGATCCGCGAGAAGGGTGGAGAGTATGGAACCGTTACCAAGAGGCCCAGGCGCTGCGGATGGCTGGACCTCGTGATGGTCGGTTACTCGGTCCGGATAAACGGCGTCTCCGAGATGGTGCTGACCAAACTGGATGTTCTGGGCGGGCAGCCCGAGGTCAAGGTATGCGTGGCGTACGATTGTGATGGTGAGGAGCTGAAAGATTTCCCGGGAAATCTCGGGGTGCTCTCGAGGTGCAAGCCCGTCTACGATTCCCTCCCGGGCTGGGAGGATCTGACGAAGAGCGAGTGGGAGGATGCCTGCAAGGGCGGTCTCGATGACCTCCCGCCAACCCTGGTCGAATATGTTGGATACATTGAACGGGCCCTCGGAACGAGGGCGAGCATGATATCCCTGGGTCAGGAAAGGGCAGCAACCCTCAGAATACGAGAATAATAACTGCAGGGTAGATCGAGATGGAGGATCGCGCCAGGTGGATCCGGGATATTATCTCCGCCGAGATAATTCAGAGGAAGGAGGAGGGATATGACCCATCCGGGCTTGAGCGGGATTGTGACCGGGTGAGAGACTCCGGCAGGCTGGAGGATCTTGAGTTGCTCTGGCGGCGATTCGAGTCCCTTGGTCCACTGCCAGCCTTCTGTTACAGAGAACCCTCCACCCTGGATGAAATTCGGGCCGCTTCGAGGGGGGAGATCGGCGAACCACAGATTGACGGGAACCTGGATGACAGGATGCTGGGAGCGTGGCTTGGGCGCTGCGCTGGGTGCCTACTGGGGAAACCCGTTGAGGGCTGGGGCAAGGAGAGGATCGAGGAATATCTGAGGAGCGAGGATGCATATCCCCTCGACGACTACTTACCGGGTCCAGGCGGTGGTAATGGCCCCGGTCCAATCGGTATCAGGGGGTCGATCGATTGCATGCCCAGGGATGACGACACCGATTACACGATACTAGGCCTCCACGTCCTAGAGAATCACGGAAAGGGGGCCAACAGCGAGGTAATCGCCTCCGAGTTTCTCAGAAGGCTCCCATACTATTCAGTGTACACAGCCGAGAGAATAGCCTACATGAATCTAGTAAACATGGTGCCAGTACCGAAAACGGCCACTTACCTTAACCCATACAGGGAGTGGATTGGGGCCCAGATCAGGGCGGATCCCTGGGGGTACGCATACCCGGGAAATCCAGCCATGGCCGCGGAGATGGCCTTCAGGGATGCCCGGATCAGCCACGTCAAGAACGGGATATACGGGTCGATGATGGTCGCGGCAATGGTCTCGAGGGCATTTTCGACGGACGATGTGGAAAGTATAATTGACGCCGGTCTCTCGGTTATACCCGGAGAGAGCAGGCTACACGTGGCAGTCACCAGTCTGAGGGGCTGGGTGTCAGAGAGGGAATCGTGGCTCGATTGCTGGGAAAAAGTAAGGGTTGGGTACGGGGACTACAGCCCGGTGCACACCATCAACAATGCCCTTATCGTGGTTTTGGCCCTGCTTTATGGGAAGGGGGACTATTCCAGATCAATCTGCCTCGCCGTCATGGGCGGCTGGGATACGGACTGCAACGGAGCAACGGTGGGCTCGATTCTGGGAGCGATGGGGGGAGCTGTCAGCATACCCTCGCGCTGGGCACGACCCCTGAATGACACCGTGAAGAGCGATGTGCTGGGTTACCGGGTGTCCCGTATCTCGGAACTGGCCGCCAGGATGGCGAAGGTGGCCGCAGACTAGACCCGGTCTAGGGCCAGCCGAGTGCAAGGAGTACTCGGTACAGGACCGCCCCGGAGAGGGTGGCAAAGACTATTTCGAAAACGGTGATGTAACCGGCCCTTTTCCACCCGAATTCCTGCACCAGTGCCGCTATGGTAGCGACGCATGGGATGTAGAGCATCACGACGAATGCGAAGACGTACATTTGGGTGGAGGTCAGCACGGTGGGAAAATTGGTGGTTCCCAGCAGGGTTGCGAGCATCAGGATAGTCAGTTCCTTCCTGAGAATCCCGATTATCAGAAGAACCCCAACTGCTGAGGGCAGGCCGAGCATTGTGACGGTTACAGGCGACATTAGATCGGCTATTATATCGAGTGCCCCGGCGATCTCCAGGATCTTGATCATTATCCCCGCCCCGACGATGACTGGAATCGCCATCTTTATGAAGCTGCTCAGCCTGAACCAGGTCTGTTTGAGCACAACGTTTGTGGAGGGCTTCCGGTAGGATGGCATCTCCATGATCAGGCCGATGGGCTCACCGGGAATCGTCCTGTAGGCGATCCTTCCGAGTATGAAAACGAGGATGAGGTCTATGATGTATAGTGAAAGTGCATAAAGCGGCCCGATGAACTTGCCCACGAGCGCCAGTATAACGATCGTTCTGGCGGAACATGGTACCAGCGTCGAGACGAAGGCAGCCAGCAGGCGCTCCCTGTTAGTCTCCATTATCCTGCAGCCAAGGACCGCCGGGACGCTGCAACCGTACCCCAGCAACATGGGAATGAATGCCTTTCCGTGTAAACCCATCCTGTGCATCAGCGAGTCCATGAGGAAGGCGATTCTCGCCAGGTATCCGGAGTCCTCCAGGAAGGAGAGCATCAGGTAGAATGGCAGGATGTAGGGTAGAGCTATTCCTATACCCGCGAAGAAGCCCTCTATCAGTCCCTCGTTGATGATCTTTCCCAGTGATCCCGATCCAAATATGTCAACCAGCACGGGCCTGACTGTATCGAGTAATAATTCGATGTTCCCGGAGAGCCAGTCCCCGAGCGTGAAGATGGTGAAAAATACCGCCATTGTTATGGCCATCATCAAAAGGTATCCCCACAGGCGGTGGGTGGTCAGTGAATCCAGCCTGCTCGAAATGGATTCACCGCTGGGGCGTTCGAACCTCTGGCAGGCTAGGGAAATCCTGTTGGCAAGGGTGTACCTCTCGGCAGTGAGCACGGTCGTCGATGGCTCACCGTGGATGGATTCAAGCTCATTGCGGAGCCCGCGGGCCTGATCGAGGAGTCCCTGATCCGACACCATTTTCATGACTTCGGCGTCTTCCTCGAGGAGTTTGATCGCGATCCAGCGTGAGGGGTAATCCGATCTGAAGCTGCGACCCTCGATGGTGGCCATCAGCTGGGCAATCCTGGACTCTACCTCGGGGCCGTACTCGAGACGCCTGGGTTTTTCCCCGGTGCTCCTCTCGGCCAGATCTATGGTCTCCCTGAGAAGCTGCGTGAGACCCGATCTCTTAACGGCCACGGTTGGAACAACAGGTATGCCAAGCTCTGATGAGAGCCTGTCCGGGTCAATAATTATTCCCCTGCTTCTCGCAAGATCGAACATGTTAAGGGACATGATGAGTGGGGCTTCGAGTTCCATCAGCTGCAGGGTGAAGAAGAGGTTCCTCTCGAGCACGGTGGCATCGAGCACGTTGATCACGGCGTCAGGCTTCTCCTCGGCTATGTACTGCCTCGATACCACCTCTTCCTCCGTGAAGGTCGACAGTGAATAGATCCCGGGGAGATCAATTATGTTCAGCTTCCTGTTCTCAAAGAACAGGTTACCCTCGGCCCTCTCCACCGTCTTGCCAGGCCAGTTGCCAATTATCTGGGAGAGCCCCGTTAGCTGGTTGAATATGACGCTCTTGCCGACGTTGGCGTTACCGGCCAGGGCAATGCGAAGCTCACCGGCCTCATCTTCAACCAATAGATCCAGCCTCGGCTTCAACAAATATCTTGGAGGCTATCTTCCAGCCTATGGCGAGCTTTGATCCCCTGACCTCGATCTCGACGGGGCCCCTGAGGGGGGCGGATGTCACCATCTTGATTGGAGTCTGGGGAGTGAGCCCCATGTCACACAGTCTCCGGAGGGCCCCTTTCCCGGCGCGGACGAATGATATTCTGGCCTCCTCGCCCTTATCCATGGCTGTGAGGGGCTTGATTGGCGCCCGTCTCTTTATGGCAGATGATGCCTCGGCCTCCATGCACTCAGCACAGCTGGAGTAGGGACTGTCGCAGGGGGGTATCGGCCTCCCATCATCGGCGCAGAGGTCAGGGTGTTTGAGTATCCGGCACAGGGCCTCCTCTGCCTCGTCGGAAAGGTGGTGTTCGAGCTCGCAGGCCTCCGCGTGGGCCTTGTCCTTCCCCATGTTCAGTATGTTGACAAGAAAGGTCTCCAGCAGCCTGTGTTTGCGGGTCATCTTGGCTCCCTTGGTCTCGCCCTCGGGGGTCAGGCGGGTGCCGTGGTAGGGAATGTACTCGACGCAGCCTCTCTTGGCCAGCTTCTGTAGCATCTGGGTGGCGCTTGCCGGTGAAACTCCGAGGTATTTCGCGAGCTGGGTGGTCCTGACCGAGTTCCCAGAACGGGTTAGCTTGTAGAGCGCCTCCAGATATTCTTCCGGGCCCTCCTCCATGGATAAAATTAGGCATGCCTAATTTTAAGTGTTTCGGCCGATTTCCTGTCATTTAAAGGAAAAGTCTACATAACGGTTTCAAAATTAGTTTTATATGAACGGAATGCCATCTTGGAGTCAGTGGAATCCAGATATCCCATTTTGGTTTTCATACTGCTGGTTCTCTTCTCACTACCCGCTTCTTACTGCAAGGTAGATCCACTGTCGAATCTTATCCGGGTGGTTTGCATAGGAGAATCCCACATCCACGAGACTCGCCTGCCCCTTCTGCTAGGCTCGGATCCTAGGTTAACCTACCAGCCCATTCCCGCAAACTGGTACGAATCTACCTTCCAGGCCGTGGGTGGCGGGAGGAAGGATGCCCTCAAATTCATGCGGCAGTACATGCCAAGGACCTACGGGAGGCTGATTGATACCTACGACGTTATCCTCCTCTCTGATTTCGAGGTCGACATCATTACTGAGGAGCAGTTCTCCTGGATGGAGCAGTCGGTCAGGGAGGCCGGGATGGGCCTGGGCAAGTACGAGATGAACTACGATCCCGGGCATTTTGGTACCTTCAACAGGTTCGTGGCATCCTCGATATACCTAGCATTACCAGCGGATTTGCAGTGGGGTCAGATCATACCCAAGCCACTCGAGGGAATATACCCGGTCCCGATTCCTGGCACGGGCGAACCCCATCCGATGCTTGATCTCCCGGGGATGAACCAGTTCAAGGTGCTGAACGAGGGTACCTATGGCTACGAGATACCCAGGCCCGGCGCCACGGTGATCGCGAGGTTCAAGCCAAAGGACGAGGACGCCATGATAATCAGGGATTACGGCGAGGGCAAGACCCTGGCTTGCCTCCCGGGCCATGACAAGATAGACAGCAACGCGATAGCGATGTGGCCATACACCATCGACTTCTGGGTAAACCAGATGTGGTACCTTGCCGGTCTCGGGATCCCGGACGACGTCGAGCTGGTTCACCAGCTGAGGGAGAGGAGCCTCACCTACTCAAGCGAGAAATCCCTCACGACGGCGGTGATCGAGTTCGTCGAGAAGTTCGGCGCCTCGACCAAGAGGCTCTACGACGAGCTATCGGATGTGGATGACCTGAAGAGGGATTCGAACCGCCTCTACCTCGAGGAGCAGTACCAGGAGAGCCTTGAGAAGCTGGAAGAGGCCTTCGAGGGCCTGAAGCGCGTGGCCGACGACTCGGTGAAGGTGAAGGAAACCGCACTCTTCTGGATATACATGATCGAGTGGTTCACGGTAACGGGTACCTGCGTGATAACCGGCTTCGTGCTCTGGACCCTGATGGTCAGGAGGAGACTATACCGGCAGGTTGAGGTAACGAGGTCCAGGTGATCAGTGGTTCAGATTTATATCGGCACCCGACCGAAAAGCAGGCATTTGACAAGGTCCATATGGATGCTTCACCTGATCGTCCTTCTCGTCGTGCTATCCGGATTATCGATGGCGTCGGGGGTTGACAGGATCGAGCTCATACTCATAGGGCATGTAGTGTCCACCTACAACCCGGTTACCACGTTTCTCGACCCCGATCCCTCGGTCAGGTACACGTTGATACCGACAAGCGAGAGCTATGCCGCACCCCTGAGCGACGATGATGCCAAACGGTACGTGAAGCAGTACTTCCCCCGAAATTACGAAAATCTGGCCTCATACGACTTCGTAATGTACTCGATTCCCTACATACTACCCCTTACGGACAGGCAGATACTGTGGCTCAGGAACGTGGTAAAAAACGGCGATGCCTCCGCACTGACTGACCAGGGAGGCCTCAGGATGGACCTGGTGTACGCTGAATTCTGGGTCAGTTCGGGTTTGAGCGAGATCTTCGCAAACGATGCCGAGAAGGTCCTCCAGACGGGCAAGATAACTTACTCGAACATGGGTTACAGGGTCAGGGTTGATCGGGATGCGTCACACCAGGTCCTTCTCCCTCTCGTTCCACTGGGGATTGAGGAGATACCAACGCTAGGGCTCTTCCACGCGATTCCGAAGGACGGGGCCATCGTCACGGCGGTGGCCGGGGGCCAGTTCATGGATATTCCGGGTTCCCCGGAGAATCCACCCTGGCTGATGCGATTCGAGTACGGCTCAGGTTCAAGCTGGACCCTCTGCGATAACTTCGTGAATCCTTTCTGGTGCGGGATCTACTACGGGAGCGTGGAGGGGGATCTCCAGACGGACGTGCTGATGAATATTATCTGGTACAGCGTGGGGATGGAGCTACCAGGGGATCCCCTTCTCGTCCACAGGATGAGGATCCAGTTCAGGGATTACCTCGCCAAGAGGGGTCTGCAGGTATCTCTGGTTGAGTTCGTGGATAGACTCGGGGCCAACCTGGTTCCGGCCGAAAACTTGATGGTCCAGGCCGATCAGGCCAAGTACGAGGCTGAGGAACTCTACCTAGAGCAGAGGTATCAGGAATCGTCGGCAAAGCTGGATGAGGCTCTGGACCTATTACTGGAATCCTCGGAACTCGCCCTCCGGCAGAAGGAGCTCGCACTTCTATGGGTCTACATCATAGAATGGGCGGCGGTGAGCGGGACCCTGATGATCTCGGGCCTTACGATCTACACCCTGATGATCCGGAGAAGACTTTACAGGGAGGCGGGGACGACCAGGCTAGTTGATACCAAGTAAGATATTTCCGCAGAAGTCCTCCCGGAGAGACGTTGCTGGACGCCCGATCGATCTCTGTGATCGCCGCGACCATTTTGTTTGGACCTCCCCAGGCGGCCCCGATGGCAATGAGGGTCCTCGAGTCAGACCTGTCAGGGATCCTCCTTTTCATCTCGTTGGGGCACCTTGGAAGTGCCTTGGTGCTCTTCCTCTTCTTCCAGGCAATACAGCCGTTAATGGAGCGGCTGAGGGGCTACTTCGGCGGCCTGTGGCTGAGGATAAGGTCTCCGGGGGATAGATCAACGGGGGCCCGGAAAACCCTGAACTTCACCCCACTAACGCCGGGGGGAAAGTACTTCTTTTTGGGCACTGTCGCCTTCGTATTTGCCTTCGGGTCATTCCTGGGGGTTGCGGCCACGCAGACCGTGGGGATGAGAAGGACGAGGGCATTCCTTGCCGTGATGCTGGGGTGCGGGCTGTCCGTTGTCTTCTGGGTTCTGGCAGCTTACTACCTGACCAGGATGATAGATCCCGTCTATGTGACTCTGGGCTTCATTCTCTTCGCCACGGCCCTGATGTGGCGGGGGAAGATCCTGCGGAGCAGGGCCGTAAGGGAACTGACGAATATGGGAATGGATAGCCTCCGGGTCATGTACCTCATTGCGGAACACGCAGACGTGAATAGGATCGCTGAATCGACCCAGATGAGGATGGACCAGCTCGGGAAAATAGTCGAGGATCTGATGGACAATGGATTTATAGCCCAGGGAGGAATTGAGGTCTACCAGCTTACGCAGAAGGGGCTGAAGCGCCTCGGATCGGTCCCCAAGTGGATCCGGGTGTCCCTGGATCTCGATAAAGGGGAGGAAACCAATGAAGATACTTGAGAAGGTAAGGATAGGAAAGCTCGAGCTGAGGAACAGGATCGTGATGCCTCCGATGAACACCGAACTCGCATCTGAGTCGGGGGAGGTAACGAGTGAGCTTATAGATCACTACTCAGCCAGGGCACCTTGGCTTGGCATGGTGGTAGTGGAACACTCCTACGTGGTTCCTGAGGGAAGGTTATCGCCGAGGCAACCCGGGGTCCACGATGATCGGCTGTTGGAAGGCCTGACGGATCTCGCGGAGGCGGTGAAATCAGCGGGGACCAGGGCGGCGATCCAAATTAACCATGCCGGTGAGAAGTGCAAGCCCGACCTAATAGGGGAAAAACCCGTCGCACCATCACCCTCGAAGACCGCCCGGGCCCTGACTGTGGATGAAATTGTCGAGCTCACCGATGCATTCGGGGCTGCCGCTGCCAGGGCTGCAGGTTCTGGGTTCGATGCAGTTGAGATCCACGGTTCACACGGGTTTCTACTTAGCCAGTTTCAATCACCGCTGAAAAATCAGCGTCAGGATGAGTACGGAGGTTCCCTGGAAAACAGAATGCGGTTCCCTGTGGAGGTTGTAAGAAGGGTTCGCCGCGAGATCGGGTCCAGCGTGCAGCTATGGTACCGACTTGGTGCCGATGATCGCATGGAGGGGGGAAACACCATCGAGGACGGGATCAGGATGGCGAGTGTCCTCGCATCCGAGGGGGTGGACGTATTCGATGTCTCAGGCGGCATCTGCGGTTCCAGGCCCCCCGGGCTTGACGGGCCGGGTTATTTCGCCTACGCGGCGAGTGCGATCAGGAAGGCAACAGGTCTGCCCGTTGTGGCGGTAGGAGGAATTACCAAACCAACCGAAGCGGAAGAGGTCCTCGAAAGGTGGGATGTAGATCTTTTAGCTGTGGGTCGTGCTCTATTGAAAAACCCCTTGTGGGGTAAAAAGGCATATGAGAAGGGTTCGAAGGTTGGCCCTCGCCGATAGACGATAGTACATTTTTTTAAAAGGAATTGGAACTTTAATCATGGTAAAACCTAGGATTATCGTAGTAGCCGCGGTAGTTTTTTTCATAACTGTTAATTGTGCAAGTGCCTCCCAACCCAAGCACATCCACCTCACATGGCAGGATGATCCTTCAAGATCAATAACAGTAAGCTGGAGAACTAATTCATCGGAACCAAGCATAGTAAGGTATGGACTCGATTCTTCATACGGCATGACACGGAACTCATCCCCCGGAGAAATCCACCACGTCAAACTTAACGATCTTCAACCTGCAACTATATACCATTACATGTGTGGCTCCGAGGAGGGCTGGAGCCAAGATTTCACCTTCAGGACAGGCCCTGCGAATTTAAGTACCAATCTGACCTTCGTGGCTCTCGGAGATTCGAGGACAAACATGCATACTTGGGCACGGGTTTCCAATGCGGTACTTGAATTGAAACCGGAATTCGTTATTCACACAGGCGATATCGTTGAATCAGGTAACGTTCAGAAGCAGTGGAATTGGTGGTTCGAGAGAGCCGAGGCATTGCTATCTGAAATCGTGCTAATGCCCTGCCTCGGCAATCATGAAAACAACGCTCGCGAGTATTTCCAACAGTTCGCTCTTCCCGATGCAGAACAGTGGTACTCCTTCGATTACGGAAATACTCATTTCGTAGCTCTTACAACCGAGGGCCCGATGACTGGTCAACAACTTGAATGGTTGGTGGAAGATCTGTCCTCAACTAGGGCAATGTGGAAGTTCGTGTTTTACCATAGACCAATGTACAGTGTCGGGAGCCATGGCCCCTCAATTTCTGTCCAGAATGCATGGGGAGATATTCTGGATAAGTATCAGGTCGATCTCGTTTTCAATGGACATGACCATCTCTATGTGCGGACTTTCCCCATCTATAATGGGGAAGTAGTGAACTCAACTGATATGGGGACAGTTCACATCGTCACAGGGGGTGCAGGCGCCGGGCTCCACGGTGTTGAAAATCCGGGTTATGACTGGCTTGCATATGCTCTGAGTGAACATCATTATGTTATTATTACAATCGATGGTCAAAACTTACAGATGGAAGCCAGAACTCTGGACCACAACGTCTTCGACTCACTTGATATCGTCAAGAGACTATATCCGGATCTTGCTGTCTCGAAGATCTCATTATTACCTGATATTCCTGGTCCCCGCAGTACAGCGGATGTTTCGATTGAAGTCCTGAATAAGGGGCATAAAGTTGTGGAGGAATCCTCAGTCCAATTATTGGTAGACGGTGATTCGGTTCAAGTGAAAAATATTCCTACCATACACCCCGGCGAAACCCGCGTTATCGAGTTTGAGTGGAATACCTCCGAAGAAGGTCTATATAACCTAACAGTACAGGTTGATCCTCTAAATGAAATAGACGAAGGGAGGTTTGAACTGAATAACCACGATAGCATACTCGCTCTGGTGTCAAGGGCTAAACCTGACTTAGTGCCTATCTCAATTGAGGTAATAAATGGCAACCTGACAGAGGGAGAAGACATGGTCTTGCAGGTAAACATATGCAACGAAGGCAACAAAGCTGCAGAACAATTCGACATTAATTTCAGAGGTGGGGGGTTGGATTTCTACTTGCATCAGGCATCTCTATCACCTGGGGAAAACCGGTCATTTGAGCTAACCCCGATAAGATTTGATGAGGGGGATTGGGAGGTTGAGTTGGAAGTCGATCCACATGAAAAAGTGGAAGAACTGCGGGAAGAGAACAATATTCTTTGCGTCGATGTTACGATTAGAAATTACGTAAAAGATGGTGCAGCATACTACCCAAAGGGCTCAGCTGAGGGCGATGTGCTTGTAATCAGATATAACGATCTTGAGGGAGCTATACCAGAGAATTCCGAAGATTGCAGTCTTCTTTGGGGAGTAAATGGATGGGAAAATCCATCGCTGATACCGCCAGGAAGCGTATGGTCTGGAGGAATTATTGAGAGCGTGATGGAGAGGGGACTTGATGGTTTCTGGCAGATTAAGATTCCAACGGGTATTGATGTGGAGATGGTCAATTTCATGTTTAGAAATGGTCAACTTATCGGGGATGTCATCGATGATAACTCTGGCAAAACATGGGTTGTGTACATGAAAGGATGGGCTGAAGAGGCAATAGAAGAGTTAGAACAAAAAATCTTCGAAGCTAAGAGCCACGGACTTAATACATCCTTATTTGAGGACGTCCTTCAGACGGCGAATGCTTACTTTTCATCTGATGATTACGGCTCAGCGGTATCTTCACTTGGTAATACAACTGATGTTATCGAGAGGGAAATGATACTGTACATCTATGACCTGGCCCTGGAGGCCTATTCTGAAGCAGTAAAAGATGGAATATCCATACCTCGAGCTGAAGTATTCCTATTTGCTGCATATGAGGCAATGGAAGAAGGGAATTATCTTGGATCGAGGACTTATCTGAATAAAGTTATGAGCATGGTTGAGGAAGCACATGCCAATATCGGCGAGATGTTTCTTTTACTCATCGTATCATTAATAATTCCATTGAGAAAGGTGATAAGATGAATAGATCCATATTTTTATTGGCAATAATATTTCTGCTGTTATCACTATCCAGTATCACCTGGGCAAGTCCTAAACATATTCACCTCACTTGGCAGGATGACCCCAAATATTCGATAGTCGTTAGCTGGAGAACAGACTCTCAAGAACCCAGCTGGGTGCAGTATGGAACAGAGCTGCCTTACAGTAAAAATGCCACAGGTCCATCAGGTGAATTACACCATGTTCATTTAGTCGACCTGCAGCCCGGGAAGATCTATTATTATCGCTGTGGCTCAGGACAGGAATGGAGCGATGATTTGACATTCGAAACCGCACCGCTTGGGCCCTTAGAGCCCTTTAAATTCGTGGCTCTCGGTGATTCTCGGACGAACTGGGAAATATGGGGTGATTGCTCGGAGGCAACGCTGGCTGTTAATCCGGATTTCGTGCTTCACACCGGAGATCTGGTCGCACATGGCGGTGATCAGGCCGAGTGGGATATCTGGTTCAATGAGGCCACGGACCTGCTGCGGGAAGTGGTTTTCATGCCCGCAGTTGGAAATCACGAGGATAACGCACCCAACTACTACCAGCAGTTCGCACTGCCCCATAACGAGGACTGGTACTCATTTGACTATGGTAATGCCCATTTCATCTCCCTTTCAACGGAGAAACCCATGACGGGGACTCAGAGAGCATGGCTTGAGCAGGACCTGGCATCAACCGATGCGACTTGGATTTTTGCCTTTTACCACCGCCCGATGTACAGCTCTGGAAGTCATGGGCCCGAGAGGCCGGTGTACCATGCATGGGGAGATCTTTTTGACAAGTACCACGTCGACATGGTTTTCAATGGCCACGATCACATGTACGAGAGGAGCCATCCGATGGCCGATGACTGGATCGCCGACTCGCCCGAAAACGGTACCATACACATCGTAACGGGGGGTGCCGGTGCTCCTCTCTACGGCATGGCAGCTAAGGGACCCTGGAGCGCAAGTTTCAATAGCGTGAATCACATCGTCTTGCTGGAGATAAACGGTACGGAGCTCCAATTAGAGGCGATGTACCTCAATCAGACTGTTTTCGATGAACTGAAGATCTCAAAGGCTGTTCTACCTGATCTGCTGGTTCAATCCGTTTCAACGAGTCCAAAATACCCAATACCTGGCGTAACTGCAACGGTTGAAATTGAGCTTGCCAACTCGGGCAAGGCCGGGAGTTCCCCCTTCGAGATAATTGTCAAGGTCGATGACGAGGTGCTGGGGGAGCTAGATGCAGAAGCAATGGGACCGGGTGATGTTCAGATCATGTCTCTGGACTGGATACCGAGTGGAGAGGGGTACCACGAAATCGAGATCACGGTCGACCCTGATAATCAGGTTTATGAGAACCTCGGAGAGTCCAACAACCTGAAAGAATATTGTTCGTTGGCCTCGGTACCCAAACCCGACCTGGTTACCGGTAAAATCGAATCCAGTGAAATTATACCAGAAATCGGGGATATTGTTACATACGATGTTGAGGTAATTAATGAGGGAACCAGTGAGTCGGGGCCCTTTGATGTCGATGTTGAGATCGGGGATGGAGAGGGCTTTATCCTGGCAACTGTTTTCAACCAGACATCGGGGCTGCAACCGGGTGAAAGCGTGACCCTGCCGGTCCAGTGTACCTGCTCACCGGGTAACTGGGAACTGATGGTGGAACTGGATTCCGGGGGGGAGGTCGAGGAGATCTCGGAGGAAAACAACCTTGTCTCCCGAAAATACTACTACAGGGATTTCCTGCAGGTGGGTCCTGCTTATCTGCCACAGGGTTTCAGGTCTGACGAGACAGTGTTGATCTATTACGACCAGAACGGCGGGGAGATACCCAGCAATTCGACCTGTGTACTCGTGTGGGGAATTAACGGCTGGAGGAAACCTCCCGCGGATATGGCACCCCCGGGGACCGTTGAAAGGAACCCCTTCGAGACACCGATGCATGAGGTATCGGAGGGCCTGTGGATGGTGGCCATTCCAACGGATGAAAGGTTTGAGTGGATAGACCTGAAGTTCGAGGATAGGCAGTTCCTTCCCAAGTACTTGGATGATAACGGGGGGGATGGCTGGATAATACCCGGGGAGAACTGGGCGTATGGCAAGATTGATGATCTGAGGACCGCAATGGAGGAGGCGGAGTACTCGGGCGTGGACATATCACCGTATTTACAGGTGCTGGAGGATGTCAATACCAGCCTGGGTAAAGGACAATACCTTGATGCGGCCATGGCGCTGATTAACGCAACGGATAACTGCAGGTTAACCGAGTGCGAGCTCCTGCTGTCAAGTGCCACTTCGGCTTTTCAGGACGCCGTTGAAGATGGCCTGGATGTATCGAGGGTCGAGAACTTCCTTGTTGCGGCCCAGAGTCAGCTGGATTCCGGTAATTACGCAGGATCCAAGCAATTTAGCCTGACATCTCTCCGGTTCATATCCGAGGCCAGGGAGGCGGTTCCCCAGAGCAACCTCCTCTTGCTATTGGTGGCATCCTTACTGCTGCTTTCACGTGGAAAGGCATGTGCAAATCGAGAACATTGATAACGGGCATCTTACAACGTCACTCAGGAGTTTAACTGTTGAAGGTTGAAGAGGCCGAGGAAATTCTCAAGCGGATACAGAGACGTTACGACAGAAACCCCGATGCCGAGTGGAGAGTCCTAATAGGTAGGGATCCAAGCGGAAGGCCCACCCAGTTTATCGGGGATGCTGATGACCTATGGCAGATAAAGGGTGAGGTCGTTGATCCCCGGCGATTCGCCGGTGTTGGCATGAAGCTCGAGGGCCTCGGGGGCATGGACCTCGTGGACCTGGAGGGACCCTTCTATGGAATTAGACCAATGGGGAAAGATGCCCTCAAGGGCCTGTTCAAAGAGGGATCTGCCGGGGCCCTGAGGAACCTGTCTGATATCTCCAGGATACCCTTCAAGAGAGCCGTAGAGGCAGATGCCTTTGTTGAAGGACCCGTTCTCCATTCTACAAGGCCGCTTGCACCGGTATCGAAGAAGCAGTCGGAGCTTGAGCTAAACCTCGACAGGAGCCTCGAGAACCTGATGAGGAGCCGCTACCCCCACACCCGTTACGCTTACGGATGAATGTACCGCCCATTTATCAGGGAAGGGCTCGGATTCCACCCATGCCAAGCGGCATTGACGTTAGACTTCTGGAGGGCTCCAGTGAGGTTTTCTCCTCACGGGATCGAGGTTATTTTCCCGTCGTACAGAGAATCCGTAATAACACGGCGATAGCGGTAATTCGTGGTGGTGCCGGGCACATCGGCCTTGAAGGGCGGCTGGAGCTGATTCGGACCCAGGACTGCGGAGATACGTGGTCTGAACCAAGGACCATTGCTGATAGCGAATGGGATGACAGGAACCCCTCGGTGGGGCGGTCACGGGATGGAACCCTGGTTCTGTCCTACCATCACCAGGGAAACTACGATGAGGACGGTCGTTTCAATCCGCCTGGTGAAAGGGTTTCAACGCTGCTGAAGACATCCTCCGATGACGGTCAGAATTGGAGCGATCCGTTCCCGCTGAGTTACGGGGCTCTTAACGGTAGATCTCCCTATGGCAGGATGGTTAACGTGGGCAGCGAACTCATCATGCCGATCTACGGTGCCTCGCCGGGAAAGCCCAGCTCGAAAAAAGGAACCAACAGCTTCATTCTCAGATCAGGGGATTCCGGGCGCACATGGGGCGACCTGACGCTGGTCTCCGAGAACATGTCAGAGACGTCCTTCGTTAACCTCCCCGACGGGGAGATATTGGCAGTTCTACGCTCGGCATTGGATCACCCTGATGCTCTTTACTCGTCACGTTCAAATGACTCCGGTTACTCCTGGACCGAGCCGGTGAGGATAACAGGGGACTCCGAGCATCCAGGGGACATAATCCTGCTCTCAAATGGCTGGCTCCTACTCGTCTTCGGGCACAGGCATCCACCATTCGGTGTTCAGGGCATGGTGAGCACCGACTCTGGACGCACTTGGGAATCCGGTTCAAGGCTCATTTTTGCCGATGACAGGCCCGGCGGTGACTGCGGTTACCCCAGTGTCACGGTATTTGCCAATGGAAGGATGCTAGTGATGTATTACTCCGCCGGACCCGGGAGGGACTCATACGACCACACCGGCTCCTTTTCCAAGGCAGTGCTATTCACCGAGGATGAAATGGTCGGGGCTTTGAAGGATGCCGGTGTGGGTTGACCTTCTCAACCCTTTTTACGGGGCCTGGTTAGGACGATCCTGTTAATCTCAGATTTTTTCCCGATCTCTTCCATGAGCCCCTGATCGTGGGTGACGATGATGATCTGGCCCAGGGCCTTAAGACCTGCGATGGTGCGGGCAAGGGTCCTTACGTTGGATTCGTCCAGGTACTCTGTGGGTTCATCGAGTATTAGAAATCCCGGCGCTCCAACCTTCTCCTCGTCAGAAGAGGTTTTTCCCTGCCAGACCTGTGCAAGGGCGATTCTGAGAGCGAGACCGGCCATGACCCTCTCGCCAATGGACATCTGCTTGGAGTCGAGCTTTACACCCGAGGGAGTTACGGCCTGGACATCGTAGTCCTGAGTAAGGGATATCTCGGATATTGGTCCCGTGGAGTATATTCGGGAGAACAGATCACGGGCCCGCTCCGCCACGGAGATGAAGAGCTTCTGCCTCGCATAGGGACCGATGTTGTTAAAGGCCCAGCGTATGTCCCTGACCTGCTCGAGTTTCTTGTTAAGGGATCCGTGACGCTCCCGGGCATCACGTAGCTGGGTTTTCTTTGCCTGCTGCTCGGCAAGTTTTTCCATCAGCTGGGGGATCTCCTCCTCAAGCCGGGACAGGATGCGCTTGTTTGCCAGGTATTCTGCACGGGAATCGGCCATCTGCTCGTCGATTCCCATCTCTCCCGGGGTCTCGGAGAGCTGCTTCTCTATCTCCGCCAGCACATCCTTCTCCTGCCCCAGCTCCTCCTCCAGCTCCCTCTTACGGGTGAGGAGGGAGGCGGTATCGGCATCTATCTCGTCCCTTGATACCTGGAGCCCCGTATTTTCTGCCTCTGCCTCGGAAAGTTCCTTCTCGACCTCGGACAGCTGCGACCTCAGCCTATCCCTACGGGAGCTGGAGGAGTTAGAGACCTTTTCCAGTCTGCGGATATCGGTTGCCTTCCTGTCGATTCTCTCCTGGAGATCCCTGACCTTCCCATTGAGGCTCCTGCGTGTCTCCCGGGCGTGGTCCTTGGTGAGCTCGGAACCACAGAGGGGGCATTTCGCCTCCCCCCTGACCTCCATCCTTGAGAATGAGGATATGAAGTCGTTCTGGACCTCGAGCATTGCCTCAAGGCGGTGAACCTCGGCCTCCATGTCCCTTGAGGATTCCTCGGCGCGTTTTGACTCGTCATCGACCTTATCTATACGAGCAATTAGCGACTGCCTCTCATCGCCAAGGGAGTCGATCCTGTTCCTACGCCTGAGCATCTCGGATTCCATTTCAAGTAGCCTGTCGTTTATTCCCTCGATCCTGTCCTCGAGCTGGGAGAGCTGGTCCTCCATGCCAATGATTTTCTGCGACTGGGTGGAACGGGCCCTCTCGAGTCGGATGAGGTCACCTGCAGGCCCGGCCGGGGTCTCGAGAGTAGTAAGATCGCCTAGCTTTTCCCGGGCAGTTTTCACCTCCACCTCCAACCTGACCTTTTCCTCCATCCTCTGAGTTAAATCCTTCGAGATCGAGGAGAGGTTATCCATCTCTGCCTCAGCCTTTATGAGGTCCTCGTTCGCAGAAGATACATCCCTCTCAAGGCCCGATTGAACCCTCCGGAGATCACGCCAGGCATCCTCGAAAACCCCGAGACCTAGCATCCGATCGATCTCCCTTTCCCTGTCCTTTCCGGCCTCCAGCAGGGCTCTTATCTCGCCCTGCCTGATATAGCAGGAGTTACCGTAGGAGGAGTGGCTTATCCCAAGTAAATCAAGAAGTGCCTCGTCTATGGCCGCCTTCTTTGAGGAAACCTCGACGTCGTCCTTGAATAGCTGGGTCTGGGTTGAAGATGCACCGGATTCCCCCTTTGCTAGCTGTCTGACAACCCTGTACTCGTGGGGCCTTTCGACCTCGCTGCTTTCGAAGGTGAGCTCCACCGATGAAACCGCTTCCCCTACCTTGATGAGGGGCTCGAGACCGGTTTTTCCGGCAACCGAGGCGTAAAAAGCAAACTCGATTCCCTCCAGAATGGTCGTCTTCCCGGACCCATTGGGCCCCTGGAGGACGTTTATACCGGGGGCAAACCTAACCGGTTTTTCCCCGAAGTTCTTGAAATTGCTGAGCAGGAGACGGGCGAGAATCATTCTTCATCTTCTTCCTTTATGCTCTGCCTGAGTGATTCAAGCAGTTTATCCTCGATACCTGGCTCCCTTTCGAGAAGGGGCTTCCTGGGCATTGGCCCTCTATCCTCGGGTTCCCTCTTGCGGACCTCTTTTTCACTCTGGGCCCTGATCAGATCCTTGGCGGTGGTTATGAGCTCCTCGAGGTCCTCTCCCTGGTATTTTGAGCCCAGATTCTCCCTGAGGAAGGATTCAAGGATCTGGTATATGTTAGGCGCTTCCTCTCCCATGTTACCCTGGGCAGGGGGCTGTTGGAATAACTTAAAGTCTTTTTCCTAGGCCCCCTCTTGGACTTGGAAAATCCTAGGAATTCCAGTAGCCCTTCACAAGCTCGATGTACCGGGAGTAGTTCTGGAACGATATGTCGCTTGACACGCAATGGTCCACGCTTGGGATGTAACCCCCATCCTCGATCATGAAGGGGAGCTTCGAGTGTACTTCGTTCTCCAGGGCGGCCCCACCCCTGGCGAGGGCACGCTTGTCGATGTTACCCACAATAAGTAAACGGTGGCCGTATTCCTTTCTCAGTCGCAAGGCGTCCTCGTTACTGGCGACCTCCAGTGGGAAGAGGCAGTTCACCCCACCCTCGAGGAAGCACGGGGTGATGGCGTCGTTGTTCCCATCACTGTCGACCATGATTACATCAACGCCGTGTTCCTTCAAGAATCCTGTGATCCTCCTGTAGCCTGGGAGCATGAACTCCCGCCACTGCTGTGGGGATATGTGGGGTCCGCTGTGATAGGCCATGTCCTCCCAGATATTGGCGAAGTCGATCTTGGCCTCTGACAGGGCCTTGCTGGCGGCCTTCACTTGGAAATCCGCCAGGAAGTTGAAGAGCTCCTTGACGAAATCGGGGTGCTTGAAGATCATCAGGATCAGGTTCTTCAGACCTATCATGTTCCTTGCGTTCCCGAACAGCCCGGGTAAGTATATTCCCACGGGGTGATCGATCTCCCGGTAATACTCCATGAGCTCCGGGCTCCAGTTCTTGGGATACCTCCTCATGTCATTGGGATCATACCTGTCCCTGATCTTCTCGAAGTCCTCGGGCGTTTTAACCCCGAACTCCATGAACTGGGGTATGGTGGTCCCGGCCTTGAGCGACTTGGCGACCCACCTCAGCCCACCTCCCGTGCTCTCGGTAACGGTGTACCTATCGTCCTCTTGAATAACGCGGGTGACATAGCTGGGTATGGGGCCGAAATCTATCCCGAGCCCCTCCTTCTTGTCGAAGCCAAAGTACTCGTAATGATTGGCATCCGCGGGCAAACCCTCGCCACGCCATCGGTTAACGGTCTCCTGCCAGAAGTTTAGCCACTCGTAGAAAGGCGGTCTGTCCGTTTCCTTGAAGTGCATGCAGGCCTGGAACCTCTCCCTGTCATTCATCCTATCACTTGGCTTCGTGATGCACAGCGCCCTGTTATAGATATTCCCGTGCAGGGCCTACCAGAGCTTCCAGGGCTTGCGGATGGTGATCCTTTTCCCGGTGTCGTCTACCAGAACCATTGCGTCGACATGGCCTGACTTGAGATGGGCCAGTACCTTACCGTGATGGAGGGCAGAGCTGATGGCATCAACGTAGTGCTGCCACCACTGGGAGGATTCCCGGACCTCGAAGTCCTCATTTGCCCGTCTAAGAAAGAGCCTATCCCCTTCAAGTTTCGTAAGCTCGGCCCATTCTTCGGCCGTTAGATCTGCTCCCCGCGGTTTCCCGCCAGATTCCGCCAGGATTTCAGGGATAAAACTCTTATCGAGGGGGTTGCCCCGACCTCAGGTCTTGCCTCAGTCCTACCGTAGCACGGTATTCACCTCGTGCTTCATACAGTTCGCCTCAACCCTTTCGATAACCTTCATCAACGCATTCATCACCCTGTTTATCTTCTACGACATCGGCGTCGGGAGTCTCTCCGAGGCAGCTGTATGGTCAGGCCTGAGCACATTCGTCGCCGGTTCATGTCTTGCCATCGCCTCCCCGTTCTGGGGATACCTCACCGATCGTTACGGCGCGAAATGGATGATGGTCAGGGTTCTGACGACCCACTCCTTGATGACGGTTCTACTGGCCTTTGCCGGTAGCGTTGAGATGGTCGTCCTACTAAGGGGTCTGCGGGGGTTTCTGGGGGGGACCAGCATTGTTGCGATTACGGCAATAGCATCAGCAACTCCCGACGAGGAAATGCCGAAGGCGATGGGTTACCAACACACTGCACAGCTCCTCGGTGCCATGATAGGACCTCTCTTCGGGGGCTTCGCGGCTCCCATATTCGGATTCAGAACATGTTTCATGATATCGGCTCTGGCAATCGCCCTCGCAATCCCGATGACGCTGTTGCTCAAGTGGCCCGATGGTCAGGGAAGCGAGGCGAAGAAGCCAAGCTTCCGCGGTCTGGCCGGGATGGAAAAACAGTTCACGGCAATGTTTCTGGTCAGGGCTTCCCTGAATTTCCTGACCCCAATTCTACCGGTTTACCTGAAATCCGCAGGGATAGGAGAAAACCAGCTCACGGCGTACACGGGAGGGGTTATTACTGTCGGTAATCTCGCCCTTGCCGGCTCCATACCCGTTACCACACGGAAGATCAGGAGGCAGAGAATCCCGGCCCTGATGGGCCTGCAGAGCCTGGCGATCCTAGCCCAGGGGGCGGTGGTATCGGTTCCGGCCCTTTTATTCTTCCGGATATCGCAGATGATAGTCCACTCACCGGCACCATCCCAGCTCTTCAGCGCCGCAACGGAATCCAGGGATGATAAAGGCGTGGCAATAGGGCTTATGAGCTCAGCCAAGTTTCTCGGGGGATCTATCAGCCCTGTTATTTCATCCACCGCCAACCTGCTGGCTGGCCTTTTCTTTTCATTTGGTTGCATGGCAGTTGTCTCGGCTGCAGCTGCCATCGCCACATGGCGTTTGATCAGGGGCGATCCTCCTGAAGAGGGTGAGTTGGGGGCAAAGGATTTTTTTGCAGGCACGGAATAGGATTAGACATTGCCAAACCCTTTCAAGAAAATCTCAGACTATGATCGCCTTGCTGGCGAGCTAGAGGTAGTAAAAACGAGGCTGGAGGAGGTCACAGCAGAGCTGGGGCTTGCCAGAGAGGAGATCAAGAAAAAGTCCGGTCAGCTCGATCATGCCCAGGAGAAGGTGAGGGAGGAAAGGCGCAGACGGGCGGATGAGGAGGCACGGAGGGGCAGCGTGGAGAAGCAGCTGGAGGAAAGGCTCGAGGAGATCCTGAATCTCAAAAAGGAGCTGGAGTCATCCCGCGAAATGGCCGCCGAGCCAGAGAGGATAGCAGTTCTTGAAAGGGAGGCAGACTTGGAGCAGGATGGGGTTCTGGAGTTCCTTAACGAGACGGATTTCGAGCCGGGGAAGAAGTGCATAACCGTCTCTGTTGAACCGGGGGAGCTGGAATCACACATGGAGGGCGTCCCGGGAATGGGTCCATGGGTCCCGCGTATCGCAAGTAACAGGGGTCTTTTCGCATTTATCTCCGGTCGTAAGGCCTGCTACTTTGAACCACCCCTCCCCGTCACGGAGGGAGGCACCAGTACTGGCGAGGGTTTCGAGGTCAGTGTTCTGGACGCCTACCTCGATAGGCCCCTCGTTGGCTTCATGTCGGTTCACCGCGATTCATATGCATACGGGGTCCTCGATGGCGAGGTGCGGGATTATAAGCTCGAGGAAAAGGATGTCATAGGGAAGAGCAAGAAGGGCGGTTTCAGCCAGGCACGGTACTCAAGGTCCAGGGAGGACCAGTTTAAAGCACTGCTGACCGAGGCGAGCGAGGGGGCCGGCAAGCTTTTCCTCGAATCCGGGGTCCAGTACGTATTCGTGGAGGGCGATGAGAGGGCCATTTCGGCCCTTGCAACCCGTGAAGGCATATCAGGGGGCAGGGACATCATCCGGTTTACGGTTCCCGGCAAAATGGGAAAGAACATGCTGGACCGGCTACCTGACTATATCTGGGCCTGGAAGGCATGGGCCTTCGTTCTACCCGGCTCGCCTGATTAGCCCAGGGGATACCCAATCTTACCTACCAGGTCCCTTCTCTGCGACCTTCCATCCTCGTTTTCGATGGATTTCACCTGGGTTCCATCAACGAAACCAAGTATCGCACTTCCCAGCTCGGTCCTGCCGATTATCACTTGGCAGGGATTGGCGGTCGATCCCAAAATTGTGCAGACACCGGGAACGTTCCGGATACAGGAAAGCACGTTTATGGGATATGCCCCCCTCATGAATATGATGAATGCGTGAGATGCGCCAATTTCAAGTGCGGTCCGGGATGCAAGCTCCTCGAGCCTTCTCTCATTCCCGGTGCACCTGGTGAGCATGGGGGCGGCCTCGTTCATGGCGACCCCCACCTTGACACCGGGAACAGCTGACAGTACAGCCCTGAAGAGATCATCACAGGTCTTTATTGTGAAATTGGCCATCCCAATGATGACCTGGTCTTCCTCTTCCTTATCAATATCCAAGGCTTCGATTTCAACATCTGGCATGGCCTTTCTTCTTGAGATTAGCAGATAAATTTCCCCTCCCAAACTGGCCGGGTGAATCCTTAGATTTTTCAGGTCAAGCCCAATACTCCGGGTGGTGAGATACCTCCACTTAATTCCACTCGCCATTGTTCTGTTTTCACCCATGGTCTCTGGTGTAAGGGACCTGGGAGATGGAATAGGCATGATGTTGCTTGGGGACGTAGGCCGTGGGGGGTCACCGATAAATGACTGGCTCGACGAGGACCTGATAATAGACTACTTCGAGATACCGATGGCACAGCGACAGATGCCCGACAGGGATCTCATCAAGTTCACGTCGATCTACTTTCCCAGAACCATGGAAAGGCTCCTCGAGCTATACGACATGATCGTGATCTGCGAAGAGGAGGAGCTTTTTACCAGGTTCACGACCACCAAAATGCAAAAGCTCATGTACGACTCAATCCAGTCCGAGGGGGTTGCCCTGTTTAACTCCCTCCCCCACGAGGACCACGAGTTTATCGCGTGGGCGAGGAATATGATGGGGGAGCTGGTTCCCCACGAGTACTCATCCGGCTACGTGAATCTCTTCGGTGGGTTTCGGATAAGCATAAGCGAGATGGACCTGCCACCAATCTTCACCCCCTTCAAGAACCTCGGCTTGGAGAAATACACCGGGCCAAGGCTAGGTCAGATACACCCAAGGCAGGGATCAGTGGAGTGGGCAACGGTTGCACCCTTCAACACCCCTTTCTATGTGAGCTGGGAAGTGGGCGATGCAGAGGCCCGGGTATCTGTGGTCGCCAATGATCTGGATGAACCCTGGTGGGGCTCAACCTATAGAGGAGATCCCTCGACAAATCCCTACGGTGGGGACCTTTTCCTGAATATGGTCTACTGGTCTGTTGGAATGAAGCCGTTAACCAACATCGCCATAGTCCATAACGTGAGGGTTTCCTTCGGCGATTACCTCCTGCGCAGGGCGGTTACTCTGTCGCTTATTGAATTCATAGATGCCTTCGGTGCGACCATTGGTGAACTCGAGGAGGATCTAAACATAGTCACAGAAGGCCGCAGTGAGGTACGTTCTCTCTATTTCGAGCAGAGATACGAGGAGGCCCTGGTCATTCTCGACGAGATGGAGGCCAGGATGACGGCGATTGAGGACAGGGCAATCGAACTCAAGGAAAGGGCCTTTCTCTGGATCTACCTCGTAGAGTGGCTGGCAGTGACGGGAACCATGATGGTAGTTGGCTTTCTGACCTGGTCCCTCATGATTCGAAGGAAGCTCTACCGGGAAGTATCGATTACCAGGGCAACCGGGGATACGCTCTGAACCCGGAAAAATGCATCGAAAGGCAAATAATAAAGGTGGTGGTGCAGATCCGGGTTGGAACCACTCGAACCCCCTGAATGGCAGGTGTTCCGGATAACAGTTCTGACTCTATTGGCCACATCCATTTTCTCCGGTATCACGATCGCCATAACGATCTTTCTTCTGGTGGTAATTCTATTCATGGCGATCGGGATGTTATTTGGCGCACCATGGGTGCCTTCTTCGAAGGGAATAGGTCGAAAAATGCTCGAAATGGGGGATGTAAAACCCGGCGAGATCGTTTACGATCTGGGAAGCGGGGATGGAAGACTGGTGGTTCTGGCCGCCAGGGAGTTCAAGGCCAAGGCGACCGGCATTGAGATTAATCCTTTCTGGGTTTTCTGGACCAGGTTAGCAGTTGTCATTTTTAGGCTGGGTCACACTGTCAGGATAATCTGGGGGAACTTCTACGATCAGGATTTAGGCGAGGCCGATATCGTTTTGCTGTATCTCCTCCAGGGCACGAACGCGAGTATCAGGCCGAAACTCGAAAGAGAACTGAGACCGGGAACTCGTATAATTTCCCACGTCTACACTTTTGATGGCTGGAAACCGGAAAAATCTGATGAGGAATCGGATATTTACTTGTACAGAAGATGATCCCTTGGTATTGGGCGAATCGCTCCCGGTGTGGTGCCCCTTGATCCCTGTCATGGCTGATACCTTCAAATAACATTTATAGAAAGAGCTCTATTAGAGCGAGCGGGATCATTATGCTCCTATTTCTCTTTAAGACGTCTAGGTCAAAGAAGACGAAGATTAGCCAGAGCAAGAAGGAAGAAATCCCCATCAGATACAACATCGATCCCAAATCGAGTTCCCAGTATCCCCTTGATGAGGTCAAGTACAAGGTTACTGTGGTTAATGATAAGCTCGATAGCATCTCCGGCAGGATCACGCTCACTCCCCCGGAGGAGTGGAACGTTGATCCAATCGTGAAGGAATATGGCCCCCTGAAGAAGGAAGAGAGGGCAGACCTTGAGTTCCAGTTCCAGATACCCGAGGACGCAAAGGAGGGTTTCATCTACAAGGTCGCCGGCAAGATCTTCTATGGACAGGACGAGGTCGAGTCAAGCGCCATGATCGAGCTGATCAAGAAGGGAGAAGAGCTACTCTGGTAGAAAGCCGGAGAGCCCTTTACTATGCCATTAATACGGGGGCTAGAGCGGGAGATAGAGAGGGGAGCGAAGCTAATAGGGTCCGTCCGGAAGGCTAGGATATTCTGTCACAGGGATGCCGATGGAATCTGCAGTGCGGCAATAATTCAGAGGATCCTGAGGGAAAGGGGTGTGGACCCGGATATCTCTTCCGTGCTCCCGGCGGATCTAGCGGAAGTGTGTCCAGTAGATGGTTTAAACATACTGCTGGATCTCGGAAGCGGTCAGCTTAGGAACCTTGAAAAATTCGAAGGTCGGGATACCCTCGTGCTTGACCACCACCCGCCCGAGGGGCAGCCCTGGGATGGGATGATCCAGATCAATCCACACTCCTTTGGCATCGACGGATCAACGGAAATCAGCGGGTCTGGTGTCGCCTACCTTTTAGCCAGGAACCTGACCGATGATCCATCGCTGGCCAAGGTCGGAATTATCGGTGCAATAGCCGACAGACAGGATATTCTTGGGGAGCTAACAGGGCTAAACCGGGAAATCCTAAACGATGCCGTTGGCTCCGGACTTGTTGAGGAGGTCAAGGACGTGCTGCTATACGGGCGGGAGAGCAGACCACTCCACATATCCCTCAAGAACTTCCAGGATCCACCAATTCCTGGCGTGTCGGGCTCCGAATCAGGGGCGATGCAGCTTCTATCAGAGATAGGGATACCCCTCCGTGAGGGCAGGGCGCTGCGAACTCTCGGAGATCTAGATGTGGAGGAGAGGCGAAGGCTGGCCTCGGAGCTTGTGGTGAGGTGCATTACGAAAGCCTCCCCGGGGATAGCTGGACAGGTTCCGAGCCTGATCATTGGCAGCGTATACCGGATGGTAGGTGAGAGCTCACCCCTGCAGTATGCATCGGAGTATGCAACGGTGATTAACTCGGCGGCCAGGATGGGATTTACCCAGGAGGCCGTGGGGGTTTTACTCGGTGAGAGGGGGAATGAGTACAGAAAGGTCCTTTCGGGGCTTGCGGAGTACAGAAGGACCCTTTCAACGGAGATACGTAAAGTCACCGGGAATGAGATATCCCTTGGTGGAGGGGGTTTCCTCCAGTACTTCGCCTCGGATAGCACACCGAAGAACTTCATAGGGCCGGTAACGGGCCTTATCCTCGGCGGTGGCCTCGTTGATCCATACAAGCCCCTCGCCGGGATGGCAACAGGCCGGATTACGAAGGTCTCTTCTCGCTGCTCAAAGATACTGGTGCTCGAGGGGCTGGACCTATCTTCGGCCATTTCAGAGGCCGCAAAGGTTGCCGGGGGCGAGGGTGGCGGGCACAGGGGAGCAGCCGGCGCCTTTTTCCCCCCCGGAAACGAGGGGGTTTTCGTACAGAGCTTCGAGAAGGCCCTCTTATCTCAGGACGGGCCTAGTGTATCTCGATGAGCTCCTGAATCTCGGCGCCCTGATAGTCCTCTGGCATGTCACCGATGGCGTAGCCTCTACCCGTAGTCTCGCAGTAGTAATATCTCCTCGAGCTGGTCTGCACCTGGAAGTACACGCCCCCTACACCTTCATTTCCGCTGACCCCCACCCCCATGTGGTCGTCGATGATTATCAGGGCTGCCCCGTAGTTGAAAAACTCGGAGTTACTGACCACAGAGGCGAACAGGGCGGAGGAGTCCTCACAATCGCCGGTACCATCAATCAGGGTCTCTATGGGATATCTTGGGAAGTTACGGCCCATGTATTCCAGATCGGAGGTGTATGGGAGTTCCTGGACGAAGGCAAGAATGAAGCTGACCTCGTCGTAGCTCTGGTATTCCATGTGATCGGTATAGAAGCTCAGGGCATCGGCAAGGGCACTAACCGTGCGGTCACCGGGTTTAATGAATTCCAGATAATCGTCGTATGAGTAGATCGGTCTTTCCTGGTCCAGGACCCGGATATCCCCCGCGGGGGAGCGTAAAGTTAGGTACCATTCCAGGCCACCGTAGCTCCAGGAGAATTGGCTGGTATTTGATGGTTCTCCCACCACTATTGTTGTCGCCAGAATGTCGTTATGCCGTTTAGCATCGTCAGAGTCCTCACCGGTCCCTATATCTAATTTTAGGGTCGTAATTCCGGAGGGGAGGGCAAGGCGGTTTTCGAGGGCGATGACTAGCTGGTTACCACCATTGATCGGGGGAACAGTGGATCTAGATACCTCCTGGTTACCGATGGTCAGGCATAATGGTACATCCTTCGAACGTTTTCGACCCCTGTTGGCGATAGTTACAGAGACCTCGACCATCTCGCCGGCACCAGGATTTTCGGGGGCTAGGGTTATTCCCAGGATTTCCAGGTCGAAGCTTCCAGGATGGTTCTGGTCAAGTATGTTTATCATCGATTCGATGTCGTCCATAATGCACCCCGATGAGCAGAGCACAAGGCAGATGATAATGGCCATGGCTAGGACGGTCTGAATTATCGAACGAGCTTTCCTATCAGGAGAAGTACTGCAGGGATTCCTCAACACTGTTGAAACCATACTCGATGTTTTGAAATCTTTCCCTGAGTTCCCTTGTCTGGTTGCGAAGTTTATCGTAGCTGGTGGCCTCGCCCTTGATAACGCGGAGCATAAGGTCGCAGAGTTCCTCCACGTCGGATTCCTTGAACCCACGCCTGGTGACCTCCTGGAAACCTATCCTGAGGCCTGATGGGTCCTTGGTCTTTGACGGATCGTCGTAGGGCATGAGATTTCGGTTAACAATGATGTTGGCCTTCTCGAGGTTGCTGGCGACCAGCCTTCCACCGCCGTGTTCCCGGACATCAACGGCTATCTGGTGGGACATGGTAAAGCCCTTCTTGTCGCCCAGGACCTTGATTCCCTTGTTATGAAGGTATTCACCGGCTCTCCTCGCGTTCTGAATTATCTGCCTCGCGTAGTCCTTTCCAAAGGCCCACATCTCCACGCTGGCAAGTCCAAGCGCCGGAAGGCGCCTCAGGTGGTGGCTGGAAACGGAGAGTGGAAAAACGCCCATCTGGACGTTCTGTGCTGCCAACCGTTTCTTCTTGGTGATATCTCCCCTCCTGTTCCGGATCTGCGCGAGAACTAGTCCACCTTGGGGCCCGGGAAAGGTCTTGTGCGTCGAGGCCGTTATGAAATCGGCCCCCTCCTTGAAGGGCTTCTGGAATTCACCACCGGCGAGTAGGCCCAGAACGTGGGCGGCATCGTAGACGATGAAGGCCCCGACCTCCTTGGCGGCCTCGGAGATTTCCTTGACGGGGTGGGGAAAGAGGTAGAGGCTTCCACCGAAGGTGATGATGCCCGGCCTCGCCGCCCTGATGATCTTTGCGGACTCATCAGGGTCGATGTTCATCTCCTCCATGTCGAAGGCGTGGTCTATAGTCTCAAGCCCCACAACCTGACCGGCCAGGCCGGTGTAATCATGGGATATGTGGGAACCGAAATTGACGGGAGCGACGACCATCTTGTGGTTGCCAGTTGCGTTGCTTAAACCCTTGAAGGTGGCCAGGTTCGCCACGGTTCCAGATATCGGCCTGATGTCGGTGAAATCCGCCCCGAAGAGGTTTTTAACGAGGTCAGCGACATCCCTCTCGATCTGGGACATGTAGGTCTGGCCCTGATAGTGTCTCTCGCGGGGGAAACCCTTCAGGTCGTTTGATCCCTCTGCGTACCGGTGCCAGAGATCCTCCGACATCTTGTAGATCTCGCGCACAGCGGGCGAGGGACATCCCTCGCTGGCAATGAGGTTGATGGTTTCCTGGCCCCGCCACTTTTCGTGGTTTTTCGAGGCCTCGACGAGCTCCCTGAGATCCGTGCCTATGTCTATCTTCTTCAAGTCCGTCACTTCGAAGGTACGCACTGGGATCGTGCGTTGAATTAACGGACCTGCCAGTGGCTTAAAAGTTGCTTCTCTTCATCCGGCACTGGATATCTGGATGGTCGAGATTAATGCAGCGTGGTCCGAGGCCGGGATGCCCTCATCGTTCTCCTTCTTCAGAACGTTGAACTCCTTTACCGAGGCCTCCGCCCAAGGGGAGGGTATCATGAATATGAAATCAATCCTCCTCTTGTCGTGTGTGTGAACGCGCCTTGTCGCGGGTTTCCTGTGCCCAGGTGGAGTTTCATCCCACACGTCCACCAGGTTGCCGACGACCTCCTGGTCGTCCACCCGGTCGATGCCTGTCAGGACCTTGATCGGGAGATCATCCGGGGTGCAGTTGAAATCCCCGACGATGAACTTTGGAAGGTGGGAGTTGAAGGTGTTGACGAACTGCAGCAGTTCAACCGCATTACTTACCCTCATCTCCTGGCTCAGCGAGAAGTGGGTGACGAAAAACTCCATCGATCCCATGGGGGAAGAGACCGTCCCGTTGAGGACGATCCTCTGATGATAATCCTTCTTGTCATCCGGCTCTTTGGTAAGCTCGATGTAGGAGGTTGATTCTATGGGGTGCCGGCTCATTATACAAAGTCCCTCGACGCTGCGAGGTTTGCGCGAGTAGACCATGGCGGGCTGGTACTGGTAATCGAATCCCGTGCGCTCGGCGATCTGCCTGGCCTGGTCATGCCCGACCGGGTTGTATTTCCTGTCGTCCCTTATCTCCTGTAGACCCACGATATCGGGGTCGGCCTCTAGGATCGTGTCCACGATCAGCTTTCGTCTCTCGACCCAGGGTTCGTTATAGTTCCATATGTTATAGCTCATTATCTTGAGCTCGACCTTCTCGGCCATGCCCCACTCCGGTATAAAGGGGTGGTCCAGTTTTAATAACTGATTCATGAATTACGATCGAGATTCCATGAATTCCGCAAGGCCGGTTTTTTTCAGGGCCTTCCCGTGAGATTTCCAACCTTGTAGCGGGCTCCCCGAATGAGATTCCTGCCGTCGACGACCTTGCTGGAGATCGAATCCAGCTTACCGAGTCTCTTTGCATATTCCTCGTGGTCCGTTACGATGGCAAGACAGTCACATTCAAGGGCCCGGTCCAGGCCGATGGGGGTAAAGCCCATTCCCCGGATCTCCTCATCGGAGAAAAGCGGGTCATTTACCACTACCCTGCCATATTCGTTGAGGAGGTTGGCGAGGACGGGCCCGGGGGAGAGTCTTGTCTCCTTCACGCCTCTCCTGAAAGAAAGCCCGAGGACGGCAACTGTGGAGGAGTTCCTCTCCTTTCCCTGATCGGCAATGCACAGGTCAACGAGCTCCTTCATATGTGAGGGCATGCTGTCGTTTATCTTCCGAGCGTTTCTTACGAGGGAGACATCGGTCTGGTAGCTCTTCCCCCTGGTGATGATGAACCAGGGGTAAACGGGGATGCAGTGCCCCCCGACTCCGGATCCCGGCAGATGGATGTGGCAGTAATCGGAGGTCTGGTGGTTCGCGGCCCGGATAACCTCCCATGCGTCGACACCGTGTTTCTCGCAGAAAAGGGCCAGGGTGTTTGCGTAGGCTATGTTTATGTCCCTGTAAACTCCCTCGGATACCTTGACGAGCTCGGCGGCCTCGAGGTTAGAGACCTTGACGACCTCGCCGAAGGGAGAGTAAAGGCCCGCGGCGGCCTCGGTGCTTTTTCCATCAAGACCGCCGACGATCTTGGGGTACTTGTACATATTCCGCATGACCCTCCCTGTCATAAGCCTCTCCGGCGCATGCGCCACGCCGAAGTCCTTTCCCGCGACTTTACCATCGACCTCCAGCATGGGAATGATCTTCTCCCGTATCAATCCCGGGGGCATGGTCGTCTCTATGATAACGAGGTCCCCGTCCTGGAGGCCCCGGGATACGCTGGAGCAGGCAACCTTTATGTGGGAAAGATCCGGTCTTCCCCTTTCGTCCACGAGAAGAGGGACGAGTATTAATATAACGTCTGATTGTTCCGCGGCCCAGCGGGCATCCGTGGTTGCCACGAGGTTCCCACTGCCAACTACGTCCGCGAGGATCTCGGGAAGTCCAGGTTCCTCTTTAATCGGGCACCTCCCCTCGTTTATTTCCTTCACGGCCTCCTCGTTGCGCCTGACCCCGATGACCTGGGCTCCCTCCCGGGCGAGGAGAACGGCCAGGGGCAGGCCCATCTTGCCTATTCCCACCACGTCTATTGAGAGTTCACCTGATTTCATCAGACGGGTGACTTCGTCGGTGGATGAACCGTAAATTTTCGTCATGGAAACACCAGGACATTGGGGATTTCAAACGGTTATCTG
>Ga0180433_10000434_pt1 | contig 71457 bp, 68 predicted proteins | sample SS_ome_8_FD_132980 | JGI IMG/M metagenome (GOLD analysis project Ga0180433, IMG submission 132980) | Hypersaline lake sediment archaeal communities from the Salton Sea, California, USA - SS_1_D_1 metaG | ecosystem: Environmental > Aquatic > Non-marine Saline and Alkaline > Hypersaline >...
ATCAGAAATAATAATAAGTGATTCGAGGGTAATAGTTCTACCATTAATTCATTTTTTTAATTCTTTTCTTATTTATCCAAAATAACGTTATCTAGAATTCATATTCTAATCTATCAATAATGTCGTTTTGGATTGGGGTTCCAAGATCAATGAATGTGGCATTATAGCCCCCAACTTTAACAATTAAATCTTGGAAATCTTTAGGATGTTTCTGAGCCTCCTTTAATGTATCTGATGAGACAACAGTAGGTTGAATTTGCATACCTCCTGCTTGAAAGTAAGCTTTGAGAAGATAATAGAATTTATCTAAGTTTTCAGAACAATCAATATTTTGAGGGTGGAATCGCACGTTTAATGCAATACCGTTAGTTGCAAAATCATAATTTAGTTTAGCAGCAGAGTTTAATACCCCAGTAATTCCATTTCGTTCCGAATTATTGACGGGGGAGAGACTATTAGAAATTGGTTGCATAGCTTTCCTTCCATCTGCGGAGGGTCTTGTGAAAAAACCTTCCATTACATGGATACCCATGGAATATGCCCCCGCGCTAAACCTTCCTCCTCTCAAGGGAGTATATTTTGCAACTTCCTGGGTAAATGCATCCCACAGTTCTATGGCAAGAGTGTCAATATCTTCCATATTATTCCCCCATTTAGGATATTTATTGATAAGTTTCTGTCTGAGATCCTCATGCTGTTTAAAGTTTGAATTTAATACCTCAACGAATTCGGATAAAGTCATCTTTTTTTCTTCATAGACGAATTTTTTTATATTGTACAATGAATTAACTAAAGTAGCAAACCCATAGGCTGTAATTGAAGAAAAGTTATATTTTGCTCCTCCACACACATAATCTCTCCCTTGTTCCATGCATCCTTCAAGCGCTGCCGAAACAAATGGGTGTTGAAAATATTTCATGGCTTCAGCATCACCAACATTTGCAATCTCTACTGACCTTTTAATATTGAATTGTAGCTGGCGGATAAAGGCTGAATAAAACTCTGTAAAACTCTTAAATTGCGAGGCTTCTCCTGTTTGGAGTCCATCGAATTTCTTAGTTAAATTACTATAGCCATTATTTAATGTAAGCTCCAAGATTCCTGGAAGATTCATAAACATCCTCCCTGTCGCTGCAAAACTATTACCTTGACCCGTAGGTTCTACACATCCAATCAATGCATAATTTCTAGCATCTTTCAATGCATATCCCGCTTTTTCAAGTGCAGGAATAATTACATCATCGTTATAGAAAGCAATACCTGAAGTTGATCGATAGACTTTTAGGGCATGTTTAAAAAATAATTCTGGTGTGTCTTTATGAATACGCACTGATAAATCAGTGGAAAATACCTTAATATTCTTATACGCATCAAGAAAAAGATAGGAGAGTTCGTTGACCGCATCTTTCCCATTTGCTCCTATTCCTCCAATAGTGATAGTTTGGGTATTTTGACCAAGCGCATTCGCAACCATTGTAAAATCCGTTGGTAATAAGGTTACATTCCAAGTAAGCTTTAAATTGAGTTCTTCGATTAATTCCAAAGCAAATTCTTTTGTTAAAGTACCATTCTGAATATCTTTTTGATAATAAGGCCATAAGATCTGATCTAATCGCCCTAAGGCGAGTACACTACGTTGATATATAATGTTAGCAATATTTTGGGAAAACCATATAAATTGCACAGCCTCATAAAAGGATTCTGGGGGATGATGTGTAAATTTCATCATCATTTCTCCAATGATCTCTAATTCTTTTTTCCGTTGTTTATTATCATGTTTCTTAGCCATATTGTAAGCTAGATCTGAATATCTTTGAGCGAAATCTATGGCACCATGATAATAGATTTTTATGGCTTCATAAAATTGGTATTTTTCATGAAATTGAGGATGTTTCTTATCTAAGCTTCTTTGAAGTTCTTCTGCTTCTTCAATAATCCCACCATAACCTAATTTTAAGAGCTTTTCATAACCTGCACATAAGTGTCCTTCAGTGGTTCCAATATGGATTGAAATATTAGGTGCTAATGCATCTATTAATCCGTCTCCGGAAATATATCCTTCTTGTAATAATCGTTTCAAAATCCTGCTTCCAATAAGTGATTTCTCTTTCCAATAAGGAAGTAAATCTAATAACTCTTCGATTTCGCTTTCTTCTATAAAAAATGGTTGCAGAGGTCGGCGTCTTAACTTTTTATAGGTTATTTTTTTTTCGAGACTATTATCATATCTCTGGAGATCAAGATTAATTTTTTCTCCGAGATTCTTGCTGGTTTCATTCCCTACCAATAACTCATCTTCCCGGATGAAAATAGTCATATTTCTTAAGGTGTAGGCAATCGCTTTTGCTCTCTTAATACTTTCGGGATCGTTTGGATACTCTTTGTAGATTTTGGTAAAAAATTTCATACGTTCAATACATAATTCATACTTGCTTGAAAGTAAATTAGTTTTTAACCTTAAAATCCGCTTTGAATTAGTTTTGACGGTCATAATTGCTACTCTTATCTTCGTGCTAATACAATAAAATATTTAATAATAATAATTAAGAGTTACCAATTTCGCTTTAATTGGTTATTCATGAGGTTTTGAACTTTTTTTATAGCCCATATAACATATTTATAGCATGTATTTGACCAATAATTATCTTTTTGATATTGCATGAAACCATCAGCAGTACTAAAATCGTAACCACATAATTCAGCGCATATTACTGATCCAAATTCCTTTTCAAACTCAGTAGCAAATTTAGAAGCCTTTAAATAAGCAATTGGAATCATTTTATCATCCATTCGTTCTTTTCCACCTAATATTATCCCGATTGCAGCACAGCTCCCACAAACGGCTCCACAGGCTCCTTGCCAGCCTTTTTTTGATTTGTATCCTCCAAAACCTCCTGCTAAAGGAATTATTGCATTATTCAATAGCCCATTTTCTATTCCGAGGATATCTAAAATATTGGAAAGGGTTAGTTCAGCACAATTAACACCCTTTCTTAAATTTGGCAAACTTGTTTCTAAAGCCTTAATTTTTTCAGCGAATAAACTCTTGAAGTTTTTTTCTGCCATTTCAAATCCCATACTTTATTATTTAGGAGTAAATCCATTGTCCAAAATAATTTCAGTAGCCATTCTTGCTACCTTACCTACAAGATCTGAGCAATGATTTACCATTCCTGACTTAAAAGCTTGCTTTAGTTCGTCAGGATCCCACATATTATAGGTCCGTCCCATGAGTTTTTCCTGTACATCATAACAGCGACAAGAGTCAAATTTTTCGATATACTCATCATGAAGCTTTTTTACTAACCCATAGGATTTCATAGGTTTATACATATCAGAAAAATCCTCTTTTCCTCGACCATAAAGATATCCAATAACCATCGAGGCTCCAACTAATGCCCCACAGGAACCATCTCCTGTGAGTCCTAATCCATCAGCTAAACCACTTGCTGCTCTAAATACATCCTCATTCCAGATGTTTAATGATTCAAAAATTGCTGCAACTGCTGTCTGAGCGCACCCAGTACATTTTTTTTCATATTTTTGTCCAAGCTCATAAGCTTTGGATAAAATTTCATCCCTACTCATTTCCATATATCTCACCTAATTGATTTGTATTTGATTTAACTTTTGATCCTTATATAATTTTACAATTATTAAGCATAAAACATTAAATAGTTAAAAATAAGTTTTTATATTTGTATACAGGTGTTGTTAATCAATTAATGATTTTTGAATTATTTTTTTTAAGAATATTAATTTTTAATTTCAGTTCTTTAGCTCCGTTATTTAAAATATTTCGAACTATAAACGAGGGTTCATAACTTACTTTTTGCTTCAATATTTTATATTTCAATTTTAAAGAATTTAATAATAAGTTATTTTCAATTGAATCTTTTCCTTGAATGATTATATCAAGTATATGAAGTGCTAATTGGTAATTTTTCTTTTCAAATAAATATTGAGCATGATTAAGATATTTTTTAGGGCTATTAAGCTTCAGAAGTTCTTTAGCAATATGTGCTGATTTAGCAGGAAAAAGATCAGTGGGATTTCCTGTATCATACCATCCATGATATAATCTGTAAACCGCATGTATTGCGAATCTATAATCACCATAAAGTGGTTTTAAATATTTATGATTTTTGAACTTATTAGGATATATTTCTAACATTTCATGAAATATTTGTTCAAACCATTTTCCTTCATTCATTCTCTTTACAACTTCATCATGAACAAAATGCATTGCTTCTGCTGTGATCTCTAAGACTTCTCTTACTTGATCTTTTCCTTCTATGAGTCTCCCATGTCCCGGAATAATATATCTTGCATCTTTATTCATCATATTTTCCATTGCGATTGCCCAATCTTTTGGATACCGCTGTACTTTATAAGGATTTCCGACATTTGGATATGAGGATAAAATAAGATCTCCACTACATATCAATTCTTTTTCTGGGACCCATAACCAAAGGGAATCATCTGTTTCTCCTATATCATGATTCAATTCAAATTTAATATTCCCTAATTCAAATTGATAAGGTTTTCTCCCGTTAATAATTATAGTTGGCTTTAAAATTTTATGAGGTGATATAATATCTTCTTGTTCACCACTTATGGAAGCGAATTGTTGTGCATTTATCCATTCATGATAATCATCTAACATTTGATATTTTTGAAATCGTTTTACACAAGCTTCATGAGCGATAATTTCTGGCATATCCCAGCCTTCTCTGTCAACTTCTTGGAGAAAGGGTTCAAATCCGTAACAATGATCAAAATGACCATGACTATAAATAATATATCTTACTGGTTTTTTAGTAATAGCTCGAATTGACTTATAATTACGAGGTCCAAATTGTTTTATTGCAATATCAAACATAACTAATCCCTCATCTGTTTCAATAATTCCAATATTACCAAAAGAGGGGATTAAATGCACAGTCTCGTTTTGAAAACTCTTTGGAGGAAATAACCCAATAAAGAATTTAATATCATTTTGCGAATATTTCAATAAAATCACGTCGATTAATAAATTATTTACTTGATTAACAGAAGGATAATAAAATTTTTGCTTGAATTAGTATCGATTATAAACAGTAAAAGATTTATTTTTATAAGAAATTTTGGAGGTTTAGAATGTGTCAAATGAAATTCAAGAATTTAGACAATTAGGTCAAGATCTCTATAATAAATTAAGACTATTAACATTCCCTATTGCTATCAAATTTATAAAGGATTATAAGGAAATTCCTGAGAAAGTGCAACGCCCATCTAAAGTAGGACAAAACATCACCCTATGCCAATCCTTTACCATGGCAAGACGTTGGGGAGCCCATGTTGCTATGACTTATGAAGATAACGCATGTATCACTAGTTCATTAGTCCATCAGTGGAAAAAGGTCCCGATTAAAGATATTATTGAATCCCAAGTAATTTCAGGTTATCACAAAGATGCTAAAGCAGAACTTCTTGTGCAATCTCAATATAGTGCGTTATCAAATAAGGAAAATTATCTTAAAATTAAGGATCATGTAGGTTTTATTGTATCTCCTCTTACAAGAACTATTATTAAACCAGATGTAATTCTAATATATGGGGATCCTTCTCAGATTACTCACATTGTTCATGCTTTAAGTTATGAAGGTAAATACTTGGTTAATTCAGCTTTTATCGGCTTCGGGGAATCCTGTCTTAAAGGAGTATTATTACCATACGTTTCAAATAAACCCGAGGTTGTCTTACCTGGAACGGGAGATAGGACTTTAGCACTAACGAAAGAGGAGGAAATGGCTATTGGCTTGCCCGCAGAAATGATATCATATGTCAATGATAATTTATTTAAATCAGGACAATCATTTAATATGAGACAACCTTCGAGATTTTTCATTGGAAGTATTCCTAAGGGATTTGGACCACCAGCTTGGAATTTCCTAAAACGAAAAGTAAAGAAACAAGAAAAAAAGGTAAAAAAGGATAGCGCCATTTAATCATGTCTTTTCCCAATTATCCCCAAAAGTATCGAGCAAGATCTTTTGTGACCGCAAAAGATTTTTGGAATTATAAACAAGAAATAGGAAGAGTTCCAAAAGAAAAACCCCCTAAAGGCGTTATTATTTGTTATTCTCCATCGTTAATGAGCTATATCATTAAAAATCATCCAATAATCAAGGTTGAGAATGTATTTGGAGATTATTTCTATCTTCTTAAAGAATTTAACAAAGAAATAGGACTTTGCGGAGGTTTTGGTATAGGTGCTCCCATTGCTGCAATCTTAATTGAAGAACTTTCTATTTTTGGAGTGAAAAATTTCCTCTCAATTGGAGTTGCGGGAGCTTTACAAAAGAACTTAAGGTTAGGAAGTTATGTAATATGCGATAAAGCAATTAGAGACGAGGGTACTTCTCATCATTATTTTAAACCTGAAAAATATGCTTATCCCTCGAAAAATCTCACAAAAAAAATGGTAGAAATCTTAAAAGGTTTAGATCTTGAATATACTATTGGTACCTCTTGGACCATAGATGCTCCGTATAGGGAAACCTATGAGGAAATTAAGAGATATAAGAAAGAAGGCGTGTTAACTGTCGAAATGGAGGCAGCCGCCATCTTCGCAGTAGCGAAGTATTTAAATGTCGAAGCAGGAGCGCTTTTTACCATAAGTGATTATTTATGCGAGGATGAGTGGCAATTACATTTTCATTTAACTGAAGAGCATCTGAAAACCTTATTTAGGATTGCGAAAAAAACAATAAATTCTCTATAATATTAAAGCTAAATATAGACTAAGAAAGGATTATTTTATGAATTTTGAAACTATAAAATTTGAACTACGAGAAGATGGTATCGGTATATTAACCTTAAATCGTCCAGAAAAGTTAAATACGATGTCTTTTCAAATGATTGAGGATTTACATTCCATTTTCGATCAGTTAATGGTTAATCTTGATTGCAGAGTTTTAATTCTTAATGCAGAAGGGAGAGTATTCTGTGCGGGGTTAGATCTAAAAGAATCGATGGTTCTACAGTCTAAAAAGAAGCCTCAAGAGTTAAAGGAAAAATTCTTTTATATCAATACACCTGAAAAAGATATAATAAAAGCCAAATTATACGCTCAATGGCGAACAAGCAAATTAATTATAAAAATGCGAAGAATAAACCAACCTATTATAGCGCTCGTAAATGGTGCTGCAACAGGTGCTGGTTTTACATTTATTCTTGCTTCAGATATAAGAGTCGCCTCTAAAAATGCTCGATTTAATAATGCGTTTATTAATATTGGATTCTCGGGATCTGATTTAGCATCTAGTTATCATCTACCAAGATTAATTGGAATGTCTCGAGCAGCAGAGATTTTATATACTGGAAGGTTTGTTGATGCTAAAGAAGCGCATAAGATAGGATTAGTATTAAAAGTAGTTGAGCAAGACAATCTCTTAAATGAGGGAATCCAATTAGCTGAGCAATTATTAACCAAAAGTCCATTAGGTCTTCGAATGACCAAACAAGCAGTGAACATTTCTTTAGATTCTCCGAGTTTAGAAACAATTATGGAATTAGAAAATCGAGCTCAAATGCTATGTTCAAGTTCAAATGATTTAACTGAAGGCGCCCAAGCATTTTTCGAAAAAAGAGATCCAAAGTATCCGTTAAAATAAAAAAAAACCTAATAAACATCAACAATTATGGTTCGCATAGATCTTTCTGCTATTAAGGATTTATTAGATTTGAACATCAACTCAAAAGAATTAATTAATCTATTAATAACCATTTTGGAAAAATCCGAAAGCGCAGAAACTCGATTAGAGTTATTAGAATTTTTAAATGAATATGATTTAAGGCATAGTTCTTTTTTCGAAATGTTTGAAAATCATCTGATCTCTGATGCTCAAGAAGAAATAAGGCGATTAGCAGCTGAATTAATTATTCGGAACTTCATGGAGGAAGGATTAGATGCCTTAGAATGGACAATCAATAACGATCCCTCTCCATTGGTACTAGATAGGATCTACGCCCTGACAAAAGAATTGAATAGTTCCTATATTATAATTTTAGAGTCTATGTTATTTGAAAAGTTTAAAGAGATCGCTCAAAAATATAAAATAGTCGTAGAAGAAGTACCATTTCTATTAGAGTTAGGTGTTAAATTCATGGATCAAAATTTTTACATTGGAAATCAAGATTTTTACTTTATCTATGAAAATTATATTCTCTGTATAATAAAAGAAAAGCATATAACTGAACTAGGTATTTCCTTCATAGAAGAAGTTCCTGATACAATTGGACTATTAACTAAGTTAGAACATTTAGATTTAAGTTTTGGTTATATTTCTACACTCCCAAATTCAATGGAAAACCTTAAAAATTTGAAATCGATAAATTTATGCTGGAATGAATTTTCATCAATTCCTAAAGTATTAAAATCCCTAAAAAAAGTTAAAAATATTAATATAACAAATAATAAATTAAAGGGTATACCCGAATGGGCTTCAAAAGTAACCAATTTAATTGTTTAGAAGTAATAAAAAAACAGAATTAAAATGTGAAGAAAAAAATGCAATTTAAGACTATAAAGTTTGAATTAAGAGATGATGGAATTGGAATTCTCTCATTGAATCGACCGGAAAAATTAAATGCGATCTCATTTGAGATGGAAGAGGAATTGCATGAGCTCCTAGATCATCTCATGATGAATTTGGATTGCCGAGTTCTTATTTTTAAAGGTGAGGGAAGGGCTTTTTCAGCCGGGACGGATTTACAAGAAGGGTTAATCTTGAATTCGAAAAGAAAACCCGAAGGTTATGACCGCTATTACTACCTCAATGTTCCAGAGCCTTTAAAAAAGAAATTATATCACCAATGGAGGATAAGTCAAATTATAATAAAGATGAGAAAAATCTCGCAGCCGATTATCGCTTTAGTACATGGAGCCACCGCAGGAGGGGGATTTGGTTTTGCAATGGCATCAGATATGAGAATAGGAAGTGAAGATGTGAAATTTATAAATGCTTCCATCAATATAGGATTAACAGGGGCGGATGTTGGGGGATCTTATTTCTTACCAAGGCTAATTGGAATGTCTAAGGCATCGGAAATGCTCTATTCAGGCAGAGGAATAGGAGCAACAGAAGCAAAAGATTGTGGTTTATTATTTAAGGTGGTAAATAAAGAAAACTTACTCAAAGAAGGCGTTAATTTAGCAGAAGAATTGATAAAAAAAAGTCCTTTAGGATTACGGATGACGAAACAAGCAATAAATCTCTCACTTGATTCTCCTAGCTTAGAAAATATATTACAATATGAAAATAGCTCTATTGTACTGTCATTTTCTTCAAAAGATGTAAATGAGGCTTCAAGTGCTTTTTTTGAAAAACGAGATCCGAAATATGGTCTTCGTTAAATCTGAAAAAAATAATTATCTTTAAGTTATAGAGATGATATGGTAGAACTTAATAATTTTAAGTGGGAACCCGTAAAAGGGCAGATAATGACTAAATGGGCAGAGGATGTTGATCCGAATAATCCCCTTCCCGAATATCCAAGACCCCAACTTAGGAGAGAAGATTGGAAGAATTTAAATGGTTTATGGAATTATGCCATTCTTCCAAGAGAAGAGAAAATTAATAAGGCTTTTGATAGTAAGATTTTAGTGCCTTTCCCAATCGAATCTGCTTTATCTGGGGTAGGTAAAGAGTTAAATGCTAACCAGAGGTTATGGTATCAGTGTTTTTTTAAAGTACCACATTCTTGGAATGGAAAGAAAATTTTACTTCATTTTGGTGCCGTTGACTGGGAAATGGAACTGTGGATAAATAACAAGAAAGTTGGCACCCACAAGGGAGGGTATACATCCTTTTATTTCGATATTACAAATTATATTACATTAGATAAAGAAAATGATTTGGTCGTTGTTGTTTGGGATCCCACAAATAAGGGGACTCAAGAACGGGGAAAACAATCGCTTACTCCGGAGGGGATTTATTATACCGCTGTTTCAGGTATTTGGCAGACTGTTTGGCTTGAGCCTGTTTCCATTACTTTCATAAAACATATAGAGATAATTTGTGATATCGATGCGGAAACATTAGATCTTGTTTTAGATGTTGAGGGAATTCAACTAAATGATTTTATACATATAGAGATTAAAGAAAAAGATAAAATAATAATTACTCAAAAGCATCAATTTTCTACTAAGATTAAAATTAAAATCCCATCTCCGAAATTGTGGAGTCCGAATTCACCATTTCTTTATGATTTGATACTTAAAATTGAGAGAGAGGGTGAGATAATTGATGAAATCAATAGTTATTTTGGAATGAGAAATATAGAATTAAGTCCCATAAAAGATGGATTTCGAAAAATATTATTGAATAACAACCTGATTTTTCAATATGGTACTCTTGATCAAGGATATTGGCCTGATGGATTATATACTGCTCCAACTGATGAAGCTTTGTACTATGATATAGAGATTACTAAAAAGCTTGGTTTTAATATGATTCGAAAACACGTAAAAGTTGAACCAGCACGATGGTACTACCATTGTGATAAAATTGGAATTTTAGTGTGGCAGGATATGCCAAATGGTGGAAATGAGATATTGGTCCCTACTAAAACAATTGAAAATTTGAAACAAAGCGATAGAGATGATCAAGAAAAAAAACAGTACTATAATGAACTTGAAGCAATGATAAAACAAATTTTTAATTCTCCTTCCGTTATAGTATGGGTACCGTTCAATGAGGGTTGGGGTCAATTTGATACAGAATCGGTCGTGAAAAAAATTAAAGAACTAGATAGAACCCGCCTTGTTGATAATGCAAGCGGGTGGTTTGATCATGGTGTAGGAGATATTTGTGATCGCCATCATTATCCCCGCCCTAAGATGCCCGAAATAAATAAGATTGGAGATCGCGCTGCTGTTATTGGAGAGTTTGGTGGGTTGGGGCTAGAGATAAAAAACCATATATGGAAATGTTCTTCGAAGTTCGTATATAGAAATTATGATGATCCAAATAGAATGCTAAACAAGTATAGGCAACTTATCTCAAGATTGAAAAAGCTTCTAGAAGAGGGACTTGTGGGCGCAATTTATACCCAAATAACTGATGTGGAAGGAGAGGTTAATGGTCTTCTTACTTATGACCGTAAAATTATAAAAATGAATGAAAATCAATTAAAAGTATTAAACTTAAGTTTATATCAAGATATAAGATGAATTAGTATATCTAAAAAGATTTCGCTACTTTATATTAAAAAGAGCGAAGGAAAAATATTTACATAGATTAAAAAACAATTAAATATGGATAAAAATAAGTAAGCCGCTTAATTAACTGTAAACTAAGATAAAATATGGATTTTGATAAATATAAAGAAGAGATTGAGCAAAAGAGTTTTAAGAACATTGACAAATTACATCAAATATCTAAAAGGATATGGCAAAGATATGATCTTAGTCCGTATGATATGCAAAATAAGTGTATTTCAAGATGGGATGAATTAGAAGAGGAAATAGGTAATAAAATCGTTCCATTAATAAAAGTATATGAGGATCGTCCTGTAACTAATTTAATTTTTGGTTCGGGAAGCTTCTCTACAGGAGAGTTTCAAGCAAGTCAATATAAAAAAGTCAAAAGTTATTTAAAGAACAATCCTCTTACTCTTCAAGGAATTGTAACGAATAAGTCAAGGAAAAACGGTTGTAATGGTAAAATTGTAGCGGATAAATATAATTTACCTTATATTTCCTTAGATTTTACTGATTGGTATCATAAATTTATAAATAAAAATGAATCCAATCCAACTAAAGCAACAAGGTATTGGTACCCTCCAAATGATGTCCATAAACCTCCATCTGAAGAAATAGAACATAGGTTTAATATTCGGCAAAATCAATTTCACAAAGCATTAGGAGAAGAAATAGAAAAAAGTGTAAGCTATCCTACAGATATCGTATCTGCACGGGGCTACAATTTTCAATTTTGTAGTAATCTCTTTTTGCATCAGAAGAACAACTTACCTGCCATAAATGATACTCATCCAACTGATTTAACATATATTGATCCCTTAACCAAAGAAAGATTATATCCGGGGTGGCAGTCTCAAGCAGTTAGACTCATGTTGAATGATAATCTAACCCATATTCGAGGCTCTCTCATAGGAGTTAATTATATGGATAAGACTGAGCAAATATCCGAGCTTGATGAAGGACCGCTTTTAGCAATTGGTCAAGGTATCGAAGTTAAGCAAAAATCAGATTATGATCCCCGCCAAATTCAAGATCTCATAAAAATTATGGATGATTATTTTTTTTGTACACTCGAACCTACTGGAATTATATTGGCGTGGGGTATTTCAGAAGAAAAATTGCCAGTTACTTATCAAGATATATCTGGTGAACCAATAACGGTTGAACAACATGCAATTATAGTAGGTGATAAGATCCATAGCGGAATTCATGTATTCGGCAGTAATTTAACAAGAAATTTAAAAGATCTGGAGAAATTTCTATTAAGTTGAGCTATATTTTGATGTTTTTAGAAAAAATATAAAAAAAAAGAAATTTATGAATATTTTATTTTCTAATCTGAACTTTTGGTTTAATTGGAGAAGCACCACCAAAATTGGTGATGACAGGGCAGTGGCTAAAAACTTTTTCCATTAATTCGTTTATTTTTTCCTCTGATGCATTTGCTTTAATTCTGACAACAGGTTCTAATTTATCATAGCCAGCAAGTTTACTATCATCAATTCCAAAAAGAGCTCCAAGATTAATGTGGCCACGAGAAAAAACCTTCATTTCTTCAATTTCAATATCCATAAGCATAGCCCAAAATTTGGTAACAGCAATAATACACGCTCCAATAGATGATAGGATCACTAATAGAGGAGAAGGACCTTTGTTGGTTCCACTCAATCCGCCAGGTGCATCAATAAGCAGCTTAAAATCTTCACCCGCAGGATTTCCCATAGTGCACATTGTCTGCATTCCATCAGGAAGCATTTCGCATTCAATATTAAAGTTTTTCTCCCCTGCATTCCAATCTGCCTTAATGGCTTCAACTGTTTCTTTAAAACTAGGCATTTTTTTCACTATTTTTATTTTTATGAATAATAATTCACAACTAACTAAGGTAGTATAAATAATCGTAGAATTTAAAATTAATTAAAGAATCATAAAATCCTTTATGCCACTAAAGAATATATATAAATTGAAAGCTAATATTCTTATCATTGAATTATATGAAAGTATGATTGATTGAAATGGAAGAGAAAACAGTTGCTGAAACAAGAGTTGAACTTGCCCAAATTATGTATCCCGAACATGCAAACCCAGCGGGGAATGTTCATGGGGGCTATATTTTAAAGCTCATTGACCAAGCGGGGGCTATAGTTGCGGCAAGACATACCCATTCAAACGTAGTAACCGCATCTGTGGATAGGATGGATTTTATTTCACCGGCGTTTATTGGAAACTTAGTGTTTGCTAAGGCATCGCTGAATTATGTGGGAAAAACTTCAATGGAAATAGGGGTGAGAATTGAAGCAGAATGCTTGAAAACTGGAAGACATACTCATATAGGCTCAGCATATCTCACTTTTGTAGCATTGGATAAAGATGATAATCCTATTGAAATCCCAAAAGTGATTCCAGAAACAGATGAGGAAAAACGGAGATATGAGGACGCACAACAGAGGAGAAAGAAACGCTTAAAGAAAAGTAGAGCAACTAAAGATGAACCTCAACCATGTATTGTTCGACCTGAAAAATTAGAAGAATACTAAATTAATTTTATTAGAATTTAGATTTAATTTTATGCTCCACTTTAGATTTTTTATGAATTAGAATATTTAACTATATTTTTCTTTCCATTTTTTTACCTTTTCGTTAGGATCGTCCCTAATCTTGCATTTTTTATGAATTTCATCTTGTAAATTCCATTGTTCCTCAAGTAAATCATCTAATTCATCATCGTCCGTTTTTTTTTCCTTTTCTTTCATTACTCATCTTTCTCTTCTTTCAATTCTTACATATATGAATTATTTTATTGCTTTTAATAGATAATCTGTTATATATGTGCAGATCTTATCATTCTGAGTCTTATAGTTTACGTATCTAAATTGAAATACACATAATGGGCAAGATGTAATGATCTCTTGCGTTTTAGAATCTCCAAAGAGTTTAGAACCAATTTTTATTGCAATGCTACTATCCACTCCTCGTATTCCTGAGCCAGAACCACAACACGGAGTGATCTTATCTTCATTATCCAGTGTATTTACTGTCTTACAAACCTTATTGAGTAGTTCTCGTGGTTCATTATATATTACAATTTGGTTTAATTTTCTTCCCACTCGACAAGGATCATGATAGGTAGCATCCTTTCCGATTTTTCTGAAACTTAACTTTCCTTCTTTTTCTAAATCCGCAATCACTTGGACAACATGCTTTACTTCTATATCCCATTCCGGGATATATTTAGGATAAACGTTCTGAAATGCATATACACACCCTCCACATGTAGCAACAATGCGTTTGATTCCTATCTTTTTAAAATAATTATAATTTTTTCTAAAAATCTCCTTTGATTTCTGAAGGTCACCAGACGAGTATACATACTCTCCACAACATGGCTCCTCTTTTATAATCTTAAAGGAGAAATCAGCTCTCTTCAATAACTCATATGATGCTGATGCACTTTCCTTCACTCTAAACGAAGACATACATCCTAAAAATAATAGTGTTTCTGATTCAGCATCCTCATATTTTTCATGAGATCTATACTTTTCAGGTAACCATTCTAATCTTTCATCGGGATTCCCGTTTACACTATTATCCTTTTCAAGAATACCCTTGATGATTTTATTATGGATTTCTAATGGAGCTTTCTTTTGTTCCACTAATTTAGTTTTAGCAGAATGAATTATCTTTGAAATAGGAATATCTGATTGGCAATATTCATCACAAATAGCGCATAAAGTACAAGTGTAGAGACCAACTCGTTCTTCGTCACTAATTGTATCTTCATTGAATACTTTTTCGGCAATTTCTAATCTCCCTTCAGGGGATTTTAAACTCTCTTGTGTCACGTCATAGGTGTCGCAATAATCTAAACAGATTTGACAATGTTTGCATGATTGGATATATTCAAGGATTTGCGTCTCATTCATAGCACATCATTAATAGAAATATTGTATAGTTTATCAATACTACTGTATCCTACTATTTCATCTCTTAAAAATATATGAAAGGACAATTTTGAGTCTTTATATGGTTGGAGTAATTCTAATAACACACCATGTTCTGGTTTCTTAAAGATATTTTTATACCTTTCGCCTACTCCTTCTGAATACTGATACTGTTGCAGCACAAAATTCCCTCTAAATTTGTATTTCTTAAGAAAGGAGATTATATTTTGGATATCTGATGTCTGCATAAGGCCTTCTACATAAGTAGTACGTACTTCAAAATCGATCTCTGATTTTTCATTTATCAACTTAAAAGCTTCTTTAATTGGTTTTGGGTCTATTTCTTGATTGCATATTTGTTTTAATCGCTTTTTTTTCAGCGGAGCTTTTAGATCTAGTGCTATTCTGTCAACATGATTAACTAACTGTCTTATAATATGTGGGTGAGTACCGTTAGTGTCCACACTAAGATATTTTTCAACCTTTTTAATTTCTTGACATAATTCGATTAAATCTTCTTGAAGAGTAGGTTCTCCTCCCGTGATGCTAATCCCATTGACCAATTGATTGCTCTTAACTAAAGATATGATTTTCTCTACAGTTAATTGCTTGCCAACAGATTGATCATGGAGATATTTATTATGACAAAATTCGCAATTTAAATTACATCCGACCGTAAAAATAACCATGCATGGTAAATTAGGGATATCTTTAGTAGAAATATCAACAAAGCCACCGATTTGCATTACTATTTAACTAATTCCATAATTAATTAGTTTTTCGAGAATAAAAAGTGAAATACATTGCTGATAAATAAAGGTGAATAATTATGATTATTATGAATCACTTTTCTTGCTTTTGATAAATAATTAAGAATTCCATGCAGATTATAATAACCAAGGAGATAGATATGTTCAATAGAAATATAATATACATATAATCCAAGATTCCCGTTAAAAGAATTGGCAAAAACCAAATTGCCCAAGTTAAAATGAGGAAAACACCTGATTTTATCAGATATATAGTTGATCTATCTCTGGAATTATTTTGGTGTTTAATAGCCTTCTTTTTGGCTAATGGAATGAGTATCAGTAACATCACTACGATTAAAGGATACATTATTATGAACATCAGCCAGTCTACCTTAAGTGTATAGTTGAATTGTTCTAGAACGAAAAACACGATCCCTATTAATATAGGAATACTAAAGTTTCCAATTAGTCTCCATTTGTTCTTTTTCCCAAGATTTATGCCACTTTTTACTAAAGAAATTAATTCTCCTTTGTTACCAAATGAAGATAAAAGAAATGCAATTAGAAAAACACTAAGTACGCTAATCAACAGGAAGAAATTATAAACCCCAAAAAAAGGGAGGAGCGGCAATTTTAAAATAGGAATATCATCAAAAAATGGCCACCATTCTCCAGAATGATTCCAATAGATCATCGAGAAACTTAAAAAAGACCAAATTATACCCAAGGAAAGAAATATTTGCATACGTAGTCCTTTAGATGAATTTGTATCCATACTAAGCTTGTCTTCTTGTTTAGATTTACCAATTTTATGGAATACTCTCCTAATAATTAGAAATACTAAGTATATACCAATAATTATATCAATCATAATTAACACGAACAAAAGTGCAATATCAGTGGGAAAAAATCGTAATAAAATTGAATAATTGTGATATTCATCTAATGCTTTATTTACAAGATCTTGTGAAAATAAATCACAAATTCGATATGAATGCCAACCTTTCGCTAATTCCTCTTCAAGATTTAATACTATAACTTCTTCATATTGATGAAAATAATATAGATAAATAAGGCCGTTTTCAACATCAAAAATATTTGAATATAAGGTATTTATTAGTGGTCCTTCAAAGTGAGCGGCATCTAAAACATTTGTAATAGAATCTATTGATATAGGATCATCTGCGTTGACATTTTTAAGCGCTTGTTCCGCGGCATTATATCTTCTAATTGCATCAGAATTTGGATTACCCCTCGAAGGATCATCATAATAATAGTTAGACGTTAATTGATATGTTTCATTATTCAGATAAAAGTCAAACTCACCGTCTAATCCTATGTTAAACACAACGGATTCCCCTGTGTCATCAAGATACATTGACTGAACGCTTCCCTCTTGTTGATAAACTGCATGTGTTGCTTTATAATCAACAACTTCCGTTATATTCTCACAGCTAAATATCTCTGGGACTAAATTTTGCGGTCTCTCGTTATGAAGATTTGGCGAAGTATGAGGAACAGAAGTTGAATCAAATGCTAACCCCTTTTCATTGATCCCTCCTTGAAACCAACTTAATCCACTTACATTACTATAACCAACTATCGCAGCTCCATATGTAATTGTTGAGCCATCATACCATTCTGAGCCATTCGGTACAAATGTAATTACGGTATTAGAAATCTGGGTAATAGCATGATCTTCATTATTACCAAAATAAATTCCATACTCATTTCTTATGCTGAAATTTAAACATGATATACCAGTACTTATATCTAATTGACTGGTGGATGAACCAAATAAAAAAAAACTAATGAAAATAAAAAAAATCAGATATATCTTTTTCATGAGAATTTTTACTTACAAATTTTTAGTTACTCAAAACACTAGTGAAATTATATTTAACAGAAATGGAGTCCAGTTTTTTTTTAATATCTTAAGAACCCCTTTAACTGAAAGATCTACTTTCCTAGAAGAGTGAGAAATAGGTTCTTCTTCAATTAAAACTAATTTTAAAGGTCATAAAACGATACAAAAATAGTTATGAAATGATAATCTAATATTTTTGGTTGATCGATTAAAAGGAAATATTAAATTTTGGGAGAAATTTAAAATAGATAAGGGATAACTAAATATAATAGTTAGATTATTCGAAAGTATATAATGAATCAATCTTGGAAGGCTTCATAAAACTTTCAATTATTTTTTCTTTAATTTCACATAAATCTTTCGCTTTCACACAGTTCCAACCATAATCTTTTCTATCGTTATTAGAAACTACTCCACAATGAATATGATGGTAGGAACCATACGAATACTCTTTACCACATTTTGAACAGATCGGCATCGGTTTTTCACTCATCACCAAATTTGTTTAATTTTCATTTTTTAAAATTCTTATTATTAATATCATTTTTCTACTTTTAAACTTTCCCATTATTTTCCCAAAACTATATAAAATATATATATATAACCCTAAACCGACAAAAACTGATCTTTTTCAAGTGATTCTAAAGAGATTTCAACTTTTGACAAAAAGTTAATACAAATGTTTAATATAAAATTACGATCACCTTGAATTAATGAAAAAACTTTAAAAAAATCAAATATGATTACCCAATATCATTCTTATTATCATATCTTTAGAAGAGATGTCTGTTAATAAATTAAAAATCGGTGTTATTGGATGCGGAAATGTTGCTAATATCGGTCATATTCCCGTATATCACCAATCACCATCTTGCGAAATTGTTGCAGTTTCAGATCCCCTCGAACCTCATCTTAAACAAGTTCAGAAAAAATATAATATTCCAAGGACCTATCAGAATCCAGATGAGTTGTTAGAAGATCCAGATATTGATGCAATAAGCATCTGCTCTCCGCATTGGGCTCATGCAGAACAAGCGATAGAAGCGGCAAAAAATGGAAAGCATATCTTGTGTGAAAAACCTATCGGTGTAAATTTAGAAGAAGTTAATAAAATGATTAAAGCAGTTGAGAAGAGCGGTATCATTTTCCAAACTGCAACCCAAAAAAGGTTTGATTTAGGGTTTCAATATATTAAAGAAAAAATTGAAGAAAAGGATATTGGAGACATCTTCCATGCTTCTGTCGATTGGTATCATTCCAGACCTGATATTGGACGTAACCCAAGTTCCGACCTGATCCAAGAAGCGGGATTATGGAGATTTACCAACGAAAAGTGTGGGGGAGGAGATCTTTTAGATCATGGTCCACATTATTTTGATTTATTTCGGTGGTGGTTTGGAGATATAAAAAGCGTGAATGCCCAGATCCGAAGGATACATAAAACTAGAGTTTATGAAGATCATTCTACCGTTCTACTATCCTTTAAGAATGCAGAGTGTATTGCCATATTTCAGCGATCAGAAGCGGTTCTTGGAAACTTTTGGGGAGAAGAATTAGGAAAAATTCATGGAACGAGAGGAAGTTATTTTTTTGATGTACCACCTGAATATTTTATTAAACAAATGTCCCTTAAAAAGAGAATTAGGAAAACTAGAATTAGTAAACTGTCAGAGATTAAAATTCCATTACCTAAAGATGCTTGGAATCTTTCTTATGCACGGGAAGTTCGTAGCTTTATAAATCAGGTGTTAGATCGATCAAACGACGAGGTTGGATTTCCTAATGAGTATATACCCAGCATATATGATGGTAAAGCTGCCTTGGAAGTTGTTTTGGCAGCATATGAATCTCAACGTACGCAAAGTACTATTCAATTACCTTTAAAGCAGTATGCTCCAATAAAATGGGATTAAAAAGAAAATTACATAACAATTTTTAAAACACCATTTACAAAACTGTTAATGAATTTTTGGCTTGAGTTTTGCTCCATTCGTATGAATTTTGCAACCTCAAGTTGTATCGCATTCACTTTGGGAACATTGTAAAATCTATGAGTGATATAACCTCCAGAGTATGCGATATTTATGTCAGATAAAGCTAGTCCGTCATCGAGAGTGAATATTTGTGCAATTTCATTATATAGCTGTGAACATCCCCAATATTTATTGCAATCTTCAACTTGGGGGTCTTCAAGAATTTTAAGTGTTTTCCCAAATACATTTCCGAAAATAACATCGGGATACTCATTATATGGTTTAGTAAATCCATGAAAGTCAATAATAAGGGCTTTATCATATTTTTGGACACATTCTTGGCTGAAATTAAGCAATTGATCATGAAAAAGTTGATGAATATTCTTTGCTTCTAAAGAAGATTTATTAAATGCTAAGCTTGACCGCGGTGGACGATTAAGATCAACTTTAGATCGATGAATTTTATTCAGTATGTAATAAATATTGATATCTTGATTTTTTAGAGCCCAAATGATTTGTTTTGCAATGAAATAAGTATTTCTATCAGGGTTTTGTACACCTAAAGTTTTATTGGGAATACTTTTAGGTTTCTTAAAGCCTCCATGAGGGCAAGACAAGATAACTGGGATAGTTCCTTTACCAATTTCGAAATATTTGCTTAATTTCATGCAATTAAAAGAATTAATATCTAATTAAAAGGTTAACTCAAAGCTAAAGACGTGTGGTCTAAATCAAAATATAGTCTCTTAAAATTAAATTATGTTTCATTCTTTTAAATGATAGTTGAATAATGCGATTTTCTTTATAGCGTTATATTTTTTCGATATCAGATTAATAAAAAATTTCATAACCTTTTTTAATTTTAAAAATTTTTCCTAATTACAAATTAGTACAATTTTAAATTACTGTTTTTAATAAGGTACGGGATATATGGCAATTGAAGAATTAATTAGTTTTTTAAAAAAGAAAGGCTTTAGAGATACTCTTGAAGTATTAACGCAATTTAAGAACTATAAGACCGATAAGCACACATTTTATAACGAATTGAATAAATTTAGCTATTATAACTCCTTCTTTCGAGTAAAAGATGACCTAATCAAGCGGGGTTTAATTGAGATAGAACTTAATGATAAAAAGAAATACGTAAAACTCACAGAAAAAGGTCTTGACGTCTACAATCGGTTAGTTGAGATCAACAAACTGATTAATACCAAGTAAAAAAATCATTTGCATGATTTTTACTTTTATTTTTCTTAATTTTTCATAGGTATCTCGCTTAGTATCTAAAAAAAGTGTGGATGGTAAATGATATTTGAACGTTTAATGGTTGGGCCTTTAGGGACGAATTGTTATCTATTTGGATCTGAAAAAACAAGGGAGATAGTGATTATTGATCCTGGTGGAGACGCGACCAAGATAATTAATGTAATTAAAGATTTGAATGCAAAACCTATTGCTGTTTTGCTGACTCATGGACATTTTGATCATACTCTTAAAGTTGGAAGATTACTGAAACATTTTCAGATTCCCTTGATGTTCAACAAAAAAGAATTTGATTCACGAATTTATACTGGAGCTCAAGCAGATAGATGGCTTCAAGAGGGTAATACGATTAATATCGGTGAAATCACTTTAAAAACTCTAGAGACTCCAGGACATTCCCCAGGCTCGCTCTGTTTTTATACTGATGATGTGAAGTCATTTAATAATCGAGACATTGACGGCATTCTCTTCTCGGGAGACTTACTTTTTCAAGGAAGTATTGGACGATCTGACATCGGTGGGGGAAATCAGACTCAATTATTTCAGAGCATTAAAGAAAAGATCATGTATAATGAACAATTATCTGACGATTTTGTTGTGTTTCCGGGTCATATGGGACCTACTACAATCGGTGAGGAACGTTCTACAAATATGTTCCGACGCTATTTTTTATAAGGACTTCTCCATTTATTTTCTTAAAAATTCTATCTGTAAGATGATAATTTTTTAAATACAAAATATATTATAATTATAATATTAAAATTTCCTATTGTTAATAATTGGACTAAATGGTGAAGAAGTAAGCGTGATTGATGTTAATGAAGTAAAAGCGATAATTCGGCGTTTTGAAGAAAAAGAGGGCGTTAGAGGGGTCATTATTTGCGACTCTACAGGCCTTCCTATTAAATCAAACCTTCCTACTGAGCAAACTGAGGAAGTCAGTGCTTATATTACTGCTTTAATCGGAAAATCTCAGCAATGTGTTAAAGCTCTACAAGAAGGAGCACTTAAATTTATACGATTAGAAACCTCCAAGGGTGAAGTAATGATTGCCTTAGAGGAACAACTTATTCTGATAATTTTAAAATAATTTGATTAAAGATTTGAAGAAAAGATCTAAAAATTTTATAATTTTATCGCTATTGGGTATATGGAAGAGAAAGAAGTTAAAATCTTTTTCTTTTTTATAAGAGCTATATTATCTCTGGTAAGAACGTCTCCCATTTCCTTTTTTATATATTTGATAAATTTAAATTTCTTTAAATTATATATATATTAAGATTAATTCTTGATCTATCAAATATTACTTCTTCAAATTTAACATCTATTAATAATTAGGTAAAAGGATTGCATTTCAATGGATAAAAAAGAACTAGAAAAGAAACTGGCAGAGTTAATGGATATAGTGCCCGAATGCGAAGGGTTAATTGCTGCAGATATGAATGGAAAAGTGATCATCGGACAGACTTTAACCGACATGAATCATGACTCAATTGCGAAATCTTGCTCGACAATTGTTAAGGACTCAAATAATTTAGGGAAAGATATTGGGAAAGGAAGTTTAAAAACCACAACAATTGAATTGGAAAATGGATTTGCGGTCTTAGTGGGATCTAATGAGCATGTTTTAATTGCTTTAGCAGGATTAGATGGAAAAGCCTCGTTAAGTCTACTCAAACGCAATTTAATGTCAATCTCAAACTCATAATTTTATTTCCTCTTTTTTTAAACCAAAGATCTGTTTTGATTTTTAATTGTAAATTTAGATATAAAAACAATTATAAAAAAATGAAAATATAGAGTATTTTAAGTACTACTTATTATCGCTTAATCCTTCTTCTTCTAATAATGAATCTAAGTCAGTAGCTTTTTCTTCCTTTTTCTCAGGTTCTTTTTTACCTTTCTTGGTTCTCTTCTTTTTTCTTTTCTTCTTTGTAGCTTTCTTCGATGGTTCTTCTTCCTGGGGCTTTGGTATTTCTTCTAGATCACTAACCTTGACGTATCTGCCTCGTCTTGGTTTCTTTTTTATGGGTTCTTCAATCGGAGTTTCTATTTTTCTGATTAATCTGCGTACTGCAAGAAAGATAATACCCCAGACTACTAGAATTGAACCAATTATGATTAAGGTTAAAAATGTATTTAGAATACTCGTAAGAGGAGTATCATATACTAAGAAATTCTTCGAAATTTGAATCGAGATATTTTCACTCGTAATGTCATTTAATGCCTCTATAAATACTGTTAAATCAAATTCATTAATTGCAGATACACTTACTTCGATCAAAATTTCTGTAGATTCTCCAGGTTTGAATTGGTTAAGTTTTACATAATCAATTTGTACAATTGATAATGCTAGTACTGGATCTATGTTAAAAGTAAGGTTATCACTTGTGATTTTTAATTGGGAATTACCAGTATTGCTAAGAATTAATTTTATTGTTGATTTTTGATTTTTAAAGATTTGAAGAGTATTTTGCTGGAGGGATGCACTAAGATCATTAACTGCTCTATACAATTCAACAGTTATATTTTGAAACTTAGCGTTTATAAACGACTCTCCTTCCCATGACAAGCGAAAGATTGATTGCTCTTCATCGTTTAAATCTAATGTATCAATAAGAAAACTAGTATATGCATCTGAATCCGATAGTTGAGTAGAAATATTACGCCATTCATTAATATCATAGTATTGTAAGGTAATGTTTCTGCCGGGCAATTTGGTTCCAAATTCTGTAGCTAATCTTGAAGTTAAATTAAATTCCTCACCTCGAATCGGAGTGGAGGGATTAATCTTAATATTTGAGAATTGACTATTAAATTTTAACTCAAATGAATAAATAAACTGTTCATAACTAGATACATAATTTCTATCAAAAATATTGACGACAAAGGTTGATTGATCTGGTAGATAATTACATTCATCTCTTTGGAATGGTTTTACGATAGTTTCAGCAGTTTTACCTGTATTATATTTTAATTCGATTAAATAACCTTCAAAATCATTCTGAGTATCATTAACAAGTAAGGCATAATCATTACTATCATAAAAACCAATTTCATTAAGTTTATTATCATATTTAATTGAGACGCTTACCTTTGTTTTAACACCTCCCCTCCTAACCGGACTATTATAACCATACCATTCCTGATTTGATTGCAGAGTTGGAATAGTGAGATTTAGAGAAAATTCTTGAGTATCTCTTCCTAAGGAATCACCTTTAACCTTCAAAGTCTTTATAGCTGAAGTTTCTTGATCTATTATCCACTCTTCATTAGCTAACGATACCATCTGTACCTTCACTTGTATCTTGACGTCACTATATTCAAATTTATTTTGGAGTAGTAATTTAATATTGACGTCTTCATCGGGATTTAAGATTGTTTCATTTTGCATAAATGCATTTAGAGAAATCGGTATATTATGTCCACCTACCTTATATATATACTCAATATCAAGATTAGATTGATTTACGGGATAGAAAGAAGGCTTATAATCTGCCGTAGTGATATTGACGCTTCCAATTAAAATTGAATAATTCTGGAATACTTTATCGACTAATCCCGTGAGAGTATTTTCATTTTCAATTTCATCATAGAAAAGAGAATTTAGCACCACATCATAATTATCTATGTAAAGTTTAAGCGCTTTAGCTCCCACCGCAGAACCATTATTCCAGAAGTACGCAAGATAATAATTCCCTAATACTGGGATGGTTTCATCTACAGAATAAATAGAAGCATTATTAAAATCATAATAAAGCATGGAATCAATTTGTCTACCCTGTGTGGTATTTACCAATGTTGCTCCAGGTACTTCAACTCCAGTCTCCGGATAAAATAGTTTTACTTCGACATCGCCTGTATTTGGGATATACTCTTCTGGACCTTTTACTCCACAACCTACAGAAATATTATCCCCGAACATGAATCCATGAGTCTCCCATAGAGCTTCTACTCCCATATAGTTATAATTTATATAACTATCAGTTTGCTTTAAAAAGTTCCAGCTTGTTAATTGGAGAGAATACTCACCCGAAAGAGATTTAGTTACGTTCTCATTGAGAACAAATATCTTAAATGATTGATTCTCATCTAATTGCAATTCTCCGTTAGTTTCATTAAGAGCTAGTTCAAATACATCATCAAAATTTGGGTTAGTAAGGTTGTGAGCAATATAATAATCCGGATAAACAAACCACATTTCAAAGAAAGCCCAATCATCAAAATTAGAGTCAGTTAGAGAAAGTGTGTAATTTAATTGCCATTCGGGATCCATTGTATAGGAAGTATTATAAAAACTAGAGGCAGATTCAATCCAATATGCTCTTGCTGTATAGGTAACATTAAATTGAAATCCTCCAATAATATCTGTATTCCATGTTAAATCAATTACAAAATCATTAAATGCATCATCTATAATTGGAGTGGTAAAATTGTAATACCATTGACCTAAGCCCCATTTAAGCGAAGAACTTTCATTATAGGGGTAAGATTTAATCTCTAGATCTTCAATGGGAAGGTCTTGAATTTTTAACGTGTCCTCGGCATCTTCAGGATTAGTGAAATCGGAAGGCATATATCCTCGGGTGACTCCTATTTTAAATAACGCTGCGTCAAGCGTTTCTGTGGTATAACTTGTGGGTACTGAAATTGATGCTAAATCCCAATTTGAGCCGTTGTCTGGTGTTGCCAGAAGTTGATGGTCGATTCGTTCATCAGGATCTCCAAAGGTTGATTGAGGTAAGGTTACTAAGCTATATACAGTATTAGAATTATTTGACTTAATTACAATTATATAATTATAAAGGGGTAAACCACTGGTATTTGCTGTATTAAAAGCAAAATAATTCAAGCTATCACCGTTAAATTCATTTGATTTGACTATAATTGAATCAATTAAAGCACCAGTATTAGGTTCCAATATTTTGCTTAAAAACTGACTTTCAGTTCGGACAAGCGTATCATCTGCTTCATATAAACTGATTTCAAGTTGGGTGGTTAAAGCTTCAGTCTGATCCAAAATACGGATCCACGCATAAAACCCATTAACCGTTGAGCTTTTCCCTTTGAGATCAAACTCTAATCCCACATATTCTTGATTGTTTATGGGTAAATCAAGGGCATAGGTTGCGGGTGATTTAAATTGCCTAACGGTCACATTATATGGGGAAGCTGAAGCACCGTAATAATACAATTGGATATAACAAGTATTACTCAAGTCAATGTTGCTTAAATTTTCATTAATGATATTTTCTTCGAGTGTATGAATGCCAAAACTAGAATTAACAAACATCTGAGTAGTGACGTTTCTCCAAAGTGAGTTTATGGTATCATATACTTTTATTGTTAAATATGCGTCATCACTTACACTATGTCCTAAAGAAAGTAAAAAACCCAAGATCTCCTCTCTATCAAATCCAACATTGATCTGTAGGCTTGATTGAACATAGGATCTTCCAGTATAATTCACTGAAACATTCACACTAACTACTCTACTGACAGCATCAATAATTATTCCATCATTACTTGTTAATCTATCCATATTAATAGTACTCAAGGGAGTACCTTCGTCAATCTCCACTGATGAATAGGCTTTTTGTAAAGGAAATTGAATGTGATTAGTTGCATCAAGAGGGTGGGTGTCTTCTAATATATAATCTGTCGTATAATTATTTTGAAATTCAAAAGTAAAATTCCCTTCAGAAAGGTAACAAGTATCAGTGGTAGACATAGCTTCAATCTGAAAATTATTCTCATTATTTAATGAAGATGAGCTATTTTCCACATATAATCGCACATCTTGATTATCTCCAGACCCAGTTTTATATTTATCAGATAAATAAGGGTCATCACTTATTTGTAAGTCTTGAAAAATATCAGAAAATTCAGTACGATTATTTTCATCTTCAAAATTAAAACTAGTAAAGATTTGAATATTCGTCAAAAGTATTGTTATAATAAAGATACTAACAATAAACGTATTTCTTATTTCATTTTTACGTCGTTTCAATAAAACCAACTGTATTATACAATAATTTAGTTATAAAATAATTTAAGAATATTAAAATTTGCTATATATTTTAAGCTTATTAGTTTCTACCTTTTATGACGAAATATTAAAGAATTATTATCGAAGAATCATTTATAATTTCAACAATTTTAATGAGGAGAGTAATGATTACACAAGAAATGTTATTAAAAGAAATTGAGGAAAATAAAGAAGAATATATTAAATTCTTACAAAATTTAATCCAAACTGATTCATATAATCCTCCTGGCAATGAAAAGAATGTTGCGGTAAAAATTGAGAATTATTTGAAGAAGGTTGACATTGATGCAAAAATTTTTGAGTATGATGATAATCGAGCAAATTTGATTGCTTCACTTAATGACGATTATGAGCATAAAAATCTTCTCTTTAATGGTCATATGGATGTTGTCCCTCCTGGCTCTGAGGATGATTGGAAATACCCGCCCTTATCAGGATATATTAAGCGGAATAAATATATGTATGGCAGAGGTACAACAGATATGAAAGGAGGCTTAGCAGCAATGGTTTGTGCATTGAAATTATTGAAAAAATTAAGACTCGATTTTCAAGGAAATCTAATATTAAATGCAGTCGCTAATGAAGAGATGGGAGGAACGGGAACAGAATGGAGTGTTAACAATCCCCTAAAATCTAAAAAGATTGATTTTACAATTATCGGAGAACCCACAGCATTAAAACCATTACCAATCGCGATCATGGTCGGGGAAAGAGGTAGAATGGTGGTAAAAATAACAACAAATGGAATATCCACTCACGCTTCTTGGCCGTTTATGGGTAAAAATGCAATATATATAATGAGTGATATTATTCAAAAATTAGATTATCTTGATGAATATATTCCATCGGTTGAACCTCCTTTATCCATTGAGAAATTGAAAGAACTCGTCTCTCAATCCTTTCCAAGCTATGAAATCTTTGAAAAAATCTATAATGAGCAACCAATGTTGCAGAATGTATTAATGGCACTCACAAGGTTTACTAAAAGTTTGACCATTATAGAAGGAGGAGTTAAAGATAATGTGGTTCCAGATAAATGTAAAGCCTATATTGATTTTAGATTATTACCTGGACAAAATGTTGAAAGCATTATAGATGCCTTAAAAAGAATAATAGAGAAAGATCTCAATTATCATATTAGAAGTGGAAAAAATGATAAAAAAAATGAGACTTATGTAGATTTAGAGATTGTGCAAGTTTCAGAACCCTCCTATTGGAATGATTGGGAATCTTCTAAAGAAGTTAAGGATTTACAGAGTATAATCAATGAAGTTTTCGGAGTTAACTCTTATATCATGATATATCCCGCAAGTGCAGATGCCCATTATATAAGAAATAGCGGATTTTGTAATAAGACTGTGTTATTGGGGCCAGGAAATGGCTCTACTGCTCATTCAATTGATGAAAATATTGAAATTAATGATTTTATCAATGCAATTAAGGTCTATAGTCTTTTTGCTTATCGATTTTTGAAAATTTAATTTTAATATATATTTTTTTAGTATATTTTAATGCATGAAATCAAGATTTATTTATGGATATTATTTTATTTAATTAAATGCACGATATTCGGGAATGAAGAATTTTGCATGACATAAAGATAGAAGATGCTATTGTTCTTATCGATAGCTCTCGTTCAATGTTAAGAAAAGATTTCAAACCAAATCGTTTAATGGTGGCAATGGATGCTGTAAGAAACTTCATTCAAACGAAACTATCAATAGATCTCAAGGATCGAATCGCATTATTGACTTTCGGCGAGGAAACAAAGATCCTTTCTAGATTTACGAATGATGAGGAGAGCCTCATTTCCTCTCTAGAAAAATTAAAGATCTCTGGCAGAGGAATTTTAAATGAAGCGATTGCCTTTTCAATACAACTCTTAGTAGAAGAAATGAGAAAAATTGGGGGAAAAATATTTAGAATTTTTGTTATCACTGATAATAAAATAGTATATACCGATAAGTTAACGGAAATGATAAATATCGCTAAAGGATTAGGTATTTTTATTGATGCTTGTCAGTTTGGAAAGTCAGAGGACTATAATACAACTATTTTAAAGCAAATCGCACAAATTACAAAAGGAGAATATGGTTTTTTTAATAATTCAAAAGCAATTTTTAATGCGGGAAAAGCTTTTGCTTCCAAAAAAGATACGAAATCAAGTAGCGATTATTTTAATCCTAATAAAAGGACGAATATTGCCCCATTGATTAATGAAATAGCTCTTCCTTTACGAAGACCAAGTCTATTAGATATTAGATTAATGATGGATCTGAATACCAAAAGCAATGAAAAATGTCAAATTTGTCATTCCACAAAAGCACCACTTACCAAAGCAGATTTCTTTTCTGAAGGTCGATATTGTCCTTCTTGCGATAGACCGATGCATCTTTCATGTGCCGCGATGTGGGCTAAAAAATCAGAATATAAAGAAAACGTTTTTCGATGTCCATTTTGCTATTTTTTACTTGTATTACCCGAATCTATCCCTAAACTTCTTAATGAACCGACAGAGGAGACTCCCAAAATCAGAATAATTGACGGTTCTAATGGAAAAAATACTAAAATGATCTTATTTCCCGAAGAGGATATTGAAAATATTGATGTGTCATGCTCTTATTGTCATTCGATATTCTTAGGTGATTATAAAGTCTATAAGTGCGAAAATTGTGGTTCCTATTACCATGAACCTTGTTTAATTAAAATGAATGAAGAAATTCATGCTTGTAGGAATTGTGGCTCAAGAATTTCAACTCAATGATTTTTAAAATTGGGAATGTTCTACTCATTAACGAAAACTAAAAAAAAAGTCAAGAATTATTAGAAACAATCATATTACATTTAACGCTTATAATACTATTCAATTAGGTGATTCATATTAAAAACAAACAAAAATGGATAGTGACAAGTGCATGGCCTTATGCTTCAGATCCCCCCCATCTTGGAAATTTAATCGGAAGTACTCTATCTGCGGATGCTTTTGCAAGGTTCCTAAGATTAAGAGGAGATGAGGTAGTATTTGTATCGGGATCCGATACTCATGGCACTCCTGTGGCTGTAGAAGCAAGAAAGAAAAAAATGTCTACCAAAGACTTGGCATTAATGAATCACCAGATTATCAAAGATTTGCATGAGCAATGGAAAATTTCTTTTGATAATTACACGCTTACACATAATCCTATTCATATTAATTTTGTCCAACAATTCTATATGGATGTACAAAAAAATAGTTATATCGTAGAAAAGGAAATTGAATCCTTATACTGTGAGACTGATCAATTATATTTACCCGATAGGTTTGTTGAAGGAACCTGTCCTCATTGTCATTCAGATAAAGCGAGAGGAGATCAATGTGACGATTGTGGGAAATTGCTCACCCCGCTGGAACTGTTAAACCCACGCTGTTCAATTTGTGAAAACAAACCTCAACTTAAAACAACCAGGCATTGGTATTTAGACTTTCCAAAGCTCCAAGACAGACTTAAAGAATTTATCGAACAAAATGAAATTATTCCGCCAAACGCACGTCAAATGTGCCTTAATTCAATTCAGGAGGGCATTCCTCAAAGAGCTATAACAAGAGATTTAGAATGGGGCATTCCTGCTCCTTTTGAGGGTGCAGAAAATAAGACCATTTATGTATGGTTTGAGGCAGTATTAGGTTATGTAAGCGCGCTACTCCAATGGGCTGAAGAAATGCAAAAAAAACCCGAAAAATTTGATCACTTTTGGAAAGATCCGGACACAAAATCCGTATTTTTTATAGGGAAGGATAATATTATCTTTCATTTAATTATCTTTCCCGGTTTGCTGATGGCTTATAATGCTGATAAAAAAAAAGGAGAAAAACTCGTACTTCCCTATAATGTTTCCTCAACGGAATGGTTATTATTCGAAAATGAAAAGTTTTCTAAATCGCGAGGTGTGGGAATTTATATCGACGAAGCTCTCCAATTAGCTCCACTAGATTATTGGCGCTTTAATTTGTTATATAATCGTCCAGAAACAAGTGATACTTCTTTTCTATGGTCAGAGTTCGAAAATACAATTAAAACTTTGAATGATACAATAGGGAATTTTATCCATCGAACTTTGACTTTTATTAATAAACAATTTAATAGTAAAATCCCAGAAAAGCAAGATTATGATGAGATTGATAAAACTCTAGTGGATAGAATCAATAGTATCAGTTTAGAAATTGGAGAAAGTATGCTGAATTTTAAGATAAGAAAAGCACTTAGAGATATTGTAAATTTCGCTAGAGAAGGGAATGTTTATCTAAATGAAAAAGCGCCATGGCATTTAATTAAGAAAGATAAAAAAGCAGCAGGTCATGTATTTAATATCTGTTGTCAAGTGGTATATGCCTTGGCAATTTTACTTGAACCCTTTATTCCTGACACTTCAGGTAAAATTCTTTCTTATTTAAATTTAAACAATGTTCAAGAATATTCATGGGATAGTATCAATGAAAATAGCGTTAGGGCTGGTCTAAGAATCAAGAAACCAGAACCGCTTTTCCAGAAGCTCGATATAGAAGAGATTAAAGAAGATTATAAAAAATTAAAAGAAAATGAAAAATTAAAGGGTGAAAAAGATATGATTTCTTATGATGATTTTAAAAAATTAGATATACGTGTTGCTCTTATTGAAAAGGTTGAAAAAGTACCTAATGCTGATAAGTTATATAAATTAACGGTTGATTTAGGACAGGAAAAACGAATTTTAGTAGCAGGATTGGCAGAATTCTATACACAAGAAGAGTTAAAAGGAAAAAAAATTATAATGCTTGCCAATCTAGAACCAAGGAAAATGAGGGGAATAACAAGCGAAGGTATGTTACTAGCAGCAGTTGATGGGAAAATAGTATCCGTATTATCTCCAGATAAAGAAATCCCTTCTGGGGCTAAAATAGAGTGAGCCTATATTTTTATTAGTGTAAAATCAAATATTTGATTTCTTTATTAAGTTTAAATAAAAGTAATACTAATTTTGATATATATTATAATCTTAGATAATAGAAGGTATAATTTGAAAAATTAAATTCAGAATTACAATGAGCGATGTAGATAGTTATATACTATATGATTCGATTAATGATGTGCTAATTGAAGGTGAATTCAAGGGTTCAATTATTTCAAAATGTAATGATATTTGTAACTCTTTAATCTTTTCAGATAACATAAAAATCTCTGAATCTGAAGGAATAAGTATATCTCAAGGACTACAAGTAGGCTTTGAAGAGGTTTCAAATAAACAGAGTGCATTTTCACGTAAATTAGATTATAATACAACTTCTCATGATTTTAACATTGAATATTCAATAATGATTCCAGAGGATGTCATGCAATTATATGATGAGGGACAATTCTCTGATGCCTTTCCTTACACTTTGAATTTGCTTCATACTGCGGGACTTTACTTGCGAGATCCCGAAAATAAAATTAACCATTTAGATTTTTTTAAAGGAGAAATTCTAAAAAATCCCATCTCTTTAATTATGAATGGAATTTTAATAGCTGATAGGGTAGTAATAGATCATAGAGGGGATCCTGTTTTTTACGATTGCCTTATCGTTGGTAGAGATCAAGATGGAAATTTAAAAGTAAGTTATGAACCACTTGCCAACGTGGATGATAAAGTAGTTGAATATATTATTATATTAGGGATTGAGGAGTTAAAAATCTAATAATATTTGTATAATTATGTTAATATATGAGAATTTTAAGGCCAAATTATTGAATATTTTAAAATTTGGGATTAATCCTTTTAAAAAGTTTGTCAGCACCGGTGAAATCAGGGAGGATTTAGGATTAACAACGTCAAGAAAACCCTTATTAGATAAAATAATGGAAATTGTCGAGAATAATGAAAACTGCATTTTACCAATAATTGGTGATGTAGGTATTGGCAAGACTCATCTATACTGGGCACTTAAGAATAGAATGTATTATCACAACACCATATATCTTTCCTTAGAAGAAGTTTATAAACGATTTTTTTATACTATATATTCTGAATTCATAGAAGTCATAGGTCTTGAACCTTTGAGGAATATTGTGAACCAGTTAGTTAACGAATGGGGAGCATTAGAGCGAAAATTTGGTTTTTTTCACATTTCTGATGTTGAAAAAATCAGAGCAAAGGCACTCCAAATGATTAGTGATAATTTTGATGAGGATGAAAAAGTTGCTTTACATGACGTTGTTACGGGCATCTCAACCCATCAGCTCGATCCTTATAAAAAAATAGACGCTGAACGGTGGCTTCTCGGTGAAATCATGGATATTAAAGAACTTACTCATCTCAATATGATGCATGACTTGACAAAAAATAGGAATGCCTATGTTATGTTAAAATTACTAATTGAAAACTCGAAATTGGGTACGATTTTATATATTGACGACTTTGAAAGCATCGTACAATCATATCCCTCTCAGGAAGATACTGAAGAAGTATTTGATCCAAGTTGGCTTTATGGTAAAGAAGATTCACCTGATGAAATTTTATCCCAAAAACTATTGCGAAGAGTATTGAAACTCCAAAAAATCAATGGATTAAGAATAATTATTACTCTTAAATCCAAAGCCTCTCTTGATGAGGTTAAGAAAGCAATTTCCAAGGTTGACGAGAGCATCATAGGATATATTAAAGACCCGATTTTTTTATCAGAGTTTGAAGAAAAAGACATCTTTGAATTTTATATAAAAAATATGAAAAATTTCTTAGAAAATGGAAATTTCACTAAAATTCCCGATACAACTTTTAAAGATTACTTTCCACTCACTCAGAAAATATTAGAAAACATTTATATCAAAAGTAAAGGAAATCCCCGAGAAATCTTAAAATTCTTAATTAAAATATTTAATGATATTATCTTCTCCAATCAAAAACTTTCTCAAATTCGAGAAAAGTATGAAAATTTAACTTAGATTCGGTTTGCTAGACTAATTATAATTTTTATCTCCTTTAGGAAGATGGACTTTTTTTCTGTTTCCCAATCCGAGGTTTCAATTAACTTTTGAAAATTTTCTATTCTATTAATTAATGGGAAAAGAGATTGCAATATCAAGCGTAATCCACTTGATTTGAGAATACGATAATTCTTATTTTGATCAAGCAAACTAAAAATAAGCGCTTCTTCTTGAAAATGTTTGTCCAGTATTTTTCCAATAGTTCCCTTTAATTCCGATTTTCCTTTATTTAAAACTGATATGAAACTTTTAAATATTCTGTCGGGAAATTTATCTAATTTTAAAAGAATTCTCAATGCAATGAGATTATTCGTTTCATATTCTTCCTTTAATGCACTGGAAATAAGCAGTATAATATTATTATCAGATTTGACAATTTCTATATTTTTTTCTAAAACTTTCAATATTTCGCTTCTTATCCACCTATCTGAGATATAAAATGACTCATAGAGATATTGGGTATATTTCTGCTCCAATTTTGTTAGATTTCCTAACTCTCCGAGTAAATAGATTAAATTTATATTAATTTTTTGAAGTTCTTCTTTCTTGAGTTTATTTAAAAGGAAATCAACTACTTCAAAATGGAATAATTTTGGTTCTTCACTTAATTTTATAATTATATCGTTGATGGAATTTTGATTAAATTCATTTTCTTGAATTTTTGAAATGACATCTTTTTTTGAATTCATCTTTCATATTGAAGCAACAATAATTAATAGGGATTTTCATTAGTATTATCTAAATTTTCATCTTGAGTTTCCTTTATGTATTCTTGGGATTCTTTTACTGTTTTCGGGCTTTGATTAGTGACCTTCTCAATTTTTTCAATATCGAGATTTTTTGACTGGAGGTAATTTTTAAACTCCCATCCCGAAATTTTATCAGAAGATAGAGCCCCGCTATTTATTAGATAATTCTTAAAATCTTGAAGTATCGCGATTACTTCTTTTTCATTAAATTTCTGTCGATGAATCAAGCCCTTCCTCTCAAGTACATATTCAGCATACCACCAATAAAAAAGGAGTGTAATTAGCAAAACAAGAAAGTTATTTAGTAAATTTATCTGACTTCGATTAGTATACGTTCCTGGTATCGACCCCGCTCCCGTGATCATGATAATTTGGCCCTCTATATAGATTAAAGTAAAAGCAAATAAGAAAAATGCGATATTATTTCTATTAAAAATTTTAAATCTATAAACTTTCTTACCTAAACTTGTAAGTACCATTAAGGCAGTGAAAATCATAAGTATAACATCGATTAAAGCCCTAAAGATGTCGATACCTAACGCAAATGAAACAGATCGGAATGAATTGATGAAACTAAATGATCTAAACCATATAACTAGCCAAATTAAAATATAAAAAAAAGAAGAAAAGATGTTTGGAGTATTGTTCCTTTTGCTTCTAAGATAAAGATAAATCAGACGATAGGAAGTTAAAGCTATAATTACGAACACTGCAATATTCCAACCGTTAAACCAATAGAGTGGTTCTAATGAATCTGTTGGGGATTGAGGTTGAAAAAAATATGAAAAACCGAAATAAGTCCCTAATTGAATTAATATTGGGACGATTATAGCTATAATAAGAAAAATTAAAGCATAAAAACCTGCTTTTTTTGAAGTATAGTTATCATTAATAAGTTTGTGGTCAGACTTTATAGCGATATTTTCAAATCCATTTTTAAGAAAGAAAATTTGAATTAAATTCCATCCAAAATAAAGGATTATAAAAAAACTTGGAAGAATATAGTCCCATCCAAGAAATTGGATTGGCAATTGACTTGAGGAGCCAAAAAAGAAATAAAGCATAATTATAATTGCAGAAATAATAAAAATTACTACAAAAAATACAACTTTTTTTACTTGTTCCTTCCTTTCTTCAGAAAATAGGATTTTTTCTAACTGTGGAATTCTTCCCATAAAGATATAAATCATAAAAGTTAAAGCAAAGGAGGTAATAATAAACAATACAATATTTCCTAATCCTTCTATTGGATTAAAACTTAAGACAATGCAAGATATTAGAACTCCTATAAAACAAAGAGAATATACTGCATGACTTAAACTAAATATACTGTGAAATGTAATTCTGATTTTTTCTTTTAGACTTAAATCCTTATATGCTTGTTGCATAATATTTCTTTCACATTGTTATTTGATTCCTATTGGGACATATTATTCTATAAGATTTAAATATTCATAAGATCTTTATTATCAAAATAAAAATTTAATTTAAAAATAAGTGAAACCAATGAATCATTCAAATAAATTTAGGAGAAGTTTATTAATAATTACTTTTTTAACAGTGCTTATAGCCATAACAGCGTCAATATCAGCAATAAGTCCAACCCTAAAATCAAATGCTACTGGTCCAAATGATATCAATTTATTCTTGAAAACCTCGGCAACATATACCACAACGGTGGAGATAGACGACACTGATCCTTTAATTGACTGGGAGGCTGCTAAAGCTGCTGGAGTCTGCACAGGCTCAGGCACCTCAGGAGATCCATATGTAATTGAGGACCACATTTTTGATATGGCTGGTTCGGTTACTTGTCTAATCATTTCTCACTCAAGAAAATATTTCAGAGTTGAAAATTGCAGTTTTAAAACTTCAGGTTTTTCTGCTGGTCTTTCATTAGTAAATAGTACAAACGGAGTTTTAGACGACAATAAGTTCTTAGGAACATATTTTGTTGGGATTAGTTTTAATAATTGCAGTTTGATAAGTACTATAGACAATAATGTAACAAGCTGCCTTATTGGAATAGGAGCAAGTGATTCAGATAATCTGGTCTTCAATTTAAATATAGTAGATAAATCTTTAGGACCGGGAATATCATTTGATAATACTCATGATTCCTCAATCAACAATAATTTTGTTAGCAATAGTTTAGATGTAGGCATTAACTTACTTGATTGTAATTCAAATGAGCTTATCGGAAATACGATTAGCAATAATACTGATGGGATATATATATTTAACTCTAATGGTACTCTTATTAGTGGAAATAATGTAAATTTAAATACTGTAGAAGGGATATCAATTGAGGATAGCAATAATTGCAATATCGTCTTGAACACTCTTTTCAATAATACTGACTCAGGTATAAGGCTACAAGCAAGCGTTTTTAATGAAATATCAGATAATAATGTTGACTACAATTTTTATGGTATATATTTGCTTTCAGGATCTGACTTCAATACTGTGTCACAAAATACATTGCTTCGCAATGATGATGATGGGATTTATATTTCAAGTTCTGATAATAACAAAATCAATCTAAACACAGCAAATCATAATGGAGATGAAGGAATTTGGCTAACTGGCTGTGATGATTCTACTGTATACAAAAATACTGCGTATAATAATTCTGGATTTGGTATCCGGCTTAATTCAGGCACTAATCTGACCTGTAACGAAAACCTAGCATATCACAACTATGAAAGTGGGATTAGACTTTTTGGGATCAGTCAATCCAGAGTTGAAAATAATAATGTCCATCATAATAATTGGGATGGCTTACGAATTCGGAGTACAAGCTTGAATAATATTATTAAGGGAAATATAGCTCAATATAATAATTTAAGTGGTATTTATTTGTATAGCACTGCTGACAATAATCTTTTACTAGATAATAGCGCATCCTATAACGAAATACATGGAATCTTTTTAGAATCGGCGGATAATAACTATTTGACTTCCAACACTGCAAGTAATAATAAAGAAAATGGCATACATTTGTTAAATAGCAATGGAAACACAATTATGAGTAACACTGCGAATAATAATAATAACGGAACGTTCTTAGATACGAGTGATAATAATATTGTCTATGGCAATATAATGATCGGGAATGCGGTGTGCTATAATGAGACAGGAAGTACGGGGAACGTATTTGAAGAAAATATCTGTAGTACAGCACAACTTCCTCCCGTTCCATTCGATCCATTTTTGTTAGGGTTAATTATTGGCCTAATAATCGGGTTTGGAACCTTAGCCGTAGTTGTTGTTGTCTCACTTCTACGAGGGCGTAAAAAGTAATTTTATAATTATTAAAATCTAATTTTTTTTATTACTATCCTTTTCAAAGCTTCTTTTCAAGTAAGATCGTGTTCTGATTGGAATATTTTGTATAGATAATTTTATATATTAATATCAGCATTACATACCTATTTACAGTATTTATCTAAAAATGGGTAATATCTATGAGAAAATATAATAAAAAAAAAATAATCTTTAGTTCAATAATCATAGCATTACTATTTCTAAACACTTTTGCATTCTTGATAAATAGTTCGAAAGAAAATGAACCCATAAAAACGTCGCTTTTCCCAACAACATCGCAAATTTCTCCCAAAAATTTAAGAGTAGCGATTTATAATGAACCAAATGTGACTGAACCCGCATATTCAAGTGCAAGCACCTTAACAAATAATTACTCTGCATTAATCCCATTATTAACAGCTGCGGGTTTTGGAGTTACAGAATTAACTACACAAGATATTTATGATCATAAGTTAATGATAGCAGATTATGATGTATTTATTATGGTAGATAATTTGCCTAAAGTGAATATCTCTAATTATGTCAAAGAATTTTGGTTAGGTGGAGGAGCATTGATAAGCTTTGATAGTGCTGCTCCTTATTTATTATGGTCTGGAATACTCGTACCCGAATCTGAAGGAGATGAGGGCCATACAACATATTATGCGTATACGATGGCAACTAATAATCACAGTATAGCAACTAGAAATCCTATTACAAAAAACAATCAAGTCGGAGATACAATTCAGACCATCGGAGCATCTATTAATTTTTTCTATTGGACAACACTGCAGGGGACTACCTATGGTTCAGATTTTATTAGATTAGCTTATCAAGATGGTGATTCAGACCATGCCACGATGATTGCATTAGATTCTTCCTATAGAGGAGGTCGAATTGTTCATTTACCGGGTAGAGGAGCGGAATTAACTGCTGATATGGAAAATATATTTATCGAAGCTGTAATTTGGGCGTGTCCAACTCCAAAAGGTCGTATATTGTTTGATTTATCCCATAATCCTGAGTATGGTATCGATTTATGGGATGATTTATCTGATTATCCTGGTTATTATGAAATTTGGCGAGACAATCTAGTAAATAGGTCATATGTAATTGATAAGTTATATCCCTCACCTTCTGGAAATCTTACAACATCAAATTTGGCTCCATATGATGTTTTGATTTTATGTTTTACTGCTTATAATTACAGTTCGTTAGAGATCAGTGCAGTAACAAATTGGGTTGCAAACGGAGGAGGTCTATTTATAATTGCAGATCAACACGATTACTTACCAGCTAAAGATATAGCGCTAAATGAATTAATGACTAATTTTGATATATCTATTAATATTACTAATGATGGAACTAATACAGTCACAGAAGTCTTTGAACATCCTATAAATGAAGGGGTTTCTCAAATTACCGCATTTGCTCCCGGTTTAGTCAATGTAGATGGAAATGCATTTCCTATTCTAGGCAATGATTTAGTTAACATCATTGTTGGTGGTGAAGAATATGGTAATGGAAGAATAATAGTGAATGCAGACTTAGCAACTTTAAGAGATTCAAGTATTAGTGGCAACGATAACCTTCAGTTTGGTATCAATCTTATTAATTGGTTAACAGCATCAACAGCAGATATTCTTTTATTCGTAAATGAACCATATAGTGATAATTATCATTCAACTCCAGTAGCAGACGCTTTAAATATTTTAGGTCTTCGATTTTACTTAACATATACTGATGATTATTTGAATCTTTCATTAAATCTTTATGAGTGGGATTTAGTCATTGTAGATGAACCATGGAGTTTAATCGACCCATCCGTCTTTGACACACTTCTTGAGTATCTAAAAGCTGGAGGAAAATTAGTTATGTCTACATATAGAGTTGATAATTCTCCAGCACATCCCTTATGGTCATATATGGGTGTTGAATTTTCTGCGGATCTTCCAGATTCCTCACCAATCTATATTTGGAATGAGGCACATTCAATATTTAATACACCAATCGCATATGGGGCAAATAATTATACTCCAATATTAGATTATGGAGATGAAGGAGATCTACTTACAGTCTTCCCAAACGCCACAGCTTTAGCAGGTTTTAATGAAACTGAAAAATCCGGAAATGCTACAATAGTTCTTCGAAATGATGGTAAAGTTTTATTCAATAGCTACTTAATTGATCAATTTTCTGGCGATGAAGATGACTCTACGTATGAGGATCGAATAGAATTATGGATAGCAGAAATCTATTTCATTTACAATTATGAAGCCTTAACCCCTCAAGGTGGAATCCCAGGGTTTGAGCTAGGGATATTTTTAGTGGTAACATTCTCAACAATAGGATTAATTTCTATTGTTATAGTCTTTAATAAGAAAAAATAAACTTCTTTTTTTTAATTTTCATTTATACTTTTTTTTTTCCTAAAACTCCAACATAAATGCTTGTTTCTTTAGTTCCGTCGATATCTAAGATATGGTTTAATTCCTCATCATATATTGCACCAATAGTACACGCTCCAAGATTTAATGCTTCTGCTACTAAATAAAAGTTCTGTCCAATATGACCCGCATCCATATAAATATATCTATAACATCGCTGGAGATATTTCCACTGAGATCTCTGTATAATTGCTGTCCAGATAAAATTAACGCAGGAATTATAAGCCATTTTTTGGTCTAAGCATCCTTTTGCTACTTCCGTACGAAAATCACCCTTTTTCAATAACTCAAGTTCATGTTTAGCGACATTATAATGGTAGATTCCTTGTTCTATATTGGAAACATTATTAATAACTGGATATGTCTCTATAGGATAAAGTCCACCAGCTGAAGGAGTTGTTCGATAGGCAAAATTCGGAAATTTTCGAGTCAATCCCATCATCCCATACAATAGTAAACTTAGATCCATAGTTGATATCGGAGAAGAGGCAAAATTGCGAATAGATTTTCGATTGGTAATCACTTCCCAGAACGAAATTGCATTATTAAATTTTGGATCAGGGAGTTTTATTATATCCAATGAATTAGGATATTCTTTATAGGTGTTTGGTTTATTATCCCAATCTAAGTAATGACGAGGTAGTTGCCCACGCTTGTATTTCGACTTTTTTTGAAAGTCATCTCCATACTTATCCATATTATCTCCCATAACTAATTTGATTTTAAGTAGTTTTAAAATGTTGAGCTAATAAATTAAAAATATTTTAATTAAGAATGAAGTTGTTATTTTAAGAATAAAAAAGAAAAAAAAAGAAAAATTTTATTTTACTGCTTCAAAATAGATGTGCCATTGTTCATCGTCTTCAATAAAATCAGTTCCTAAATGCTTATGTTTTGTTTGCTTTAATAAATCCCTCGGTACAGACTCACTAGCTGGTTTATAATCAGTTATCACCTTTAAGACAGAGCCTGGTCGCATCTTCATCAGCTGTTTTTTTGTTTTAAGTGCGGGAACCGGACAAACTAATCCGCATACATTCAATTCCATATCATAATTCATATTCTTTTCCTCATAATTTGTTTTTAAATAAAACTATTCTTCACATATTAGTATGAAGAGTGGTTCATTCCTTCCTTGATCAACTTTCATTTCAAGTTTCATCATTTGAGTTAATCGTAGTGCTTCATATCGCACTTTTTTGGGGTCTAAATTCAAATTATTAGCCATTTCAGTAATAGTCCCCATTCCTTGCGAAGTTATGTAATCAAGTACTTGTTGTCTTGGAGTTCTTTCGAAGATCATCAACTCCCGCCTAGACTTAAGATTTATCGCTTGGTTGATCTCTATTTCATTCACTTCTCCCTCTTCGAATAAACTTAATTTAATAGCATTTTCTACGATTTCTTTTCCTCTATCAGTCCACACTACGACAGTACTATAACCCTTTTTGGAGCCAACCTCTCCCGCGGTTATATCTGAATAAATTGCGGGGAAATCTTGGCAATGACTGCAGAAATGATTGCAACTCAAGCATCTCCTTGCTTCTTGTAAAGCCATGTCTTCGTTAAACATTTGATCTATTTCTTCAAAGTTCCAGGAAATCTCTTCAGTTGCATCTTCTAGAGATTCAGGTTTTAGTGAATAATCTTTCGGAGGTTTCTTTGGACCAGTAAAGAAAGAATTAATTTTTTTATACCTTCCTTCCATCAAACTTTCTCCCTTCAAGTATTTATCGATTGAAATAGCCGTTTCTTTACCGTGAGCTATTGCTGCTATGGCTACTGCTTTTGAATTATTAATAATGTCACCTCCAGCAAATACTCCTGGGATGTTTGTCTCAAAAGTTATTTCATTGACTTTAATTTTATTGCGTTCCTTTTCAAGTAGATTTTCTGTTGCGGCATCGATTTGATCAAAATCGACTGCTTGCCCAACAGCAATAACAATTGTATCTACTGGAATCTTAAAATCAGAATCTTCCAGTTTATTCAGAGCTTTTCTACCATTTTCATCAGGATCGCCCCATTCAATTTGATAGCAATTTAATACTAGTTTATTTTTCTTGTTCTGTGTGATTTTAGAAGTGGAAGTAGCAAAGTGGTATTTCATATATTCTTTCTCATTTTCAGGTATATCTTTTAACACTAATTCTAATTGTTTTTCGGACATGAGATCTACCAAATGAACCTTTTCAGCTCCCAAACGTAAAGCAGTTTGAGCTACGTCAACAGCTACTGGACCGCCTCCAATGATTCCTATTGTCTTTCCTTTAAATTCTTCATTATTTTCCCAATATCGGTATTTCCTATCCATCAAAAATGTAATTGCAACGTGAACATTTGGAAGATCTTCCCCTTCTAAATGAAGCGTTCGAGGCTTATATTGTCCTGTTGCAATAAATATCGCTTCAAAACCTTCATTTCTCAAATCATCAATGGTCATCTCGGGACCTAATGGGCTATTAAGTATTACGTTAACTCCCGAATCAACAATCCTTCCAACATCATAGTCTAATACATAATTTGGAAGGCGAAATTGTGGTACTCCGAATCGAAGCATTCCTCCAGTTTTATCCGTTTTTTCAAATATTGTGGGTGCGTATCCCATTCGTCTTAAGTAATATGCAGCGGTTAGTCCAGCCGGTCCTGAACCAATAATGGCTACTTTTTTAGCATTTTTATCTAGTTTTGATCTCTTTTTTGCTTTTGTAGAATTTTCAATCTCCCATTCAGTTACAAATTTCTTCAATTCTCGAATCGCAACCGGATGATCATCTCCGATTAATGTACAACCATGTTCGCATTCATTAGTGCATATTCGACCGCAAATTGAAGGTAATGGGTTACTTTCACGGATTAAATCCACCGCTTCTTGATATTTTCCTTGTCGAATTAGTGAGATATAACCTTGAGCATTTACGCCAGAAGGACAACCATTACAACATGGAGAGCAAACTATTCCCTTATCTGTAAGTTCTGTTCGCATATGAGAATTGCAAAAAAGTCCAAATTTGAAGATATTACGGTTCATTTCTTCCTCTAATTCTGCAGCACCTCGAATTTCACAAGGAACTCCTACAATACCTATCGGCTCGGAAGTTTTTCCAACAAGTTTTACCAATTCTTCGAGTACTCCTGAACGACCATATATCACACCCGCTTTCTCAACTACTTCTTTAGGATCCGATACAACATCTGCTTCTGGTTTTTCTTCAATCTCTTGTACCATCACAATCTCAGCTAGCTCTTTATTATCTAGTAGTGATTTTGCTAAAGTAGTAACAACTCCACCACTAGCTGCTTTTGTTAAAATTTCAGAATTTTTACTTCTGAGAGAGTATATTGCTTTTGGTTTTCGTTTTTCGAACTTTTTCTGAATGACTTGGGGACAATTCTGATAACATTTTCCACATCCTTGCCCTTCACGTTCTAAAATACAATAATCTTTAAGAACAGGGCGTCTTAATTCCATTTCGATATGTTTACACGATCCAACACAGAGACCGCATCCCTGGCATAAACCAGCATCAATTATTTCAGTCTTTAATAATTCAAAACTCATTTTTATCTCTCTTTTATTGTAATTTCTTTAACTACTCCTTTTGGGTCAATACTATAGGTTATGGAACCGTTTTTATAGGCACCTTCTACAATTTCAAAAATATGACATTTATAACTTTCAAAATCCTCACCATCATCAATTTTTTGCTTAAATCCACCAAAATACACATTTGAAAGATTCATATTTCCTGCAATCTTTCTGATTTTTTCAGTAGTGGCTTTATATTTTTGAGGATCTTCGTTACTGGTAGCTTCAATTAAGTCCGCTTCCAAACTTAATAACTCATTACGATATTTTTTCGTTTGTTTACTTACTTCAATATTATTTGCTTTTTCATAGGTTTCAATAAGTTTAAGTGTTAGTGAAATTGATTTATTTCCACCTAATAACCCAGTAATAAGGGGTAATTCCTCGATTAATCTCCCAATAAAGACATCCTGAAGTATATTTCCTGAAGATTGAACTCTTCCCCTTGGTAGTCCTGAAGTTGGTAATGTAAACCTGAAGAAATTTCCAAGAATATCCGGGACACTCTCAGTAAGATCGTCATCTGCATCGGCGAGCTTATCAGTTGCACCTTTTTCAGAATGTTCCGTGGCCATCTCAACATTTCCCAAAAGGGTGCCAAACATTCCCAACATACGGATTCCAGATCTTTCCACCATTGGTTTACACCCTCTACATGGTGTATTAAAATCTATACACCTTTCTTTACATTTTTTTGCTATAAACCCATTACAAAGAAAGCCTAAATCATTGAAGCAAGTTTCTTCATCGTCAATTTCAATTTGTCTATTTACAGAATCAAGATAATCACAAGTTGCTTTCCGTCGGCATACACTACACAATGATTTATTCCCTTGTAATTCTTCTCCATTTATTACTGAAATTAATTCTTCAATTTCTCCTAAACAGCCATTTACATTAGTTACATCAGAAATCAATTCTTTCAATGGAATAATTTGATGACCTTTTTGATTTGCTAATGCAAAAATTCCTCCTGTAGTAGTACAATCCCCATAGGCTATAATTTTTTTAGAATTATTTTGGATTTTTTGAATAGAATCCAGATCAAAGGGTAATATATATCCGGAAATCACTGCTACATCCAAATTTTCTGGTTTCCAATCTTGAGGACTACTGATAAATTCAATATTCATATTTTCATCTAAATTTAATAAGAGTGTTTCATAGAAACATTTATTACAGCCGTTGAACTGGAAGATTTTAACATCCATCTTTTATCGTCCCCTCTTCTTTAATTGCTTTAGCTAATCTTTCAACAATATCTTCAAAATCTCCTACAGCAGTTTCTCCTTCAGCAGCTCGAGAAGTATATTGGTTTATAAACTGATCACTATATCCTAACTCTTTAAATAATTTCTTCATGAGTTTTATCCTATGCATTGATAATAGGTTTCCATTAAAGAAATGACATGCTCCTATACAACATCCAACGCACGCTACAGCATCAGCGCCATTATTTAAGGCATCCATAATCTGAATGGGTCCAACTTGTCCTGTGCATTGGACTCTAACTATTCTAACTGCAGGTTCATAAGCCATTCTTGCTATTCCTGCAGTATTTGCTGAGCCTTGGCCACATTCATTGCACATAAAAACAACGATATTTTGAATATTCTCTTTTATTTCTTCATCAATAGTTTCACATTCACTCATTCGCAAATAGCACCTCCACCGGATAATGCGATTATTTCATCTAACAATTGATCATCTCTGAAATTTATTAATTGTATTGCTTTTGTAGGGCATACTGGCATACACATTCCACACGATTTACATGCTACTTCATTTACAGAAGGGTTTCCATTTTCATCAATGTCAATTGCTGCTGGAGCGCATACAGTTCTACATAATCCACACTTAACACATAAATCATAATCAATAGCAGGAATAAGCATTTCTTTTTCGATGTATCCTTTTACTAATGGAGCAGCAGCTAAAGCAGCAGCACTTCCTGCATGAGCTACAGACTCAGAAATATCTTTTGGACCTTGAATCGTACCTGCTAAAAATATGCCCCCTTTACTACTTAATGTAGGATTCATCTTTATATGGAATTCTTTTAAAAAACCTTCTTTTGATCGTAATACATGAAGTTTAGAACCAAGAGGGCCAATCCCATCAGGAGGAACCATAGCCGCTGATAAAACTACTAAATCTGCTCCCAATTGTAATGGAGTTTGACTTAAGGTATCTTCGACTATTACTATTAATTCTCCAGTTATAGGATTTCTTACTATTTCAGAAGGGCGCCCTCGGATAAACCGAACGCCAATTTCCTGAGCAGATTTATAAAGCTCCTCAAAGTTAAGTCCAGGTGTTCTTACATCAATATAGCAAATAGTAACGTCCGTATCGGGATACATTTCCTTAATAATTCTCGCATTCTTGACAGCAAATTTACAACACACACCAGTACAATATTCATTCCCTACTTGTTCATTTCTAGATCCTACACATTGAATCATAACAACACTTTTTGGAATTTTTCCATCCGATGGTCGTAAAACCTCACTATTGGTTAATGAAGTTGGAGATAACATCCGCTCCAACTTGAGTTGAGTAATAACATCTTCATATCCTTCCTGTCCATAATGATATGCCTCGATTTCCGTTGGATCATATTCATCATAACCAACAGCAACGATAATTGAACCAACTTTGACGGTTTTAGTCTCAGATTCCATAGAAAAATCTACCGCTTGAACTGGACATATATTTACACAGGTATTACATTCTATACAATTCTTCTTGTCCCGTACATATGTTGCAGGAATGGCTTGTGGATAAGCTTTATATATAGCCTTTCTCATAGACATACCCATATCCCATTCACTTGGAAGTTCTACGGGACAATGCTCAGCACATTCACCACAAGAAGTACAATTATCTTTCACATATCGAGGTTTTATTTCAAATTCTACCTCAAAATTTCCTAAAGATCCCTCAATATTTTTAATATGAGCATTGGTATATAATTCTACTAAAGGATGATTCGCAACACCATTAGTTAGAGGAGAGATTGAACATTGAGGACATTCTAGAGTGGGAAATGTTTTATTCAGCCTAGTCATATGTCCACCTATAGTTGATTCCTTTTCAACAAGATAAACTGGGATTCCTAATTCTGCCATGTCGTGCGCTGCTCTGAGACCAGCTATACCTGCTCCAATTACTAAAGCTGCCTTTGTAGTCTCTATTCTTCTAGTCTCTACATCTTCTAACTTTCGGGCTCTATTTACCCCTGCTTCTACTAATTGTTTAGCTTTTTGATTTGCCTTTTCCTTTTCTTTTTGATGTACCCAACTACAATATTCCCGTACATTCACTTGTTGATGTCGATGTTTATTGAGTCCCATTTCTTCAATTGCCCGCGCAAACGTTTTCCCATGTTGATTCTTGGAACAACTAGCAACAACCGTTCGATTTACTCCTAATTCCTTTATTGAATCTTTAACCATCTGAACTCCTGGCTTAGAACACATAAACATATAATGCTCTGCTTTTACAACATTCGGTAAGGTTCCTGCATAGTCGGCAATTTTTTCTACGTCAACTGTACTAGCTATATTATGCCCACAGTGACATATAAAGACCCCAATTCGCGGGTCTTTTTCTGAATCTAGATTGTTCGGCATGTCTTCAACATTTTCTGTTTTTTCTGCTCTTTCTTCTTTTATCGTCAATTTATACTACCTCTTGTTCTTTTTTCATTTCTTTTTCTCCAAAAATATAATTTTTACCCATTAACTGATATTGAAGGCCAACAAACTCTTGATCCATTCCCATACAATATGCAGTTAACTGAGAGATATGAATTACGGGGTAATCATAATCACAGTCCTTATTTTTGTTTAAATAATCTTGCCCTGTTTCAAATTGCAAATGACAGAAGGGACATATGTCAAGAATAAAATCAGGCTTCACATCATCAATATTTTTCATTTTTTCTCCAAATATTGTCATACTTGCATCACCTGAATATGCTTTTAATCCTCCCCCTGCTCCACAGCAAGTAAGTTGTTCTTTAAAGCGTACTGATTCGACTCCTAAAGCTTCAATATATTCTTCGATAATCGTTGGCCCTTCTGAACTTTCAATTTCTCGGATTCGGGTAGGTTTTAAGAAATGGCAGCCATAATGCACCGCAGCACGAGCATTTACTTTTCTTAGTATCATATCTTCAATACCCCATGGACCGATTTCATACCCTAAAACTTCTCCTATATGACGTACATTAATGGTCCCTTTAAACTCATAATCTCCTAATAGTTGTAATTTTTCATTAACCATGATTCGATGTTCTTCGTTTTGTTTTAGATGTTTATTGACTTCTTGGAGTGTTCCAAAACAACCATTACACACGGTTAAAATGTCGCTATCTAGTTTTTCTGCGATACATAAATTCCTAGCAGCCGCAACCATCCAATCTACTTTATTAAATGAACGGAATACGCCAGGGGCGGGACAACAACCAGCCTTTTCCATATCAAGAATCTCATAACCTAATTTTTTCATTATAAACTTCGTCGCTTTTTCTATCGCGGGGTATCTATTTGGCATCAAGCATCCAAGGAAAAAAGCAAAGGTTTTTTCTTTTACCATTTTATTCTCCTCCAGTCTCTTCCTCTTCTTCTTTAACGGGAGGCAGATCAAACATATATTTTTCAAAATTTTTTAAATCTTCATCATCCCCCTCTTCTTTAAACTTAAATAAAGTAGGAGGAAGTTCTTCTAATCCTAATTCCACTCGTCTTTGTCTTACTTCATCATTAATAGGAACACCATGCCCAGTATTTTTCAAGTAACCGACAACTGTTCGATGATTTGGAGAGATGTTACCTCGTTTTGTGGCATAATTTCTTAATTCCATTATAACATCCGTAGGTCTCACATCTCTCGGACATCGTTCATAGCATTGGTAACAGGTTGTACAGAGCCAAATGTCAGGATCATCTAAAACTGAAAGATCCCCTAATACTACCTTTCTTACAATGGAACGAGTTTTTAAAGCTGTCCATCGACCACTTTCACAACTCGCGGTGCAGGTTCCACATTGAATACATTTCCAAATGTTAGACTTCCTCTCAATATTTTTAAAAAAGTCTTGATCAAAATCCTCATCTGTCATGAATTCTTTATGTTCTTCCTTTACATCAGACATAATTAATCACCAATTTAATATAAAAATAAAAAAAATATTTATAATGATACTACTTGGCCACCGTCTGACATTTCTATGAAACCAGCAGCACCAATCGGATCTTCGACAAAATCCCACATTTCTTCTCTCTTTATGTTCATTAAATCCATAGTCATTTGACATGGATAAAGTTTCATTTTCCCATCATCGATAGCATCTTTGATTAGTTCCCAAGGATTTTCTATTCCAAAATTCTTTAAGCGCTTTCTAAACATACCAGCAGCCATCCCCTTCATTGGAGTAGGCATTCCTGCTACTTTTGGCTTAAATTTTTTTTTTAAAAGATTTAATCCCCAAAATGTAAAGAAAAAGTTCATCTCCACGTCCATCGCGCTACCTGTAGTGCCAAGTATAGTCATCATCATAAATTTTTCGAAAGATTTGTCTTTCACAATAAAATTCATTTTTTCAACCATTTATTCCACCTTATCTTCTTTTTTTTTGTTTTTTTTTAATTATACTTTATAATTTTGGTTAATTGGTTAGTTAACCGGTTTTTTTATTAAATTACTATTTACTCGTAAAAAATATATTATTAATTTCTTATTCTATTTATTTTGTCAATCCTATATCCAAGAAATGACTTTTTGTGTTGATTCTAAAACATCTACAAGTTCATCATAATCAATTGCATTTACTTTATCATGTAATTGATCAATTGGAATACCTCGGGCTTTCATATCAGGTTTCAGAGCATAAATTGCAATATCTAAGTCTAAAAGTTCAAGCATAGATTTCGGAGTCTTACCTATTTTAGAGATACCTATTACTCCATCGTGGATTAATACAAATCCTATCTTACGATTTTTACTAATCTGAGCCATTATAATTGGTAATAAGCGTTTTAAGTGGTTTCCCGTCATTTCACTAAATCCAAACAAATAAGTTAAATCCATTTCGATCTTCCTCCCTTAAAATCTAAAACTAATATCTACTGTATCTATTAAATCTACTAAATCTTCTACGGAGATAATTTTAAGATTCTCATATTCTATTAACTCATCTTTAGAAAGACCAGCATCTACCAATGCGGAATCAACGATATATAGTTCTAGATCAGATAAATCTGCCATTTCAAATACTTCATCTAAAGTATCCATACCGATAAGCTGAGGCGCGGCTTCTTTACTTAGTAGATATACGGCATCACCAGTAAAAACCACCTTACATTCTATATATTCACCTAGAGCAACAAAACCAGATCCAATTCTTATGGCTTCAACAGCCGAGTTTTTCCCAACGGGTGATTTATCAGTAATTATTAATGCGGATTCAACCATGATGATTAACCTCCTGTTCCAAATACGATTACTTTATCAGATTCTACTGACCAGTTAGAAAAGTCTCCTAAACCCTCTTCCACTGCGCCCTCAATAAATTCCTCTTCTTTTAACCCCGTTAAGCTCACCCATGTACTACATCCAGCTATAGGAATATTGTTTTGTTTGGAGAACTCTTCAATCTTTTTCGGGATGTTTCTAATGGATGTTCCACAACTAATCTCTTTTTTGAGGTTATATACTCCAGAACCAAAAAAGAATAATCCCTTGATATTATGCCCTTTTTTGATCAATGCTTCCGCGATTTGAATCATAGAATCTGATGCTTCGAATTTATAAGGTTCAGTACTTATAAAGAATGTGTATGTTGTCATTGTCTAATCTGCCTCAATTATTTCCCTATTTAATTTTTCTTAATCATAAAGGTGACCTTTTCACCTTCTTCTTTTGTCTCGATTAATTCATCCCCAGTTTTATGTAATAGAGCTGGTACGTCCTTAAGAGCTCCTTTATCATCTACGATTAATTCTAAAACTTGACCCGTGTTTAGCTTTTTTAATTCTTTTTTCGTCATTAAAACAGGCATCGGACATTTTTTTCCTAAAACATTAAGTGTTATATCTGCCATTATTTTCAACTTTTACAGTTTTTTTTTCCAATTTTACTAATCTTAATATCAAAAAAAATTTGATTTGACATTATTTATAGATCAAAAATATATAAAACTATTTAAAGTATAGTTTTTTTTCTTATAAAAAATGAAATCTACAATAAAAAAAACTAAAAATATATAAATAATAGAAAAAAAAACTATTTAACTGATAATAATCGATAATTAATTAGATTATTATCTACTAAATTTAGAGAACCCAAACTAATATATTATAAAACCGAATAGACCTTTTTTAGTGTACGTTTAGCCGTGATAATATTATGGTTGTTACAAACTCAGAGAAAATAATTCTGGATAATACTGATAAGCAAATTCTTCAATTACTTCAAGATAATGCGAAATATACTATGCGAGAAATAGCTAACAAAACAGATATGAGCGTTACCGCTATAAGATTACGTATTAAGAGATTGGAGAATGACCTAATCAAAAAATATATGGCAATAGTTGATTGCCGAAAGCTAGGCTATAGAGAGATGGTAATTGCTTCTTTACGTGTCAATTCTTCTCAACCTCTCGACGATATCAAAAATAAAATCGAAAAAATGCCCCAAGTTAAATATGCTTATATAGTTACTGGAGAGAGGCCAATAATTGCGATGTTTAAGTGTTTAAACCATGAAGAAGCAATGGGTTTAATAGAAGAACTCCGTAAACTTCCTGGTGTAGAAGAAGTAAACACCCAAATAGTATTAGATCGGATAAAAGAAGATCATTCAATAATTATCCCCGAGAATAAGAAGAAGTAATTAAAAATCAAGTAATTAATATGTTTACGCTTATTATCACTCCATTAAACCTTTAAAATTTTGGAAAGGATATGATATAACCCAAAGAAATAATTTCTCTAAAAGAAGAATAATCGTTTTTTTTAGACTTCTTTTTTCTAATGTATTAAAATTATTAATTTATAAAGAAAATAAATATAAAATAGAATTTTTAGTGAGTAATTATGAAACTTATTTTATCTAAACTTGATATTTCTAAGAAGATCATCATTATCTATTCGATACCTAATCAAAATATTTCGGATGAAATACAAACAAATTTAATGAAGATATACGATAAATTCAAAGACGTAAAAACAGAAGAGAAATATTATGATTTCGAGTCCTATCTCAGTTATCTTTTTGAAATAAAGTCAGCTTGGTATCCAGATACCAATGAAACACTACTTCTTACGTTATTTTTTGAAGAGCATGAAAATACTCACTTATTTAAGGATATTTTGAAAGAATGTGTTTTAAAGATGAAGAATATACCAAATTTATCAAAGATCTTATACTTGAACACTCCACATGCGGATTCAGATGCTTTTGGTATATTTGGAAAAGTAATACAGCTACTTACTGATTGTTTTTTTCAAGCTAGCAAATTACATGCTACTTATAACCTTGGTATCGCGGAAATCTTGATATTAGGTTCTAAAGGAGGGGGAAAAACCTCAATTGTGGACTACTTAATTCATCATAAACCAATAACTCAATCTGCTCCAACTCTCACACCTCAAATTTACAATTTAGTTTATGAAAATTATGATTTTCGGGTATTGGATGTCTGCTGTAATGAACACATTAAGCAAGTATTTGAGGATCATCCACTCGAACCAGGAAAGTTACCCCAAGCAATTGTATACGTTGTAGATGCATCATTAATAGGAAGGGACAAAATAAGCTCAATAAATGATTTTAATGAATGGATTGATTATCTCTCTAAATTATATCCTAAAAACATATTTCGGGATATACCCATTCTTGTTTTGTTTAATAAAACTGATCTTAATCCCAATTTTGATGAAATTGAATTCCAAAAGCTATATCACTTAAAACATGAAAAGTTAAAATCAAAATATAATGAGGTGTCAGCATTAACGGGTGAAGGTTTAGATGAAAATTTCTCGTGGCTTTTAAAAGAAATAATGATAACAAAGAAATTTTAACTTTATTTTGATTTCTCTTTTTTAAAATTTTTTAAATTTACAAGATATATACCTAGAATAACTAATAATAGTGAAATAGGATAAATAACAATATCAAACTCTTCTTGTAAGAAAATTGCTGAAAATAAAACGCCAAAAAGTGGCACTAATGTTTGAAAAATTGCCGCCCTACTAGCATCCAATCTTTTAACTCCTTCCAAATAGAATGTATAAGCTCCAACCGTAGAGAGAAATGCCAGATAAAATATTCCAACCCAAATTCGAGTTGGGATAAACATATATTTTATTGGATTGAGAAATTCAGGACTTATTAATAAAGCTATTGGAGTTGTAATTATGAATCCAAAAAATGATACCCATGTTATCATCCAAATGGAACTTGGTTGATAATCTTTCTGTCTAATTTTTGTTAAATTTAGAAAATAACGTGAAAGCACCGTATAGATAGCATATGCTAAAGCAGCAGCTAAGACAAGTAAGTCTCCAAGAATTCTATTTAACACATTAACATTCGGCGAAAAACCTATAATAATAAAAACGGCAAGAAATGCTAAGATACTGCCATAAACTTTTTTCCAAGAAAACTGCTCTGAATTGAGAAAAACACTGGAAAATATAACGACCCAAATAGCATTTGTAGCAACCACTATGCTAGCATCGCTCGCAGCAGTGAATATCTCTCCTAAAAGATAACCTGATTGATAAATTGTGACAGAAAGCAATCCCATTATACACAGAAGTTTCCAATTTTTTTTGACAATCTGCCAATTTATTGATCTTTCTTTCCATTTAAGAATAATGAAAAGACAAATTACAGCTAAAAAATAACGTATAACGGCGATCATTAATGGTGGGATGGTTGGACCTCCAATTTCTTCTGAGACTAACCATCTTCCCATTGGCCAAGTACCCCCCCAGATAATTGCAGTGAAAATAAGTAAAATGTATGCTACATATTCACGCTTATTAATAGCTCTTTCTTTGAACATAGATGCATACTCTGCTTTAATGTAATTTTGAAGGACCAAATATGCTTATTGAAAAGCTATATATTAGAATAAAGAGTTGTTTCTATATTTTGTTAAAAATTAACAATCTAAAAAATCTATAAAAGAGTTTTTAATCTGATTTTTTTAACTCTTGTTCAATTCTTTTTATTTCCTTATTTATCTTTTTCATTTTAGATTTTTTCTCATTTGTTATAGCTTTTATTTTCTTATCTATCGAAGACTTCTGTTCTTTTCTTAACTCTTTTCTTATTTTTTCTAAAGATTTTATAGTTGGGGCCAATTCCTTTTTTCTCGAATTTAAATTTTCTAGCTGCTCATTTATTTTGGCTAATTCATATCGCTTACGCTCTAAATTAGACTCAATTTCTTTGATTTTGATGTTAAATTCTTCATTAATTCTTGTTTTGACATATTCCAATTTTTTTTTAGCAGCATCTTCGACTTCTATGATTTTTTGAGCAATGACATTTATTGAATCTCTAAGTTCTTCATCTGACATTCCAAATCTATTATAAGACTATATATATTTAATATTAAGTATATTCTCTATAGATTTTGTTTATTAAATAAACAATTAAATGTGAGAGCTTCTAAAACAGAAAAAAATGAAATAAAAGAGATATAGAATTTTTTATTCTAAAAATTTTATTTTTCTATGATTTCGAGGAGGACAGCGATAATATTTTACATTAGGATAACCAAGTGTGAAAACTCCCCAACTCCTCCCTCTTAAACCTACAATCTTACTTAGTTTAGGATTGCTATGAAAAGCAATATGTGTCCAACCATTATAACAAGTACCTAAACCTAATGACTGAGCAGCTAATCTACCATAAGTAACCGTATTTGCGATATTATAGTGATCCATGGCAGTGTTACCTGAGGTATACACGAATATAACATGAGGTGCATCAAAATATATTTGATATTCATATAATTCACCCCTAACTCGAAATGTCTCCTCATACATAGATCTTGTTGCTGGACTTTTTAATAGTTCATCCTTTACGGCATCTGACAATGACTTTAATTGCTCAACATTAGATACCACCGCAAATTTTTCAGCTCGGATATTTGCACTCGTTGGGGCATATTCCATTGCGGCTATTACATTTTTGATTACCTCCATGGGAACTTGCTTCTTTTTATATTGCCTTATGGAACGATTTGCTCTTAGAAAATTATATAACTTCCCGTAAGGGATATAGCGGGCTAAATCATCAATCCCTTGAAAATAATAGGGGTCCTCTTCGAATCCTTCAAAAATAATCGCTTCTTGAGGGCAAACAGAGATACAATGTCCGCAATGGATACAACTTCCACTTGGATCATCAAAAACAACCTTATTTTCACTTTCTATACGTTTAAATCGTCGTGGACATTCTAAAACACAGATTCCACAGGAATTACATTTATCATAATCAATTCCAATTATTGACATTTCTTTACTCCTTGTTATTTTGGTATTTGCTTTTAATATAATATTTTATTTTAATTTAGTAATTATGTTAATGATATTTCTCATACTTTTAACTTCAAAATCAGGAATGATAACTGAATCAGAAGGTTGATTTAAATCGTTAAACCAGATATTTAACATACCATAATCTTTTGCGCCCTTAATATCTGTATGTAACAAATCACCCACGTGAATACTTTTTTCGGGTTCTGATCTAAGTTGTTTTAACGCGGCTTGAAATAAAATTTTATTCGGCTTATAATATCCAATCTCATCTGAAAATATAGTTACTTGAAAATATTTGAGTATATCATAGTCTTTTAATACTTTTTTAATAATTCTTCCAGGAGTTATTCCTGTATTCGAGATGAGCCCGATTTTATACTTTTGTCCCAATTCTTTTAAAGTATCAGGCACTCCTGGTTTTAACAAAGGAGGATCACATAGCATCTCAGATTCTATAGCTAATAGGATTCTCTCTCTTTCTGAGGAAGAAAGATTGATTTTAAGACATTCTACTACTTTTTCTAATCGAACATCATTATAGATATGACGGTCTATTTCTTTGGAAAATTCATTACTGTAAGGAAGAAAGACTCGTTCAAAACAATTTTTTAGTGTAGCTATATTAATTTTATTCCCCCTTAGTTTTAGAAAATCTTTCAAAAACTTTATTCTAACTTCTGAATACGATTTATTTTGAAAAATAGTATTCCATAAATCAAATGTAATTGCTTGAATCATTTTTCTTTCGCTCCTTTTTTTTTCAATATGCATTGGATTATAAATTCAGTATTGCTTGAAGTTTTTCTTTCCTTAATTTTAATAAGCCAACTTCAGGCAATCTTTCAGTAAGTAGAAGCCAATTTCGATCCTTATGGAACACTTCTTTAAAAAGCGGTAATGATTCATCGAATCTATCTACATTTGCTAACGATACTGCGGTCCAATACTTCATTTCAAGATTATCAGGCATCATGGTATAAGATTTCTTATATTCTTTCAAAGCAGTTTCCATATCTTTTTTTTCCAATGCTAAATCTCCATTATTCATGTGTTCGTATGAACGATGGACTTTTAATAATCGTTCTAATTCTTTTAGGGGTTCCGAATGATCCTCAACTCTCAAATCAATTTCTGGATCCTCCCAGCGATTTTCCTTTTTTCTATCACCCACAATTAAAAGAGCCGCTGATTGTTTACCTCTTATATCTCCTCCTTGAGCTTCTGCTGCTTTTAAGGTTTCCATAATTCTTTCTGGTAGTGGTAATTCTCTATTCCTTTCAAATGATTCAGCCATAGCAGGCCAAACAGTATCGTTAAGCATCATATTTGCTTGTACAGAATAGCCTTTACCTTTCTTGTGTCCTGCTGCTTGAATACAATTATTTCCAGTGTAAACAGCAACTCTACCTTTTGTATCCAAAATCGCTAGCTGTCTACCTTCCTTTCCTTCATCTGTGGATAATAATTGTTCAACAGCTTCTTTAGGGCTCTTACCTGCTTTCAATAGTTCTAAACCGCGTAATCCAAAAGATACATTACAGAGTGCTTGAGTTGCTATAACTCCTATACCAGACTCTCCCCATGATACTACTGAACCTACTGAAAACCAATGACTTTGCACACCAACACCCATCTTTCCTGTTGATTCATCTCTAGCAACAATTGAATAAGTATGGGCAAAGGGTTGACTAAAATTATAAAATGTTTTATTCATGATAATTTTCAATTATTAAAGTTTTATACACTATTAATTTTAATATCACATCACTTAAATTATATTTACAGAAAGTTCTAAGTTCTAACTATTTTAGCAAACGTTTTTGTGATTCTATGACTCTTATTTTCATATGAATTTTAATAAAAATATTTATTAATTTTACACCTATACAAGAGATAATGAGTTCAGAAGCAAATCTTAAGGAATTATTTGAAAAGTGGAATACGTATAACGAAGAAGTCCAAAAACTTATGACTGGTCTTGATCTAACTAATGTGAAAAAGATTAGGAAAAAGCAACAAGAAATAGAAGATATTATATATGTATTACTAAGAGAGAATGCGCCAAATAAGTATTTAGAATTGTTACCCGAGGATTGTGGTGAATTAGAAGTAGGATATGATTTAACTAATAATGAGTTTTACTTTGTGATGATCGATCCTGAAACTGAGAATGCTGAAAATATAAAACTAATAGCATTTAGTATCGATACTGATAAATCAGTGAATATAATTGAGGACTTTAAAATAGAAGATTAATTTAAAAAAAAGAAATAGAATTAAAATTTGTCACTTTCCTCATACCAATCAGGATACCATTCATAATACTCTCTTGGAAATGCTTTTTTCAAGCCTTCATAAGTTGCTTTGACAAGAATTATTTTTCCTTGACGATCACGATGAGTAACTACTAAATTTTGCTCTTCAAGAGACTCAACACTTTTTCTTATAGCAGAACGGCTTCCTCCAATATCTTCTCTAACATCATCTGGGCTCATATATAAGCCTGGATTTACTTTATAATCATGAGCAATGACTTTCAAGATATTTTCCTCATTTATCTCGAGTCCATGAAATCGTGATTGCTTTTTTGAAACCACGGGGGCATTTACTTCATCATTCCAACGCATTCTCATAGCTTGATTATACACAGGAAGCATTGAAGCGAATCGATATACAATCATTTTTTGGACTTCAGTTGTTCCAGCCACTATTTCACCAATTTTTCCTTCTCTCACTAAACGTTCTACTGGGTAAAACCTCGTAAGACCATCTCCACCCATCACTTGAACTGCTTTCAATCCCGCATCTCGAATATATTCGCTAATGACCCATTTTGCGATTGAAGCATCAATCATCGGTTCTAATCCATCATCTAATTGTTTAGCAGTATTATACGCGAAAAGTCTACCCATTCGATATTTTGCTATTATATCAGCTATTTCATTTTGAACTCCAGGAAATTTATTAGTGGTGCGTCTAAATTGAACTCGACGTTGAGTATACCAAAATAATGTATTGATGATATCTTTCAAGGTACCGACATATACAGCCCCTGCGATTAGACGTTCAAAGTTTAATCCTGCCATCATTACGCTCCAGCCTTTGCCAACAGGACCAATACGATTTTCTTCCGGTATTCGTACATCATCGAATGAGATATAGCCATTGGGTACATTATCAAACCCAACTAATTTATTAATTTTTTCAAGATGGAATCCAGGGGTACCTTTTTCAACTAAAAAGGAGGTTAGATGACCATACTGCTTTTTTACTTCTTTCTCATCACTAGTTTTAGCATAAATGAAATACCTATCTGATACACCCGCTCCCGTTATATAACGTTTCTTTCCATTGATAACCCACTCTTCTCCATCCTTCTCTGCAGTGGTCATAACATTTGCAGCGTCAGATCCCGCAAAAGGTTCAGTAATACATACTGCTCCCAATTTATCCCCTTTTGCAAGTTGAGGAAGCCATTTTTCTTTTTGTTCCTCGGTAGCAAACCTTAACATTTGTTCTAAACCTGCGAGCATTGATACAACAAAAACATGCCCCACTGCATACAATCTACCAAGCTGCTCTGCAACGATACAAGAACCTGTAGCCCCTAACTCTAATCCACCATATTGTTTAGGTATTCCAACGCCAAAATAACCTTCATTTGCGACTTTTTTGACGAGGTCCCATGGGAATTTCTTCTTCCAAAAATAGGCTTCTGCTTCTTCAAATAACTCATCGGCAAAAGCTTCAACCTTTTTGGCTATTTCTTTTTGCTCTTCAGTCCACCAAAAATAAGGCTCCATACTTATACTCACAACCGATTATACTATTAAAATGATTTTTCATAATGATAATGTGATGTAATTATTTTTATATCTAAAATTTTAGGAAAATATTTTTATTGTACTTTCTATTGGATATTTCAAGTATTCATTTCAAAAAAGATGAAACTAAATTAATAATAGTGTATTATGATTTAGATAAGTAGTCTGAGTTAGACAGATATATTTATAATTAATAATTAATAAGTGAATTGTCATTTCTATTCCATCATCATTACGAGAAGGTCCTAGAACGACAAACACTCTCGCAAAAAAAAAATATTTAGTGATCTATCTTACTATCATAGTTCTTAGCGCTCAGGCCCCCATATTATGGTTCTGGTTCTACTGGAAGCTTTTTTCTCTTAATGAGGTAATCTTTTATATTATCTTTCCTGCCTGGTTTTTTTGTGGAATATTAATTCTTATACTTTCTTCGGTTCTAATCTCAAAAATTTTCCTATTTTTCACAAATCTCATTCACAAACCGAAACAAGGAGTTTTTACAATAAGTAAAAAGGATAAAGATTATTGTTATTGGAGTTTAAGAGCAATAATTAAAAAATGGCCAATTTGGCTTATAAGGCAATTATCTTTATCATTTTTTGAGATACTTGCGTATAAAATATTTGGAATCAAAACATCTTTTTCTAATGCTTTAGATAATGCATGGGTCGACTGCGAGTTTATTAGACTTGGAAAAAATATTAGAATTGGTCAAGGGAGTCTAATTATGTCTAATATTATCGTAGGAAATAAATTAATTATTAAAGAGGTTAATATTAAAGACAATGTTATTATTGGGGCTCATGCTTTAATCTTACCAGGTACAATGATCGCAGATAATACTATCGTGGATTCAAATGGTCTTACCTTAATTAATCAAAAATTAGACCCTAATTCTATTTATAGTGGAAATCCTGCGAAAAAGTATGCTACACATGAAATTCTTCCTAATAAAAATGAGCTAAAGGAAATTATCTCAACAGAAGACCCATTAAAAAGCTTAGATAAAAGTTTCCTTCTAGAGGAAGTTAAAGAATTATCGGTTCCATTCCATTTTTACATCATCACGGGTATAGTTATCATCGGGTTCTCCTTTATTATTCCAGCGATAATATTTTTCATTACTCTATTTGGATATATTAGCCCATTTTTATTTGATTTCCCCCTTTCTTTTACGAGTTTTTTGAATCCAAATATTTATCTTACGATGATATGTATTCCATTAATTTTTGTAGCGCTCTATTTACTTCATCTTTTTTTTGTAGCTCTCTTCACCAAATTTTTTTATAAGTTAGCGGATGAGCGTGGAGCATCTCAAGGTATTTATGATAGAAATTTGGATGAAAGTTCAAAAGCGTTAGATTATTATCACTTTCGTTCCTTTTTGATGAAATATCCTGTTTTTGCTTTCTCACGTTCTCCTTTTCCATGGTTACTAAATTGGGAGTTAAAGTTTATCAAATCTAATAAAATTGGGAAAGAAACAGTGTTAGAAGAAACTTTTCTTCATAGTCACATCGATTTTGGGAAGAATTGCTATCTTGGGACCTCTTCCCATATCACAAACCATTTAGTTGACGGGGTATACGGTTCAGAAAATCTTACATTTATTGGAGTCTCAATTGATGATAATTCTGTACTTAATTCTATCACAGGAGGATTACCAGGAACAGAGATTGGAAAAAATTCGACTCTCTTACCCAGTTGTACAACTATAAAGTTTGATAAAATTGGATCCAATGGGATATATGCTGGTTTTCCTGCTAAAAAATTAACTAAAGACGAAATCGCAGAATATCTAGGTGGTGAATGTGATGGAGAATAATGAAAATCCAGAAGAACTAGGCTCATTCGATATCACAAAATATCCTATAACCACAAATACCTTCAGATGGTCTTTGACAGCGTCAATAATTACCGCTTTGCTCCACATTCTATCATTTTTTATCCCCTCTGTTATGATTATGACCTTCTTCAACTTCGCAATGGATTCCTTTTTTTTCCATTGGAGAGTATTTATAATTTTTGTAGATATATTTGCCTGGTGGGGAATTTATTTATTAATTAGTTTATTTCTTGGAAAAATGACTTTAATAATACTAAAAATGATTCATATGCCAAGAGAGGGATTATTTAAGGCGAATCATAATAATAAAGATTATAGATATTATTGTCTAAGATATTCTATAAAAAAATTCATTTTTTGGATATGGAATAATTTTTGCTTTCCGTGGGCTTCCAATCTCGCATTTAAATTATGTGACATGCGAGCAGATTATAAAAGCACTCTCTTTGATGGTTGGAGTGATCTAGAATTTATTTATTATGGTAATAATATGATGATAGGGCAAGGTGCAGTAGTATTATCGAGTATGATTGTAAGAATAAATAATTGTGACTATTTACTTATCAAGAAAGTAGTTATTGGTGACCATGTTGTACTAGGAGGTCATTCCATTGTCGCACCAGGAACGATGATAGGAAAAGGTACGACTTTAGGAATTTGGGCTGTGACTCACGTTGGACAAAAATTGGATCCTAATTGGATTTATATTGGTAAACCTGCTCGCAAGTATCAACCAACAGATAAAGCTCGTGAAGAAAGTAAAAAAGTCCTAATACGTAGACTAGTGGACACTAATGAACGAATTCCTTTCGATCTTGAATCTTTTGAAGGAAAAAAAGAAATTTAGACTATGTTTCATTTAGTTATTCTCGATCGACTTGAAATTTTTTATCTTTTTTTTCCATATATATTAATGATATCGAAGTAACAAACATTATTATTATAAAATAATTGGTAAAGGGAATGACTACCACAACTTCTGATTCAACAAGTTCCCATCGATAAATAGTGGTCATGTTCGTGATTTTCTCAATAATTGTGGATATTCCTTCTGAATTATAAGTAATTTCTACCGTGGTGGTATTTTGATAATCTAATAAAAGAGTAGATCCTATAAAGGAATAATTAAGAATTCCTGAATCCTCGATAGCATCTCCAATAAGCGTAAGATTGACGGGTGGAGGTACAATAAGCGGTAATGCATGCTGATAAGCAATATCTGACCAATTTAAGTAGTTTTTTGAGTAATTATAAGCTAAATAAAATGAATTTTCAAATTCAGCTAGCCATCCGAAATTGTGGTAAAACTCTATGGTAGAGTTTACTATGAGTGAATTTGGTCCGTTTGACCAAGTATCATTATAAAGCTCATCAACCGTGAATCTAATGTATTCAATATCATTATATGGCTCTTCAGTTGCATTAACAGTCTCCCAACGTATACTTTTTCCTTGCTCTAATGGAAATGTGGAATCATATATCGTAATTTGGCTAAGAGAAGAAGGAATCATGCCTATAGATATTAATATAGTGCTTATTAGAGCCAAAGCGAGTAATCTTCGAAATATCATTTTCATACGGTTTTAATTAGATCGAATCGATCATATCAATATAGTAAATTTAGATTTAAATAAATATAACTTCATAAAAAGGATTTATCAGATATATTAATATAAATATAAAAAAAAGAATATTTAATTCTTTTAAGTTCGTTCCATTTCTTTTAGTTTTTTATGTTTTTTATCATGTAGGATAAGAATTTCTTTTTGAATATTCTCCCAGTATTCTCCCCGTATTGGATATTTTTGAAGGATTAATGCTGACAAGATTAATGCTATCCCAGGAATTAGCAGTGTAAATAATCTAATTGCCAAAAATGCTTCAAAAGGTTGGTTAAGATTAGGTGGCTGAAATTCTTCCCTAGGTATAAAACCAGTCCAATCGAGTAATAACGATGGAATTACAATTGCTAAGCTTTGAGCTGGTTTTGTAATTAAAGCATTTATACCAAAAAATGCTGCTTCCCGACGTACACCTGAATTCAACTCATCTTCGTCTATTGTTTGGGCAAATAGCAAATCATTAAATATTAATGGCCCTACAAAACCTATTCCTGCGAAAAGTAGGCAGATATATAATAATTCCGCTAAAATATATGAAAAGAAGAAACCAGCAACTAAGCTTACTCCTCCAATAACCAAAAGAATTTGATCACTCTTCACAACTCCCCATTTTTTAGCTAAGCGTGGAGTAAACCAGATACCTATAAGAAGCGGTATGAAAATAAACACTAGTAGAATAAGAGCGTAGCTTTGCGTAATATAGTCTGCGATCCAATAGACCGCACTAAGAATACTCGATTGGAAGAAGATTACCAAAAAATTAGCAGCTACAAGAATAAGGAATGATTTACTTTTGAATGTATATTTTAACGCTTCAACAAGCCCGAGAGGTTGATCCACTTTAGTAAACTCAGGTCTCTCTTTAAACTTATAAGTAGTAATTATTATTGCAATTGGTCCAATTATTCCTACCACAATCATGGATATAAGTAAGAGTGGCCTTGAGAAATTTCTGAATAAATCTGGTATAATAAATCCTAATATCATTCCGATTAAGTTAAAAAATGAAGCAAAAACTTTTAGTTTATTTCTTTCAGGTTCATCTTCAGTAATCTCTGGTAATAAGGAAGAATAAACAAGAAATATAATTGTATAGGCAGTATCATAAAGGCATGTTGTAATTACCATCCAAATAAATACTACTAAAACTCCGCTGTTGATATCAGGCGAGAACCATATTAAAACAAAAGTTAATCCTAAGAATGGTGCAGTATAACGCATAAAAGGAATCCGTCTGCCTTGACGAGCTCTAGTGCGATCAGAAACTATGCCAAATATTGGGTCGTTAAAGGCGTTAACTAAAAGAAAAATCAGTTGAATATATATAACAACAATGCTATTTGTAGATAATTGTAAGTAATCGTTATAAAATATGTTTATAAATGCTGCGTAAATTCCATTAATTAAAGCACCCCCGAAACTCGCAGACGCCCAATACGCTCGCTCTTTTGGAGAAAATTTTGGCGCTTTTAAAGTCGTTTCCATGTGAGTCTCTCTTTTTTTTAATTTTAGATAAGATTTTTAAATACTTATTTAAATTTTGAAATTTAAAAGCGTTTCTCTTTTCGAGATCCTTCTATTTAAAATAAAGATTGAGCATGACTTTTATAGTAAAATTATATAATTTAACAAGCTTTAATTGATCTTAATAATATTTTTTTATGATTGATGAGTTATGAAAACTCTAGTCTTACTAAGGCATGGAGAGAGTATTTGGAACAAAGAAAATAAGTTTACAGGATGGACCGATGTAGATCTTTCAGAAAGAGGCATTGAAGAGGCAAAAAAGGCAGGTAGGATACTCAAAAGGGAAAATTATACTTTTGATATTGCCTATACTTCCGTACTTAAACGAGGGATACGCACTTTATGGATTGTTCTAGATGAGATGGATTTAATGTGGATCCCAGTTTATCGATCTTGGAGGCTCAATGAACGCCATTATGGAGCATTACAAGGGTTAAATAAAGCAGAATTGGCAGAAAAAATTGGAGAAGAGGAAGTGCAGATACTTCGAAGAAGTTATGACGTCCCCCCTCCTCCACTTAAAACCTCTGATCCACGATATCCAGGTAATGATCCGCGTTATGCTCATCTAAGTCCCAATGAGATTCCACTAACTGAGTGCCTTAAAGATACAGTTCAACGATTCTTACCTTATTGGCACGAAACTATTATTCCGGCAATCAAAGAGGGTAAAAGAGTGCTTATTTCAGCCCATGGAAATAGTCTGAGGGCTCTTGTACAATATTTAGATAATATGAAGGAAGAAGAAATAATTAAGTTAAATATACCGACAGGAATTCCATTAATATATGAGTTAAATGATGATCTCAAACCCATTGAGCATTATTACCTTGGTGATCCAGAAGAAGTAGAAAAAGCAATAACCTCTGTAGAAGAACAAGGGAAAGTACAATAAACACAGAAAAATCCTTTATTGATTTGTGATAAAAATGAAAATGAATATGAAAAAATTACTTGATAATCCCGCAATTTCACGAGTAATTTTTTATCCCCGAAAAGTAGAGATTCCCAATAATTTAAAGTCCAATATTATTCCATTAAAATTTAAAATTGAATCAAATGTGATAATTGGGGGGTATGTTTTTTTAAATGATAAGAATCTTCCCACAATCTTATATTTTCATGGAAATGGAGAAATTGCGTTAGATTATCATTACTTTGCTCCTGAGTTTTTTGAGTGTAATGTAAACTTAGCTGTCGCAGATTTTAGAGGCTATGGACATAGTACTGGTGAACCTTCATACTCAAACCTGATTAATGATTCTGTTCCTACTTATAAACATTTTCAAGAATGGTTGATCAATAACTCCTATAATGCTAATACATTTGTTTTTGGAAGGTCTTTAGGTAGTATTTGTGCAGCAGAAATAGGATCCCATCAATTGGATAATTTAAAGGGAATAATTTTTGAGAGTGGGTTTGCAAGTACATATAATCTTATCAAACATTTTGGAATACATATTCCAACCCTTAAACCCCAAGATATAGCTCCTTATTCAAACGATACTCGTATTCAACAATTTCAGTACCCCAGCTTAGTAATTCATGGAACAACTGACTTTATTATTCCAACGTCAGAGGGAGAATTAATTTATGAAAACCTACCAGAAAAGATTGACAAAAAATTAATTTTGATTGAGGGCGCTACACATAATAATATAAGTTCATTTACAGAGGAGTACTTTGGCTCTTTATGTGAATTCATCCAAAAACATAAATAATTCTTAATGATTGAGATTTTGATTTTTTTCTGGGAGAAATATTTATATATTAGGTCAAATAGCTAATGATAATAGAAATCTAATATTGAAAGTGTTTTTATAAAATGGTGGATCAAATCTCTAAACAATTAAATATTATGTTTTTAATCCATTTCTTCGTGAGTATACTTTTTGGAATAGTATTTTTAATTTTTGTTGAAGCATTCGTTGCTTTTATTCAGTGGCCTTACTTAGATCCTGTAGTGGGGCGTTTATTAGGAGCAGCATTGATTGGATTTGGAGCTACCTCCTTACTTGCTTGGAGAGAAACAGAATGGGCAAAAGTAAAAATAGTTGTTCAGATGGAAATAGTCTGGTGTGCTATTGGCAGTATTATATGTTTGGTAAGCGTTTTCCTTTTTCCTTTGCCATTTTTCACATGGATAATTATCATTATACTCATATTCTTCTTAATAATATTTGCGTGGTATTATTTCATGCATGAAAAGGATTAAATTCACCCAATTATGAAATAATTCCTTATTTTTTTTCTTATTTCATTCCATTAACAAAAGAGTTCAATTTTTGGACTAACAATCTTTTTTGTATTAATTCGAATATGAATTTACTAGATATTTATTATAATAATTAAAAACTTATAAAAAAAGAGCTTATCAGATGAATTATTGTCCATACTGTGGATTCAATTTAAGAAAATATAGAAACCCTAATTATTGCAGTCATTGTGGGAGAAAATTAAGAAAGACATCTAAACATTATTCAAAACAAATGCAGTGTGGTATCTGTCATAAATATATAGAATTAAATGATAATAGTATTTCATGTCCATATTGTGGGGGAAAATTCCATAAACATTGTGTTTCTCTATGGATATCTCAATATAATGCTTGTCCTATATGCCAAAATGTATATGTGATCCCAAACAAGAGAAAATAATAATGGTAGCTGTATTGTTTTCCCTTTAATTGATCAGAGTTTTACAAAATAGTCTAAATACACTATTATATATCTTTTATTAGGAGAATTTAAACTATAAATAATAGATAAACTATAATAAAATCTATCATGAATCTACAAAATCTAAAAAACTTATTGGGTAAAGCTAGTAGAAATAAAAAAAAAATTATTAAGGCAATATTAATCATCGTTCTTGCTATAGTTATCAGCCCCATAGCATATCTAGGAGCATGGATCGTCTATATGGATTTCCGCCCCGCTCCTAATTATACCTATAATCCGATGTTGCAATTATCCCATTGGACAGTAGTGGACACTGGAGATATACCGGGTAAAACTCATAACTCAAATACAGATATGATATTTTACAATAATTACTATTATCTAGTTTTCCAACAGAGTAAATGGCATATCCAAGATGAGGATGGGTCATTAATTGTAATTAGGTCTCCAGATGCTTCTCAAGGCAGTTGGGAAACAATCCATACAATTAAACTCCCCAATACTGATGTCCGAGATCCCAAATTTGCTAATATTAGCGATCGGTTATTTATTTATTTTTTGCCGAATTATAAGTTTGATCCTGCACCCAATACCACTTATTATTTATACACTGATGATGGTCTTACATTTACGAATCCTCAAGAACTTAAAGTAAACGTCAATTATAAGTATAATAATGGAACTATAGAAAATATCACCACTGCTGGATGGAATTTATGGAGGCCAAAGACTCCTGATGATATTAATTGGTATGTATTAGCTAGTGGCAGAAAATATAAGGAAGATCCTGGAAGTATAGGAGATGCTGATGTTACAGGTACTATGACTATATTACTAAAAACTCAAGATGGATTGAATTGGACGGAGGTTTCAGAAGTCTATACAACCCATGGAAATGGTGAATCCTGCTTAGATTTCTTACCAAGTGGGGAAATGATCACGACCCATCGTGTTGGTTCTATGGGTCTGCCGGGATATGCATTTGGCAATCCACATGGTGCTACTGTAATTGGAACATCGTATAATAATTTTAAAAACTGGTCATTTGCAGTAGAATTTCAGACACGATTAGATGGTTCAACATTATTTACTTGGAATGGAAGGATCTTTGCAGTTGGTCGTAATCATCTTGGACCAAGGGCAGATATGGGTAATCATTTCGCTGTAAAAAGAACTGCTTTTTATGAGGTCAAAACCGATAGATTAGTTCATTTATTCGATTTGCCAAGTTGCGGGGATACTGCTTATACAGGAGTAGTGTTAAAAAATGGATCAGTATATGCTTCTTATTATACTAATCCTATCAACAAAAATTATGCATGGTTTGTCGGGCAATTATTTCTTGTTAAATCTAACATCAGAATTGCTAAGGTAAATTTGACAGGATTGCTAGCTTTTGCTGATTTAAAGGGAGGTGTATGAATTGGAAGCAAACAATGAAAACTTAACCAAAGAGAGGAAATGGAGATTAGAAAGGAGCCATATAAAATTCATTTTGGAAGTGATTTTAATGGTAGTAATTGGATTTTTAGTTTTATATCCCTTCTTTCTATTTTTCTTTAATTTCATAAGCTGAAAGTACGAGGTGATTAAAATAGAAGCGAAAAATATTTGGGATTTTTTTAAAAGAAATAAAAAGAAAATCTGGAACGTAATACGAATTGTCTATTGGTCATTTGTCTTTTTAGTAGCTGTTATTTCAATTTATCTGCTTTACACCGAATTTCTCGCATAATCATCTAAAAAATTTAATATATCAATTAAAAAAAATAATAAAAAATATTTTTTTTGTTTCATTTATTCCTAAGCATTAATACTCCATTTTCAAAAAACCAGAAAAGATTTGCAAATAAGAACAACCATTCGGCAAAGCTTTGAAATTCGGGAGCAAGACCGGGACTTACACGATTTAATATTAAGAGAATTAAGTACAAGATAAAAAATACTGCTACAATAATATTAAATAAGACTTGCCATTGTGAAAATATTTTTACCTTATTTTCCAAAATCGCATAACCGAAAAGATATAAAATTCCTGTGAAAAAGAAAACTAGTTCAAATATGAAATGATTAGTGTATGCTTCTTCTGTGTTAAATATTGCCATTCCCATTATTCCCACTGCTGATAAGAAAGCTAGTATAAACATAATCCAAGTCCCTCTCTTTGACAATCCTTTTTCTTGTAAGTAGAAAGTGAAACCAAGCATAAATAGGATTATAAATATTGCTGTAATAAACCAAAATATATTAAAAAAGATGTATAAAGCATTAGTTGGACCACCCAGATGACTGATATGCGTTTCGAAAAAACTAAAATTCGGGTGTATTAATATTGCAGGAATAAGTCCTATGAAAAATACGATTAATCCAATAAAGGCAAAAAAACTCGCATTTATTTTGCGATATATTTTATCTATTGATTCCATATTTCTCACCAAATTTAATAGAGATTTTTAATATCTAATTTCTTCCAAGTTGTATTTATATCTATTATCTTTATAATACTACTTGAAAACAAAATATTATTTTCAATCTAAAAATGGTTATATAAAATGAACAATAAAAGAATAAGTTAAGATTAAAGTAAACTCCCTTTTGCGATAAGATAAACACTCCCACCCACCATTATGTAAAACTTATTATCCTTCTTTTCAGCTCGGAGGTGGAGTAATGAGTTTCTACCTATTTCATAACCTTGCTCGACTTTTATATCAATGCTCCTTTTTCCAAAATATTCATGTCTTACTAAATAAGAGGCGAGGCATCCAGCAGCAGAACCCGTAGCAGGGTCTTCAGGAACCCCATAATAGTCCGCAAAAAATCTAACATTAAGATCATTGTTTTTATTGTACGTCTCGGGACAAAATATAAGAATTGTTTTTGCTTGAATATTTTTGATTAATTGTTCATAGGCTTCGCTTTTAATTTTAGCTCGTTTTACAGCATCTAAAGCCTTTATTGGAACAATAATAGTTGGCACACCTGTGGAAACTTCTTGAATATTAAATCGAGTATCTATATCATCCTCTTCAAGTCCTAAGACTCCAGCTAGCACATCTGGAGCAAAAAATCCATGAAAACTAGGTTCTTTATGCTCCATCCATACTTCATTAATTACATCACCTTTATATTTGAACAATACCGCAATCGAACCAAGTTTAACATTTAATGAAATAGTCTTTACTTTCTCTTTTATGAAAAATTTTTGAAGGATATAGGCAGTGCCAAGTATAGGATGGCCTGCAAAAGGAATTTCTGCTTCTGGAGTAAATATTCTTACATCATGATTCTCAACAGAAGTAATAAATGTAGTTTCAGAAAAACCCATTTCTTTCGCAATTTTTTGCATCATCGTATCTGACAGGAGATCTTCAGAGACAACGACTGCAAGCTGATTCCCCTCGTATTTAAATTCTGCAAATACATCCACTATATAGAAGGTAAGTTCATTTGCCAGGATTTCTTTCATTTGTTGAATCACAAATTTTGAAATTAATTTACCTAAATTAATATAATATACATTTATCCTATTTTAAATATTAAATTTTGTTATCTAAGTCAAATATTTAATTAATATAAAAAATATAGAGTTTATTCTTTTTAAAATGGAATCTAAAAAGAAAAAACTAATCGATTCGTTCTAATTTAAAACAAACTGGTCGAATTCCATCTGGGCATGCAGTATAAATCATATTTTCTCCTGTCCAATCGGGAAATCCTCCACCACAGAGCAATATTGATATATTTTTATACAAGCCATACCATGCATGGTGGCAAAATCCTTCTGGCATATCCATTGAATCATTCACAATGAACTTTCGCCCCTCTGTCATCTCACATTTTTCTATTGGTCTGCCATCAGATCGAATAAACTCATGCCCAAGAACATCTCTTGGCCCAAATTGTTTTACTACGGTAAGCTTTACTCTTGGCATTATTATATCATATCCTCATACATTTGTAATATACTTAGTTAGTTATAGTTATGAAACTTAATAATCTAAAGGTTTTTCTAAGAACTTTTAACAAATTAGCTATAAGTTATATAATGCTAAAATACATTAGTTCTATTTAATAAACTCTTCCATTAAAATATGTTGATATAAAGGATCCCTCTCTTTGAAAGGTATTTGTTCATTTCCATCATATATATACTTAATAGATGAATCTTTAGGAAAAGGAGAAAATGCCTTAAATAATTTCATGTTGATTTCAGGATTGTTTTC
>Ga0180433_10000435_pt1 | contig 71448 bp, 78 predicted proteins | sample SS_ome_8_FD_132980 | JGI IMG/M metagenome (GOLD analysis project Ga0180433, IMG submission 132980) | Hypersaline lake sediment archaeal communities from the Salton Sea, California, USA - SS_1_D_1 metaG | ecosystem: Environmental > Aquatic > Non-marine Saline and Alkaline > Hypersaline >...
AAGAGCTTATGTTCATAATGTTATGATGAACAATATGAAAAATTGAAGGTGTTATTGGTTTAGTTGTAGTGCGTTCTAAGGACTTCCACCTTCTTGAAAGTTATGCGACACCGTATAACAATACATTTAAAAACACTTTTATACACATTATATAATCATGGCAGGAAGAATAATCGTCCCTCCGGGATATGAAAAATCCCAGAAACAAAAGGATCCAAAAAAGGAATTCGGAAGCAAACCTCCGATGACGGGTGCCGACATTATAGGGAATCTTGTCAAAAGATTGAAAAACGACGACTTTTACACAAGAAAATATGCTGCTCTTGATTTGAGGGATATTGCAAAGGAAGGCGGAGATATAGAGCCTGCGAGACATATTCTTATTGAGATTGTAGACGGCGATTACAGGCCGGACTGCAAAGATGCGGCCCTGGAAGCGATCGTGGCTGCAGATAAAGTTAATGACAAGAAATACGAGGAGTATCTGGCAAAGAAAGGAAAGAGATAAAAACATTTAATGAAATTGCATTAGTCATGAGAAGCCATATTATTCTTATCGGACTGGTGATGCTCCTTCTTTTTTCTCCGGTATGGGCAGAAACCACTTGTGAAGCTAAGGACTGTGGAATTACTATTACGATTAAAATCGCTTTCTCGGGTGCGAATGATACATATATCAACAACGCTGAAAACGAGATAGAGAGCGTCTGGAACAATGGAAATCCTACTTTCGGTGATTGTAAATGTCCTGTAACTTTTGAGGTTGAGACAAAGAAGATTACTAATGCCAGCCAGGTTAATTGTAATCCTGGTCCGCCCGGATACCATTGCATTATGGTTACGGATTTCAATAACAATCCACCGAGAAATCAGACGAACTGGACCGGCGCGCAATTCTATGCAGGATACATGTATGGGATAGCTACCGGAAACGGCGGAAACAGCCAGAAAGGATGGTGGTCCAACATTATGAGCAGACCTGTTCCCGGAAGCGCGACCGGAGAGCATTATATTGATTTTGCGCATGAAGCAGGACATATGATGGGACTGGAAGACGGAGACGGAGGAATCATGAATGCTACGAGCGGTGCGACCGCCACGGTTCAGCAAAGCCATATTGATGAGATAGTAAATGAAATATGCGGTGCGAATGCATGTCCTGACAAATGCTGCTGCGGAAACGGGCAGATTGACAGGAATGTTGGTGAACAGTGCGACCCGTTTGCAGGTGGATGTCCTTCTGATGAGTACTGCTGTCCTGGATGCTGCCAGTGTTATGGAAGAGTATGCTTCCCTGAATGGGGAGAGTATTTAAGCCAGGTAGAGTGCCAGGCAAGCTGCGGAGCTGATGCAAAATGCTATTACAATTATCAGACAGGATGCTGGGATTGTGTTAAGAATTTAGTTGTAATTCATGAGCCTCCTTATGACGATACTAAGACACAGCAGATAATCGGGGAAACGCACAGTACCAGAAACACAGAACTTGATGCAATAAGAAACCTTTACCAGCAGGGATTCCTCGCCTTCCCTACGCTTGGAGATTATCTGGGCAGTGAAAGGGCAAATATTATAGTTGAAGGAAAAAACAACTACCATGTGCTTACTGATGAAGGGGAAATATATGATTTGGGCGGAGGAACCATTGACGATCCTACTGTTGAGATAGTTACTGATGTCGGAACACTTGACCAAATCAATTCAGGGGCGCTTCATCCTATTGCCGCATATCAAGAGGACAGGATAAAGGCAAACGGAGTGGGATTTTTCGAGGGAATAAAATTCTGGTTTGCCGAACTGATGGTTGATAATTTTGTGGATGATGCTACAATCAGCGACATGGAATGGGAAGGAAGTGAACCTCTTGTTGAAGAGGAGCCTGAAGTTGACCGGGAAATAGATGAAATAAGAGAATCTGTTCCTGCAAGCGGTCCACAATTCCCTGAGTATATTCCTGACCAGACGCTGGTAATGGAAATAATAGAAATCTCGGAATTTTATTTTCAAGGAGATGATGTTTACACATATGTATACGGTGATTGATATGAGAGGATTATTTTTGGTTTTGCTTGTGCTTGGATGTGTGAATGCAGTAATACCTGCAAGTGAAATGACAGTGAACGGAACAATATTTCGTGATTTAAATGAAAACGAGATATGGGATCCTGGTGAGGAAGGACTTTCAGGCCTGACGGTCGTTATAAGCGATGTACATGGAAGCCAGATTGATAGTACTGATAGTGTTCTAAACGGCTATTATCAGATAGACTTCAGCTGCTCTGATGGAGATGAGCTGTGGATTGAGCCAGAACTTCCTATTACTGTTGAATTTACCGGAGATGAAGAACGTTATGCGTTTCATTGTACAAATGCCAGCACCGTTAGCTGGACATTCGGCGTAAAGATACTTACCTGTGAAGATAATGAGGACTGCTCTGACAAGAGATGGTGTTCCGAAGGATTATGCCTGCCCTTGGATTGTCCTGAAGGATATATTGCAGTATATCATGAATGTATTCCTGAACCTGAATGCTATAATAATGATGATTGTGCAGATGATGAAACCTGTTCTGCAGGTGAATGCGAGGCGTTGTTTTGTGTAGGGCTTGAGGATTATGTAATCGAAGGACACAAATGCATTTCCATATGTCTGAATGATACTGATTGTGCGGACGATGAGCTATGTTCTATGGGCGACTGTGTCAAGGTATCCTGTCCTGAAGATTATATAGTGGAGGAACACAGGTGTGTTTATGTTGTTCCTGAAATTCCGGAAGAAGAGCCTGAAGAAGTTCCGGAAGAAAACGTAACTGAAGAGGAGCCCGAGGAAATTAAGGAAAACGTAACCGAAGAAGTTCCTGAGGAAGAACCGCCGGCTGAAGAACCTGAGGAGCAGCCTGAGGAGGAGAAGCCTCCGCCTGTAGTGGTTGAAGAGGAAGTTGAGGAAAAAGCATCATCAGAACTGGTGTTGATTATTCTGATACTTGCAATTGCGGCAGTGGTTATAGCCTACATGGTGCTTTACAGGAAACAGACATAATTTTATAAACTCCCATATACATTAATTGTAACATGGGTTTGAGTTCGCTCAGAGACGGTGCTGAAAAAAAAGCAGAAAGGCCAGAGGATTCCAGAAAAGAACCGCTTTCTGATAGTTTAAGCAAGTTCGATTACAAGGTTACCCAAAGGCAATTGAAACTATTCATAAAAATCAAAGCTAAAATCGAATTAAGGAAAATAGCTGAAACTGGAGAGGAAAAAGAAAGAAGGATTGAGGCAGTAAAAGGGCTTGCTGAAATAGACGACACGGAGTCTATCCCTGTTCTTGAAGAAATAATGAGAGCAGACCCTGAAAAGGAAGTAAGGGATGAAGCAGGAGAAACGATTCTTAAATTAAAAGGAGAGGCCAGGAAATTTGAGAAAAAAGAGGGTATTGAGGAGCTTAATATCGAGGATATAATCGATGAGGCGATAGATTTCGGTGCCCCTATGCCGGTTCAGGATGATGATTTTCCAGATGTTGAAATTGAAGATTCGAAAGTTGAGGAAAAACTCAGATATGATATGAAGAGAATAGACATCAGCAAATTCCTTGAAGGGGATAAAGACAAGCTTTATCTGGTGGTCGAATATGCGATTGCCGAGGACAATGCACCGCTCAAAATGATGGCCATCGAAGCGCTTGCAGAGTCCGATGATGCTGATGCGCTTGCGAATATCCAGCTTATTCTCGATGCGCAGGATGAAAATGAAATGACAAAGGACGAGATAGAAGCCAAGAGAAAAATCAAAAACAAGCTTACAATCATGGAATTAAGGAGCGGAAACAAATCAAAGAAAGATGATGTTGTAAAAGTATTATTTCACGAAAAAGATGTCAATACAAAGAAAACGGCATTTGATACTCTTATGGAATACAAGGATCCTCCAGGCACAAGAAACGAAGACAGGGCAATAGAGGATATTCTTCTTTATATCGAGAATATGGATGACGAAGATGAATTAAGCAAGGATGAACTTAAACTCAAAAGATACATGCTAAAGGAGCTTGACAAGATAAGGGACCGGAGATATTTTGATACCTTTATAGGGGTGTTGAGATTTACAAAAGACCCTGAAATAATAGACATGATGATTACAAGCCTGTACTTTTACGGGGATAACGGAGCAATTGATGTATTGAATTACACTTCAAACCGTGATGATATCGATGAAAGCAACAGAAAAAATGCGGTGAATGCTGCTACTTTGCTTGGTTATCAGAAATAACTTTGAAATCAACGACTACCTGGATTATTCACCGCAGCATTTATCCGCAGCCTCCTGAAAAAATCAGAGGATTATCGGCTGCCACTATCTTATTTTTCCCCGGGCTCCTTGGGTTTTTCCAAGCGTCTAAAACTTTCATTAATTTCGTGAACAATCTCGGGGTCCATTAAAGGGTTCAAATTACGGCGTAGTTTCCTGCATTCTTCGTCCGTTAAAAGGTGCTCGGGATGTGAGTTCTTCTTGTACTCGGCCAATATATCATCAATTCCCCGTTCGATTTCCTCTGCGCGCTTTACGCATGCCAATGCGTCGTCCCCGGCCTTTTTAAGATTCTGTAGAGCGCTTTTGTCCATGGCCGTCGCACTTCCGTCTCCGACAGCCTCTTTCAGTCCAGGCATTCGTGGAGATACAGCCTCAATCTCCTCTTCATCAAGATAAACTCGGACTTTATGCTTGGCCTTCCTCTTTACATACCAATCCCATATTTCCTCCTCTTTTTCTGATAATTCCGAGGCTTTTATCTCTTCGGTTTTTTTAAGATTCTCAGAAGCACTTTGTTGTTTGGGCAGTTCTTTTCCCATAATGTCTTCTTTTTTACAGCATGCAAATCTTGGCTTTACTATTCTGACATTCCTTGAATCATAACGTTTTGTCTTCTTTCCTTCGGTTCTAAGAGCAAGAGGATTTCCCATCATAACACCTCACTTTGCTTATGAATATAAAAGTATAAAATTATTTCTTTACCTTGAAATCAACAACTACCTGGACTATTTTCGGGGCATAAGGACGAACTATTTTCCTGTTTATAATTTCAGCTTTTACTCCTGCTTTTTCAGCTTCTTTGAAAATCTTCTTTTCAATTTCATCATAGGGATTTTCAATCGGGGCAAAATTGTAAATGTGGATTACGCAGTTGTTCTTTGCACCTGCAATTGCAACGTCAAGAAACTTGTCAGCACTTCTTGGCAAGGGCATCAGAATCCTGTCTGCGAAATTCTGATATTTTTCCAGGACTATTTTTCTTGCATCTCCTTCAACAGGAGTAATGTTTTTTGTTTTGTTTAATTTGATGTTTTCTTTCATGTATTTTACTCCTTCAGGATTCAGTTCGATTGCGATTATTTTTGTTTTTGGCTGTTTTTTTGAAATTACAAGCGGGAAAGGGCCGACACCTGCGAATAATGCAAGGATGTTTTCACTAGGTTTTACCAATTCTGCTATTCTTTTGCGTTCAGTGCTTAATCTTACTGAGAAATATACTTTTGCAGCATCCAGTTTCATTTTGCATCCGTGTTCTGTGTATAAGGTTTCTGTCCTGTTTTCACCTGCAATTACTTTCAAAGGCCTTATTCTCAATTCTGTATCTATTCTTCCGAGTTTTTTTGCAACTGTTTTCAATCGTTTGTTTGTTTTCAGGATTGCATCCCCAATCTGCTTTTCCTTTTTCTCAAGTTCTTTCGGAATTTCAATTACTGCAATATCACCGATGAGGTCGTAGGATGTTACAAGGTTTTCAAGCTCTTTTTCTGTAAGAATCTTTGAAAGAAGGTCGCGGAGTTTTTTAACGCGTTCAACTTTTTCCCCTTCTATTTCTACTACTTCATATCCCTCAACTTCTTTTTTTACAGGAAAATAAACGGATTTTTCATCATGGAATACCCTGTAGTCCCTGGCATAAAGGTCTTTATCTATAAGGTACTGCCTGACCTTTTCTGCATTTTTCCTGGGAATTTTAATGAAAAGCATGGAATGGATTTTGTTACCAAGCCTTAAATATATTATATGTAATAATCAGAAACTAATGGAAAAGAGCAAGAAGCTGTCGCTCGGAAACAGGCATGTGATAAAGCAGCATATGGCACAGATGAAGCCATCAAGCGGAATAATACGTACAAAGGCAGGAAAACGGCTTTCTGAAGAATTGAGAAAAGCAAGATCAAGTTTTCGCACAATGCACGGGCTCGGAGAAGAAGACATTAAAAAAGCAGTAGAACGCAATGACTGGAAAATGGCCATATGGCTTGCTATTGAGAATACTGTTGAAAGGGATATTTCCAAAGAAGTGGGAAAAATACTTTTTGAAATCTACAAACGGGAATGCAATGCAGAAACCTCAGAGAAAAGAGAGGAGCAGTGGACTGTTTTTCTAAGAGATATTTTCAATGGAGTATTTGACTTTTATAAAAATGAGGAGGAAATTCCTGAAGGAGCGGCGGACCTCATCATAGAAGCATCGAATATTGCAAGAAAAGAGATAGGCAAACTTGAGGTGCAGCGCTTACATCTGGAAAATCAGTGAATCCATACAAAGCCTTCTTTTTCCAGTTCGCTTCTTAATTTTTCAAGCGCGGTTTTTTCATGCTGCCTTACTCTTTCACGTACTACGCCAAGAATATCTCCTATTCGCTGAAGAGTTAATGGAGCAGGTTTATGGAAGAACCTCATGAGTATCACTGTTTTCTGTGTTTCAGTGAGTTTTTCAAATGCCTTGTTGACTGCGTTCATTAAATTTTTGATGTACATCTCATGCTCTTTTCTGTCAGGCTTTCCGGGAATCACTTCCGAATATGAAATATTGCCCGGAAGTATTTTCTGCTCGAATGAAGCAAGACGCGGAAGGCCGGAATTGGTTTTCTGCCAGTAGCCGGGAAGATTTCTTCGTATTACCGCAGTTACATACGACCTTGCCCAGTAAGCGCCGTACGTTGAGAATGATGCGCCTTTGGAACGTCTGTATTTCTTTGCACCATGAAGCAGACCGAGAACGCCTTCCTGCTCCAGGTCTTCGAGCATAAGGCCTGCTTCTTTTCCATCATATTTTCTTATGGTTGCATTTATGTCTGCAACCCTTTTGTTTTCAAGAACGAGTTTGTTTCTCTTTAGAACCCTTTTTGACACTGCCATAGGAATTAGTTGGTAAATGCCTATATTTATAAACATTTCCTTCGAAAATAGTCGATACGCTACATCCAGACACTGCTAGTCTGGGGTTTGCATCTCTTAAAATTAGGTGGTTCCGCTTGGTTAAAAAATCAAAAAAAGCTGCTAAAGAGGAAATTGACGTGCTTTCTCATCATCTTGTTCCTAAGATGAACGTTTTGAGCGAAGCAGAGAAGAACCGTGTTCTGAAAAAATTCGAAATAACGGAGGAACAACTTCCAAAATTCAGACATAATGATCCTGCCGTAGTCGCACTTAAGGCAAATCTGGGTGATGTTATAAAAATCGAAAGGGACGACGGTACAGGAAAATACACTGCCTATAGAGTAGTCTCCAAAAAGTAGGTCTGCTCGAAAATGCTTATCTGGAGGTTTTTGCATGATTGAAGCTCTTGTAAGCTCCTATTTCAGGAGCAATAGTCTGGTTAATCAGCAGCTGCAATCCTATAATAGATTTGTTGAGATAGGAATACAGCAGGTAATAAACAGAATAGAAAGGGTAAAGACGAATGTTGAAGGATTCGAACTCAAACTCGGCAAGGTAAGAATAGAACAGCCGAGATATTATGAGGTAAGGGGAGGATACAGGCATGTGCATCCCCAGGAGTCGAGATTGAGGAATATTACTTATTCTGCTCCTGTTTTCCTTGAAATAGTGCCGATATTCAATGGGATAGAAAGGCCTGTTTATTCGGATGTGTTCATAGGGGAAATACCGGTTATGGTAAAGTCAAAGCTCTGTTATCTGGCAGGAATGAGCAGGAACGAGCTTATAGAAAACGGTGAAGACCCGGATGACCCGGGCGGATATTTCATCATCAACGGTTCTGAAAGGGTTCTTGTAAGCATCGAGGACCTTGTCCCGAACAAGCTCATGGTAACCAAGGAGAGAAACGACATTGTCTCCAAGATATTTTCAACACATTTCGGATTCAGGGCAAGGTGTGTGGTTGACAGAAATCCTGACGGAATGTTCACTGTGGAATTTCCATCCACACCTCCGGGAATATCGCTCGTACAGATGCTGAGGGTCCTGGGACTCGGAACAGACAAGGAGATAAAAGAGGCATTTTCCGAAGAGGACAGTATAAAAAACGACATAATCCTTAATCTCGAAGAAGACAATTCAAAGACAAAAGAGGAAGCTGTGGACATGTTGAGCAGAAAGCTCTCTCCAGGACAGCCTCCTGAATTCAGACTGACGAGAATGGAAAACCTGATAGACAACTATCTTCTTCCGCACGTCGGTGTTGACAAGACAAAGAGGAGAGACAAGGCAAGATTCCTTATCAGGATGGCCGAAAGAGCGACGAGAGTGGCATACAAACAGGTTGCACCCGACGACAAGGACCATTATGCGAACAAGAGAGTGAAACTTGCCGGGGACCTGATGGAAGAATTATTCAGGTATGCTTTCCAGTTCCTCATTAAAGACCTTATTTACCAGGCTTCAAGGGCAGATGCCAGGGGAAGAAGACTCCAGGTGCATACTCTGGTAAGACAGGATGCGATGGCAGATAGAATCAGATATGCCATGGCAACAGGAAACTGGATAGCAGGACAGACTGGTGTTTCCCAGCTTCTTGACAGGGTAAGTTATCTTTCAACAGTGTCACATCTGAGGAGGGTTATTTCTCCGTTGAGCAAAAAGCATCCTCATTTCAAGGCAAGAGACCTGCATGGAACGCATATAGGAAAACTCTGCCCGAATGAGACGCCTGAAGGACCGAGCTGTTCACTCGTTAAAAACCTTGCCGTAATGGCAGAGGTATCCACCGGGGTAGTGGAAGAGGATGTTATGCGCGTTCTCAAATCATACGACGTAAAGGAATAGGTGATATTTATGGCAAAATTGCAAGCAATTTTGACTGTTCAAAACTGGAGGTTTTGAGACATGAGTAAAAAATTAAGAAGCGGAAAAACCAGCATATATCTGAACGGTAAATTTGTTGGTCATCATCCCGACGGAAAGAACCTTGCAAACAGACTGAGGGAAAGAAGACGGATGAATGAACTGAATTACCAGGTTAACATCTATTACAATGCAAAAATGAATGAACTGCACATCGTCTCTGACAAAGGCAGGGTCAGGAGGCCTTATGTGGTAGTTGAGAACGGAAAATCAAGACTCACTCCTGAAATCATGAACAGGATAAAAAACAATGAATTGAGCTGGCATCACCTGATTAAGATGGGAATAATAGAATATCTTGATGCACAGGAAGAGGAAAATACGCTTATTGCCTCGAAGATAGAGGACATAACCGATTCCCATACCCATCTTGAAGTAGACCCGTCTAATATATTCGGCATTGTTGCATCAGTGCTTCCTTATCCGGAGCATAATTCATCTCCGAGAATTACGATGGCCTGTGCTATGGCAAAACAGTCATTGGGTATTTATACCACCAATTTCGGGGCAAGATATGATACGAGAGGATATGCGATGTATTATCCTCAGGAGCCGCTGGTACGGTCGAATGTTTACAAATCGCTTAATCTGAGAGAGAAATCCGCGGGGCAGAACTGTGTTGTCGCTCTTCTGAGCTACAAGGGATACAATCTGGCTGATGCGATTGTCATCAACCGCTCTGCAATTGACAGGGGACTTGCAAGAACCACGATGTTCAAGACCTATGAGACAGAGGAAAGGCTCTACCCCGGAGGACAGAAAGACACTATCGAGCTTCCAACTCCGGAGGTTGTCGGATTCAGAGGGGAAGAGGCATACGCGCATCTTGATGAAGACGGAATAGTTATTCCTGAGAGCAAGATTACCGGAAAAGAGGTTCTTGTCGGAAAGACATCGCCTCCGAGATTCCTTGAGGAAATATCAGTATTCGGTGCAATCGAGGAGAAGAAGAGGGAAAGCTCTCTTGCGCTTAAAACAGGCGAAGAGGGAAAAGTTGATTCAGTGCTTATAACCGAAGGGCCGAGCGGAAATCGGCTTGTAAAGGTCAGAATGAGGGCAATAAAGGTTCCTGAGGTGGGAGACAAGCTGGCGTCAAGGCACGGCCAGAAGGGTGTTATCGGGCTTCTTGTACCTCATGAGGACATGCCATTCACAGCAGGCGGAATAATACCTGACCTGCTCGTAAACCCGCATGCTATACCGAGCCGTATGACTGCAGGACATCTTCTCGAGATGCTTGGAGGAAAGGCAGGTGCAATGGGCGGGGTTTTCCATAACGGAACAGCATTCAGCGGAGACCCTGAAGAGAAATACAGGGAGATGCTCAAAAAGGCAGGATTCGACGAGTATGGAGAGGAAGTACTCTATGACGGAATGACAGGGAGGCAGATAAAGGCAAAGATATTCATCGGAGTAGTTTATTATCAGAGACTGCATCACCTTGTTTCAAACAAGATGCATGTCAGGAGCAGAGGTCCTGTACAGCTTCTTACACACCAGCCTACTGAAGGAAGGGCAAGGGAAGGAGGTCTTAGATTCGGTGAGATGGAACGTGATTGTCTTCTCGGCTATGGTGCGAGCATGCTGATAAAGGAAAGGCTGCTTGAAGAGAGCGACAAGACCATACAGCTTATCTGCAGTGAATGCGGTTCTACCGCAACTCATGATTATGCAAGAAACCGTGATTTGTGTCCGGTGTGCGGAAGCGAGAATGTTGAGCCTGTGGAAATGAGTTATGCATTCAAGTTATTACTCGACGAGATTAAATCTCTGTACGTGTTTCCAAGGCTTTTGCTTAAGAAAAAAGGTGAATAATTATGGAAGTCCAGCATGTATTGAACAAAATAAGGTTTTCTCTTTTCTCTCCTGAAATGATCAGGAAGATGTCTGCGGCAAAGATACTTGTGCCGGATACATATGACGATGACGGTTATCCGATAGACGGGGGACTTGTTGATACCAGGATGGGTGTTGTTGACCCGGGTCTCAGATGCAAGACCTGCGGAGGACGTGTAAAGGAATGTCCCGGACATTTCGGGAACATAGAGCTTGTAAGGCCTGTAATGCACGTCGAATTCATCAAGCACATTTATGCTGTTCTCAAGGCAACCTGTCCGTCCTGCCAAAGGATCATTGGAAAGGCTGCAAAGACAAAGCCCGAAGAAACAGAGGAAATGAAAAGGGAGAAGGAAGCAAAGAAAGAGGAGGAGATACCTTCGCTTCTTGAAGTTGTCGAAGAGAAAAAAGAGGAGAAGAAGCCGGAGCCTGAAGTAAAGAAAAAGACTACTGGAAAATACTGTCCTCATTGTACTGAAGAGCTTCCTGAAATAAAGATACTCAAACCAACAGGATTCCTGAAAGACGGGAATATTATGCTCCCCACAGAGGTGAGGGACTGGCTTGCATCAATAAACGATGATGACCTGAGGTCGCTGGGATTTGACCCGATTTATTCAAGGCCTGAATGGATGATTCTTACTGTTCTTCCTGTCCCCCCGGTCAATGTGAGACCTTCCATTACTCTTGAGACCGGTGAAAGAAGCGAGGATGACCTGACGCACAAGCTGGTGGATATTATCAGAATCAACCAGAAGCTTGAGGCCAATATCAATGCAGGTGCACCCCAGCTGATTATCGAAGACTTATGGGAGCTTCTGCAGTATCACGTTACAACGTATTTCAATAATGAAACCGCAAATATCCCTCCTGCAAGGCACAGGAGCGGAAGACCCCTTAAGACACTTGCGCAGAGACTGAAAGGAAAAGAAGGAAGATTCAGGTACAACCTTTCGGGTAAGAGAGTTAATTTCTCTGCAAGAACTGTTATTTCACCAGACCCAAGAATAAGCATGGATGAAGTGGGAGTTCCTCCGAAGATTGCCGAAGAGCTCACGATTCCTATTGCTGTTACCGAATGGAATGTCAAAGAGCTGAAAGACTATATCCTGTCAGAGGGTTATCCGAAAGCAACATATGTAATCAGGGCTGACGGAAGAAGAATAAGAGTCGGTGATGAAGCTGAACTGAAAAAAGAGATAGCGGAAAACCTGAAGGTCGGCTCTATTGTGGAAAGGCAGATTGTTGACGGTGATATTTCAATATTCAACAGACAGCCCTCATTGCACAGGATTTCGATGATGGGCCATCTTATCAGAGTGCTTCCCGGAAGAACGTTCAAACTGAATCCTCTTGTCTGTCCTCCGTACAACGCAGACTTTGATGGAGATGAGATGAACCTGCACATAATGCAGACCGAAGAGGCGCAGGCCGAGGCAAGATATCTTATGAAAGTGGATAAACAGGTGCTTTCGCCAAGGCACGGCCATGCGATTATCAAACCCCAGGAAGACCATGTTTCAGGGCTTTATATTTTAACTCATGACAATACCGAATTCACAAAGAACGAAGCTGCAGGATTATTGTATCTTATCGGCATAGAAAAGATGCCTCCTGCTGACAGGAAAAAAGAAATGTATTCCGGAAAGCTTCTGTTTTCACAACTGCTTCCGAATGATTTCAGCATGAGGTCTACTACGAAGGTGGGCCAGGATGTTGTTATACGTTCGGGCAAGCTGATAAAAGGGGCTATGGACAGCAAATCATACGAAGGCGAGCTCCTGGAAGGACTGTTCATCAGATACGGTTCTGAATTTACAAAGGATTTCCTTGACAAATCCACAACTCTTGCGCTTGAGGCAATATCGATGAAAGGTCTGAGCGTTTCAATCAAGGATTACACGCTTTCCGACAAAGCAAACAAGAAGGTAACTGATACCACTGACAAGATGAACAGGGAAATAGACAACCTTGTCATGCAGTACAAGAACAGGTCGCTTGACAGGGCTCCGGGAATGACGCTCAAGGAAACGCTTGAGGCTCTTATAGTCCAGATAACATCAAAAACAAGAGAGGACATAGGCAAGATTGTGGAGGAAGACCTTACGATTGACAATCCTTCAATCATCATGTCCAAGATAGGGGCAAGAGGAAGCCTGCTCAACGCCATCCAGATGGCTGCAGCAGTTGCACAGCAGACGGTAAGGAACAAAAGACCTTCAAGAGGATACAAGGGAAGGCTGCTTCCGTATTTCAGCAGAGGGGCGCTTACAGGAAAGGAAAGAGGTTTTGTTTATTCGTCATTCAGGGACGGCCTGAAGATATATGAATTCCTGTCCCATTCCATGGGTGGAAGAGAGGCTCTGGTTAATACTGCTATAAGAACAGCACGTTCGGGTTACATGCAGAGAAGGCTGATAAATGCTTTGCAGGACCTTGTTGCATATGAAGATACTACAGTGAGAAATGCTGACATGAGCATTATACAGTTCGTTTACGGCGGTGACGGGAAAGACCCGATGGTTGCGTCAAAGGCAGAAGCTGTCGAAGGCGCAAGACAGGATGATATTGACACTGCATAAAGGTGATATTAATGGTTAAGAAAACAAATGTTTCAATCCCGCCTTTCGAGGCGGTCGGGGTTATCGCAGCACAGAGTATCGGCGAACCGGGTACGCAGATGACGATGCGTACGTTCCACTACGCAGGTGTTGCAGAGCACGTGCCTACCGGTCTTCCGAGGCTTATCGAGATTGTGGATGCAAAAAAAGAGCCGAAAAAGGCTATTATAGACATATATCTGAAAAAATCATATGCAAGAAGCCAGCCCGAGGCTGAAAAAGTTGCAAAAGACCTTGGAAGCGTTTTCGTTTCCGATGTTGCAGATGTCCAGGACGACCTTGAAAATCTTTCATTGAGAATCAACTACAATGAAAAAGACGGAAAGGTTCTTGGCGTGACATTCAACGTGCTGAAAAAGGTCGTTGAGGAATTTTCACAGAACACGAGAATAAGCGGGAACAAGATAATAATAAAGCCGAAAGCATCAAAGGCAAAGAAAGACAAGGAAGAGAAAAAGAATACTGCCAAATACGTAAGAAAGATGGCAAACAAGATGAAAGAGGCAATAGTGAAGGGCGTCAAGGGAATACACAGGGCCGTCGTAGTCAGAGGAGAAGACGGGGAATATTTCATAAGGGCAAGCGGTTTCAATCTTATAGAAGCGCTTGAGCATAATGCAGTAGACCCTTCAAGGATATATACCAACAACATCAAGGAAATAGAAAGAATCTACGGCATTGAGGCTGCAAGGAATGCGATAATAAAGGAAACCAATGATGTTATGAAAATGCAGAAGCTTTTCGTTGATATAAGGCACATCACTCTTATTGCGGATGCGATGACATTTCCGGGAGACATCAAATCCATAGGAAGACACGGCCTGAGCGGAGGAAAAGTCGGTGTTCTGGGAAGGGCAGCTTTCGAGGAGACTGTCAAGCACCTGATAAATGCCGGTGCATCCGCCGATGAGGAGCTTCTTGTGGGAGTAACGGAAACAATCATAGTCGGACAGACGGTTCCGGTGGGAACAGGAAAGATAAAACTGCTCATGAAGAAAACAAAATAACTGGTGAAATAAATGGGAGAAGAAGAGGCGGAAATTGAAGAGAAAAAAGTAAAAACAAGGAAGAAGAAAAAGGTAGTGAGAAGAAGGAAGAGCACCAAAGAAAAGGAAAATCCTATTATCAGTGCAATAAGGCTTGCGGTTGAAAGTGGTAAGGTTGAATTCGGTTCAAGAAAAGGTATTATTGCAACAGATGCAAAGCTTCTTGTGATTGCAAAAAATACTCCTGATAAGGTTAAGTCGGCATTGAAAGATTCGAAAATACCGGTAATGGAGTTTGAAGGAACCACCATGGAGCTTGGTTCAGTATGCGGAAAACCCTTCCCGGTGTCCGTACTTTCGGTTTATGATGCAGGAAACTCGAACATTCTGGAGCTTGCAAAGAAAAAGTGATTTCTGATGGTTGAGCTTACTGAAGAAGGTCTTGGTTTTTTTTCACTTTTTGAGAGGATAACCCGTGTGATGCCTTCTGATTATATTGAGAGCGAGAATTTCCTTATTTTCATAGTGAATCCATTCCAGCTGGGAAAAGCGATAGGGAAGAAAGGCTCTAATATGGAAAAACTCAGGAGAACCTTCAGAAAAAAAGTTATTGTTATTGCCGACAGTGATGACCCCGAAGTCTTTGTCAGGAACTTTTTCAAGAACATCAACATTCTGGGAATAGAGGCAAGGGATGTTATGGGGGAGAGTGCATTGATTGTTATGCTTGATGAGAAGGACAGGGGCATAGCAATAGGCCGCGGCGGGGAAAGGATTAAGGCTCTTAAGGAATTGCTGAAAAAGAAATTCAAGGCAACTATTCATCTCAAAACCAGAAGGGTTTTAGGATAATCCTAATATCTGATTATTCCCTTTGTTCCATCTACTTCTACTTTCATGTCATCTTCAAAGAATTTGAGGACATCGTCATAAGGCCTGTCAACCATAGGGATTTTGGCAAGGATTGCACCAACTGCTATTATCGGCTCTGCCTCAATATTAATTATTGCTGCTGGGGCTTTCCCGTTTTTTGCAAGACCGAGAATTACATAAGAGCCTACGGTCGAGCCTTTACCGTGCGGAAAAACCATTACCTTTCCTGCAATTGACTTTCCCTCAAGCTCATGGCCTTTTTCAATCACTTTTCCGGTTTCAGGGTCAACTCCCCCAAGAAAGGAAAACGGCTCTTTGCTTAGAATAACCTCTCCTGATGCTTTTCCTTTAGAAATAGGTCTTGCCTGCATCTCGTTCATAAAAATCACAAAAAAGAAAAAAAAGGAATTAACCTTCACTCACGACTCCTGTAACAGTTGCGGTTGCGAGTCTTTCGGGAGCGCCGGTCAGTTCATTCTGGAAATTGTAGTACATTATCAGATTTCCCCGGAAGTTTGAGTTGGGAGCCATCTGAAGCCTGCCTGTCCCTGAAACATCATAGCACGGAACCTCGAACTCCCGGCTTGAACCCGGACCGATTGGCACGGACGGAGAAAGCAGAGTTATATCTGATTTTCTGATGTTTCCGGTTGCCTGCACTGTGCATCTTATCCTTGTAACATTGATTGACTGTCCCTGCTGGTTGTCTATTCTTACAAGAAGATTGACATTGTTGTCAGTATCTGCAACAAGCACAGGCTTCTGAACATTGCACATGAATCCTGCCTGTGAGAATATACAGTCATCAGGGGTGCTTATCAGGTTGGGCAGATAGAATGCCAGAATTGCAAGAACAATCACGATGACCAGGATTGCCCATCCGTAGGTCATTAAGTATTCCATCGCAGCCTGACCCTTCAGGGTGCGAGCAGTGCCCATTGAGCGCTCAATCGCGGCCTGTTCTTTCTCGTGTCCTTTTATACGCATATAAATTCACCTCATGAAAATGTTGCAAAGAATGATGCAAGTGCCACAGAAACAACCCAGTACACCAGGTATGCTCCTATCAGTATGAACGGGAAATACTTGAGTCCCTGCATCCTTGAACCTGTTCTTATCGCGCTTATTATGAATGATGAAATCAGTGCAGTAACGAATATTATCGGTATTGTGAAGTAAAGGAAGTCTGTTGATGAGATTATCGGACCTGAGAATGAAAGGGACGGAAGAGCACCGAATGACGCGGATGTAGAGGTTCCTGCAGGCATATTTTCTGATATCCTTTCGAAAACCTCGATCAGCTTTCCTGCAACTGCAAAAAGAAACGGTGTTCCGACGATTGCTGCAAACAATACGAATATCTCATACATTACCAGGGAGGCTCCTATCTCCTTTTTCATTATGATGGTGTCACGGACGTCCTCTGCAGTTCTTTCAAGGACATCGGTAAGCTCACCGCCGCTCGTATTGGCCTGTTTGAGCAGGAGCATTGTTCTTTTGAAAACCTTTGAATCGAATCTTGCGCTTAATTCATCAAGGGCATCCTCAAGGGACTCCCCGCTGAACGAGCCTTTGATGATTGACCTTACCTCCTCTGCAAGAAGGCCGAACTCGGGCTTTGCAGCATACCACATTGCCTGGTCAAGGGTCATTCCTGCCTTGATATTGGATGATACGAGTATGAGGAAGTCCGGTAAAACGATTTCAAGTTTTTCTCTCCTGTCCTCAACTCTCATAACAACGTATGCTGAAAGGAAGATGAATGCAAGGAAATAGAGCAGTATAAGAGTTACGACGAAAATAACCAGCCAGACAACCGCAAAGGGAAGCCCTTCAACAACTCCGGAAACTGCAGAATTTATGAAATCAGCAGTAGGCCCGAAAAGCACAAGGAAAAGCGATATGAATATTGAAAGTACGAGAACGTTGAGCACTACATAGCCTGCAAAGGCATCTGCCGGAGTATCTATTCCTGCACTGATAAGCTCAGCCTCAAGACCTCTAACGCGCTCTCTTGTGAAGAGAAGACGCCCAACGCTTTCAAATATTGATTCGTTACCCATGAATATCACCTATATCAGATACTTCGGCCTTGAACTCTCTATTACTCCCAGGAACAGGAACTGTACAATCGCTATTATCAGGAATACCGGGATCAGAAGCTCTGCTGAAAATCCGTACTGCCCTGCACTTATCACCGAAAGAAGTGCTGCTGCAAACACTACTCCTATTGAAGGAACTATTATACCGAAAAGCATGTAGAACATGACCGCCGGAGTAAGCTTCTGGCTGTATTCCTTCAGCTGTATCATCTGCTCCTTTGAAATCTGGTCAATGACAGCTTCAAGGGATTCTCCGACATCCGCACCGCTTGCAACAGAATTTGCAATCTGCATCGTCATCCTTACGAAATATTTTGAAGGATTGTTCTGTGCAATCTCACGGATTGCCTGTGTCATAGGAACTCCGAGAATTATCTTGTCGACTATTTTCTTGAATTCCCTGCTCACTTCGCCATAACCGCTGGAAGCGCCTACAAGTGTTTCGAAAAGGGGCATACCCGATTTCAAGGCAATCACTATATGCCTTCCTGCAAAAACTATCTCATAATCAAGCTCTCTTTTCCTCTTGACCATCATTGCTTCAGGATAGAGCATGAAATAATTGAATACTATGAAAAGCAGTATCAATGCGATAGGAATCAGCCATATCAGGTCAATGTTGTAAACACCCAATAAAGCTCCGGAAAAAATTCCCAGTATTATTGTAACGTATAATGTTGTTCCGACAATCTTTTCTGTAAATCCGATATCGGTGTCTTTTATGTCCGCAAGCAGAAGTTTTTTCCTTAAACCCACAAAACGGGGTGTGATGAGTTCAGCAATAGGATGAAAAATTCCATGCCGGGCTTTTCCGACTTCTGTGCTTTTTTCTCTCATAAACTAGCCCTCCAGTGTACCGAAATACTTTCTAATTATATCATCATTTAAACCTTTCTCCTTCCCCATGAGCGCTCGTGCTCTTGCAATCGCTTCCATTCGTGAAATGTGCTTTCTTTCATATTTTTTATAATACTCCGGGTCCTTTGAATGCAGATAGTAAAGAAGCGTTCCAACATCAAGGTTGCTTATCTCCGAAATGATTTCATCAACCTTCGATTCCTCAACTTCCGCAGCAGTCTGCTCTTCTTCAGGTTTTTTCTCAAATGCCTCGCGCGAAGCGGTTCTTATGACACCTTCTATCCTTTTTGATACAAGGTCATGTATAACATCAAATTCAGCAGGATAATTCTGTTCGATCGTCTTTATTCTGTCATCTATCTGGTCCTTGACATCCTTCTCTTTGGGGCCTACGGTCTCTTTCATTTTTTTAATTTCCGCAAGATGTTTCCTGACCAGGTAATCCTCGAATTTATCTACTGTTTCAGGGAGCTGTTCATTGAGCTTGGTCAGTTCAAAAACAAGGGAGTCATAAAGTTTTTTCTTCTCATTCGCGTCATCGGTGATTGCGACCTCTTCATAGAACCTGCTTTTGAGGGAATCTATCTTGTGCTTGTATGAATTGGTAACCTCGTCCTTTGTCTGCGACATCTCAGAGTTTTGTGTTGATATAAGCGTCTGCAGGACCTGCATATGTGCGATTGATTCTTTCGGAGCCTTCTTTTCTTTTTTGGCTTTTGCTGCAGCCTTTCTTCCGACTTTTGTTTTTTTGGCTGCAAGCATGTTTTTGAGCGCAGCTATCTCGTGTTTTATCTCTTCTCTCCTGTCAATGCTCTTCTCCTTGAAAAGCTGTTTGGTAAGTTCAAGCATCTTCTTTTTTATTGTCTTTTCATCAGCCTTTTCCCCAAGCGCGCTGGCAACCTCGCCTTCAATCTGCTTCAGCTTCTTTTCAGCAGCCTCATCAGGACTCTCAAGCACTTTGGGAACGACTACCTCCGGCTCTTCTGCAATCAGTCTTTCTTCTTCCGGTTCAGGTGCTATCTCTTTGGGAGCTTCAGGAGGCGCTTCCGGAGGTTTTTCAATTTCAATTTTTTCCTCAGGAGGCTTTTCGAATTCGATTTCAAACTCTTCAGGAAGCTCTTCTTCAGGCTTTTCCCTTTCCAGCTCTATCTCAAGACGCGGGGCGGGTTCTGGTTTTTCCTCCTTTTCTTCGGGAGGCTTGCCCGCAGCAGCTATCTCTTCTGCTTTCCTGAGCGCTTCACTTGTTATGTCTTTCAGCCTTGTCTCGACTTCCTCTATTTTCTTTGCTTCTGTACTTGAAAGAGGCTTCTTTTTCTCGGGCGGAGCAGCCTCTTCAGCCATTCCGGGAGCATAAATCTTCATTTTCTTTGCAGTAATTATTTTCTGCGCCCTGTCATAGAGATTAAGAAGGTCCTTGTAATCGATATCAACATAATCTGACGGATAGAGGTCTATGTCGTGCCTTATTTTTACTTCTCCGTCATAGGATTTGTACTTCAGCGCTTTTTTCTCCATACCTCTGGCTTCCCGGACCACGTCCATAAAGTAGCCTTCATCTGTTTCCAAATTCACAACCTCTTAAATTCCCAGGGCTTCTTTGCATTAACGGATTCAAGGACTTCATCAGGGTCCAGGTAGTAGTTTGAAACTATTTCCCCGACCTGGTCCACATCATCATAATTGTTTTTGACCATCCAGTTGAGCACCTTCATTTTCTCTTCCACATCCTCTTCTATCTCCCTTGTGTCCATACCTGCATAAAGCGAAAGGAGATCTCCCAGTCTTCCCATTTTTCCGGTGCCTTTTATCCTGTCGTTCTTAACCTCCCATTTGTAAAGGACGTTTGGTTTTGCCTTGTCTATTTCAGCAAATTCAAGCACTCTTCTTATGTTAAATCTCCTGTGCCTGAAGGTAACGACAATTCCTGCAAGCGCGTCAAGCATTTCCTTCGGAACGTTTATCGGAGGATTTGTAAGCCTTGAAATCGTCTGTTCTGCATTGTCCGCGTGCAGGGTTGCATATACAGAATGTCCTGTATGCATTGCCTCGAACATCACTTCTGCTTCCGCCTGCCTCCTGATTTCTCCGACCAGTATCCTGTCGGGCCTCATTCTCAGTGCATTAACCATAAGGTCAAGCATTTTCACTTCACCCTTTCCTTCAGGATTCGGTTCCCTTACCACCATGGGCACCCACTGGAGGAATGAAGGAAGTGTCAGTTCTCTGGTATCTTCTATGCTCACTATTCTCTGGTTTGCAGGAATAAGCCCTGCCATTGCATTCAAAAATGAAGTTTTACCAGAACCTGTTCCACCAGTAACAAGGAGTGAAAGCTCGTTCTGTATTGACAGCCAAATCAGTGCAGCAACTTCAGAGGAAACGGTCCTCGACTTGATGAAGTTCGTGATTGTCCAGGGATTCCTTGAGAATTTCCTGATTGTAATGGTATTTCCAAAGCTCGATATCGGGGACAATGTTGAGTTGACACGGTCTCCTGAAGGAAGGTGCGCGTCAAGCATCGGATTAAGGATGTTTATCTGCCTTCCGATTTTTCTTGCAATCATTGAAGAATAATCATAAATCATTCCTTCGTCTTTCACCCTTACGTTGGTTTTGCACCAGCCGAATTTCTTGTGGTAAATCCATACCGGCTCTCTTGAATTGTTGATAACAACCTCTTCCAGCTGCTCGTCGGCAAGCAGAGACTCCATCTCACCAAGGCCAAGTGTATTCTGGAGCAGGTATACTGCAAGTATCTCTCTTTTATCTTCGGTAAGCGAAGGAAAGTTTCTCTGCAGGATTTTGTGCGCTGCACCAAGGAATTTGGTTTTCACTTCTGCGAATTTCTTAGGGTCGAGTATTTCGCTGATATCGAGTTTTACCTCTGCAATAAGCTCTCCTTTCAGCTTTGTCTCGAGAATCAGTTTTGTTCCTTCGGCTATTCCCGGAATTGTGACTTCATATCTGGGAACGAAATCCCTCTTCCTTACGATTTTCACTTCTACCGGAAGTCCTTCGTTCTTGAATGAGTAGGATGCAAGCAGTGAGAGCTGGGAACGCGTTATTTTGTGCCTTTCCTCATATTTGGGTTTTTCTTCGGGTTCATCGGGCGGCTCTTCGGTTTTTGCTGCTTTGGCTTTCATCTTTTCCCTAATTTTATCTTTAATGCTCTTTTCCCCTTTCGCCATAAGTATCACCATTCGATGGTTAAGATTGGAATGAGAGGTTTTTAAATATAAGGCTACTGTTCTTCCCAGAGCTTCTGTATGAGTTTTTTCAATTCAGCTCTCTTTTTCTTGAATTCGAGCTCTTCTTCTTTTGTAAGCTTCAGCTGGTCCTTGACTATCTGCTCTTTTTTGGCTACTTCCGCCTTTTCTTCAGGAGTTGCCGATGCCCGGAGTTCAAGGAGTTTTGCCTCTCTGGAAAGCAGAACAAGACGTTTGTTCATGTTGTCTGCAGCATCCGCAAGCGAGGAGAGGGATTCCTTTACCTCTTCCATGGTTTTTTTCTTGTTTTTTATTTCATCAGCAAACTTGACCATGCTGCTTACATCCTGGTCCTTGATTTTTTCCTTGAATTTCTTGGCTTCTGCTTTCAGGAGTTTCTGCTGGTCGAGAGAACTGGCTTTTATCTTTTCAAGCTCGCCCTCAAGCCTTGAAACCTCCTTGTCGTATTTTTCTATCGAAGGCACTATCCTCTCCTTTATCTGCTGGAACGTGAGATAGGTTGATTTGTCCTTTTCAAGCTCTTCCGAAAGATTTTCGGACTCCAGGCGGAGGTCGCTGAGCCTCTCGTCTATTTCCTGTGCAAGCTCAGAAGCACGTTTCACACTGATCTGCTTTCCGCCCATCATCTCAAGAAGCTTTTTCACTGCTCTTGTTTTTTCTTCGATGTCCTTTTCCTTCTTTGATATCTCTTTCAGCTCATCCGAAAGTTTTTTCTGGGACGGGAATTTCGTAACTATTGATTTTGCAATATCAAGGGAATCAGAGAATCTTTCAATCGTATCAAGGTTCTTTTTCAGTTTGTCATTAACCTGCTTGCTTTTTTCAAATAATTTGTCGGCCTGTTTTGAAAGGGTTGTGAATTCTTTTTTCAGTACTGCAGCATTTTTCTCATAGCCTTTAAGCTCTTTGCCGACCATGCCCACTATTTCAGAGCTTTCCTGAAGATTTCTCAGGTCGTCCCTGAGCTCGGAATTTCTTCTTTTGATTTCACTGAAATCCTTCATAAGAAAATCGAACCTTTTCTTTATCTCCGGAGTGCTGGGAATGCTTACCCCTTTTGCAAGCTCTGAAGTTTCTTTTGACATTTTTTTCTTGAGGTCGACCATTTCGGTCATAAGCGATGAAATATTCCCTTCCAGCTGCTTTATTTTTTCAAATGACTCCACGCTTCTGGTTTTTTTGACAGTTCCGCCCATGTCAGCGACTTCCTTTTTCAGGGTTTTCAGGTTTGCCCTCAGCAGGCTGATGTTCTGCACCACATCGTTTATTTTTTCCTCATCCCTCCTGAAGCTTTCCTTTGAAATCGTACCCCTGGCAATTGTAGGGGATAGTTTTTTCTCCATTTCCTCAAGCTTTGTATAAGTGTCCTTGTAGAATTTTTCAAATGACTGATTAAGAGTGGCCATTTCAGTTATCTGTGGCCTGATTTTTTCCTTTACTTCTTCTATCTCCTTTTGGAGTGTTTCTTTTTCCCTCGTGAATGATTCTTTTTCTGCAGCCAGCTCTTCTTCCGTAGGAGTAACCCAGATAAGATAAACCTTGGTGAGCTTGTAGCGTACGCGGATTATTCCCTCTTCCTCAAGAACTCTGGCCCAGTCCTCGAGCGTGTCTACCGGAATCTTAAGCTCCTTTGATGCGTCTTCAAGCTCTATGGTTCCGCTTTGTTTTACAAGCCTGACGAGTGCATCGACTCCTGTAGTCACCAGAAGCTCGTCGAATTCAACCATGGGGGAATTACAGAATGTATATTAATAAATATTTCTGAAATTATTGAAGCCTTTCCTTCAGTTCGCAGAATTTGCATATATCAGAACCGCTCGGCTCTTTGCATTTGCTGCAATAGCTCATTTTTGCTCCATAATTTCCGTTTTCCTTGAATATTTTCTGCATTGAAAGAAAACTGTTGAGAATCTTGAACATTGAGCCGGGGTATGCTTTTTCAAGCCTTTCAACCTCGTCACGCACAAAACTCCTGAATGCATATGAAGAATAGGGACAGCATTTTTTGTCAAGCAGTTCAAGGCCTTTCAGCCTTCCGTAAACAACTACTTCGCGCTCAGGCAATCGCAAAAACGGCTTAATCCTGGGAACAAGCTTTTCATCCTGCACAAGATGCTCGTTATACCTGAAAAGCCTCATTGGTTCGTTTCTGAGAATATTCATCAGAACAGTCTGCGCAGTATCATTCAGCGTATGTCCTATCGCAAGCTTGTCCGCCTTCAGCTCTTTCACATGCTTGTTCAGTAAATAGCGTCTTGCAATCCCGCAGTCGCTGCACGGATTCCTGGTTTCTGTTTTTTCAACAAGCCCGTCAAGCGTATAGCCGACATCATTCTTCAAATCAAAAACATGATGAGGAACTTCCAGTTTCTTGCACTCGTTTCCCGCAATATCAAGTATCTTCCTGTTATAATCGCAGTCGATTCCCAAATCAATAGTAACCGCAATCAATTCGAAAGGAAGTTTCTTTTTCAGTTTATGGAGCATGTATAGCAAAGTAGTGCTGTCCTTCCCTCCTGACAAACCAACTGCAACCGTCTCCCCTTTATTAATCATTTTGAACTCGCGTATCGTATTCAAAAAGCGTTTTTCAAAATGGCTGTAAAAATGCTTTCTGCACATGTATTTTTTCGCATAAGGAAGATAAATCACGGCATTACCACTGCAGGCTGAGCATTTTTTGCCCTCAGGAATACTTGTATCCAAATCCCTCTCGCACTTCATTGTATAAAATTAAGTATGAAAAAGAATAAAAACAGCTTATCCGGTCACGGTTTCAGACCAGTTTTTGTCAAAACCCAGTCCCTGGCATATTTCCTCATCCAGGCATACCAGAGAGCTGCATTCCGGACATGGAGGGCATACCTGACATCCGGTAGGACATTCGGAAATATCGTATGCAGTGCAGTTCTTCTTCCATTCGCATCTTCCGTTCACGCATCCGCAGGAAAGCCCGTAAGCTTCGGCATTATAACATTCACTGTATTCGCATGTGGTGACAACCGGTTCCTCGCTTGTCGACTGGCACACCTGCCCTGAACATCCTCCTGTCATACAATCAGAATCATTTGAACACAATCCTGCAGTTGACCATCCGCAGAATTTGTCGTTTGGCATTTCCTCATTAATGCATTCAACTACGGGAGGGTCTGATCCGATGAGATTGCAGTTTCCCAGAGTACATCTTGAACATGGGTCTCCTTCCCAGCATATCGGATAATCCCTGTCATCGAATTTGTAGCATTCGCCTATTTCACACTGGTTGTTTTCATCGCAGGGAGGTTCACCTATAAGTTCACCGGTACAGAATACCTGCATAGGATAGGATTCAGCTATTATACATTCCATGCCAGGACATTTTTCACAAGGGTCACCTGTATAGCAAATCGGAGTATCTTCATCTTCGAACTTGTAGCAGTCGCCCACATCACATGGAGTAAGCGCATCGCAGAACTTTGTTTCAGGGCACGGAGAAAACCCGCAGTCAGGCGGAACTCTTCCAACATAGCTTCCGTCAGGACAGAGTTTTGCCTCTGCCGTGCATGCCACCGGGCCAGGTGATTCCAGGCATCCAAAAACCAGCATTCCGAGCATCAAAACAAATATAATTTTCATATTACAGACCTCTCTTTTTTCCTGATTAAGAGTACTACGGCCATTGCCATTATAACAATTCCTACTACTCCAAGCATCAAATCAAGATAATTCGGCTGCTGGACAGGAAGTTCAGTAAGTGCTGCATTTATTTCAGGCTCTTCCTCGGGAACAGGTGCGGCATCCTTTTGAGTCTCTTCCCCGCCAACAGCAAGAGGTTCTGATTCAGGAGGCAAAGCAGTCTCTGCATAATCTTCTTCAACCGCAGTTCTTGCATCCCATGCACCCAGAGTTTCTGCAGGCGCTTCGGTTCCGGACATCTGCCCCAAAGGAGCAAGCGCCCCTGTAAATCCATAAACAGAAAGAAGCATTCCTACAATAAAAGCAACGAGAGTTATTACAACTCTTTTCGGCCCTTCCTCGCCGACTAGTTTTCTTCCGTCTTTTGTCAATGTATAATATTTCCATTTGTTTGCGGAAGGGAGCTGTTCGATTAATCTTCCTTCAACCAGAATATCAATGTGTTCTTTTGCAGTAGTTTTGGAAATTTTAAGCTTTTCAGAAATCTCGGAAAGTGTGTAGTTTCTTTTCTTCAGTAATTTCAGAATCTCGGTCCTGGTTTTGGAAGTGAGGGATTTGAAAGTCTTGTTATCCATCACAACCGCATCTTCAATTCCTCTTTCCATGGATTAAATTAGTATATAATATATTTATAAATAAAAAGAAATTGTAAGGTTTTTGCCTAACCTGACTCTGCATGCTCCTTCTCAATCATTTTCATGGCATTTTGGATTTTGCCTTCCATTGATTTTCCAGTAGCCAGTCCGAAGAAATCAAGGTCTGCAAGCAGATGCTCCCTTTCTACTTCGTTAAGAACAGGTTTTGAGAAAATAAAACCGCACAGAATCCTTGGATAATGAACATTTGTCTTGTCTATATTCAGCTTCAGAACAGCGAATTCCCCGAGTGCATCCAGTTCTCTTCCGGAATGCATCAAACAGTATGCCCTGATTGTACGTGCATGAACATAAAAATCATCATCAAAAGATTTATTTTCGTATATGGAAAGGAATTCGTCTATTTCCTTTATTGCCCTCTCATATCTTTTCAGTTTCCGGTAGCTTTCAAAAAGGTCCATTTGTATCGAGGGCATATCCCTTATTACCTTTGGAGCATCTTCGGTTGTTTTTATTACATCCGTGTACCTTCTAGTATTGAAATATATAAGAATCATGGTTGAATAGATGTATATGTGCTCTATACTGTTTTTTCTTGCCATATTGAAAACGTTTTTAGCATTCTCAACATCGTTTCTGGATGAACAGACGGCCATCATTGAATTGTATGTCGCGGAATCCGCATATTTTCCGTCAACCGCAGCATTGAAAACATTCCAGGCCTTATCCATCCGGTCAATCTTTCCGTAAATGCTTATTACCGAACTGGCAACTGCGGTGTTGTCTATTCCGAGTCTTACTGCCTTGTCGCAGAGTTTTTCTGCATCTTCAAGCCTGGCCGGACCACCCGTCAATTCGCTCCAGGAATTATAAACAGAAATCAGTTTTGACAGGGCATATACGTTCTTGGGGTCTTTTTTAAGAAGTTTGAGGAGTTTTTTCTCCGCACCTCTGGCATCTTTTTTAAGGAGGTCTTCGTATGCGCCTTTTATGTACTTCCAGTGCCTGACACCGCGTTCGACAGAGGCAAGGTCGTTAGAGTTCTGGGCCTGGTACCTTCTCCTTTTTGCACGGCTGGAAAGGCCCTTTTTATTCTTTCTGTAGTAGAATGTGTGTGTCATTAAGGAAGATTAAGGTAGAAAAAGTTTAAATAACCCATAGTTGCAGATTAAAGCTATGGCAAAGAAACAAAAACCAAAGAAACAGGAACCTAAAAAACAGGAAGCAAAAGAAAAACCTAAAAAGAAACCGCTTGGTCTTAAGGTAAGCGTTGCTGTATTCGGAATAATAGGAATACTCCTGCTGATAAACGGAATTTTCGGATTGTTTACTGCTGAAACTACAGTTGATACTCTTGTTGATGCAATAAGAAGCGATGAGTACAGCGAGCAGCTGCAGGCAGAAGGGCTTGAAGAATCATTAAGCGAGCTACAGGGCATGAGCGATGCAGAGCTCAGGGCAATGCTTATGGAATCGCTTACATTCATGCTGTGGATAATCCTAGTGCTTGGAATAGTATATGTAATTACCGCATATTTCCTGTGGATGCAGAATAAAATAGCAAAATACGTCGCTTCAGTGCTTTGTCTTCTTGGTGCATTGTATTTCCCGCTGGGAACAATAATCCATGGTGTAGTGCTCTATTTCCTATGGTTTGACGAGGATACCAAAGCGGTTTTTGCAAAATAACCGCAGTATCTTCTTATTTTGCAGACAGAGCATTTAGGATTCCTTGGGAGACAGAAAGTCTGGCCGTAGGCAACCATTGCAGTGTTTACTTTTGTCCAGAGTTTTTTAGGAAGCTTTTTCTTCAGCTCTTTTTCTGTCTGCTCGGGCTTTTTGGTTTTAACCCAGCCCAATCTATTGCTGATTCTGTGCACATGGACATCCACTGCAATGCTGTCTTTTTTGTGGACGTGGATGAGAAGGATGTTTGCAACCTTTCTTCCTACGCCCGGCAGTTTCACGAGCTCTTCCATGCTGTCAGGCAGTTTTCCGTTGAAATCCTTTACAACCATCTTTGCGGCTTTGGTGATATATTTTGATTTCTGTTTGTAAAATCCGATTCCATAAATCAGCTTTTCCACTTTTTTCCTGTCTGCTTTTGCAAGCTTCTGGACTGTCGGATATTCTTTGAACAGTTTTCTGCATACCTTGATTGTATTTGCATCCTTTGCCCTTGCCGATAAGATTGTAAAAATAAGAGAACGGTATGGATTCTCCCTGACTAGTTTTCCAATCGTAAAAACAGGGGCATCTCTGCCTTCCTTAAGCATTATGTTGAGAATTTTTCCTATGGGGTAATTTCCGTGCATGCTGTTTTTTCTCCCCTTAGAAGAGCTTCAACCCTTTCAGGATGTCTTCCGTTTACGATAAAGGTTTTCTTTCCTGTGCTTAAAGCTTCTTCTATCTTGCCCTTCATTCCGCCGGTAACATCAGTGACTTCTGACTCACCAACGTGCTTAAGGACTTCATCAAGATTGTCCTTGGTTATCTTTTCTACCGGCTTTCCTTCAACCAGAACACCGTCAACATCCGTAGCAAAAATAACTTCATCAGCCCATTTTGAAAGATAGGAAACTATCTGGTCTCCTGAACAGACAGAACCGCCGAATTCGTCGTCAAGAAGCATGTCCCCGTAGAGAACAGGAAGGAAATGCTTTTCCGAGAATCTTAGGACTATTTCATGGTTGAAATTTGAAATCCTCCTGTTATTCTGATAGCCAAGAGCAGTAGGGGGAAGTGTAATCGCAGGAACACCTCTTTCAGCAAGCTTTTCAACAAGGAGTGCGGATAACTGCGTACAGGTTACGTGCGTGATTGCAAATGCTCTTCTTTCTTCCGGGGTTCTCACATCATTTGTAATTTTGAATCCTTTTGCCACAGGATGTCCGAATGAACCTACTCCGTGGACAAGAATGAAATCCTTTATGTCATCCTTCCATACTTTGGCTATTACATCTGCAAGATTGTCCATTGTTTCATGGTCTGCTTCCATGAATCCTGCTTTTTTAGTAATCAGGCTACCCCCAAGTTTAATGATTCTCATAGAATGAAATAAAGAGACTAAGGGTTTTTAATTGAAATCGTTTCACATTCAATTGCAGGTTTTTGAAAATGGGAACACGGATAGCAGTAATAGACAGGGACTTATGCACCCATTCGGAGTGCGGTTACCAGTGCATGAAGGTATGCCCAGTGAACAGAATGGGCCAGGAATGCATTGTCAAGGAGAAAGTGAAGGAAGGACCGCAGTTCCCGGTGATTTCAGAAGCTCTTTGCATCGGATGCGGTTTGTGCGTTAAGAAATGCCCTGTTGATGCGATTTCAATAATCAATCTTGCAAAAGAACTTGACGAGCCTATTTACCAATATGGTGTTAATGCTTTCAGACTGTATGGGCTGCCTTTGCCGAAGGAAGGCGCCGTTTCGCTTGTAGGAAAGAACGGAATCGGAAAAACTACTACTATCGGATTATTGAGCAGGCATATAAAACCGAACTTTGGTGAAGTCAAAAAGAAGTTTACGGACAAGGAAGTGCTTGAAAAACTGCCCATGGAATTAAGGAGATATTTCGAGCAGGTCGGAAAAGAACTGAAGGTGAGCATGAAGCCGCAGTACATTAATAAGATAAAAGATGCATTTGACGGAACCGTGAAAGAACTGCTTGAGGAAACCGTTGAAAAGAAAAAGATAAAGGAAGTTGTTGAAAAATTCAGGCTTGAGGAGATTTTAGGCAGAAAAGTAAAGCACTTGAGCGGAGGTGAGCTGCAGAAGGTTGCAATTGCCGCTGCTTATGGAAAGGATTCTGACATTTATTATTTTGATGAAGTCAGCAACTATCTTGATATTGAGGAGAGACTGAAAGTGGGAGTTCTGCTGAGGGAGCTTGCAGAAAAGAAAAGTGTTCTTATGGCAGAGCATGATTTGACTATTCTTGATTATATTTCCAGCTATGTGCATATTGTTTACGGAACTGAAAACGTTTATGGTGTTATTTCAGGAATAAAAAACGTCCGTGCGGGAATCAATGAATATCTGAAAGGATTCCTGAAAGATGAGAATCTCAGGTTCAGGGAATATGAAATCGGATTCAAAGGCCACAGTGAAAGCGAAATCAGAACTCCGGTTGCACTTGAATACGGAAAATTCAGCAAGGCATTTGAGGAATTTAAATTCAGGAGCGATGAAGGAAAGATAAGAAGGGGGGAAATATTAGGTCTTGTTGGAAAGAATGCCCTTGGTAAATCAGTATTCGTTAAAATGCTTGCAGGCGTTGAGAAGCCTGATGAAGGGGAAGCACTCGGACTGAAGATTTCATATAAACCGCAGTACATTGAAGCTGAGGATAAATTCGTCCATGAAGTCCTTGAGCCGAAAAACCTGAATACTGTCGTACTGGAGGAATGCAAACGAAAACTGAAGCTGAATACCCTTATGGAGAAGAAATTGACTGAGATTTCAGGAGGAGAATTGCAGAGAGTTGCGATAACTCTTGCATTAAGCCGGAATGCGGATATTTACCTGTTTGACGAGCCTACTGCTTTCCTTGATATCGAGCAGAGGTTTGAATTTGCAGGTTTATTGAGAAAAGTGATAAGTGAGAAAGAGAAAAGCGCATTTGTTGTTGACCATGACATTGTTTTCATTGATGCTATCGCAAACAGATTAATTGTGTTTGAAGGAAAAAGTTCTGTTGATGGCCATGCTTCAGCTCCGTATAGTAAACGGGATGGAATGAATGCTTTCCTTCACATGGCCGGAATAACGATGAGAAGGGACAAAGATACTAAAAGACCGAGAATCAACAAGCCCGGCAGTGCACTGGATAGAGAACAAAAAGAAAATAATGAATATTATTATACTGACTAGCCCTTCTGCAGGTAAACATAAGCACTGTATGCGGCAGTAACCCCTTCTGAAGACGCGACTATTGCCTGCTTGAAGAAACAGTCAGTAATGTCTCCTGCTGCAAAGAATCCTGGGACATTGGTTTCCGATTTCCTGTTGATTATTACTTCACCTTTTTCATTGAGTTTTACTCCGACATCCTTTACAAGAACAGTGCCTGGGACCCTTCCTATTTCAATAAATACTCCGTCTACTTTCAGCTCCTTGCTTCCATTGTATTCCTTGTCAAGAACAAGGGTGTCCGCATGCTCTTTTCCCTTGATTTCGGTTACATTTGTATTGTTTATTATCTCGATTTTGTCTGATTTTTCAACCTTGTCAAGATTAACAGGCTCTGCCCTTATTTTCTCCTTCCTGTAAATTATGTAGATTTTCTTTGCCCATTGGGTAAGCACTAATGCTTCCTTTGCTGCAGAATCACTTCCTCCGATTACTGCAATTGTTTTATCCTTGTAGAAAAATCCATCGCATAATGCGCAGTAATGCACTCCTTTACCTGAGAATTCCTGTTCTCCGGGAATTCCGAGCTTCCTTACTTCTGTTCCTGCTGCAAGGACTACTGTTTTTGCCTCGTATTCTCCGCTCTGGGTCGTTATAACGAAATTATCATCTTTCTTTTTGACTCCCACGACCATTGCATCCTTTATTTCAACATCAGAATAATCCAAAGCATGCTCCTCAAGCTGTTTTGCAAGTGCCATTCCTTCTATTTTCTTGATTCCGGGCCAGTTTGCAATATCATTGGTAGTGGTTATTGTTCCTCCTCTTTCTTTTGTGAGCACCAAGGTCTTCAATTTCAGCCTTCCTGCGTACATTGCAGCGGATAAACCTGCTGGTCCGCCTCCTACTATTGCGACATCATACATAGAATTCACCGTTTATCTTTAGATTTGTGAAAATAGCTTTAATTAGGTATTGTTTAGAAATGTGCTCTCATTGCTAATTCTGCCATCGGTTCATGCGTATCGATATCGTATTTTATCATTGCCTGGAGTTTCAACATGTCCCCTGAAAATCCGATTATGATTCCTGGGGTGCCTTTCTCCCCTATTTTCAGTTCATATGAGGCGCCAAGGAACAATCTCTTTATGTGTTTCACGAATTCCCCATAAATGCTATGGTCATTCCCGCTTTTCGTATATTTCAGTTTCAACCCGAAGCCTTCGGTTCTCCATCCCATTGAAGGTGCAAGGTACATGAACGGACCACTTCCTATTTTCATGGGCTTGCTTCTGTAGAATCTTTCATCATCGGTTATAAAGAATGCATCATTGACATCCAGAGAATACATTCCTTTTCCGCTGTTCATTCCCATCTGAAGCATCGCAACAAAGAATTCCCCCTCAAAATCATTTACCAGCATAAGATTGGTAGTTATGGGGTCGGTTGGTTTTGAAATAACGGTCGTCAGTTTGTCTTCTGATTTTCTGATTCCTATGAAAAACTGGGCTTTTTCAAAATATTTCCAGACTTCTATTCTCATTTCCCCGTCTTCAGCGTCTTGGATATAGCCTAATCCAAAACCGAAAGGTTTCAGTTTGCCATACTGGAAACCTCCGTAAAAAACATCAGGGCTTGCATAACCCAATAGAATATGAGTATTATCTGTTAACTGCTGGTCAAGCTTAATCTCTGCAAGCGGATCTTTCAATCTGACATGGCCGAGAATTTTAGTGCCTGTCTCTTTTATGTTCAATTCAGTACCAAGCGTAATTTCTGTTTCATCAGTATCTTCTATTACTGCACCGAGTTTTATCTGGTCCTTTTTGACAATAACATTTGTATCAGAACCCATAGTGTTTGTTATTTTCGTATTATTATAAACATCAAAATTCTCGGCTTTCGCCGGTTTCGGACTGAAAGTCATGAGCCCTGCAAGCAGACATGTGCCAACCGCTGCACCTGCGCGTTTCAATACGCCCCTCTTCTGTTTCTTTTCATGCCTCATCAACATACAAATCTATAGTATAACACAATAAATCATATATAAATGTTATCTCCCCCCAAAGGGGTAATATTATAAACTCCTCCCGCACATAGATATTGTTATGGCAGAGATGCTGAAAGTTCTGGAAGACATAGGGCTGACACATGGCGAAGCCAAAGTATATCTTGCACTACTGGAAACAGGCCAGACTACAACCGGACCGATAGTCAAAAAATCAAAAATTTCTGCTTCTAAGGTATATGATATCCTGGACCGGCTCATGGCGAAAGGCCTGGTGAGCATGGTAACAAAGGAGAAAACCAAGTATTTTTCCGCAACAAATCCTGCAAGACTGCTGGATTATATGAAAGAAAAGGAGGATGAAATCAAAAAGCGGAAAAAAGAAGTGGAAGAGATCCTCCCTTCCTTGGAAAAAATCGGAACTGTAATTCCAAGCCAGTACGCAGAAGTTGCTTTCGGTTTTGAGGGGCTTAAAGGCCTAGCCAACAAAATGCTGGTCGGGGTAGAGAAAGGGGACGAGTGGATATTCTGGTCGTTCTATACGAAAGATCCGGAAAAATTCAGGAAAGTATATGATTTCTACAGGGAATTCGATGAGGACAGGAAAAAAAAGGGTCTGGTTGTGAAAGGAGTTGTGCTCAAGGGGCTTGAGAAGCTAATCGGCAAACGAAGATATGCTAAAATATGTTATGTTGATTTTCCTACTCCACTGAATATATCAGTCTGCCGGGACAAGGTTCTTTTTACCCCATGGGAAAAGGAAGAAGTCTCTTATCTTGTATATTCCGAACAGCTGGCAGATTCATTCAGGGGCTATTTCTATTCGATATTCGACAAGCATTACAAAAAGGGAAAATAACAGATTTTGTTATGTTCTGGGGGGTTTATAAGGACATTTGTGCATAATATATAACGGAGAGGAGGGGCATGAAGCAGGGACAAAAACCTACGGAAAGCCCTGAAAAGGGCGGACGTAAAGGCACCAGAAAAAGAACTGATTCTGTTAATATGGAAATAGGCCGTCTACGCGGATTGATACAGGAAAAACCCATGAAAGCAGGCCAGCTCCTTCAGAAAAGCGAGGAGGAAATTTCAAGCAAGGATTATGAAGTAAGCCCGATGGCGCTTGTTATCGCGGCAAATGCAACAGTACTTCAGAGATTCCAGAATGGTGAGGATGAAACGGCTCCATACGAAGAAAATATAGAGGAGCACATCAAGGACCCGGTAAAACTCATAATGGCCGGAATGCTTGTTGACCTTGAGCAGCTTCTTAAGAATTACAAATGCGAAATTGACAGGCTTGAGACATCCAGGAAAAAAAGGATAAAATATCTATTCAACGAGATTCCGGGAATGACGATGCAGATAAGGCCTGCTGCAAAATGGGGTGCAAGCGCTTTCGTGGGAGTGAGCTTCTGGGGTGCGGTGTATCTCGGACTCAGGAATACCATAGGGGATATAGGCGCTGTAATTGCAGGAGTGGCCATTGCAGGCGCAGCATTTTATGTTACTACCAAAAAATTCGGAGAATTCCTTTCAAACAGCGTAATCCGTTTTGATGACTGGGTAACTACTAAATGGAAGAAAAAAACCGAGAAGAAATATTCAGAGGAAAAAATTGCAAAACTCAAAACAATGGCAAGGGCGCTTCAGCAGGAGATGAGCACTGAGAAAAAACAATTTGAGATAGATTATAAAGCAATAGAAGAAATCGGAAAAACTATACCATCACCTTTCGAAGAAATGGTCTAAACTCCCAACTCGCTTTTTTTCATTATTTGGCAATTCCTTTGATTAGGCTTCGTAAGCTCAACCGGCTTTTTTCCTATTTTGACAAGCGCCTCATTTGCCATTTCCTTCAGTTCTGTGCTTGCAGCCCGGTCATTAAGCACATCCATAAGAAATTTTTCAGCTTCAGGTTTTCTGAGCGAGCCAAGAAGGTGAACTGCTGCTTTTCTCATTGATTCAGGCCTATCCCTTTTTGTTGCATTGAGAAGACCGCCGTACATTCCTTTAGTATAAGTGTCCTCGAAACGAAGCAGGCCTCTTCCCGTCCATCCGCTTTCCACAAGAGGGTCTCTGGCTAGAATCTCGAGAGTAAATTCAAGGGCTTTCTTCTTATGTTCCCTGCTTCTGAAGTTACCCTCTTTGTTCGGCCACGTAGCGAATTTTAGTTTTCCAAATGTCCACATGTTTTTAAACATCACATTAATATATAAAGTAAAACATATTTAAACGTTCCTGATTACGGCAGGCTTTAAAAATAAGTTCGGATGAAGACTAATATTCTTGGGGCCATTGGATTGAACTTCGTTCAATGCTGTCCCTTCACATTCGTTCGGGGCCATGAGGTAACCTGGTTATCCTGCGAGCTTCGGGTGAAACTTTTGACTCGTATAATCTCAGGGCAAAGCTTTCATGGAAAGCCCTGAGGTAAACTGAGTTAACGTTTCGCGGAAAAGTTCGTTATCTGAGTTCAAATCTCGGTGGCCCCATCCCGTTTCCGTAATGTCCTTTGGACATTCGGCACAAAGAACTTTGTTCTTTCGTGTGCACTTCGGGATTTCTGAGGGCAACACGCATGTCCTCTGGACATGGTGCATAGGGAACGAAGTTCCCTAATGAATAGGGTTGTAAAACCTGAGGTGGTCCTCGGATGAGTTAGGTGAAATCATGGTCGAAAAAAAGAAAAAAGAAGAAAAAAAAGATGAAACTGTCAATTCGGCAGTCAAAGAACTGGAAAAAAACATGTTTTCAATAAGATTTTATCCGGTTGCTGTGGATGAGCAGACGAAAGAGGATGCAATCAAAAACATAAAAAGAATCTACAAAGAGGGAAATGAAACCGTAAGACAGCTCCTTCTTTTTATGCTTCATGAAAATATCTCGGAATTCATAGAGTTCAGGGTAGTGCATAATTTCGAATTCATGAAGAACAAGAATCCTGATGCAGACCCGACAAGACTGAGAATGGACATCTACAAGAAGATGTTCAATTACAATACGTCGATAGAAGGGATAATGGAAATCATATCAATACTCGGAAGCCTTGATGAAGGGAACGATTCTGCAAAGGTGCTCACCTACCATTATGCAAGACTCTGTGCATGGGAAAGCGAGGCCAGCATGCTTCTGAGAAATGCAATTATAGAAACCCTTGGAAAATCAAGCTCCACATATGCGCTTGACGCCCTTATCAAATATGCAAACAATACTGATAATGAAAGGACATTCAACAGACTCAGCAGAGCACTTGAAAAATGGGAAGGCAGGCTTGAGGGCATTAAAATGCCTGATTCAAAAAAGAGCAGATACCGGAAGGATCTGAAAGAGGTACTTACCAGCAAATTCGGCGGAAGCCATTACGGATAAACAAATAATTTATAAACTTCATCTTTGAACTACCTACGGTGACTAGAATGAATCGGTACCTGGCCGGCATATTAATGTTGATTCTTATTTCAGGTTGTTTAGAGCTCCCAAGCACGACCGAACAGCCCGAGAATGGAGTAGGTCCTATTTCTGCATCTACACAGTGCAGAATGGTGTATGTAGAAGAACCCTATGAAGAGGAAGAATGCAGAGAGGTTGCGTACACTGAAGAGCAGTGCGCGAGAAGGGAATTAAGCTATAGCGTGACTCCGATAGTGAAGACAGACATCTGTACCCAGAATGGTGACTGCGTAGGCAAGGCCCTGCTTGAGAATATTGATTGTCTTTATACGTGCACACAGGCTATGAAAAGGTGCCAGATGAACATTACGAACAATGACCCGCAATACGACGGAGTATGGGTTGTGGGAGCAACATTTTCATACAAGGATGCGGCTTTTGTGAAAAATCCATTGAGCGTAGAGATACCGGATGGAGAGAGTTTTACTTTCAGTTTTGAACAGATATATTCACTCGGAACGCCGCCCACGTTTGCAAGCTGTTCACTAAGTGTTTTATACCCTGCTATTGTCAGGGAATGCATACAGGTTGAAAAAGCAAGAATAGACTGCATGAATGTGACTAAAGTTAGAATAGTCCAGCAGGAAGTTTGTGATTAGGTGGTGAGTTGCCTGCAGATATACAACGTCCATGTGGGAGAGATAGCCCTGAAGGGAAAGAACAGAAAGATATTCGAAAACATCCTTATCAGAAATATCAGGGAAGCAACCGGATGCAAAGAGATAAAGAATATCAGGGGAAGATTTCTCCTTTATTCTGAAAATGAAAAAAAGACAATAAGCGGATTGTCAAAAACCTTCGGAATTGAATGGTTTTCCGAAGCTGTTCTAACGGGCAACAGCATAGAGGAGATAACAGAAGCTGTAAGGAAAAAGGCAAAAAAAAGATTCAAGCTGGATACGAAAAGGGCGTATAAGGAATACCCGCTTACTTCTCCTGAAATCAACAAGAAAGTCGGGATGGCGCTTGAAAAAGAAGGATTTGAAGTGGAGCTGGAAAATCCTGAAAAATGGATATATGTCGAGATACTGAAGGATTCGGCGGTCGTTTCATACAATAAAACCAGAGGACTTGGAGGACTGCCTGTAGGAAGCAGCGGAAAAGTTCTTTCGCTTTTGTCGGGGGGAATAGACTCTCCCGTGGCATCATGGCTTATGATGAAGAGAGGGTGCACTGTCGATTTTCTTCATTTACATGCTTTTCCGACCAATGAAAAAGCAAAGAAATCAAAGATGATAAAGCTCGTGAAGCGTCTGAAGGAGTATTCTCCCGCAAAATTCAGATTATTTCTTGTTCCGTACGGCAGATTTTATGAAAAATCATTTGAAATGAAATCGAAAAACGAGCTGGTTATATTCAGGAGATTTATTTTCAGGATTGCAAACAGTATTGCGGAAAAATACGGGCATATGGGTTTTGTTACAGGGGACAGCGTAGGGCAGGTCGCATCGCAGACGCTTGAGAACCTTTACGCTGCAACCGATGCTTCGGATTATCCAGTATACCGTCCTGTTATCGGCTATGACAAGAAAGAAATAGTGGAGCTGGCTGAAAAAATAGGAACCTATGGAATATCAATAGAGAAATACAAGGACTGCTGTTCTCTTGTTTCCGAGAAACATCCTGCAACAAAGGCAAAACTCAAAGACGTTAAAAAAGATGAAATAGGTATTGAAGAGACAATGAAGGATATTGAAATAATCGAATTTTAGTCATTCTTCCTCATAGTTTTCATATGCAAGGTCGCTGAACGCATAGGAAGGCGGATCTGATTCCAGTATTTTTGTTACGTCCTCATTTCTCAAAAGCGAGCCGGATTCAGGAACAAAAAGGTAGTCGTCCCCGCCCCACTCGAATCTTACGTACTGTTTCCTGTTTTTTGTCACTACGACTTTTACGTTTTCAGAGCCGTACGAGCGGAGAAGGGCTGCAAACAACAGCGCTTTGTTGGCGCTATCCGTTATTTTCAGCTCGTTAATCTCTTTCAGGGTCATCCAGAAAGGAATAATGAACTCACAGGTCCTTATTTTCTTCATGTATTCTATGGTCTTTTCAACTGCAGTGAAGAAATTGTTCTCGTAGCTGTAATCGGACATATCGGACAGGAGCTCTTCTTTCAGTTTTTTCAGCGGTTCACTATTATAGGGAGAAACCATCTGCCTTATTTCTGATATTGTTTTTGTCTCTTTTTCGGCTATCATGTCCTTATAACGATTAAGAATAAGCAAATAGATTTTAAGCCTGGTTTCCGGGTCCATATCCGAAACCTTTTCTCCTTCCATCAAAAAACACTTATAAGACAACAATTTTAATATTTCGCTTTAAAAGGTTCTGCTATGGATCTCCAATCTTATGTTATATTAGTGGCAGTTGCAGCAATAGTCTATGCAGGTATAGTCAGAGGGGTACAGGCAAAACTGGTAGACCGGAAGAAAATGGAAGCGATTCAGAAAGAATCAAAAGAACTAAACAAGGAGTACAAGGATGCGGTTGCAAGGAACGATGAGGCCGCAATCAAGAGGGCTATGGAAAAACAGATGCAGTTTCTGCCGAAGATGAATAAGATGATGATGGGGCAGTTCAAGATAATGGGCCTGATTCTCGTTTTTTTCTTTACTTTCATAACCGTAGTGAATTTCTTCAATCCTCTGACGCCTGATGATATAACGGTTATACTGAATGATGCAGGGACCGAGTGTGATGCAATAGCAGGAGACGGAATTTATTCGGCCTGTTATACCCTTAATGACGGCGAACCCGGGAAATGGACGGTTACTGCCACTGCATTCAATGAAGGAAGCGAAACCGCCAAAAAATCAACAATATTCTACTACAGGGAAAGAGCAGAAGATGCATATTATGAAGACGGTCTTGGAAATATGACCGTGAGTGTTGACAAAGAGGTGTACGGCAGCGGCGATGAGGTGTTCATAACCGCGGAATATTTCAGACACCAGGGCGATATCTTCGAATGGCTTTTCGGGGAGAATCCGCCGAAGGAAGTAAGCAGTATGACCGTAGTGCTTGACAGGGGAACCTGGTTCTATGTTGACCTTCCTTTCACACTGCCTCTTTTCAATGTCCAAAGGATTTACCAGCCTTACTGGTGGTTCATATTGATTTCACTTGTAGTTGGACTTGTATTTTCATTCATCCTTAAAAAAATAATAAAATAGGTGGTCGTATGATAATAGCTGTATGGGGATTGACCGGGGCAGGCAAGAATACTCTTGGTAAATTAATTGCGGAAAAACTCGGATATAAACATGTATGCCCTACTTTCAAGGATGTTGCAAAACAGGAAGGGGTTTCACTTATGGAATTCCAGAAAATGGCGGAGAAAGACCACAGGATAGACCAGAAATTCGACGAGGTCCTGAAAAAAGAATGCGCCAAAGGGGATTCTGTAGTAACAACCTGGCTCGGCCCATGGATGCTTGATGCGGATGTTAGAATAAAGATTTATGTTCCTGATGAGGAAAGGGCGCGAAGGATAGCTGCAAGGGACAAGATGACTCCTGAAGAGGCAATGGAGCACATCAATGAAAGGGACAAGAACAATCTGGAGAGATACAAGGCTGTTTATGAGATTGATATAACAAACGAGGATATTTTCGATGTCTGCCTGAACGGTGGAAAATTCGACCCCCAACAGCTTCTTGAAATCTCACTGGCGGTAATAAAACAGAAAACAGGTAAGGAAATTGAAGAAGCTGCTTGATGGCATAATCATAATTGACAAACCTCCCGGCCAGACAAGCCATGAGGTGACTTCTTTTGTAAAGAAAATACTTGAGGTTAAACGTTCAGGCCATGCAGGAACACTTGACCCGCAGGTTTCAGGGGTTCTTCCGGTTGCAATTGGAAAAGCTACTAAATTATTAGGATATATTGCAGGGAAAACCAAGACTTATGTAGGAATAATCAAATTCAGGGATGAAAAGATAACAGATGAAAGAGTAAAAGAACTGTTTGAGGAGTTTACTGGAGAGATAACACAGACTCCTCCGAAAATAAGTGCTGTAAGAAAAGTAAAAAGGAAAAGAAAGGTGTATCATCTGAAATTCCTTGAGAGAAAAGGAAGGCTTGTTCTTTTTGAAGCCAAGGTGGATGCAGGAACATACATCAGAACTCTTTGTGAGGACATCGGAAAGAAATGCGGCGGAGCAAGGATGGAGGAGCTGAGAAGGATTTCCGTTGGGAGGATAACAGAGAAAGAAGCTGTGACCTTGCAGGAGCTTATCGATGCAATGTGGATGTTCAAAGAGAAGGAGGATTCGAAGGAACTTGACAGAATGCTGAAAAATCCTGAAGATTATATTGATGCTAAGAAAGTAATCGTAAGGGAGAATGCTGTGAAGAGCCTGGCAACTGGTGCGCAGTTGATGGCTCCTGGCCTGAAGGATGCGGAAGATGTGAAAAAAGACGAAACGGTTGCCATTTATTCTGAATCAGGAGAATTCATAGGAATGGGAAAGGCTCTTTTTGACAGAAAGGAAATGCTTGAAAAGAAGAAAGGAAAAGTTGTGAAGATTGAGAGAGTACATTTTACCATCTAACATAACCTTTATAAGCTCTTTGATACACTAATTACAACTATTGGTGATGGAATGGAGAAACTTAGGAATGAGAAGGAAGAAAAAGGAAAAGAAAAAGGAGAGAAAGGAAAAGAAGAGAAAGATGAAAAGAAGAAACCTGGTTTTGTTGCTAAAGCAGTTCTGGCTGCAGGTCTTATGATTGCCGCAGCTGCAGGATGCGAAGAAAGAACCATAAATAATTATAATTGTCCTGACAGCGGAACAGAAGATGTTGCTGCAGAAGTTGAGGAGGATGCAGGGCATGATGTTGCTGAAGAATTACCTGATGTTGTTGAAGAGCCTGATGCTGTTGAAGATGTAATGGAAGAGGAAGTAGAATGTGTTGCAGACCTTACTCCCACTACATGTGATTCAAGCGAGCCAGTAGCAGAGGGAGTTATGAGTCGTGATGAGCCTCTTGAAGCAGGAAATATAACCTTTGAGTTAAGAGACACTGAAGAGCATGGAGGAATTGTAAGTGCTATCATTGCGGTTGTAGATGAATGTGGAGAAGTACTTAAGCTGGACAAGGTTGCTGAGGGCACTACCAAAGAATTCACTATTGAAGGAGCAAAGTATTACGTAACAGTCGATACAGTTCATTTGTCTGAAGAGAATCCATGGGCAGACGCTTCTGTGAGTATTAGTTGTGACACGAACTACTGTAGTCTAGTCATGGGAGACCTTAATCAGGGTGAAATGATACCATTTGACGGATTCAAAATGAGCCTTGACGATTTCGACAGAAGCAATCCGGAAGAACCGGCAATTCTGGTTAGTATTCTTGATTCGGCTGATCATATCCTAAGCCATTTGAGGATACCTAAAGATGAATATGGAATTTTCTTCGGATCAGGGGAAGTATACAGGATAAATGTTCTGGAAGTCGGTATGGGCGACACTTTTACTGCAAGATGGGCAAGAGTCGACATTACCAAAACATGTCCTGAATGATTTTTTTCTTTTTTATACTTTTGAAAGAATAGCGAGAAGAACAAGAATCGCTCCGATAAGTATCAATGGGGCGGTTATTTTCGCTACTGCAACTATGGAATTTACAGTGCTTACTATCTCGATTGAATGTTTTGCACCTAAAACCTTGATGTCAAACCATTCCTTGTCTACAAATGCAGAGGCGTCCTGCATGTCCGACTCTGCTTCTTTCACTCCTTCTTTTATTGCCTTTATTATTTCTGATTCCTCTGTTGCAGGATTCAGAACCCCTCTTACAACGTTTGTCTGATGAGTATCGGTAGTGAAAACACCTACCTCGAAGTTGCCCAGTTTCTTAACCTCTTTTTCTATTTTTTCCCTGAACTGCGGAGTTACCCCGTTTGCATCCAGCAGCACAAGAGCATAACTGGGAGAAGTTGAAAGAACCGCTATTTTTATTCCTGCTTTTCCGAGTGTTGAGGATTCAGGATGCTTGATAGAAATTCCTAACTTCAGTTTCTGCGGTTTTCCTTTTTTTGCAAATGAATTTTCAACTGCACTCAGATAATTATATCCTATGTCGCTTCCGGGTTCAAAGCTTGTTATCTCTCCTGTTTCTGCATTGTGCTGGTCTGCAACCACTGCATTATCAGCATGTTTTTCAGCCTCAAGAATCATCGAAAGCCCTAATCCGAAGTTTATGTCTTCCGTTACAAGAGGCGCCCTGCTAACTCCGACAAAAGCATTATCCCCGAACATCAGTGTTTCTGCAATGCATTCCTTACTCTTTCCCCTGTTCAAATAAACAGTATTGGAATCGTATTTAGACCTCTTTAATACTCTTCCAACAGCATCTGTTATCTTGTTCACTTCGGAAGAGGATGTTGGATTCAGGTCATGGGTTACAGTGCCGTGGAAAACAAATGTTTCGGCCCCGTATTTTTTCTTTACCTCATCCGCTATAAGATAGGAGAATTCGCTTCCCCCAAGATTACCGAAAGGACCGAAATGCACGTTCGGAACTACGAAAAGTATATTGTCATTTTTTCTTTTGAATCCTGCAACGCCTACAAGGGTTTTTGCATTTTCCCCTACTTTCTCGAATGCCTTTTCCAGGTCGTTTTTCCTGTAAATCCACTGGTTCAGGAAAAGGGAAAACGCATCAGTGCTGCTTACTCCGAATGTCTTTTTCATCGGCGCATTTATTATCAGGAAGAAAATATACAGCGCACCGAGAAGAATGAATGATGAGATGTATGCCTTGGTCGCCCACTCCACAAGAGTTTCCTCTGCTATTGCTATTGTCTGGAAGCTGAAAAGGAAGATTGAATAGAAAAGAAGCTGGATGATTGCAAATAATATGGAGCGGTATTTGAGTATGAAAACCAGTCTTGCTATTATATACCATAAAACAAAGACCAGCGCCGCACCCACAAGAAGGACAAGCTCCCCGTAGAATTCACTTATGTCTGCAACAAAAAATGCAATTGTGTATGCAAAACCATATACCAGCTCTCCGCCGAATGCAGTTGCAAGTATTCTTCTCAACGGCATCCTCCTTATCATCATCTTGACTACCAGCGAGGTAAGCAGAGCGGGCAGGAAAAGAAGCAATGCTCCATCCCGAAGAGAATTCATCAGGAGATTTCCGGAGGGAGTGATAATGTTGAGAATCACCCCGAAGATAACTGCCGCTACAAGCATGCCTATCAGTATCACTGGCGTCGAAGGAAGCACAAAAAGATACGAAGTGAGGTCTACCGCCTTCCGAAGATTGTTCCTCATAAGTTTTTTATTTCATTCCTAATCATTTAAAGCTATGCTAATATGCCCAAAATGCGGAAAAACACAAAAAGAGGTAAAATTCATTGAGGCCTTCTGTATTGACTGTTATCCTTTCAATCTCAGGCTGCCTGGTAGGATAGAGATAGATATATGCAAGCGGTGCGGAAAGATGAGGATAAAAGGCGAATGGACAGCCTACGACAGGAAAAAACTCGAGGAACACATAGCAAGCAAGGCAAGAGGGGAATTTGAGAAAGTGGAATATGACAGTGAGAAACAGGAAATGATATTCACTGTGAAAGGGGCGACAATAAACAAACCATACAAATTCGAAAAGAAAACAGTAATCTGTTCCGACTGCTCCAGAGTATCCGGAGGGTACTACGAATCGATAATCCAGCTGCGCGGAGATGAGAAAAAAGTGGCAAAATATTCAAAGATACTCATGAAGATGCTGAAGGCAAAGACATTCATAACAAAATCAGAGGAAAAACACGGCGGAACCGACATTTATGCAGGAAAAACAAGGGTTGTTCTCGAGGTAATGGCAGAACTGGGTCTTAAAAGAAAAATAACAAGGAAGCTTGTAGGTATAAGGGAAGGAAAAAGATCTTATAGGACTACTTTTTCAATAAGGTTCGAATAGGTTATTTCCTTAGCTCTGAAATTCTTTTATCGATTATTTTTCCAACATTTTTAGAGATATCCTTCAAAGCATCCGCGGACTTTCCTTTTCCTTTAATAGGAGGTATTTTATTTGCAAGAAGCTTCGGCAGTTCTTCATCGTAAGGTATTTCACCGATTATCTTTTCCCTGAATTCCTTCTTTATTGCATCTTCATTTTCCATTGAGATGCCAACCTTGTTTACAACCACTTCGTAGGGAATTGCAAAATGTTTTACGACTTCGATGGCCCTTTTCAGGCTTGATATACTTGCAGGAGTCGGCTCAACAACCGCCAATGCATAATTGCACCCCATAACCGAAGCAATCACAGGACAGCCGATTCCAGCAGCACTGTCAATAAGGACAATATCGATACTTTCCTTTTTTTCAATCTCATCCGCTTTTTTTCTTATTTCATGCACGACTTTTCCGCTGTTTTTCTCTCCAGGAAGCAATTTTCCTGAAACAAGATTGAATTCCTTTCCCTGATAGATAACCATTTCCCCGCTTTTTATGTCTTTGAGCTCGAATGCGTCGGGACATGCAACAACACATGCTCCGCATCCTTCGCATGCACGTGCGTCAACAACCGCATTTCCGTTTACTGATTTTATCGCATCGAACTGGCATATTCCTTTGCATTTTTCATAAGGAATGCTTTTCTTTACAACTGCCAGTTTCGAGGCATAAACATCCTTCTTTTCAATTTCCTCTCCTTCAAACACCAAATGCTCGTTAGGACAGTCAACATCAGCATCTACAAGCAGGATTTTGTATTTCTGCGAAAGGGCAACTGCAAGCGAGGCTGCAACAGATGTTTTTCCTGTTCCTCCTTTTCCACTCAAAATTACTATTTTCATCTTTTTTCAGGCCTCCTTTTCCTGACTTCATGCAAATCAAGAGCCTTTGCCCTTACTTTTTTTGCATCATAGACCGATACCACGTTGAACTTCCTGAATTCCCTCTTTATTTTTTTCATTTCCAAGGCTGAGAGAGGCTTAACAGGTGAAGGTCTAAGAGGAGTATTGAGCTGTATCTCGTCCGGTTTTATCCTCTCAGCCATCTTCGCCATCTCTTTTGCATAAGAAGCATTCTCTATCGTGAACATCATCTGCAGAGCCAGCTTTCCCTTGTATTCTTTTCTGAATTTAATTATTCCGTCAACCAGGCGTTTGAAGGTTATGCTTTTGTGCGGCCTGTTCATTTTTTTGAATATTTCCGCATTAGGCGCATCCACTTTTGCAGCAACAACATCAAGCTCTGAAAGCTCTTTCCTCACTTCTTTCATGTAAAAAAGCGATGCGTTCGTAAGGATTGCAATCGGCAAATCGCTTGTTTTCCTTATTCTCCCTATTATTTCACCGAGATTGGATGCAAGGGTAGGCTCGCTGCTTCCGGAAATAGTGATTATGTCGGCTTTTGCTTTTTTCAGAGCTTCTTTCAAATCCTTTTCAATTCTTGAGGCCTCCACAAACTTCTTTCTTTTTATTATTCTGTGCTTTGTTTTTCCGAGCTGGCAGTAAATGCAGTCAAATGAGCAGACTTTTTCCTTGAATCTGCACACAGGGTCTATTCCCAAAGACCTTCCGAATCTCCATGAGGGCACAGGACCGTAAACTGTTTTCATAGTTTTCCCTCCAGCCAGCCTATCTTTACCGTCTTTGTATTATCAAATGGCGGGACGTAGGGCTTGATGTCCAGAAGAGGCGTTCCATCAATAACATCTATTCCCCCAACTATCAGCGTGTTCTCCTTTTTCTCCAGCAGTTTCACAACGCTTATACCAATGTGATTGGGTCTCTCCGGAAAACGCGTGGCAAAAACGCCCTTTTCTTTATTATCCAGATAAGGCCTTACCAATAATGAATAGTCTTGGCTCTTATGAAAAAAATAGACAAGAATGATATGCGAGAATCCTTCTATATCTTTCAATCCTTCCGAATATTCATCAAATAGCTCTACCTCTCCTTTATCCCTGGAAAAGCGCGGCTGTATCGGCACTTCTTTTCTATCATTGAAAGGAGAATGAATCACTCCGATTGGTTTAATCCTGTATTCTGTTTTCATTTCATCAGCCCCTCCGCAAGCTTGAAAAACATCTTTGAAACAGAATGTTCTTCGTCGTAGATTACAAGCGGGATTCCTTTTACATAACTGTCGATTATTTTCCTGTCATAAGGAATCTCGAATTTTGTGTTTTCAATTTTCTTATCTGTTATATCGCTCCTGTTGACGACTATTTCGTAAGGTATTTTCAGTTTTCCAAGAACTTCTGTTATCACTTCAAGGTCGCTTATACCAAAAGGAGTGGGCTCTGTTATCGCATAAGCTTTTTCACAACCGTCAAGCGCTGCAACAACATTGCAATGCGCACCTGCAGCAGTATCGACAATTACGAAATCCGCCTTCTCGTCTTCGCTGCTTTTCTTTATTTCATTGACTATTTTCTCACTCAAAGGTTCTGAAGGTTTTAATTCGCCGCTCAGCATTTTCAATCCGTATTTTTCGCTTTCATAAGTCCATCCGACTATCTTGCTTCCTTTCGTTATCGCGTCATAGGGACAGGTGAGGATACAGGCAGTGCATCCGTTGCATATCGGCTCCATCAGCTGGGGAACCTTGTTTGGCAGCTGGAAAAGTGCATTAAACTGACAGCTCTTTACGCATGCCCCGCATTTCCTGCATTTTTCTTCATCGAAAATAGGAATCAGGCATCTGACTTCTTTTTTATTTTTTCTCTCTGCACCTAGAAGAATATGGTCGCTGGGGCTGTCAGGGTCGCAGTCAAGAAGAACCACTTTAGCTCCTTTTTTCGCAAGAGCAACTGCAAGATTGATAGCAAAGAAGCTTTTTCCCGTTCCTCCTTTGCCGCCAGTTATTCCTATAATCATACCGAACACTTGTTTTCTTCGCTTTCAATATTTCCTTTTGCATATTGCTCAAGCGCATCTTTCACTTTGCCTTCGATACCGATTACAAGTTTTATTTTATAATCATTGAAAAGTTTTATCGCCATTGGCCCGATGCCTCCGGTCATAATAACATCTGCTTTCAGCTCTTTCACAAATTTGGGAAGTGCACCGGCAACGTGCTGGCCTGCGTGCGGATTTCCGATAAGCTTTGTTGATTTCACTTTTCCTTCTTCTATTTCAGCAACAACGAAATGGGTTGCATTTCCGAAATGTCCTGCAACATCTCCTTCAATTCCTTTTTCGGTTGCTGCAACGGCTACTATCACTGGTATCCGCCTCCTTGACCCCTTCCGAAACCGCGTCCGCCACCTCTACCCATACCACGGCCCATGCCTCTTCCTTGTCCCATTCCGAATTTGGCTGGTCCGGTTGGAGCGCCCATTTCCTGGAGTTTTCCCTCAAGAAGCGCTTTGACAGCATCTCCGACCTTTCCGCTTCCAAGATAAACCCTTATTCCTGCCTGTGCAAAAATCCTGTAAGCGTTCGGTCCGCAGTTTCCCGTTATCACTGCATTAGCACCCTTGTCTATGATTGCCTGGGCGGCCATTATTCCTGCCCCTCCTGCAGCAGACATTGCAGGATTCGGAATAACATTGCTTCCCTTGATTTCCTTGTCCGCTTCAACGATTGTGAAAGTCTGACATCTCCCGAAAACAGGGAATACCATGTCGTCCAGTCCGCCTTTTCCGGTTGATACTGCTATTTTCATTTGTTTCCCTCTAGTTCAGATATTCTTCTTTTTGCTTCTTTTAATTCTGCTTCAAGCTCCATTACGTATTCCTTGATTTCAGCTTTCTCCTCCTCTTTTGAAGGAGCAGGTGCATAAGGCGTATATTGTTGATTATACTGCTGATAAGGACCTTGTTGCATTGCGTATCCTCCACGTCCGAAGCCTCGTCCCATTCCCCTGCCAAAACCTCGTCCGAAGCCCATTCCGAAGCCTCGCCTACACATCCAGTTTCCACCGGCCCACCAAGGACCTGTTCCATTTCCTCCTGGCATTACATATCACCTTTTTTTGTTTTTTTCTTTTTTATTTTCTTTTTTAGGGAATAATTTCCTCCCTTAATCATAATAGCTTTTCCTTCAACAAGCGCTTCTGCTATTTTTTTCCTTGCGGAATTCAGAAGCCTGTGAAGCGTTGGCTGTGAAATACCCATCATCTTCGCAACTTTTTTCTGCTCATATCCTTTCCTGTCCTTCAGTCTTATTGCCTCGAATTCCTCGAACTTAAGCTCCACTTCCTCGAGCTCGGTCATCGGAACCGCCCTCGGTTTGAAATACGTAATGCCGGGCGTTGCATAAACTTTCTTGCATTTTCTTGGCCTCACCATAGTTATGAATATATATCCAAAACTATTTAAATGTAAGTATTTTAAGAAGGATACCCTAATTCCATTCTTATGTCATATTCCGTTAAACTCATCAAGCCGGAGCAGAAGGAAAAACTGATGCAGAAATACCATTCCATGGGTTTGTATGAGCTTAAGGCAGCAATCCACGGAACCTGCCTGAAATTCTTCACTGACAATAAAGAGTTCAAGGAGATGTGGGAGGACAATTTCGAGCCCATGCCAGATTCGATAAGACCGCATGCGAGGTTGTTTGCAGTTAAGGACGGCAGAGGATTGCAGGTATTATACGAACCGGTTTCAAAAACAGTTATTGTGAAGAACTGCGATTATTACGGATGGGTGAAAAGCATCGGTTTGGCGCTGGTTGCGGATTTCATGGAAGATTTCACTTCTGAGCACAGGAGATATTCGATTCACGGCTCTTTTGTTGACAAAGGAGGAAGAGGGCTTGCAATTGTGGGAACATCGGGCTCCGGGAAAACAACACTTACATATGGACTGCTTCTTGAGAAAAGTTTCAGTTTCCTTACAGATGACTGGTTCTTTGTAAGATTGACTGACAGCGATATACTGATATTTTCTTCAGAGAAAAATTCGTATATAAGAAGCGATCTGGCGGAAACCTGGCCGCAGTTGAGCAAAAAACTGAAAGGATTGAGAATGGACAGCAGGAAAAGGGCAATACTGGATGTAAGAAAATTATTCGGGAGTGACAGGATAAGAAAAGATTCGACACTGAAAGTTTTTGTAATACTTATGAGGGAGAAAGGCAAACTTCCATTCAGGAAACTCAGCAGAAAAGAGGCAATGGACTTCATGATGAAAAATGATTTCTGCAATCCTCATCAGCTGATAAGGAGCAAAGCAAGAATTGAACATAGGAAGAAATTCCTGGAAGAACTTTTCGATAATGTTCCTGTTTATCTGCTGAATACGGTGGAAACTCCTGAAGAATCATTGAGCAGATTGAGAAGTCTTGCAAAAAGATATCTTGGGTGAAAAAGATGTTCATAGGGAGCAGATATTCTTTTGATGAAAGTGACGTCGTAATTCTTCCGGTTCCTTATGAGAAAACAGTATGCTACATGCCCGGAACCGCAAAAGGGCCTAAAGCGATTATTGATGCAAGTATCCAGCTTGAAGGTTTTGATGTTGAACTCGGATATGATATTAATGAGAAAGTAAAGATTCATACTGAAAAAGAAGTGAAATTTGAGGAGCTTAAAAGCTGTGTTTCAGAAATCATTGAAAAGGATAAACTTCCGGTTGTTCTTGGAGGCGAACATACAATAACAGTTCCTGCGGTAAAAGCAGTTGCAAAGAAATATTCTGATTTTTCCGTTCTTCAGATAGATGCGCATGCTGATTTAAGGGATGAGTTTGAAGGGGAAAAATACAGCCATGCATGCGTAATGAGAAGAGTCCGTGAAATCACAAAGAAAACAGTGCAGGCCGGAATAAGAAGCATGAGCAAAGAAGAGAATGATTATATTGAAAAAGAAGGAATTGGAGAATACATTCATGGAACCGAGTTCAATATTGATAAAATAATTTCACAGCTTTCCGAAAATGTATATATTACTGTAGACCTGGACGGATTTGACCCTTCAGAAGTTCCTGCAGTCGGAACTCCTCAGCCCGGAGGACTGCACTGGGGTGAAGTTACTGCGCTATTGAGGAAAGTTTCAGAAAAGAAAAAAATAGTCGGCTTTGATGTTGTTGAGCTTGCACCGATAAAGGACCAGGTTGCTTCTGATTTTCTTGCTGCTAAACTGGTTTACAAGATGATAGGATATTCAGCGTCCAGATAATGCTTTTGCATTCTGCCACATGAAGTCAAAATAGCTCTTGTATGCTTCTGCAGCAGTTTTATTTTCAATTAATATTGCTTCAGGAGTTTTGCTCCATATTATTATTGCAATTTTATTTCCATAGATATTTGTCACAACGTTTGACTGCACATTCTTCGGAACAAAACGCACATCCGCTGTTTTTGAAGAAACATCCCTTCGTCCCTGCCTTACAAGACTTTTTATTTTGATTTTCTTCTGCCGCAGGGATTTGACGAATTTAGGAGCGAATCCCGGCATGTTTTTTTCCAATTGCCCTTCGGAACCGAAAACAAAGTTCGGCTCGCCTTCTGAAACTATATCTTCCAGCACTGTCCTGACTCCCCTAAGCCCTTTGAACAGCCTTACGTTTTCCTCAAGTTTTTTCTCTTTGTATTCTGCCTTAAGAGCTGGGAGGATATTTTTGAGATTTTCCTCTTTTTCCCTGATTAAAATAAGGAGTTTTTCGGGGGGAGCTGGCTGGAACCATTTTGTTTTTCCTATAACTACGTAGCTTGCAAGCCCTTTTTCAAGAAGAAGCTTAAGCGAATTGTAGGTTGAAGTCCTGTCTATCTCTGCAAGCTTTGATACTTTTCCCGCTTTTGATGAGCCGAGCTGGAGGAGTGCAAGATAGACTTTTGCCTCGTTCATTGAAAGCCCTGACTTCTGCAGTATCCCTGTAATGTCTTTCATACTGTTGTAAATATTTTTACAACATATTTTTAAATAGACCATCAGTTGCTGCTCTTATGGTGTTTATATGTTGGAACAGCTTGTAAGAACGGAAAACCGGTTTGAGATAATAAACTCAGCCGCAATGTCATTAGTGGATAAGATAAACAGCAACCTCTATGTCGGGGCCATGGAACATTTCGTCAAAAACGGATTTTGCTGGGTTGAGGTTCCTACTTTAACCAAGATAACCGGCGCATGCGAAAACGTTGATACGCTTTACTGCCTTGACCACTTCGGGGTTGAAGCATATCTGGCGCAGACAGGCCAGCTTTATCTTGAGGCAAAAATCCCGTCTCATAAAAAAGTGTGGACCGCAATAGCAAGCTCAAGAGCAGAAGAGCAGATTGACGGAAGACATCTGAACCAGTTTACATTATTGGAATTCGAGCATGCAGGAGACCTTGAAATGCTTCTCGGAAACATAGAAGCGACTGTCAAAAGCATGGTGCAGAAAGCAGTGGATAACAATAGTGAAGAGTTTGAACTTTTGGGCGTTGACAAGGAAAAACTGTCGGTCTATTCCAAGAAATTCAACAGAATCACCTACACAAAAGCAATTGAAATGACTGAAAAAGTCTTTGACATAAAATGGGGCGATGATTTGAAGTCACAGCATGAACTCTTTCTTGTTGATGCACTTGGAGGAAAACCCCTGTTCATAACGCATTATCCGAAGGAAATAAAGTTCTTCAACATGCGTGTGAATGACGATGATGACACTATAGTAAATAGCGCGGACCTGATAATGCCGTTCAGCGGTGAAAGCGTTGGTTCTGCAGAACGTGAAAACAATTACGAAAGACTTGTTGAAAGACTGGTGGACAGTCCGATGTTCAAGATACTGAAAAGCAAGGGGAAGACAATAGATGATTTCGGGGATTACATAAACATGGTAAAGAAAAACCCGGTACTGCATTCAGGATGCGGAATAGGCTTCAACAGAATCAGCCAGAGTGTTCTTCAGTCAAAAGACATCAGAACATCTACAAACTACCCGATTAACCGCCAGAATCTGTACTGAAAGCAGGGTTTTAAACTTTACACATCAAAATAGTACTGGTGATGTGATGAGGGGACAACTTTCTGCGGAAATGTTGATTATGGTAACAGTCGTACTGGCAATTGTTGCGATTGCGGCAAGCCAGCTGTTGAGTGGTGCGTCCGGAGCTGCGGACCAGATAGAAACCCAGAGTGATTCATTGTATAATACTACAAGCACTGCAATGTCATGCGGAAAACCATGCACTGTTGATGACGAATGTGGAGAGCCGTGTCCGGTATGCAGTCATGGATATTGCAGCTGATTTTTTTTTTATTTTTCATTTTAACAGTCTGATTTTCAAAAAAGGAGAGCAGCCGATTCTAAGAGCCGAAGCCCAAAGAGACACAAAAGACGTCCCTTGATATAATCTCAAAACATCTCCGCGACCTTACTCACCGGCTGCGCTTAGGGATATGGATACGAAAGTTTATAAATTTAATTTTTTGTTAAACCGGGTTTAGGTGTGTTATTATCTCAATTGTGAGCTTTATGTAATGTTTATAAAAGTATAAATGAGAAATAGATTTACAGTGGTGAAATTATGGAGCACGAATTCAAGAAAAAGATGAGCAGGGAGGAAGTAGTTGACTTTCTGCGGAAGCTGGCAGATGACCTTGAAGGCAAAAAAGGTGTGACTACGCTTGAAAAGAAAAAGGTAAAACTGAGAAATCCGGTTTTTGTTGTGGACTTTGAATACATTGACAAGGATTACGGGAGAAAGATAGAAGTTGACATAAAGATGAAGGACTATGACTAAGAAATACGATAAGCAACAGATTCAGACGCTTGAACGCCTTGACGATATCCACAAAGAGCTCAGGCAGATGAATGAATACCTGGATGACATGATGGAGAACAGGAAAACAGAAAAAACAGAATTGTCTTTCTTATTGTCCCTCGTTGGTGTCGGATTGTCGGTATCGTCGCTTCTTGTAAGGTCATTATCAGGAGATTCAAGAGTTCTGCTTCTTGGAGGGGGAATGTCACTGCTGCTGCTTTTTGCAATTACCTCCTATCTAAACAGGCTTGCAAAAGACAGGCCCATTCCAAAAGAGATAATGGTTACCTTATTGATTCTGCTTGTTACTTCGGTTTATACATTTGCATTAGGATTGGGAATAATACAATAAAAGCCGGGCAAGGGAATTCCGCATCTTTATGATGAGTCGAACCCCTCTATGCCGCTTTATGCCATTCATAGACTTTCGTCTCAGAAAAGCGAACAACTGCAGGCGGCCACATAGCCGATCTGTCAGCCCGGCTGGAATTTTATCTTAAAGTTAAAGTAATTAAATACTTATTGCTGATTAAGCATCAACGGTGAGGTATTGGAATTAAGCGGAAAAGAGCAACAGATGCTCAATGGGGAACTGGGCGAAGCAAAACAGACTGCAATGGAAATACTGGTAGCTCTGGGAAGGATTTACAATGCTGAAAAAATGATTCCGATTAAAAGCGCTCAGGTTGCAGGTGTTTCTTACAAAACAATAGGTGACGCGGGGCTGGAATATCTTGAAACCATGGCAGGAAAAGGCGCCAAGGTTGAGATTCCGACTTTTCTTAATCCTGCGGGAATGGATATTGAGCAGTGGAAGGAGATGGGAATTCCTTCTGATTTTGCTGAAAAGCAGATCAAGATTATTGATGCTTACAAAAAAATGGGAATAATGGCAACGTATACCTGTGCTCCTTATCAGATTGGGATAAGACCGGAAAAAGGAGAGCATATTGCGTGGGCTGAAAGCTCTGCAGTTGCATTTGCCAATTCTGTTCTTGGCGCTCGTACTAATCGTGAGGGCGGACCTTCTGCATTATCTGCTGCAATCTGCGGGGTTACTCCTTATTACGGACTGCATATCGATGAAAACAGGATTGCGAGGATTAAGGTCAAGGTCGAAGCAGAATTGAAAACAGACAATGATTTCGGGGCAATGGGTTATTTTATCGGAAAAGCGGTTGGAACCGAATATCCCGGAATAAGCGGGGTAAAAGCGAATGAGACGCAGCTGAAATTGCTTGGTGCTGCAATGGCTGCTTCGGGTGCTGTTCCTCTATTCTATGTTGAAGGAGCTACTCCTGAATATGTTGTTGATGAGGATGCGGATATAATTATTTTTACTGACAGGGATTTGAAGAATGTTAGGGAGGAGCTGGATGTAGGATTAAAGCCTGATTTGGTTACTTTAGGATGTCCGCACGCTTCAATTGAGGAAATAAAGCATATTGTTGAACTTGTTAAAAAGAAGAAACCGACTTCAAAATTCTGGATATGCACTGCAAGGAAAACAAAGGAAGAGGCTGAAAAAGCCGGCTATGACAAGATAATTATAAAAGCAGGCGGGATAATCGTTGCAGATACGTGCATGGTGGTGTGTCCGCTGAAGGAAATGGGATTTAATATTACCGGTGCAAATTCAGGTAAAGCCGCGAAGTATCTGCCGAATTTGTGCAAGCAGAAAGTGGCGTTTGGAGATATTGAGGATATATTATACAGGTGAATTGATTGGATTTTGTTTCATTGATTTTATTCCTGATTCCGATATACATTGCAAATGCAGTACCGGTAATTCTGGGAGGTGGAACGCCTCTTGACTTCGGGATAAAATGGTTTGACGGAAGAGCGCTTTTCGGAAACAGCAAGACAGTAAGAGGATTTGTTGCAGGGGTTTTCGGAGGAGCTCTTGCAGGACTGATAATAAGCTGGTATTGCATTCTGCCTTTTTTCGATAATTTTGAGATACAGGTATACGGTATTTTTGCACTTTCAGTAGGAACGATGGTGGGCGATGCATTAGGCAGTTTTGTAAAAAGAAGATTCGGAGTAGGCTCGGGAAAACCGTTTTTCCTCGACAGCATAATGTTCATTATCTTTGCATTAATATTCGTTTATCCATTTGCAAACCTTTCACTTTACGAACCGGTTAATATTATATTCTTTTTAGTTCTCACTGTAGTGTTGCATCCGTTGACAAATTTCATTGCAAACCGTGCGGGGTTGAAGAATGTCCCTTGGTAGAATAGAAAAATCAAAAGTAAATGAGGCAATCAAAAAAGGCAAAGCACAGATTCTCAAAGAGGACATAAATTATATCAGATTCAGCAGTACTTACAAGGGAATTGAAAGAGGCACTGTGATTACTTCCGGAAAGAAAATAATCTGGGGATTTCCGCATATCAAAAGGATTTTTACCCTTGAAAAAGGGATAAGGAAAAACATACGCGACAGCAGTATTTATCTTGAGCAGAAAATAGACGGGTTTAATGTAAGGATTGCAAAGATTGCAGGAAACATCTATGCATTCAGCAGAGGAGGATTCCTTGATTATTTTGTAACTGAAAAGGCGCGTGAAATGGGGCTTGAAAAATTCTTTTCCGAGCATCCGAAATATGTTTTGTGCGGGGAGATGATTGGAAATACTCCTTATACTAAGCCGACAAAGGAATTTGATGTTAAACTATTCGTATTTGATGTTGATGACGGCCATGGAAACTATCTGCCGTGTGAAATGAAATACGAACTTCTGAAGAAATACAATATCTCATCTGTTCCGGTTATCGGAAAATTCAAAGCAGATGATTTCAGGAAGCTTAACATAATTGTACGCGATATAAACAGGGCAAGGAAAGAGGGAATGGTGATAAAATCAGAGAGCAGAAGGGATTTGGTGAAATACGTTAATACAAATGCTGATATTGATGATATAAAGAACTGTGCGCATCTGTTTTTTGACATGCCGTTCGGATTTTTCAACCAGAGAGTCGTGCGTTCTGCATTTTTCATAAGGGATTACGGTTTGGACAGGGAAAAATATGGAAAAGAACTAGGTGCTGCGTACATCAAAGGCCTGATTAATGCCATGGATATTATTGCTTCAGGAAGGGACATTGAAGAGGAATTCGAAATACTCATCAGCGATGAAAGCATCTGGGACAAAATAAGGAAGCATACCGGAAAAGAAGTGAAACTGAAGCTGATTTCAAAAAGGAAAGAGAACAGGAAAACAAGGATTAAATTTACAAAAACCTATCTTAAGACAACAAGAAGATTCCGCGCATTTCTGAATGGAAAAGGAATTACTGATTAATTTTTCCTCAGTGGGGGTTCGCATAAGGTACGCGTTAGAAAAGCAGAAGTAGCCCTTATGAAAGCCTCCGACGGGAATTGAACTCGCGACCTCGTGCTCTTGGGGCATGAGGGTTTTGAACGAAGTTCAAACGCACCTCGTGCTTACCAAGCACGCGCTCTACCACTGAGCTACAGAGGCAAATTAGGTTTAAACAATTACACATATCGATTAAAAAGACTAATTATTTTGTTTTCACTCATGTTTATAAATATTGTTTACATGTAAATATATATACAATAACATGTGATGGGAATTGATATGGTTAGGGCAAATGACCGGGTTGCAAAACTCCTGAGAGACGTGGTGGACAATCCTGAAAACAGGGACAAGATACTGGAAATAGCCAGGTCCAACCCCACCCATAAAATTTCTGAATGGATTTCAAAGGCGATATTCCATCACAAGAATTTTGATACTCCTGAAAAATGCGATATAATGAGAGAAATAATCTATGACTTTATTTCAATCAACCTGAAAGAGCAGAAGGATACTGCCGCATTTTATACTGCTGAAGTCTGCACGATGCCTCTCAAAGGCAAGGAAAAAAGCAGGAGAAGATATGCTCCTTTAAGCGAAGACAGAATCAGGATGCATGAGGAAAGAATACGTGTGATAAGCGAAGTTTATGACAGGCTTGAAGAAAACGGAGTGGATGTAAAGGGAAAACGTAGTAGGGAGCAGACTGGAAAATACTCGAAAACAGACGAACTTTTATTCAGAGTAAGGAAAGGGATAAGGAACAGATATCATGCTCTCGGATTAACTGATATCCCTAAAAGATACAAAATCGATAAGAGAAAGTGGCTTGGGAATCAGCACAAGAGAGTTGCCTGACCGCCGACATGTTTTATAATCTTATTTTCCTCGAGAAAAGTACCTGAGCTCTCCCCCCCCATCAGGTTTAAAAAGGGTTATTTACATAAATTTAGATGGATTGGCACAGAGGAGGGGAGAATGTTGAGGGACTCAAATAGTGTTGAGGAGAGTAAAGAGATCAATAAAGAGATAAGCCAACTCATAAAAAACATTCATAAAAAACCCTATAACGCAGATACCATAATTGGCTGGGTCACACATGGAAAAGGGAAGTATAAAAATAAATATAGGACGATTTTAAACGCGGTCGCACATTACGAACAATTTGATAATCCTAAAAATTTCAACTTTTTGGAGGATTTGATTTATGAACTTATTTCCCTGCAAAGAAAATATCGCATACCATCAGATGCATTATTTGATGTTGCAGTAAGGATGAGGTCGTGGAAAACAAGGCAGAATAAGGATGAACTCACCGACGCAGAAATAAAAATGTGTGAGGATAGAGCAAAAGTAATTCATAAAGTTTTTGATAGACTTAGTACTAATCGCGATCTACCACCAGGAATGATAGTCGCACTTCAGCTATTTGCTATTGGCCCGTATCCAAAAGTAGGTGTTGAAGAGGTAGTAAAGGATCTTTTGAAAGATGCTACATACGAGAAGATAGAGAGCATCATTAAAAGAGCGGCATCCGATCCAAATAAGAGGTGCAAAGAACTGGCAAACGTAGTTGCATATGGCCTCAGCAGTCCAATGCATTTAAGCAAAATGGAACATTTGTTAAATTTAAGTCTAACAGAAAAGCAAATCAAACGTGCTTATCTTATAGCCCCCTTACTGGCTTATCTGGCATATCCAGAATTCCCAGAAGAAAAAAAAGAAGTACGTTTGAAAAAAGAAGCAATTGTCGAAAAGACTTTAAATAAAATTAAGAAGGAACCGATAGGCACGCTTGACCAAGAGACATTGGAAATATTCGGGAATATATGCAGCTATTCGTTGAGTAGAAGTGAAAGCAGAGAACTTCTAAATAAAATCATAACAGAGGGAAAAAATGACCTAGTCTATATCATTACGCCTTTATTCATGTTTGCCAATCATGGCAATAAACACGCCAAGGAGTTATTCAAAACCGCAATAGAAGAGATAGATAGTAGAACACTTGGCAAGATAGAAACAAAAACTTTGAAAAAAATGGCCGATGAAATTAGCCTGGCACTGACTGGAAAAGATAAAGAGGTTAGAGAATATGCAAAGAGAATATTTAGGAAGATTGTAAGTGAGAAAAATAACGATTTGATTTATTTTGTATTGCCTTTGATTGAAACTGTTTCGTATACCACCGAAGGACGTGAGCATGCAAAAGAACTTCTTATAGAGATAGAGAAAGCGCCTTCTTTGGGAAAGGCGGATCTAGACACAAGAAAGAAATTGGCGGAAAAAATGTTGTTTGCATTGGAATGTGAAGGGAGCAGGGAATATTCCAAAAAGATACTTTTGAAAATCATAACGGAAGGAGAAAATGATTTGGCCGAATTTGTTGAACCGCTAATTTCAGCGACTGCAACCGAGAAATACGAAAGTTTATACAACACCAAGGGCGGAGAAAATTTTACAAATCTGAAAATCTGTTTCAATGGTCCACTGTTCGATGAGTTAAATGAAAATAAGCCAGCATACGGTCTTACGAAAGTGATGGTGGAAAATGTTAAAAAAACGCCGGAACTTCCGCCAGATGTTCAAAACAGCATCGGGCGCATCTTAGACAACATGATATGCATCGCAGCAAGAGGGTTTCTAGAAGATATGACCGGACCGCAAGTCAAATACGATGTAAAAAGTGGATTAAAATATGTGGAATTCGGTTCTATTGTTGAGGACAAGGAGACAGAAGAGATGAGTACAGAATTTTTAGTTATCATAGGTAAAAATAAAGCTTCAAGAGAAGCGGTAAGAGAAGTTTGCGATGCCTTGGGAATTCAAAGAGGCGACACAAACAAAAATCAGCCCCCTGAAAAATTTGCGGCAGAAATGATCAAAGCATTGAAGAACGAAAAATCAAGGAGACAAACGAAAGAAAAAATCTTAAATGTTATAAATAACGGTGAATTCAATTTGGTCTATTTCATTGAACCGCTGTTTGAACTCTTTGGTCCTAATGAACAAATCAATCATATTGCAGAAAGTTTGCTGAATATAATAAGAGACAAACCTTTAGAGAATGTTAATGGAAGAGTGAGGAAGAGGTTAAGACACACGCTTTTTTATGCCGCAAGAAAGGATGACGCAAAAGAATTAGTCAAAATATTTATAGCCAAATTAAAAAATGAAGGTATAAACGTAGGAAAAATAATCATAAACACGAATTACGAACACCCATCATTGAAACCAAGAAGGCAGGAAAACGGAAAACCGAGAATCAGAGTCGGGATAATACGACGCCGCTAAAACAATAATAGCATTTTATAATCTTATTTTCCATATCACTTCGGGAGAGTATTATGATTGGAGACGATGAAGTAATATTTTCAGGAAACTATAAGGGGCTTAATTTTAATGCAAGATATGGGTTGAAAGGCGCCGGTGAAAAGGACGTTGCGGGCGTGCTTGTTGAAATTATCAGGACAATAGAACCCTTTGCTTATGAATTTTCCGAGATTGACTGCAAAAAGGTTGAGGAGATTGCTTCAAAAGCAGGAAAGGACCTGCCTTCTATTGCGAAATTCATAAAGGAAAATTCCGTAAGGAAAATGCTTGAAGGAACTGTGAATGATGTGAAGCTTGTTACCGCTTCAGAAAGTTATTTCTTTAACAGGGCGCTTACGAACGCCGGGATTAATCTGCTGCCCGATGCCAAAAACTCGATTAAACCCGAGACCGAGAAAGTCGATGGGCAGGTTGTTTTTGTAGGGAAATATGAAAAATGGATTTCTATAAAGAAATTGGTTCTGGAAAAAATAAAGGACTGGGAGGTCTCGGGACTGCTCAGCGGAGTTGTACAGACTTCTGTTAACAAGGCATTTGAATTTGCAGGTGAAAAGGTGGATGTGGATTCTGCCAAAAGAAGAAAATCATTTGGTGCGGCTGCTGATTTGCTTGAAGGGCTTGCAGGAAAGGATGCTTATACAATTGTGAAATCTTTGGAAAATCTGGGTTATGCACCTTATGCACATCCGGGAATGCTTACGGCTGCACATCCGGATATCAAACCGCCTAAACCGCGGGGAAGAATTGCGAAGGGATAATATGGGAAGAGGAGTAGGGAGAGGAAAAATCATACTTTTCGGGGAGCACTTTGTAGTTCATGGTGCTCCTGCGATTGCTGCAGGGATAATGAATTCAGCGATTGTTGAGATTACAAAAGCTGATAACAATGAGATAGTTACTGAGCAGACGGTTGTAAAGGAAATGAGCCATGACGGAATCCAGAGAGTGCTTGATGCAATGGGTGTAAAGGACAAATACAGGGTTTATCTTGAAGGGGACCTGCCGACTTTCGGAGGACTTGGTTCTTCTGCTGCTTTTTCCGTTGGGCTGGTGCGTGCGGTTGCGGAAGAAAAAGGAATGGTCGTGAACGACGAGCAGGTCAACAGGTATGCTTACGAAGGTGAAAAGGCGTTTCATGGGAATCCTTCCGGAATAGATAATGTGATGGCAACTTACGGGGGAATAATATTATTCAGAAAAGGAACCGGTGAAAGTTTTTTTGAAAGGCTTACTGCTGGAAAGAAACTGGATATTGTTGTGGGATTCACCGGAGAGCTTAGCAGGACCCCCAAGATGATTGAAGCTGTCAGGAAATACAAGGAAGACGATGAAATGCAGTGGGGCCAGCTGATGGACCAGGTTTCTGATTTGGTTTATCGGGGAAAAACTGCTGTTGAAAAAGGAAAGATTGAGGAAATCGGCAAACTGATGAATGAAAACCAGGCTCTGCTTTCCGAAATAGGGGTTTCTGATGAGCTGAATGACAAATTAGTAAAGATAATGCTTGATTCAGGTGCGCTTGGAGCAAAATTAACCGGAGGTGGCGGCGGAGGATGCTGCATAGCACTTGCAAGGGACAAGGTAGCTGCACAGGGAATCGGAATGGCATTGAAAAAAGAAGGATTTGACTCTTTTTACACGCAGATAGGATGATTAGATGCAGGCGATTCGGACTGAAAAAATTACAAAAAAATTCGGCAGACTGAAAGCTGTTGATGATGTTTCAGTGCAGGTTGAGGAAGGTGAAGTCTTCGGATTACTTGGGCCGAACGGTGCGGGAAAAACGACTTTGATATCGATGCTGGTTACACTGAAAAAACCGAATTCAGGGAATGGAACCGTGAACGGCTTTGACATTGTGAAAAATCCTTCCGAAGTAAGGAAGAGCATAGGGATAGTTTTCCAGGATTCTTCGGTTGACGATGAGCTTACTGCCTACGAAAACCTTGACATCCATGCAGCGATGTACGGTGTTCCTGAAAAAGAAAGGAAAAAACGGATAAACGAAGTGATAAAGCTGGTCGAACTTTCCGACAGGATGAATGATGTTGTCAAAACGTTTTCAGGAGGGATGAGAAGGCGCCTTGAGATAGCGCGCGGGCTTCTCCATTATCCGAAAATCCTTTTCCTTGACGAGCCTACATTAGGTCTTGACCCGCAGACAAGGAAGCATATCTGGGAATATATAGAAAGAATGAAGAAAGAGCATAAGATAACGGTAGTTCTTACGACCCATTACATGGATGAGGCGGATTTGTTATGCGACAGGATTGCGATAATAGACCATGGAAAGATAATAGCTCTTGATACCGGTGAAAAACTGAAAGACATGCTTGGAGGGGATGTAATAACCGTGACCAGTGAGCATTCTTCAAAACTGAAAAGCAGGCTTAAAGGAGTTAAGTGGGTGAAAGAAGCGAAAGAGCACAATGGAAAATTAACAATAAGGGTTGATAAGGGAGAAAGAAAGATTGCAGAAGTGGTTGGCATAGCAAAAGACAATAAAATAGACATCAAAGCGATAAACCTGAGGCGGCCTACCCTTGATGATGTGTTCCTGCACTTCACAGGAAGAACGATAAGGGAGGAGGAAGCATCGGGCAAAGAGCGCATGAGGAAAAGAATTGCGTCGATGAGGGGAAGGCGATGAACAACGAACTTACTGCGGTATATTTCATGTGGAAAAGAGAAATCATCAGGTTCTTCCGCTCAAAAAGCAGATTGATAGGAAGCTTCGGAATGCCTTTCTTTTTCCTTGCGATAGTCGGAAGCGGACTTGGAGGAGCATTCAACCTTCCGGGAATGCAGGGGAACTACATGGGATTCATAGCTCCCGGAATCATAGGAATGGTAGTATTGTTCGGTTCGATATTTTCGGGAGTGATGGTGATAATGGACAGGCAGTTCGGATTCCTGAAGGAAACGATGGTAGCGCCTGTCAGCAGGACGAGCATTGTGATAGGAAAAGCGATAGGGGGCGCAACGACTGCGGTAATCCAGGGAATCATAATGATTTTCATAGCAATGATTCTTGGGGTTAACATAACGGTTTCGGCAATTCCTCTGGCAATCGCTTTCATGTTTTTCATTTCAGTTGCATTCGTTCTTCTCGGAATTGCGATAGCATCAACTATGGAGGACATGCACGGATTCCAGCTTGTAATGAATCTTCTTGTCATGCCGTTGTTCTTTCTTTCGGGTGCCATTTTCCCATTAAGCAGTGCCCCGGACATAATAAGATATATCGGTTATACCGACCCGCTCACATATGCTGTTGAGGCACTGAGATATCTGTTAATAGGATATTCGGAGATATCACTGGAAGTCAGTGCAGCAGTTATAGGAATATTCCTGCTGATTTCAGGAAGTCTGGCTGTTTATCTGTTCAACAGGATAGAAAGCTGAATTGGGTTCAATTTGGGTAAAATATTATAAAGGAAAAAACTGAACTCATCACAAATATGCGGATGGTATTTCATGGACTCCAAAACCCGTCTTTTGTACTGGCTTCTTGCTGCAACAAAAGGAGGCCCCACAAGAGTGAGGATTCTGAAGACTCTTGGGAAAAAGCCGATGAATCTTCGCCAGCTCTCAATAGAGGTAAAGCTGGACTACAAGACGGTGCAGGGGCATATAGAAATGCTGATGGAGAACGGAATGCTGTACACTCCGAAGAAGGGATACGGTTCTGTTTATTTCATAAGCCCGGAATGGGCGGAAAGCATAGATGAATTTTTGAAAGGTGAATATAATGGCAAAAAAGGAAATAAAAAAAGGAAATAACATGTCTGTAAAAGCAGCTATAGGGACACTGATAATACTGGTTCTGGCAATGGCGATTTTCTTTATCATAAATATGGCAATGCCTTTCAGGGATTTCGGTTCAAGGGAGGAAGTCAGGGAGATAATGATGCATTCAATGATGATAACCTCTCTTACCTCATCGGTAATGCTTGTCCTTTCAATATACATGATTTACATCTACCTGAAGAATTATCTCGAACTGAAAAGCAAATTCACGCTCGGAATACTGCTTGCAGTGATATCGTTCATGTTCTTTGCACTGACTTCAAATCCGATGTTCCACATGATTTTCGGGATGTTCGGAAAGGATGGGATATTCACCCTGATACCTCTCGTGTTTGCAACAATATCACTTGCAATACTTGCATGGATAAGCTCCAGATAAGCTAAATTACGGTATAATTTGGGGTTTATTTCGGAAAATCTATTTATAAAGGCCAGGACTTTTCTTCACGAAGGGTGCAGATAAATGAAAAAAAGAACAGTTCTCGAACTAAGGGATATCACAAAAGAATACCGCACCGGCAGGACAGTATTCAGGGCACTTGACGGTGTAAGCCTCGCAATAAACGAAGGAGAATTCGTTTCAATCATGGGACCCTCAGGAAGCGGGAAAAGCACCCTTCTTCATTTTCTCGGATTTCTTGACAGACCAACTAAAGGGGAAGCATACATCGAGGGAATGCCACTGTCTAGCATGAGCAGTGATAACCTCGCAGACGTAAGGAACAACAGGATAGGTTTTGTCTTTCAGTCATTCAATCTTGCATCTACCATGAGTGTCGCCAAAAACGTCGAGCTTCCCCTTATCATCAGCGGGAAAAACAAAAAAGAGAGAAAAGAAAGAGTTCATGAGCTTCTGGAAACGGTCGGCCTGCTTGACAAATGGGACAAACTGCCTTCGCAATTGAGCGGGGGCGAGAAGCAGAGGGTTGCAATGGCAAGAGCACTGGCACAGAACCCAAAGATAATACTTGCTGATGAGCCCACAGGAAACCTTGACTCGAAGTCAGGGAAAAAAATTCTTGACGGACTGCATGACCTGTGGAAAAACCACGGAATGACCGTAGTCATGATTACGCATGAGCCGGTCGTGGCTGCATATGCGGAAAGGATAATCCATATCAGGGACGGAAAAATTGAAGCCGATAAAAAACAGAAGTCCAGAAAGGCTGGTTTGCATGAGATAAAAGTAAAAAGGTGAAATTATGAACAGAATATTGGGAAGTCTGGTATTTTTGATGTTTTTGGGCGTGGCATATTGCGAAGGGCCCGCTCTGCAGGTAACCGATTATTCGGTAATTCCGGAAAAGCTGTATCCTGGTTCAACCGCGCAGCTGCAGGTTACGGTCTACAACGGCGGTGATGAAACTGCTACTGGAACTAAAATATATTATAATTACAAGATAGATGAGCGGTGGGATATTTATGTGGGGGAGCTTGGCGCAGGGTCTAGTGCCATAACCTCCATACCGTTCCAGGTTCCGGAAAGCGTGACCAGCGGTGTTATCGTGGTAAAACTGGACATGTATTACCGTAATGAGGATGGAACCAAAATAAAAACCTCATCGGTATCCGTGCCGCTTACAGTAAGCCAGCACCAGATTCTTGAGGTAAACACTGTTTCCATGGACAGAACTTCTGTCCAGAAAGGCGAGGGTTTTTCGGTCGAGCTTGAAATGGTAAATACGGGAGGAACAATGAACAACGTAATCATAAGCACAATTGATGATTCCTCCTTTACGCTTAAGGGAACAACGCAGCAGAGGGTTGGAAGTATTCCTTCCAATTCAAGCGTTGATGTTACAGTATCCCTGATATCGTCCTCTTCAACCGAAACAGGGAAATATGCGATACCTCTTGAAGTCATGTACCAGGATTCTCTCCAGAACGAGGTAACAGAAACCGTTTACATAGGACCTGTGAACATTGTGGAATCATCAACCCAGTACAGGATTTATTTTGAACCATTGACCGGAACAGAGGTCGGGGCGCAGGCCAGGTACGAATTCGGCATAGAAAATCTTGGTACTGAAGCACAGACGCTTACTGTGACTATTGAGGAGAATTCGGTGTTTACCCCAATCGGCTCTGCTGAAATCTATTTTGATGGGATTGCGCCCGGAGAAAAACGCACTGAAATTATAACGCTCGGGGTTGATTCGTCAGCTTCATCAGGATATTACATCCTTCCGGTTTCAATAGACAAGGACGGGGAGACATTTGAGCATGAGATAGGGGTTGTGGTTGAAGCAACACCGGACATAACCCTTACTTCTGAAACTACCATGTCGACTTCTGCAATGGAAGAGGAAAGTGCTGCAACAAGCACTGAATTTATGGGCGGAAACATGCAGACAACGATAAGGATAGCCAATTCGGGAAATACTCCGATAAGAAGCGTTTATGTCGTTGCTGAATCAACCGATGAAGTCAGGGTTGTCGATACTCCGGACAAATTCATAGGAACGCTCAATGTTGATGATTTCGGAACGTTTTCCACGTCGATAATGATTACCGGGACGTGCGAGGACGGATGTACTCTTCCAATAACGATTACCTTCAAGGACGAGGACAATACTGAACATGTTTTCTATGAAGAGGTTGATGTCGGAGGCGGAATGGGCATGGGCGCTTTTGGTTCTGATTCTTCTGCAGGCATGAGGGGCCAGAGGCCGGGAATGATTCCATCGGTATTAGGCATTAACGTGTTTTATATTATTGGTGCGGCTGCGGTCGCGGGCATTGGATATTTCGAATACAGGAAATGGAAGGGGCGCAAAAATGAAGCCTGATGACATTTTCGATATTGCCCTTACTAATATAAGGCACAGGAGCCTGCGCAGCTGGCTTACCATACTGGGCATCATCATCGGGGTTGCCGCAATAATATCATTGATATCCATAAGCGTTGGGATGGAGCAGGACATAAGCGAAAGAACAAGCAGTCTTGGAGCAAATGTCATAACAATCAATCCTGGCGGCGGACAGGCAATGAGAGGAGGACCGGGAATGTTCGGCGGTGGCGGAGGAGGCCCGCCCAGGTTTGGAAACGATGGTAGCGAAGAGATAATTACTTTCAGGGAGGCTGATGTTCTTAGAACGCTTCCGGGGGTATATAAGCTTGATGCACAGCTGCAGGAGAGGGCCGAAGTTTCGTACAAGAATGAAAATACAAGCCTGACAATAATCGGAACAGAACCCGATTCGTTTGAAGAAACAGTCGGCGTTGAACTTGAAGAAGGAAGATACCTCAACATCAATGACAAATATTCCGCTGTTTTGGGATATAGGGTTGCGACAAATACTTTTACGGAAGAGGAGGACATGCTGAACAAGCAAATATACATAGACGAAGTGGCGTTCAGGGTCGTCGGCTATCTTGAGGAAAGCGGAAGCATGGGCGGAAGCGACAACAGCATTTACATTCCCCAGGAAACGGCAAGGGATTTGTTCGGCGAGGATGATGAGGTCACGCAGATAATAGTAGTTGTAAGGGAAGGGCATGATGTTGATACTGTTGCTGAAACACTTGAGAGTGAACTGCTTTACCTTCACGGCCTTCAGGAGGATGAAGCTGATTTCCAGATTACAACCGCGACAACGATGGAAGAGACGGTTTCATCGATTACCGAAACTCTTGGTCTGTTCCTTGGAGGAATCGCATCCATATCGCTTCTGGTGGGGGGAATAGGGGTAATCAATACCATGTTCATGAGCGTTATGGAGCAGACAAAAACAATCGGAATCTTCAAATCAATAGGGGCGAAAAACAAGCATATAATATACATATTCATATGTGAGGCTGCAATACTCGGATTCATAGGCGGATTTTTGGGGGTGGCGCTTAGTTTCATAGGTTCATTCGCTCTCCAGGTATTCGGAATTCCAACAGCGATAACCATCGAACTTGTTGCTCTTGGTTTGTTCTTTTCGGTTCTTGTCGGAATAGTTGCAGGAGTGTTCCCGGCAAGGAATGCAGCATCGATTTCGCCCGTGGAGGCATTAAGATATGAATAGTTGGGATTTATTGCGGCATAATTTGGGGCTTATTTCGGAAAATCTATTTATAAAGACCCTGCGCCGCTTTGTTCGGTGATTTGAACTATGAACAAAAAAATGTTGGCCGGGCTTTTTGTCATCCTTGCGATGGCAGGTATAGGTTTTGCCTGGTTCGGATTTAACGGAGAAAATGCGGTTCCTGCTGAAATGGACCGCGAGGCGATGAAGGAGCACATGGAAACGTGCAGGGCATATTTTGAAAGTGATGAGGCAGTCGCACTGAGGGATGAGATGCATGCTGCGATGGAAGCAGGCGATGAAGACAAAATCGCTGAGCTCAGGGAACAGATGCAGGAAAATGCACCCGAAGGATGCAGACCTCCGATGCATGGAAAAATATTCGGTGAGGGAATGATGGAATCGCTTCCTGAAGAAGTGCAGGAGGAATTCAAAAGTGCGATGGAGAACCAGGATTTCGAGACTCTTAAAGCGTTGAAAGAGGAATATCTCCCGGAAATGCCTGAAAGGATGGGAGAGCCTTTCGGAGACTGCCACTGCAGCTGTGAAACAACCGAATAATTTCCATAGGTCGCCTTTTTTTCTTTTTTTTTTGGTTTTTTTGAAAAAATTAATTTTTTATATGTTTTGATACATAGCTACTTATGGTGTTGGGTGATGAGCAGTCAGAATTATTCAGGATTCGTAAGAACCGAGGCTATGAGGGTGGTGAAAGAAAACCCCAAAATGTTTCCGAGTGCAAAAAAGATATCGAGGAAGTTGAGTGAGGAAGGCATCAGTGTAAGCGATTTTACCGTTAATAATGCTGTGGGGGCGGATGAGCTTGCAAAACACCAGGAAAAATGGGTTTCAAGATGCAGTGATGAGGAGATTATTTCCGCTTTGCGGAACAAGGAAATTGGAGGCATGTTGAAAAAACCTGTAAAAGAGAGACTGGAAAAAAGACTGCGCACCATCCTTTTTCTGAATGCCCACAGACTTGATGAGCTCGGCTTCAGCCGCCCTACCCTTCGTAAATATTTTAGGGAGATTCCTGGATTGAAGGACGCAGTAAGCAAAATCGGGATGGATTACCAGGAAGTTATGAAAAAATGCCAGATAAATAATATAAAGAAGAAAGCGGCGGCACATACCTAATTTTTTAATTATTTCCTTCTCAGTTCTAAACATGAGAGGCACATATATCGTATTGTTCGGAGTTTTAGGATTACTGCTTTTCGGGTGTATAGATTATACCAGTGAAGAAAGCGGTGCGGGTGAAGACGTAATTGTAACAACGGATGAAGAATGTCCTGGATGCGCAACAGAGGAACCTGAATCTCCTCCGGTGGAAGAGGAGCCTGAGGAAGAACCGCCGCCCGTAGAAGAGAATGAAAGCGAAGAGCCTGAGAAACTTACGGAAGAGGAGGCAAGGGCAATAGCACTTAACAGTTCATGTATGGAAGAAGGCAATATCACCAATGCTACGCCAATGTACAATAATATTACGTATACATGGTGGTTTGAAACAGACATCGTGAAGGAAGGCTGTATGCCTGCATGTGTTGTTGATGAGGCAACCAAAACAGCGGAGATAAACTGGAGATGCACGGGTCTGATTATTCCTGAAAATGAAACCGAAGAAGTTGACCCTTATGAAAATGCAACCGGATGTGTAGGACCGAGCGATACAGACTATAATATTTTTGAGCAGGAGGAGGTATGGTATGAAGGAAATGTCCATACTGATATGTGTACTCTTGCAACCATTGTGAAGGATTTCTACTGCAAAAATGGAGCAATAAAGGATATCAGTACAGAATGCCCGCAGAATTATGACTGCAGGGACGGAGCATGCAAGCCGGTGCAGTATGAATGCACCAAGACTTTCGGCAATGACACGACTATCAAAGGACATATCATCGTTGTAAAAGGACTGAACACTGTTATCGATGAATACGATGAATGCATTGATGAGGGAATGGTGAAGGAATGGGTATGTGCTGAAAACGGAAGCGGTGAATATCTTGAACTTTACTGCGGAAGCGGTATGAAATGTGCTGATGGTGAAGGAAGATGTGTAAGGAGCTCATGCCTTGAAACCGATGACGGTGACGACCCATGGACTTTCGGAACAATAACCTTCAAGGACAAGGATGATGAGTTCAATGATATGTGCACTGAGAACTTCAAGCTCAAGGAATACTACTGCTACGGGGATACAGCAAGATTCAAGAACTACAGATGCCTTGACGAGTGCTTTTATGATGAGTGTGTTCCTGCCTACGAATGATTTTTTTTTCTTCTTTTTCTTTCCGCAGGGATATATTTATAAACACTTCCATACACTATATATAACACGTGATAATCTATGGAAGAGAGAAGGAAATTAGGATTTAGAAAAAATAGTGTTCCTGAAAAAGTTGCAAAAGTACTCAGGATAAAACCCATGCGGTCTGTTTTTGAAAAAAGAGGAAGAGTGGAAGATATAACCCTTATGGGCGTTACGAAGATGATTGAAAATAATGATTATCATGATATATGCGGCTCTTTGAGAGAACTCAAAAGAGGGGATATTGAAGATTTGGAATTCGTTGCAGAAAACACGAGTTCAATAAACGTTTGTATGGCTATTCTTAACGGGAATTTTCCTGATGAGGTTAAGGAGCTTGCAGAAAAAAGAATTGCAAATCTTGGTTCTGAATTCAAAAAGATAGGAGAAATCTGCAGAAGAATAGAAAGACTTGAAGATACTATGAAGAATGGTCATCTTAGTCTTGATGAAGGTGCAGAACTTTTGGAGGAAAATGTTAATCTTGCAGAAGAAATAGAAAAACTTGCAGTACGCGACTTATACGAACTTGCGGCAGGAAGCCTTTCTGTGCATATCTGCATGGCAATAATCAACGGTAAGCATCCAGATGATGTAAAAGCTATTGCAGAATGCAGATTAGAGCAGCTTGAAGGCCAAAATTCCTTGAAATCTCAGAAAGATTTATAAAGAGGATATACTCTAATAATGGCTACAAACTTTCAATTCCTATGAGCGTGAAACTATACGCGATGGAAACACGTCGTAGAGACTTTTCTGCACGTGGAAGTTAATACTGTTAGAGAGTTTGTTCTCTCTCTGCATTTGCAGAGAATCAGAAGAGTGTGAAGAGATAACAGATAGTAATAATTGGAAGATACTCACTGAGAGTCTTTGGCATTTATTTTAATTTGTCAAGGTAGTGAAGTGGGTTCAGATATGTAATACAAACCACTTAGTGGATGGCTAGGCTTATGCCCGCATGGTCACGTGGTAAGCTGCGATATGCCTTGGGTAGCCGCAAACGGGCTTTGAACCAAGGATTTGACTGTGCACAGTAATGTGTAGCAACTCCCTGAATTGAAGCGTCTTAGTAGGGGAAGGAAAAGAAACCAATTGGGATCCGGTTAGTAACAGAGAGTGGACGCCGGAGAGATCAAGCTGAATTCCATTGCAGCAATGCAGTGGTAGATGTGGCGGGGTGCATCCATTTTTTGACCCGAAGTCGTCTGGAAAGTCGTACCTTAGCGGGTGACAGTCCCGTAGGGGAAGGAGAATGGAGCTAACCAAGAAGAGTAGTGTCTTCTGGATTGGAGGCATGAATATGGGTGTATCAACATCCAAATCTAAATATGGGGCGTGAGACCGATAGCGAATCAGTAGCGCGAGCGAACGCCGAAAAGTACCCCGGGAGGGGTGTGAAAAGAACCTAAAACTAGGTGGTGACAGAATGGCATGGCACGAAAGGGTATTGCCGCAGAAGTGACTACGGGTAACTGTAGAATCGATGCGGTTTAACCAGTGTTGTGTCTTACTTCTCGAAGCAAGAGCCAGGGAGTTTACGGAAGTGGCGAGACGAAAATCGAAGCGAAAGCGAGTGCCCGCAGCATCCTTGTGGTGTCAGGGGCGTCGTGGTAATATGCGATTAGTCACTTTTGTAAGACCCGAAGCCATAGTGATCTACGCCTGAACAGGATGAAGCCAACCTGACGGTTGGTGGAAGTCCGCAACTAGTGGTAGTATATTCTCCTTAGGTGATTTGGGTGTAGGGGTGATAGTCCTGTCGAACATGGCAATA
>Ga0180433_10000438_pt1 | contig 71100 bp, 53 predicted proteins | sample SS_ome_8_FD_132980 | JGI IMG/M metagenome (GOLD analysis project Ga0180433, IMG submission 132980) | Hypersaline lake sediment archaeal communities from the Salton Sea, California, USA - SS_1_D_1 metaG | ecosystem: Environmental > Aquatic > Non-marine Saline and Alkaline > Hypersaline >...
CATAGTAGATCTCCAAAAATCCATATTCCGTCAGAATTCTGGAGTCTACTTGGCCAAAATAACCTCTCAAAGTGGCTGGTTTTCAACGCGCCCATGGTGGCTGGTTTTGGGCGCCCCTTGACATTAAACAGCCTTATTAAAGCGGCAATCGCAAGCGAAATGTTAAAAGTGCATTTAATGAACCTTTGTTTGAATCAAGGCGTATTTTTGGTTAATTATGTTCTATCAAAAGGGCTGTAATAGGATTAAGCCCCCTAAGCGTTTGATTAAACGGCGGGGTTGGCATGTTAAAAAACGGTCCGGGCAGCTCTATCCTTGCCGCCTGATACTGGCCGGACCGGTTTTATCCTGCCGTGTATACCGTCAGACCTTCGATATTCTTCGGAGGCGCTGGTAGCACAAGACTTGCCAGATAACCGATAATCATGGCTGAGACTATGCCGATGGCACCGTAAAGGAAGAAATGCACAGAAGTATATGTCTGTACCGCAAAGACGAGCAGCGCACTGGCGATTGCACCTATAAAAGCTCCTGCTCCGTTCGACCTGCGGGTAAGAATGCCTAAAAGAAAGATCCCGGCAATTCCGCCGGATATTAATCCCAACAGCTTCATATAGGCTTCCCACAATGATATTATATTTGAAGCAGCCATGATCAACGCGGTTGTTGTTCCGAACAGACCTATTATCGTCGTAAGGATGCGCGCCAATCGCAGGTAGAATGTTTCCGAATCGCCCGGTTTGAAACGACGGTAAAAATCGGTCACGATAGTGGTTGCCACCGCATGCATTGAGCTGTCGAGACTGGACATGGAAGAGGCGAAAATGCCGGCAATGACAAGGCCGCAGATACCGGCCGGCAGGTTCTGCACTACAAACCACGGAATGATTGCATCCGTAGGAATTGTCGGATTGAGCAGTTCGGGCCGCATTTTGTAGAAGACATACAAAGACGTGCCCATCATAAAAAACAACAAACCGTTGGGTGCCATAAACCAGGCATTAAACCAGAGCGCCCGCCTTGCCTGCTTTATGTCTGGCGTAGTAAGATAACGTTGCACTACTGCCTGGTCGGTAATGTATGGCGGCAGATTACTTAACATATTGCCTATAAGAACTACCCATAGGGCCGGCATGGTCCAGTCCCATGACAGGTCGACCAGTGTGAACTTGGCATCGGCCCGGGCTACGGACAACACGGCAGCAAGGCCGCCCTCCGTGTTGAACCAAATCATACCAATCAGCAGTAACGATCCGCCCAAGAGCACAATCACCTGTAGGCAGTCATTCCAGATTACCGCTTCGATGCCGCCCAAGACGGTGTATATGATGCATAATAGCCCCATAGTGAGGATGCATGTTTGAACGCTCAGTCCGGTGACTGTCGCCAAAGCGATTGCCGGTAGTAACAATACAATTGCCATACGGCCGAATTGAAAAAGAATAAACACGGCGCTTCCAAACAAGCGAACCGAAACGTTAAAGCGTTTTTCGAGGTATTCATATGCCGTAGTAACGTTCAGATTGCGCACGAATGGCAGAAAGAAGTAGATAGTAAAGAGAATGACCGGTATGAGACTTATTACGCCGAGATAGTAGAGCCAGTTAACAGCGTAAGATTTCGCGGGGGCGCTCATAAAACTGATGGCGCTGAAGCCGGTGGCATAGATACTCATGCCGGCCGCCCACCAGTGAACACGTTTGCCGCCCAAAAAATAATCGTTGGTAGTCTTTTCCCTTTTGGAAAAGTAAAAACCTACGAGCACTAGAATCGCAAGATAACACCCAAATGTTATGTAGTTGGCAAGACCAAAAGACGTTTTTTTGTATGACGGATCAGCTGACAGAACGCTTGATTTATATCCGGCCGAAGAACCGGCATTGCCGATAATCGCAATTTTGCCCTGCCATTTTGCGGCTGAGGCCGCGCGTGTATTTTCAGGTAGGCCAGCCACCGGAACCCAGGTGTTTGTAATTGTATGATACGCCAGAATGCCGCCACAGGCGCCGTAGTTCATCGGGCCGTCGGGGTTGACTGAGCCAAAGACAATTATGTGTGACTGCCCGAGGCTTACGGCCGGGGCCGAGGCAATTGGGCTTGGAAAATCAAGGATCTTGTTCCATCGTTTTGATTGATCTTTTTCAAACGGATCGTAGCGCCATGCGTCGCTCAGATTCGAGCGTACGATTTCGCCGTTGGAATCGGTTTTTAATTCAGCCCCGCCTACTACAAACAGTGAACTCTTTTCTCCGCTGTTTTGTGCCGCCACAGTCGGCAAAATTCTGCCAAGAGCCTCCGGACAGGCTTCAAGGATTTGCCACTCTAGCAAATCCAAAGGCTGTGAGAGGTCCAGGGCACAGAAGTTTTTCGAAGCGGCCTTAGCATCGGGCGAAACGAGGCCGCCTGCTACGTAAATTGTGTTGTTCAGCAATGCGGCATTACCGTATGCAAAGGCATTCGGCAGATCGGGCAGGGTGTCAATTTCAAGCCTTGTGGTATCTTTGCGCCAGCCCAGTCGGTAAACGGTTGAATAGCAGGCCTTTCCGTCGGTGCCGCCCAAGATGATCAAGCCATCGTCGGTACTGACAGAAGCGCCGAAGGCGATGGGATGCGGCAGCTTAAATTCGGTAAGCCATGAACCGTCTTTATCTTGTAGTACGAAAACGGTATCGAGATAGACGGTTCTGGTTATGTCTTTGCGGCCAGGCATTGGGCATGTGCCGCCGGCAACGATAAGTGCGTCACCGCTTACTCCCACAAATGCCCCGGCGACGGGATTCGGAAGGGACGGCAGATTCTGCCATTCAAATAAATCATGTTCCGGCGTTTTTGCAGCCGAAGCTGTCGGAAGATGTGTCAATGACAACAATATCATCAGGACAATAAATATTCTCATGGTATTCATCTGATCTGAGTTGTTTACAATTTGATTTTGAGCCTGTGGGTTTTTATTTTGTAAAGACAATTCTCAACACACCAGTGCGTGGCGAGTATATCGTCATTCTCAAGCTTTAACAGCGATGGTTGGCCGAATTTTAAATTTGCGAATTGTTCAATGATGCCTCTTGACGTATCCTGGCATGGAGCCTCGCACCAGATCACTTCTTGGCGAACCATTTTCCATTTGTCATTCTTAAAATCAACTAAACGAACGTACAGACCCGGTTCGCCTTCACGATGGGCGTGAACGGTTAACAGCATGTCGTTGCCAAGCCACATTAGGTTTGATGCCTGGCCCATATGGCCTGTATTGATTGGTTCCGACCATGTTGTGCCGTTGTCGTGTGATACCGTGACTAGGTTGGGTAAATGTTTGTTCGCCCCCATATCGAAGGCCCAGACAATCACGACTATCCTGCCCACCGGCATTGTGCAGATTCTCGACTCCCATGGCGATATTTGTCCTCCGGGCGTGGTGAAATACCGGCAGCTCGAGTCCCACGTTCTGCCTTTGTCTTTGCTTCGGAGAAGGATGCCTGTCTGGCCGGTTGGATTGGATCCGTCCCACATTTTAAACGGGCAGCCTGTGGCAAGGATATCGCCTGAGTCAAGTTCAACACATGGTCCGGAAACCTCGAGTGTCTCAGGGTAGGGATGTTTTATAATCTCCGGTGTGGACCAGGTTATGCCGTAATCGGAGGAAAATGAGACAACATTATCGCCGGGCAGCAAGCCGCCTGTTTTCGGGTTTCCTATCGGCAAATCGGGATCGCTTCTATGAAACCTGTAACCTATGGCGACAAGAGTCGAGTCTTTAAGCAGGGTGGGTTTTAAGCACTCGGAGACGGGCCAATCGAGATCCAGTTCTTCCGTGTCGTAAAGCCGGCCCTGCAGTTGCCAGGTTCTGCCGGAATCGCTCGAGCGAGAAATAACCGTTTGGGAATCCACGGATTCAAAAGCCTGGCCCAATTCGAACATTGCAAGTAATTCGCCCGAAGGCAGCTGCACAAGGGCCGGAAACTTTGCGCATGCGCTGCGTAATTGCGGCAGTGGATTTTCATAAATAACGTGTTCTCCAATTTTTTCAATAGAAGCCATGGTGCTCCTTCTAGTTATTCTCGAATTCGATGTCGACCTTGTCCAGTATGGGATAGCGGTCTCCGTTGTCCGAAAGGAAGGTGGCTTGGTATTGTACATACCGGTCATTTGCGTCGAGATCGAAGCTGCCCGAGGGGATTGCGTGCCATTTTTTCTCGGCAAGCGTCTTCTTGCCGGCTGCAGAACGCACCGAAAACAACAGTTTCGCTTTTTTCGGTATTTCGGCCTCATAGGTTAGGCGGCCATTCTTGTAAGACTGGCCCAATTCAAAGATCGAAGATTCGTAACACTGCCGGTATTTGCGGTCATAGATGTGGCCCATATCGTGCACCCACATATAGTGGGAACCGATCGTAGGCAAATATTGCACATCAGGGTCACTAAATCTCTTGCCGTCGTTATAGAGGACTTTTGAGTCGGTCTTGTGGTCACCCCAGACGGTATGGCAGGAGATAGCCAGATCAATTAGGCCGTCGGAATTGAAGTCGCCGGCCTGCGCACCACTTGTTGAATTTCCGATTATTGCTGTTTTTCTATCCCAGTGAAAACCATCGGGACTGCCCCAGTAGAGGTAGGAGGGAATGGCCTCCCGCCTGAGCTGGCCGTGGTAGTTCGGGCAGAAGATGTCGAGAAACCCGTCACCGTCAAAATCGGCGACTGCATGATACAAGGTACAATATCCAGGAAGCCACTGGGAGTCCCAGGTTTTGAATCCATCGGGCCTCCCCCAAAAGATGTAATTGCCGGTGTCAAAATAGCTGTTTGCTTTGTCGTAGTAACTCGCAACTATGATTTCGAGAAAACCATCTGCGTTCAAGTCAGCGGTTTCTATTCCAATAGGGGCAGGTGCCTGAAGACTCTCTTGCCTGTCAACGCTGAAGCCCGAAGGGCTGCCCCAGAATATGCGCGTAAAATCTTTTTTCATGCAGGTCGCCGCGATATCCAGCCACTCGTCTTTGTTGAAATCGGCGATAACAACTCCCTGTCCCCGGCCGTCGCTCTCAAGCCTGACATTGTTTTTGGGTGAAAACCCCCCGGATGAACCATAGTAGATTGACACTTCCGCGCTTTGCTTGCCAACCGGCTCAAGCCATTTATCCCAGCCGCCCGTTACCAAATCAAGGTATCCATCGCGGTTCAAATCGGCAACATTAGTTATATCCATATACGGCTCGCGCAGAACGGATCTGCGGTCATCGAGGTCGTAACCATCCGCCCCGCCCCAGAATATATTTGTTCCGACAAAGGGGAATTTCAAGCCTTGCTTTCCGCAGTGAACTGTAAATACTACCACCATATCCGTAAAGCCGTCGGCGTTCAAATCCGCGGCGGTAGCCTGATGGCCGCTTTGGCAGGGTATTTCCCATTTTCGGTCCGCCTCAAAACCCTTGCCGTTGCCCCAGTACACGTAGACAGGTACCCTTTCGTAGAGACGTCCACTTTGGCTGTTGGCGAATACCGCCCTGGCAGGTAGGTTCTTTTCAGCGGCTACAACGGCGACATCCGTTGCGCCTTCAGTGCGAATATGCTGTTTAGAAAGCTCGAATTCCCTGTTTCCTTTTCCAAAATAGAGTAAAGAATCTGCCGCAAAATATTTCTGCCCCTGGTAAACACCTATCAATATGTCGATTATTCCGTCATTATCCATATCACCGATTGCTGTAGCACAAGCGGACTGAGCTGCAAGCTTTGTTGAGTTATTTAAGGAAAATCCTTTCTTATCACCCCAGAGGATTCTGACAGAGTCGGGCATTTTATCGACCGCGCCGATAGCTTCACCTCCTCCGGCCTTACCAATCTCAAAATAGGTCAATACCAAGTCGCTGAATTCGTCGTCATCGATCTTACCGCACGATACGTGCGAGGCTGGGATGGATGTAATGCTTTTTGCCCGGTGCCAGCCGCGTTTTCTTTTGCCGCGAACGAGATGCGTTGTATTCCTCCTGGAACCTATGACCAAATCGACATATTTATCGGAGTCATAATCGCCCGCTGCCAGGAAAGATGCATCTTCGGCTCGAGAGGAAATTTCAGATGTCCTAACAACAAGTTTACCGTCCTTATTGAGCTTTGAAGCACCTGACCAGAATAAGCGAATCTTGCCTTTTTTGTTTAAGACGGCTAAGTCTTCGAATCCGTCTTCATCAAAGTCGGCAGATGTCATACACAAGGCTTCGTCCATTCCGACATCATGGAACTTCGTGAGAATAAAACCGTCCGGGCTTCCCCAGTAAATCCTGATATTTTTTCCTTCGGGAAGTGTCGACACCCAACTGTTGCTGTTTAAAACGGAGATATCCAGCCAGCCGTCGGAATTCAAGTCAGCAACAGCGATATCTATGGGAACATGGGCGGGCAGAAAGCCGGTGCACCTTTGAGATGACCAGCCGTTAGTTGAGCCGTAGATAATAGTCAGAAATCGTCGTTCCACCTGCACGCCATCGGCTGTAGTACTGAACACGAGGTCCTGAAAACCGTCACGATTGAAATCGCCGGTTCTCACATGATTTCCCCCCAATGCCGGAAGTTGGCTCTGTTCTATATTGCGGTTTGATGTTATTTTGACCACGGAAGGAGGAACAAAAAACCGAGTGTCGTGGGTATTGCCGAAAAACAAATCGAGGTATCCGTCGTCATTGACATCATATCGATGAATAGTGCGAATTGTACCGTCCCGGCTGACATAAATATTTTGCCCACCTGCATCGAGCCTGCCGTCGGCAAACTCTTCAAATGCGTCCTCCGTCCAGGTATGTATTGATGCCTTTGCCTGGATATTGGCTATACAAAAGGAAAGGGACAGCGACATGCAGAGGGTGTTTTTAAGGATACTGATCATCGGTTTTTTATTTTAGCAGGGATCCTCTGCTGTTCCCACACCGCCGCTGTAGGCCCAGGAAGAACTGGACAAGACAATAGCGATCGATATCACTTTATACGAATGCTTCAATGGCATTCCTTCTTAACTCTTTATAATCACTGCTTGATTATATCTCCAACGAAGCTTCGCCATAGAAGTCAGAATATCATATCTACCCGAAATTACAACATTTTTCGCCGAGAGAAAGATAAGAGCCATTCTACCACACCACTGCCCCACTTTGGCACCCTTTGCCATTCTACAGCATACCATGCCAAACCTACAAAAAAAAGTTTGACGAAATCATTTTGGCCTTGCACAAAATCGAGGAGTTGACCGGGGCCAGCAGTTCAGAAGTGCATGGTTTCGGACGTGATAGAAGCAGCCCCGCTGCAGAACAAAAGCCAGAGATATCACTTGATTTCACATCGCACATCAGGTTGGAAGTAGCTTGTCGTGCGGAACTTGTCAAACGGGCTAGCTTGACGGCGGCGATAAACCTGAAGCACGCCTCCTCGTCGGCCAGGCCGAACGTGAGCAGGGCACCGTAGCCTTTGCCCGCGAACTGCTTTTTGGCTACCTGGTGCGACGGGCTGTCTGAAAGGCCCGGGTAGTTGACCCACTTGACCTTGTTATGCCCGGCGAGGTATTCGGAAACGCTGGAAGCGATGACGAAAAGGCCGAAGCCGCCGTGGAAAGAACCGAGGCCTTCTTCGAGTCCGTCGGCATGCCGACGCGGCTGGGCTCCTACGGCATCGGCGCCGGGGGCATAAAGAGGGTTGTGGACCGTTTCGCCCAAAGCGGCACAGCTTTGGGCGAGAACGCCGACATAGACGCCGCCGCGGTCGGCGAAATCCTCCGGAGCCGGCTTTGACCTGGCGTACCTGCGTTACTGCCTTGCCGATTGATTGTTTTAATGAACTTTTGTTTGACTTGGAGCGTATTTTTGATTAATTATGTTCTATCAAAAGGGCTGTAATCGAATTAAGCCCCCTAAGCGTTTGATTAAACGGCGGGGTTGGCATGTTTAAAAAACATAAAAGCTATTTTGCTTTTCTCATATGCATTATCTTCACTTTGAATAATGCGCATAGTTTTGTGCATTGTCAATCCGCAGATGGGCATAGAGATATAGAATTCATCGGTAGCGCCTGCTGTAATACCGTTAATAAGAGCCTTCCTCCTCTGAACGCAGCGACCTCTTCCAAAGAGGCTTTTTCCACAAGCAGATATAATTGTGGTCCGTGCGTGGACACGCCAATTTCTATGCACTTTTGTAACACGGCCAAAAGAATTACTCAATTTTTTCATGCAGTTACACCGATATCTGCAGTTTTAAGTTCAACAGTAGACCCGGATGCGGGCTTTAAGCATCATTCTAATTCAGAGATAAATGCTTGCGCAAACCCTTTCCTCCTTTTCATTCGCACAATCATTCTTCTGGCCTGATCCCGTAATAGTAGATTTTTCTTGATTACCCTCAAAGGCACAGGGGCATTGCGCCTGCTGTTTATGCCTTTGAGGATAAAGCTTAGTCTAAACTAATATTCCGGGAGATTTTCGTGGCTAAAAAACTATTATCTTTTTTGGCTTTATCCACATTTATGCTGTCGATCCGTATGGATTCCGCCAGAAGCGCGGCATTGCCGATAAAACCATCTTTTGAACAAGAACTGAACGTGTCCCGTCCTTTTCCTGAAAGATCAGAGGCTGATTCTAACTTCTATGCTATTGGCGAACCCAATGGTGTCTTGATACTCAGGCAAGCATTGGCGTTAACTCTTATAAATAATCCTGAACTGAAGGCATTTTCGTTGGAGACGAGGGCTGCTGAGGCACGCGAATTGCAAGCGGGATTATGGCCTAACCCCGAAATTGATATTGAAGCCGAAAATGTTGGAGGTACGGGAGAACTCAGCGGTTTCGATGGTGCTGAAACAACCATTCAATTGAGCCAGCTAATTGAACTGGGGGGCAAGTCCCAAAAGCGAAGAAAGGTGGCTTCACTTGAAAAGGAATTGGCTGGTGCGGGTTATCAGGCCAAAAGACTCGAGATTTTGACTGAAGCGGGCAAGGCTTTTATAGAACTACTTGCTGTACAGGAAAGAACCACACTTCTCTCAGAACTGTCCGATGTTTCCAGGCAGGCTCTGAACAGTGTTACACAGCGAGTGGAGGCCGGCAAAGATCCCCCTCTTGAGAAAACCAAAGCTTCGGTTGCATTTTCCAATGTACGAATTGAACATAAACAGGCAATGAAAGAGCTTGTAAAAGCCAAAAAGAATTTGGCTTCTTTTTGGGATAATGAACAGCCGGTATTTACGCAAGCCCAGGGGCAATTGGACGTTGTTTCAGATATTCCTGAAATAGACGTTTTAAGGCAGAAACTTGTAAGCAACCCACAGTTGACGCGATGGGATACTGAAATATCGAGAAACAGAGCTGCGGTGGAGTTGGCAAAATCCCAATCGGTTCCTGATATAACAATTGGCGGCGGACTGAGAAGGTTCAGTGAAACAGACGATAACGCCCTTGTCTTTGGAGTTTCAATCCCGTTGCCGATCTCTGATCGAAATCAGGGCGGGAGGCGGGAGGCTGCCTATAATCTTGCCAAGTCGTATGAAGAGCAGAGAGCGGCTCGCATTGAGGTGACGAATCAGTTCAATCAGATTTATACCGAACTTTCATCATCTCTGGACAAGATAAGAGAACTGAAAGCCTCTGTTTTGCCCGGTGCACAAGAGGTATTTGAAGCGTCTCAGGAAGCTTACGCACAAGGCAAAATTGATTACTTGAATGTTCTTGATGCTCAGAGAACCTATTTCGTATCTCAAAGTGATTATCTGGAGGCACTGCTTACATACCACAAGGCCAAAACGGATATGGATGGATTGGTTGGGCAAAACATCAATAAGGAATCGGTTCAACAATAGAACGCAAAGGGTTATGACGATGAAAGATAAAATATTTTCATTATTGGTCAGAAAGAAAAAAATGATCACAGTGGCTGCAGTTTCTTTGGTTGTCGGCTTCTTATTAGGTACGGAATGGGCCAAAAGTAATTTTTCTACCGATAATACCGCCGACTCATGCAGGCTTGTTCACCCGGAAGAAGTGCATGGTTCCGGCGGGCATTCAGATCATGAACATGCGATAGAGGCTGTGGGTTTGGATGAACTGGAAAAGGTAACATGTGAACATGACGTCGGTATTGTTGATTGTGATGAATGCCGCTTTGAAGTCGGCGTTGTGAAGATTGATCCGGCCGTTGGCGGGCCTTTGATCGAAACAGGTTCGGTTGAGAGCGTTGATCGGACTATAACGTTAACATTCACAGGACAGGTACAGCTTGATCGTACAAAAGCCGTGGAAGTAGTACCTGCGGGCGGCGGTCGAGTCGAACAGGTGAAAAAGCTCCTCGGTGAGAAAGTGCAAAAGGGAGATATTCTAGCCGTGATTCATTCGGATGATTTAGGTCAGGCCAAGGCGGATTTTCTTGAAATTCAGGCAAAACTTGAATTGGCGGAGGTAACCTTCAAACGTGAGGAAGACCTTTATGAAAAGGAAATATCCAGCCAGGCTGACTACCTCAATGCATTAAACGAATTAAAAGCGGCACAGGCATCTTACGCGGCTGCAGATAAAAAACTGAGGCTGTTCGGTCTTGAAACCGAACAAATCGCCGACATCAAGAATGAGAAGGAAAACGGAGAATTTGCAGATTTAGTTCTTCGTGCCCCGCAGCCCGGTACACTTATCACACAGAATATTTCTATGGGACAAATCGTGGATACCACCGAAAGCCTCTATACCATTGCCGATCTTTCCAATCTGTGGGTTTGGTGCGATGTTTACGAAAAAGATCTGGCTGTTTTGCACGAACAATCTACGCAACAGAATCCCCTTGCGGCCGTAGTGAAAGTCAAGGCCTTTGGATCAGGCGGCTTTAACGGCGAAGTGGATTTCGTCGGGAATTTGATGGATGAACATACCCGTACTGTAAAAATGCGAGTCCAGGTAAAGAACCCCGAAAACAAGTTAAGGCCCGGCATGTTTGCCGATGTACAAGTCGCTGTCCGGATGCCGGGCAGTATGTTAGCTGTTCCTCAAACTGCGGTCGTGTCCGATGCAGGGGAAAATTTTATTTTCCAGCACTGGAAAAATGATTTATGGGTTCGTCGAAATGTTGCGGTTGGTGAGAAACGCGGAAACGCAGTCGAACTTTTGAGCGGCGTGCCCCAGGGCGCAAAAATCGTAACAGGCGGGGCATTTATGCTTAAAAGCGATGTTCTGCGTGAAAAGATGGGTGCCGGCTGTGCAGATTAACAAAGGATTGGATTCCAATGCTGGATAATTTCTTACATTTTATTCTTAAACAGAAACTCCTAGTCATCCTTGGGGGTGTTATTTTACTGGGAGCCGGAGTGATTGCATGGCAGAATCTACCGATAGACGCCTTTCCCGATGTAACCAATCAGCAGGTCATGATCTTAACCGAAGCTCCGGGGCTGACTCCCGGTGAAGTCGAAAGACTTATCACCTTTCCTATTGAAGTTGATATGGGAGGCCTGCCGGATGTGGTCCAGGTAAGATCATTATCCAAGACCGGGTTGTCGCAGGTGGTTATCATATTTGAAGATCATGTGGATACCTATTTTGCCCGCCAACTCGTATTCGAGCGTCTGGCCCAGGTAAAGGACGAGCTGCCGCAGGGAATAGAGCCGGAAATGGGTCCCATTTCGACGGGATTGGGGGAGATATATCAGTATGTGTTAAAAAGCGGCCATTATTGTCCCATGCACAAAGAGGTCTGGAGCGAAACAGGACATGAATGTCCTCAATGCGGAACACTGATGATAAAGGCAGAACAAAACCTTATGGATTTGCGCACGATTCAGAACTGGATCATCAGTCCGCAGCTTCGACGCCTGCAGGGTGTTACTGAAATCAACAGTTTCGGCGGCTTTGTCAAGCAATATCATGTAATTCCTGATCCGGCCCTTCTCATCAAATACGGCATTACATTAGATGAGATTATTCACGTTTTGGAGGCTAATAATTCCAACGCCGGCGGCGGGTTTATCGAGAGAGACTGGGAGCAGATCAATGTTGTGTCCAAAGGCTTGGCGCAGAAATTAAGCGACATCGAGAACATCGTTCTGAAATCCGAAGAAGGCGCACCGGTCTATCTGAAGGATGTAGCCCGGGTGCAAATTGGTCACCAGACGAGAAACGGTGCCGTTACACAGGATGGTCGGGGAGAAGTTGTTATCGGCATGGTGATCATGCTCAAAGGCAGCAATTCCAAGCATGTAGTTGACCGTGTACGGAGCGAAATTCCGAATATACAAAAATCGCTGCCGCCCGGCGTGAAAATTATTCCATTCTATGACCGGACCAGCCTTATAGAGGCCTGTATCAAGACAGTTTCGTCGGCCTTGTTTCAGGGAATCCTTTTTGTCGTTCTGGTTTTGTTTGTCATCTTGTGGGATTTGCGCGCGGCTTTGGCGGTGGCGATATCTCTTCCGATCACGGCGTCAGTAGCCTTTTTGTTGATGGGCTGGACAGGAGTCACCGGCAATCTGATGAGTCTTGGGGGGCTTGTCATTGCCATTGGCATGGTTGTGGACGGATCAATTGTGGTTGTTGAAAATATCGCAAGGCATATGCGCGAAAAGGCCGATTCCACTGCTTCGAGAACCCCGATTGCACTTGAAGCGGTTAAAGAAGTTGCTCGTCCGGTCATTTTTGCGATTTTAATCATCGTGGTTGTTTTTGTACCTTTGTTCACGCTTGAATCGATGGAGGGGAAAATGTTTAAACCGCTGGCGCTGACAATCTGCTTTGCGCTGGCAGGTTCGTTGTTGGCTTCTTTGACCATTGTTCCAGTCTTAAGTTACATGCTGGTCAAACGTACCGCAGATGCAAAAGGTGAAAACTTATTGGTAAGATTATTCCATTGTCTATATACGCCCGTACTGAAAACGGCCTTGCGGGGGCGATGGATTACTGTTGGCGTCGCAGCTGTTTTTATGGCCCTGTCCTTTGTAGCACTTGGACAAATAGGAACCGAGTTTCTCCCTGCCTTGAATGAAGGTGCATTGGCAATTAATGTCGTTCGCCTGCCGACAGCCAGTATAAAAGGATCGAAATTGCAGGCGACTGAAATTGAAAAACGACTATTGGCCAAGTTTCCTGAAATCGAAACGATCGTGACAAAGACGGGCAGGGCTGAAATTGCCGAAGATCCGATGGGGCCCGAACAAAATGATATCTTTGTAATGCTCAAGCCGGATTATGAACGCAGATTCGGCCGCTCCAGAGAGCAGCTCGTCCAGAAAATCAATCGTGAACTTGCAATATTTCCCGGCATCAAACCGGCGTTTTCTCAGCCGATCGCCCTGCGAGTCAACGAACTCATCAGCGGGATTAAATCGGATGTGGCGGTAAAGATTTTCGGCGATGATATGGAGGTTTTGCAGGCCGCGGCTGAAAAAGTGGCACCGGTTCTTGCCGGAATTGAAGGCGCAAGTGACGTCAAAATCGAACAGGTTTCAGGTTTTTCTCAGATCGAGATCCGCATGGATCGCCTGGCATTGGCTCGCCATAAACTCAACATCGAAGATGTCAACCGGTTGATCGCAACTGCTGTCGGAGGCGGCGTGGCCACGACAGTATATGAAGGGCAGAAACGGTTTGATGTACAGGTGCGGTATCCCCTTGAAAGGCGGAATGACATCGATGCCATTGGACAGATTCTTGTCCGCTCTCCTGCTGGATATAATGTACCGTTGGAAGAACTGGTAACCATTGAAGAACTGGAAGTGCCTGCGCAAATCAGCCGGGAGGACTCAGCCCGAAGGCTGATAGTTGAGTGTAATGTCCGAGGCAGAGACATGGGAGGCTTTGTCGCCGAAGGGAAACAAAAACTGGCGTCCGTAGAAAACAACCTGCCTGAAGGGTATCGGTTTGTCTGGGGCGGTCAGTTTGAAAATCAACAGAGGGCAATGGCCCGCCTGAAGGTGGTGGTGCCTGCGGCCGTTCTGCTTATTTTTGTCATGCTGTTCACCTCTTTGAATTCGTTCAAGTGCGCTTTATTGATTTTGGTGAACCTGCCCTTTGCATTGGTCGGAGGCATCCTGGCAATTTATCTTTTGGATATCAATTTAAGTGTTGCCGCCTCGATTGGATTTATCGCACTGTTGGGGGTCGCGGTCGAGAATGGGTTGGTGCTGGTTAGTTTTTTTGAACAATTGCGGCTCGGCGGCAAAAAAGCATGCGACGCGGCAATGGAAGCCTGCCATTTGCGTGTCAGGCCCCTGGTAATGACCACCTTGACGACATTGGTGGGGCTTTTACCGATGCTGTACGCAACAGGTTCAGGCTCCGAAATACAGAAACCCCTTGTGGCTGTAATCTTCGGCGGCCTGATTACTTCGTTGTGCCTGACTCTTATCATACTGCCCGTGCTTTATGTCATTCTTAACGGTGAGAAGAAAATTGTGTAGATAAAAACAGCAAAGGGATTCCGGTTATGAAAATGGTAATTGCATTTATTAAGAAAAACAAATTCGATGAGGTGATGCTGGCATTGCATAAAATTCAAGGGCTGACCGGAGCCAGCAGTTCGGAAGTCCATGGCTTTGGACACGACAGAAGCAGGAACGTTGCGGACCAGCAACCGGAGATATCACTAGAGTATGTGCCTCATATCGAGATAACGATAGCCTGTCACTCAGAACTTGTCGAACATGTTGTTTCAACAATCAAAGAAGCGGCCCACACTGGCCTTCAGGGCGATGGGAAAATATACGTATTGCCAATCGAAAGATCTGTGCGAATACGCACTGGTGAACAAGGAGAAAATGCTGTTTAGATTGGATGATATTTGTTGCGAAAAAACCGGATTTATTGACGAGGAAGAAAAAATACAGCAAAGTAGCTTCTGAACCGCAGGCGGTTAAAAAAGGTTCGAACCGCGCCGCTAAACGGCCTCCAGGGCCTGTTCGAAGTCGGCGATTATGTCGTCGGGGTGTTCGGTTCCCACGGAAACCCGGACCATCTCCGCGTGTATGGAAAGCTCCTTTCGCTTTTCTTCGGTGAAGGATACGTACTGCGAGGAATACGGGTGGATCACCAGGGTCTTGCTGTCGCCGAGGTTGGCCAGGTGGTAGGCCAGCTTGACGGCGGCGATGAACCTGAAGCACGTCTTCTCGTCGGCCAGGCCGAACGTGAGCAGGGCCCCATAGCCTTTGCCCGCGAACTGCCTTTTGGCGACCTGGTGCGACGGGCTGTCGGAAAGGCCCGGGTAGTTGACCCATTTGACCTTCTTGTGGCCGGCGAGGTATTCGGCAAGCCTCTGCGCGTTGGACATATGCCTTTCCATGCGGAGAGCCAGCGTGTCCAGGCCGATTATCGTCAGGTACGAGTGGAAGGGGGCCGGGGTCGTGCCGAAGTTGATGTGGATTTCCCGCCAGACCTTGTCGAGGAAGGGCGCGTCGGGCCTCTTGACGGTCGAAAGCTCGAAGTGCGGGTATTTGTCCAGCGGCCAGGAAAATTTGCCGCCGTCGACGATGATACCGCCGACGGCGCTTCCGTGGCCGTTGAAAAACTTCGTAAGCGAGTGAACCACGATGTCGGCGCCGTGTTCTATCGGCCTGAAAAGGTACGGTCCGACTATGGTGTTGTCCACAACAAGCGGGATCGAGTGTTTGTGCGCTATTTCCGAGAGCCGCTTTATGTCGGGAACGTCCATCTTGGGGTTGCCGATGGTCTCGACGAAGATAAGCCTGGTCCTGTCGGTGATCGCCGCCTCGTACCGGTCGATATCGGTCGTTTCGACCATTTTCGTGGTTATGCCGAAACGCGGCAGCACGTTGGCGAACAGCAGGTACGTGGACATGAAGAGGCTGTTGCCGGAGACGATTTCGTCGCCGGCAGATGCGATCGCCATTACCGTGTCGGTCACCGCGGCCATGCCGGAGCTGGTGCCGACCGCGCCGACGCCGCCCTCGAGGGCCGCTATCTTGCGCTCCAGCACGTCGTTTGTGGGGTTGCGGAGGCGCATGTAGATGTAGCCCGCCTCCTTTCCGGCGAACACGTCCCGCAGCTGCTCGGCTGTGTCGAAGCGGTGGCTGGCCGTCTGGTGGATCGGCGGCAGGGTTCCGGTCTGCCAGTCCTGCGGCGCCTGGCAGGAGTGGATGACCTTTGTGTCGAATTTCCATGAATCTTTGCTGCTCATAGCGTTCTCCTGTCCGGATTGAAAAGGCCCGGCGGCCAAAAACGCATTGGACTGACCCTGCATTGCGGCATTGCAAGCCGAAACGTTTTTTTGCCACAGGTCAGCTTCGCGGCCCGCTGGCGCGGGCCTTGCGGCGGCAGTCAGGCTCGCCGTCCGCGAGCAAGCTCGCTTCCGTCAGCCTGCCTGCCGCCGCGGTTGGCTTTTGCAAAGCCAACCGCAAAGCTGACACACAGATTAACACAGATTAACGCAGATTTAAACATTACAACCTGCCCCCTTTTCAATCCTCTTAGGAAAAAAGGTACCAGGTATCTTTTTCGCGGCGAAAAAGATACCTGGTACCTTTTTTCCCGCTGCTTCGGCCGTAAGGAGCCTGAATTAAGGTAATCGCCAATGAGGCGGCCACTTAAGCCCGAAAGCCCCCAAAAAATGGGTCATCGCCAGTCACCCGCCGTTGACAAGGCGGGGCTGCGTTTATAGTGTGGACGGAGTATTTCGCGGTATTTAGGGGCTTTTTGATGGGATTTCCACTGACAAGGCTCAGGAGGCTTCGGGCCGGCGATACGAGCAGGCGGCTGGTTCGCGAGACGGCCCTCAGCGCCGACGATCTGGTCCTGCCGCTTTTCGCCTGTGCAGGCGACGGTGTCAGCAAGCCCATCGAAACGATGGAGGGCTGTTTCCACTTTTCCCCGGACCGGGTTGCCGCCGAGGCGGCGGAGGCTGCGGACCTTGGTATACCGGCGGTGCTGCTGTTCGGTTTGCCCGAAAGAAAGGACGAGTCCGGCTCGGCGGCCTGGGCCGAGGACGGCGTCGTCCAGGATGCGGTCAGGCGGATCAAGAAGCAGGTGCCCGGCCTTCTGGTCGCAACCGATGTGTGCCTGTGCGCCTATACCGAAAGCGGCCACTGCGGCCTGGTCAAGGACGGTCAGATCGACAACGATCCGACCTGCCGCCTTCTGTCGAAGGTGGCCCTGTCACACGCCCAGGCAGGCGCCGACATCGTGGCCCCGTCGGACATGATGGACGGGCGGGTGGAGGCCGTTCGCCAGTGCCTGGAGCAGAACGATTTTCATAACACCGCCGTAATGGCCTACTCGGCCAAGTATGCCTCTGCCTTCTACGGGCCCTTCAGGGAGGCGGCGGACTCGGCGCCGGCGTTCGGCGACCGCAGGAGCTACCAGATGGATCCGGCCAATGTCCGCGAGGCGATGCGGGAGATCGCCCTGGATATAAAGGAGGGGGCCGACATCGTCATGGTCAAGCCGGCCCTGTGCTACCTCGACGTGATCCGCCTGGCCAGGGAAAGGTTCGACGTGCCGCTTGCCGCCTACAGCGTCAGCGGCGAGTACATGATGATCAAGGCCGCCGCCAAGGCCGGCTGCCTCGACGCCGACGCGGCGATGCTGGAGGCGCTTGGTTCGATAAAGAGGGCCGGCGCCGATATTATCATTACCTACTTCGCCAAGCGCGCAGCCGCGTTGATCGGCCGTAAGTAAGTTGTGGTCTGCGGCGTTGCCGCAGACCACGTGCGAAGGTGCGAAGGTGGCTGCCGCCGCGTGCTATCCGCCGTAGTAGAATAGCCGTTCAATTCGACTCGATTACGATTACGAGCACGAGGCGAGCGGACTCAGTCGGAGGGAGCAGTGGAACAATCGAAAATAGACCGCAATTGAGCAAACTTCTTGTCTAAGCGATAGTTGGTTACAGCGATAGCATTTCTCTATTGCTCAATTGCTCTGCCGGCCTTCGGCCGGCTGCGGCGGCGGTTGATTTGCTCGAGGATATGCCTTCCCCCGCCGGCCAGCAGTTCTTCGGCGAGACGCTTGGCGCAGCTTTCAGCTTCGTCGATGCCGCAAGCCGCCGAGCGCCTGACGTGGCGGCCGGTCTGATCATCGCAGATTATTGCCCGGATCGTTATCCGGCGGCCTTCAATTTCTGCGTATACTCCCAGCGGTATGCTGCAGCCGCCGTGGACGGCCGCCAGGACGACCCTCTCGGCCTCCACGGCGATGCGCGACTCGGCGTGGTCTATCCGCCGTACAAGTTCTGCCAGCTCGGTGTCTTCGGTTCTGACCTGTACGGCAAGGGCTCCCTGGCCCGGTGCCGGTACGAACTCCGCCGGCGGAAGGACCGCCGATATTACTTCATCCAGGCCGAGCCTGTGCAGGCCCGCGCAGGCGACGACAATAGCGGGCGGTGATCCCTCCATCACCTTGCGGACCCTGGTCTCTACGTTTCCCCTCAGCGGCACACACTCGATGTCGGGCCTGGCAAGACGCAGCTGGGCGATCCGCCTGACACTGGAGGTGCCGACGGTCGCCCCGGCGGGCAGGTCGCTGATTGATCCTGCCGGCACGGATGATACCAGGGCGTCGGCGGCGGCCGCCCTCTCCGGCACGGCCGCGATTGTGAGGTCCTCGGTATGTGCAGTCGGAAGGTCCTTGAAGCTGTGGACCGCCACGTCGGCCCGCCGTTCGAGCAGCGATTTCTCCACCCGGGAGGTGAAGAAGCCGACCGAGCCGGCCTTGTAGAGAAAATCGGAGTGGTCGCGGTCGCCTTTGGTGGTTATCTTTTCGAAGGCGACTTTCAATCCCGGGCGGATTCGGCAAAGCAGGTCCGCGACGTAACGGCTCTGGGCCATCGCCAGCTTGCTTGCCCTGGTTGCGATTCTTATTCGTTCCATCTTTTTCTTCGCCGTGGCAGTGCTATGGCGGCATGGAAGTATTACACGATAACCCGCAAACGCACAATTGCTAAGCTTATGGAGAATCCAGAATCAGGAATCGAAAGTGGCTGGCGCCAGACCTGTCCGGGCCGACGCGAACCGTACGATAGTCGGACCAGTCGGACTTGTCTGACATGTCGGACGGAGACTGGGATTGGCTGTCGCCGGGGCGGGCGGGCATGATTTGCCGGGTGAGCTTTCTCAGTTGGGGGACAGCCATCCTGGCTGTGCCTGTTCTGTGCAGGCTACGGCGGCTTCCACGCCTGCCGCCCCCGGGGCGGCAGGCCCTACTCGTCTACTTGCCTACTGCCTCTTACCTGCTGCCTACACCTTTCCGGGGCACCTCGCCCGCTTGTAAAAGAGGCATTGTACTGATATAATGACCACGATATGGTTCCGCCTGTCTGCGGCCGTGCCGCGGTTTTTAACCACCGTGGATTCGAAACGGCTAAGAAGCGATGAAGAAGCCTCTTTCAGACCTTGACAACAGAATTTTGTCCGTTCTTCAGGACGGTCTCCCGGCGGGCATGTGCCCTTACGAGGAAATGGCCGCCCGGGTCGGCATAGGGGTCGACGAATTTCTAAGGGTTCTTCGCCGCTGGAAAAGCGAAGGCAGGCTTAAAAGGATAGGTGCTGTCACCAATCATTTCAAGGTGGGGCCGGGTAGCGGAGCGCTGGTAGCCTGGGAAGTCGAGGCCGACCGTGTCGAAGATGTGGGGCGGATATTGGCGTCCTTCAGGCAGGCAAGTCACGTTTACGAAAGGGAGCCTGCCGCCAACTGGCCTTACAACCTTTATGCTATGGTTCACGCCGCCGACGTTCAGGAACTGAAAGAAACGGTCGGGAAGATGAGCGAGGCCTGCGGAGTCGCCCTCTGCCGGCTGCTCGTTACTGAAACCGAACTTAAGAAAACGCCGCCGAGATACGTCGATCAATAGCTTGCCCGCGGCGTATTATTGGAGGAGCGTTTATGTCAACAATGCATATGAACAAGACTGCGATTTCTCATCAATGTCGGCAGCGCTGCGGCCGATCGGGGACGATAGACCATTCACTAATGAAAATATTCGTGGTAGGCCTCAACCACAAAAGCGCCGGTGTGGAAACCCGTGAGAGGCTTGCTTTCAGAGATTCCGATAATCGCCTGGCCCTGGGGATGCTCAGGACAAGGCATCCCCGGTCGGAGTTCGTGCTGCTGTCGACCTGCAACCGTGTGGAGCTGTACTGCGCCGCCGCCGAAGAGGAACAAATCACGGCGGACGACCTAGTGGCCTTTCTATCCGAGTTTCACGGTCTTGGGAAGAGCGCTTTCAAGGACCTGCTTTACGCGTTCGAGGGCGCCGCTGCTGCCAGGCACCTGCTGATGGTCGCCTCCAGCCTTGACAGCATGGTCGTCGGTGAGGCGCAGATAATAGGGCAGGTCAAGTCCAGCTATAGGCTGGCGTGCGAGGCCGGTACCACGGGCAAGATACTGAACCGGTTGTTCCATTGCGCGTTCGCTACGAGCAAGAAAGTTCACGCCACAACCTCGATCGCGCACGGGCGGGTCAGCGTCGCCGGGGTGGCCGTCGAGCTTGCGGGGCAGCTTCTGGGCGATATAGCGTCGGCGTGCGTCGTAGTTATAGGCGCCGGCCAAATGGGAGAGCTTATCGTTCGTCACCTTCTTGACGAAGGCTGTGGTGATATCACCGTCGTGAACAGGTCCGGCGACCGGGCCGCCGAGGCGGCCGCCAGATACGGTTTGCAATCGCGGTCCTGGGCGGCCCTTGAGGACCAGATTGGTTCCGCTGATATGGTCATAGCCGCGGCCGGTGGCGGACGCCACCTGATCACCAGGCGGATGATGACAGGCATCATCCGCCGCCGAGGCAGGAGGCCGCTTATGGTTATCGATATCGCGGTGCCGCGAAACTGCGAACCCGGCCTGCATGAGATCGAAGACATCTACCTCTACACGATCGATGATCTCATGCGACTGGCTGAGCAGAACCGCAAGGTTCGCGAGACGGAAGTCGCCCGGGGCATGCAGATAGTCGATGACAGCACCGCCGGTTTCATGGACTGGTTCAAAGCCAGGGACATCGGCCCGCTGATAGGCAGGATGAGACGACGCTTCGAACAGATCAGCCGCGACGAACTGGAGAGGTTTTTTGTTGGGGCCAGATACAATGCCGAATGCCGGCAGGTGCTTGAGGCCACGGTCACGCGTATCGTCAGAAAGCTTCTCCACTGCGTTATCGCGCACACCAACGACGTCAGTCGCGAGCACGGCGCCGCCGAGGCCGCCAAACTTGTTGAAAACATGGTCCGGGGGGCCGAGACGATCAGCTCAAAGGATCGGAGTAACGGCGGAAAGCCGGACGCATGAAAGAGATTCCCAAACCACACCGAAAACTGAGGCTTCTTTTCTGGGAGTCGACTGTAAGGTGTAACCTCGCCTGCGGATACTGCCGCCGGGTTGAAACAAATAAGGCCGCCGGAAGTGACCTGTGCACTTCTGATGCGAAGCGGCTGATAGAACAGGTTTCCCGCCTGGGCGAGGAACAGAGTTTCATGCCGATCATGGTCTTCAGCGGCGGCGAGCCATTGTGCCGCCCGGACTTGTTCGAGTTGGCGGAGAACGCCCACGCCGCCGGGCTGCACTGTGCACTGGCCACCAACGGAACCCTGATTGATTCACGAACCGCCGGGCGGATAAATCGCAGCGGCATAGCTCGCGTTGCGGTCAGCATCGATGGTCCGGACGCGCCATCGCACGATGCATCCAGACAGGTGCAGGGGGCCTTCGAAAAGGCGGTAGGAGGCATCACGCGGCTGCGGGCCGCAGGTGTTCCGTTCCAGATTAATGTAACCGTCACCAAGGGAAATTACCGGTATCTACCCCGCCTTTACGATCTCGGCGGCTCCCTCGGCGCGGCGGCCGTTCATTTTTTCATGCTGGTTCCGGTAGGCTGCGGGCGGCTTCTGCCCGAATCCGAACTGCTTACGCCACGGCAGTATGAACAGACGCTGCTGGAAATCTTTCGTCTCGAAAGCCGCCGCGAATTGGAGATAAAGGTCACCTGCGCGCCGCATTATGAAAGAATCGCCTGTCAGCATGGGCGGTCGTATATGCGAAGCTCTAATCCCGCCGGCGCCGATATCATGAAGCCGTCGGGCCACGGTGCCGCCGGCGGTTGCCTGGCCGGCAGGGGCGTCCTGTTCGTCGGCCACGGCGGAGAGGTCTTTCCGTGCGGATATCTTCCGGTATCATGTGGTAATTGCCTGAAAAAGCCGCTTGCAAGTATATGGTTCGAAAGCGAAATACTGGCGGGCCTGGCCGACCGCCGCCGGCTGGGGGGAAAATGCGGCATCTGTGATTGGCGTTGGTCCTGCGGCGGCTGCAGGGCGAGGGCCTACGCGGCCACGGGTGATTACATGGCCGAGGAGCCTTTTTGTATATACGCCCCGGCTGCATCGCGGGCTTGACGGGGCCGCCGTGACGAATAGATGACCAACATAAGTAAATTATATTGCGGCCGGGCGACGCCCGGCGATCGGCTCAGGTACGGAACTGCCGATGATGCGCAGAACCGTGCCTGCATCGCGCCGGCCGATGTAACCAGGCGCCGGCCTGTTGTTGTCTGGAACATAACAAAGGCCTGCAACCTGAACTGTGTTCATTGCTACACCGACAGCGGCGCTGTGAAGGGCCAAAGGGAGCTTTCCACTGCCCAGGCCAAGAACGTCATCGACGACCTGGCGGGTTTTAATGTGCCGGCGATTCTTTTTTCGGGTGGAGAGCCGCTGATGCGACCGGATATTTTCGAACTGGCCGCGTATGCGGCGGCGAGAGGGCCGGTTGCGGCAGTATCGACCAACGGCACGCTCATAACAGGCGAGACAGCCGCGCTGCTCAAAGATGCCGGAGTTTCGTACGTGGGCATAAGCCTGGACGGGATCGGGCGCGTCAACGACGATTTCAGGCGAACGGCCGGGGCGTTTGACAGGGCGGTTGGCGGCCTCAGGAATTGCATGAAATCAGGTGTCCGCGTCGGGCTGAGGCTGACACTGACGAAAGTCAATTTCCGCCAGCTTGACTTATTGTTTGACTTTGTCGAATCAGAGGGTGTCGAGAGGGTCTGTTTCTATCATTTGGTTCCGACCGGAAGGGCCATGGCCTGCGAAGCTCTCACCCGCGAAGAGACCGTCTCAGCTGTCGATACGATACTGGAACGGACGGTGCAATTGTGTGGAAGCGACCGGCAGTCCGAAATACTTACCGTCGATAATCACGTCGACGGTGTCTATCTGTATCTTAAGCTGCTGGAACGCGACCCGCGCAGGGCGGCCGAGGTCTGGAATCTGCTTACGTGGAACGGCGGAGGGCTCTGCAGCAGCGGGGTGGGTATAGGCTGCATCGATTTCGACGGGATCGTGCATCCCGATCAGTTCTGGCATCACTATGCCCTCGGGGACGTCCGTGAAAGGCCGTTCAGCCGGATATGGACCGATCCGTACGAACCGCTTCTGACTGGTCTGAGAGACCGCAAGTACCGTCTCAAGGGGCGCTGCGGGGCCTGCAGGTTCCTTGACGCCTGCGGTGGCGGCCTTAGGGTTCGGGCTGACCTTCGGTTCGGCGATCCGTGGGCGCCGGAGCCGGCCTGCTACCTGTCGGATACGCAGATCGGTCTGTCGCAGCGGAAGAAAGTCGAACTGGCCGGCCGCGGTGAACTGTTCGACATGCCGGTATGAGGCGGAAGGCAGTAGGCAAGTAGGCAGTAGATACCATCGCCAGCGCCAGATTGTAATCGAGCAATTCAACCTAGCCGCGCGGCCGGCGGTTGAGACGCTCGATAACGTATAAAGGCAAATTCGCCGCATGCCATACAGCCTTTCGCCTATTTTTCGCCGAGAACACTTTCGGATTTTTCTGCGTCATTATCCTGCAGAATTAGGACCGCTCTGCCCATTATATCCTGGCCCCATTTATCGTCCTCGGTGAGCCAGATGCCGTCCCAGCAGGGCCGATCGACCTCCTCCGGCCGGGGATCCGTATAGTCCTTCACCTTCGAAAGCGATTCCTTGATGCGCCTCATGCATTTCTCGAAATCAAATGTCGGCTTATCCGGGGTCCAGCCGTATTCGGCGACGGTCAGGTCGTCCGGCAGCCAAAGGTCATGCTGGTTCCCGCTCCACTGCACCGCGAATATCCCGATGAAGTTCAGCTTGTCCTTTCCGAACTGACACCAGGAGTAAATATTCGGCAGAGCATTTTCGTACTCGGCCTTGGCCAGCGGCGTATGATACGAATCCGATCCGCCCGCCATCAGGACTTCCTCCCGGCAGCCAGGTTCCGCCAGTTCCTTCACACCTTGATTATGTACGTTGAGAAACTTGTTGCTCACGTCAATTTCCCTGCCGCCCGATTCTCCGTAAGCCCACAAGCAGCGAATCACCTGCCCCTTCAGGGCCTCCGGCGTCGGCGCGGCGTCCGCCCAGACAATCGGACGTATCGTACGACAGTGTTCCCTGCCCAATTCATTCAACATAGATGTCAGCCTTGCCAGGTGCTCGCCGGTTCCCCTGCCTGCTTCGTCACAACCGAGGTGAATATAAGGGCTCGCAAGCATCGGAACCCATTCGGAGTATATCGACCGCAGCAGCTCATACGTCTGTGGATTTTCAAGGACGAGCCGGCGTTTTCGCAGATGTATCCCGATGCCCTCGTATTTCTGACGTCTTCCTCCAGGGTGAAGAAGGTCAGGATAATGGAAACCCTTTGCCGCGGAATGGCCGAGGGACTCGACTTCTGGGATTATCCTGATATGATACCTGTGAGCATACCGAATAAGCTCTGCCATCTCTTCAGTTGAAATCGCACGAGGATTAAGAGATCCCAATTTGTTGCTTTTATAGCGGACGGCGTTCAGTTCGTCATCGCCCTCGCGAAAGATAGCGAAGTTCAATTTAAACAAACTGCATATGCGAATCATGCGCTTCATCATCGCAATCGACTGCGGACACCTGCCGGCATCAAACTGAAGCCCGCGCAGCCGGTACCTCGGATAGTCCGTAATCTCCACTGCCTTCACAGCGGGGCCTTTGCGCGATTGGTAAACAAGCTGCTTTAAAGTCGCAATCCCATAGAACAAGCCGGCGGATGTATTGGCATGGACGATCACAGCGTCGTCAGCAACCCACAACTGGTAACCCTCCTGGCCGATATCGTCGCTCGTCTCCAGTCCCTTCGACCGCAGGATACACTCCAATAACGGATCCCTGCGGGCATCGCCGGCAACGATCGCATCTCGAAGCTCATCCGCCCCTGTGATCTTCCCCCTCTTCAACCGCAGCCCGAATCTCTCCTCAACGTACCGCTGGAACAAGCACAGCCCGAAATCCTCGTCGGCCTGGTCCCTGCCGCAATCGACGATTACCGTCCGTTCCGTCAGATGAAAATCATTCCCTCTTGCCGCGACGTGCCGAGGCAGCGGGAGAACTGCCGAGACGATCTCGTCGCCTAACGCGTGTACGACCGCCGGAACAACCCCGGTCAGGCCCAGAGACAACACCGCGAATACCGCTGTTCGACCCAGCGTTGATGGTACAGTCGTTTTTGCCCGCATATTTTAGCTTTCCCTGCAGTGCCGATTAGCCCGCCGACCTCCTCCTAAGAAACTACCCCCTGCCTTGCCCTGTGCAGGCTGAAAGCATGCCATCATTCGATTCCTCCAACCGCCCCATTCGACTCACTTCGCTCACTCAGGGCAGGCTACGGCGGCTTCCACGCCTGCCGCCCCCGGGGCGGCTGGCCCTACTCGTCTACTCGTCTACTTTCTCCATCAGGCCGGCCTTTATGCCGTGTCTTTTGGCCTCCTCGAGCGTGGGTTTACCCAGGCAAAGAACCTCGACACGCGGCGGAACCGATCTGTATCGCCTCAAAAAAGCCCTTACCGTTGAACCGCTGGTGAACAGTATCTTGTCGATAAAGTCGAAGTTGACCGCGGCAGGCTTAATTTCCACAGTGTTGTAAACGGCGACTGTCTCGACTGAGGCGCCGGCGGCCGAGAGCTTTTCGGACAGTTCCTTTGATCCGATGACCGGCTTGACCAGTAGAAACCTAACCCGGTCCAGTCTTTTCTTGCATAACCGCTCGAAAAGCCCGGCGCTGGACTGGTCTTTCGGCACGATGTCAGTGATGATGCCGCGGCCTTTGAGCGCTTCGGCGGTCGTGGCACCTATTGCAGCGACCTTCACACCCGCCAGATATCTCGCATCGCGGCCTGCGGCGGCGAGTCTCTCGAAAAAGAACCTGACCCCGCTGGTGCTGCTGAAGACCAGCCAGTTGAAATCCGTTGATTCCGCAATCAGCTTGTCCGCGGCGGTGTAATCGTCCAGCGGTATGGTTTTGATCAGTGGTCGGTGCACTATGGTTCCGAAGCGGGCATATTTTTCCGGGTGGGTGCCCACGACAAGGATTCTCGGTTTGGCGCCGAACCAGTCGAGTCTTTTCCTCAGATCGACGACTTTTCCGACTATGAATATCGCCGGCGCCTTGATGCCGGTCTTGGCGATTCTGTCGGGAAAGTCCTTTAAAGTCCCCGTGATGACCTTCTGGTTATAGAGGGCCGCGTTCTCGACGGCGGCTATGGGGGTTTCAGGGGAACGGCCCGACTTGAGCAGTTCGGCGATTATATTTTTGATATTGGAAACGGCCATGAGAAAAATCAGAGTTTCGGCGTCCGGAATTCGAACCGGACCATTGTTCCTGCGGTGTCCGGTAACTATGGCCACGTCGGAGTTGTAGTCCCTGTGCGTCGGCGGTATGCCCGCGTAGGCTGCTCCTCCAAGTGCACTTGTAACTCCGGGCACGACCTCGAATTCAAAGCCGGCTTCGGAGCAGGCCTCGGCCTCTTCCGCACCGCGGCCGAACAGAAAGGGGGTTCCTCCCTTGAGCCTTACAACGATCTTTCCGGCTCCGGCATTCTCTACGATCAAGGCGTTGATCTTGTCCTGGCCGAGGGTATGTCTGCCCGCGAATTTCCCTACCGATATCAGATCTGCCGCCGGGCGGGCCAGCTGAAGCAGTTCGGGGGGTATCAGGTGGTCGTAAAGGATGACGTCAGCAGTACGTATGACACGGACACCTTTTAAGGTGATCAAATCGGCCGCGCCGGGGCCGGCTCCGACGAAATAAACCTTTCCTTTGCCCATACGTATATTCGAAAAGCTGAAACCTCTCCCGAAAAGGGCCGGGCCTGACCAATCCCACCGGTTGCCGCTGATGCCGGCCGGATTCGGCCTTTGAATAAGGCCCGGATGACGCTATGATACGTTTTTCGCGTCTTATCGTCAACGGCGCACAACATTTGAGATTTATGAAAAGCGACTATGACAAGGGTATTTCCGGCGGCATCAGTGAACGGCATCTCGAGATCCTTGCAGTTCTCGAGAGCGGGTTTCCGCTGGAAAGGCGGCCGTACGAAATCATGGCGGCGGGTTTGCAAATGACCGGTTCCGAGCTTCTCGAAGAGGTAAAAGGCCTGATCGAACGGGGCCTGATACGGCGCATGGGAGTGGTTTTGGATAACCGAAAGTTCGGCCTCACCGGTACGTTGGCCGCCGTCAGTATCCCGCCTGAAAGTGTCAGCAAGTGCGCTGAAGTATTGAAGGGCTTCGACGAGATTACCCACTGTTACCTTCGCAAAGATACTTTCAATGTCTGGTTCACGGTCGTCGCCCGAAACCGGCGGTGTGTGCTGCGGATACTCAAACACATTCGCTTTAAACTGCAAATCGATTCAAGTCAGTTGCTCGAGGCTCCGGTGGTCCGATGTTTCAAACTTGATGCGCGTTTCGGTTCAAGGTTATGAATCATAAAGCTATTAGCGGTGTCAAGACGGCGGCAAGTCTTATCCTGATAGCGGCTGGAATTTCATATTTCGTGTATCTTAGCATGCGGTCCTCCTGGTCATACTATTACTCTGTGGACGACTTTATGGCGAACCCGGACGCCGCCTCGGCCGCTTCGCTGAGACTGGCCGGGATTGTTAAGCCCGGCACGGTCGAACGCGATATGGAACCTATGACCCTGACATTCACTTTGGCGGGAGCCGCCTCCGAACTGAAAGTCGAATACGGCAAGGTGGTACCGGGCAATTTTTCACAAGGCAGGGAAGTTGTGGTGGAGGGCCGTCTGGGCCCCGACGGCGTTTTCCACGCCGACATGCTTATGACCAGGTGCGAATCCAAGTACAAATCGAGGCTTCGGTAGCCCATGGCGACGCTGGGTAGCCTCGTTTTAATCATTGCCGGCTGCTTCGGCGTGCTGGCCGTTTTGGCGGATTTGCAGGGGTTGCGGCGCCGGTCCCTTGGTGGTTTGGCCCGCGCGGCGACGGCTGGTGCGGCCGTATGTGTCGCGGTTGCCTCGGTGCTTCTTTGCGTTGCGCTTGTCCGCTGTGATTTCAGCATCGCATATGTGGCGGCTCATACTTCCCGGCAGCTGCCGCTTATTTACAAGATAAGCGCTTTCTGGGCCGGTGCGGCCGGTTCGCTCCTTTTCTGGACCTTGCTTCAGGCGGCATTCGTGAATTACGCGTTCTGCCGAATCGGACCGGATGAGGATTCGTTTAATTCCGCTGCGCGGGCCTCGGCCAACTTCGTCAACGTCTTCTTTATCGTTATTATGCTGGCGGACAAGAACCCCTTCGCCCGCGATGTTTTGGTTCCGCAGGATGGGGCCGGCCTTAACCCGCTGCTTCAGCACCCGGCGATGGCCCTTCACCCCCCGACGCTTTTCGCCGGCTACGCGGCCTTTGCGGTCAGTTTCGCCTGGTCTTTCGCCGTTTTGGCGCTGGGCGGCGAGTCAGAATCGCGGCGTCTTGTTCATACGGCCCGCCGGTGGGCGCTTTTCGCTTGGCTTTTCCTGACGGTCGGGATCGGTCTTGGGTCCTGGTGGGCCTATGAGGAGTTGGGATGGGGGGGCTACTGGGGTTGGGACCCTGTGGAAAACTCATCGCTTATGCCTTGGCTTGCGGCCACGGCACTGGTGCACTGCTTCCGGTTCTACAGCCAAGGGGCGTCGGTTGCTACGTGGGCGAAGGTGCTCTGCATTTTGACTTACAGCTTGTGCATCTTCGGGACGTTTCTGACACGCTACGGGCTTGTATCCAGTGTCCACGCTTTCCCGGAGCCGGGATTGGGCATTCTTTTTCTTGTCTTGCTGGTTTTGATATGGGCTGCGGCGGCGGTGTTCTTCTGGAGGACTTCAAGGCGCAAAAAAACCGTCGTTGCCGGCTGTCGGTCACGCTGGCCGAAATTTGTGATTCTCAACAACTGGCTGATGATGCTGCTTGCGGCGGTGATATTCGCCGGCACGATTTTTCCTTTTTTCAGCGGCTTGGTCAGCTCGAGGACTGTCACCCTGAAGCCCGAATATTTCACGAAGATCACCGCAGTGCCGGGTCTCGCCGTTCTTCTACTCATGAGCGTTTGTGCATCGCTGATAAGACAGAATCGCTGTAAGAGCCGCCGCATTGTCGCAGCTGTGTCGGCCTCAGCCGCCGCGGTGATCCTTTGGCTTTTGACCGGCAAGCTGGCCCTCAGCTGCTTTATACTTTGCGGATTCGCGTTCTTAAATATGTCGGTCGATATGAGGGCCGGCGGGGGGCTGAAAAGGTATGCTGTCATGTTGGTTCATCTGGGGGTGGTTCTGGTCTTTCTGGGTATCGCAGGCTCCGGAGGCTACGGGATCACCGAAACCGCGGTTTTGAGGCCTTCGGAGAAGCTGTCGATCGGCAATTTCGAATTGGCCTACGAGAACCTTCGGGCCGACCACCGCGCTCATGTCGTGTTGGTGACGGCGGACGTTTCAGCACGGCGCGGCGGACAGCCCGTGGTTGAGCTGGCGCCGGCGCAGGCGTTCTATTCCGGGCAAAGACGGACCAGCGAGGTTGATATCCACAGGACGCTGCTTTACGATCTTTACGTGGCGCTGGTCGACCTTGAAGTCCATACCGGTGCCATAAATCTGCTGGTGTCCGTAAAGCCGCTGATAAACTGGATATGGATAGGTATTTCCTTGTCGGTCTTAGGGGCGGTTCTCGCGTTTGGCGCCCTTGCGAGGCAGAAGTTCACGCCGCCGGATGCGCCTGAAGGCGGTCCGCTTTAGCCCCGCAGGGCGAGACGGCGCGCTGCAGCGCATTTTTTCACACGGATATCTGCTTGCACGCGAAGTTGTCGCTGCTATAACGTCGTGCGGACAGGCGCCGGGCGAATTTTCGAACATGCGGCCGCGGGGTATTGGACTATGGTTTTTCACAGTCCCGTTGTATCGCTTAGGGGTGTCAGGAAATCTTTCGGCGGTAAAGTGGTTCTTGACGGCGTAGACCTGCGTCTTGAAGCAGGCTGGTCCGTCTGCGTGTGCGGGGTTAACGGCGCCGGCAAGAGCACCCTCTTGAAACTTGTCGCCGGCCTGCTGAGGCCGGATGCGGGTTCGATGCGGCTTTGTGGAAGCGATATCGGCTCCGGCGGCGACGCCGCCCGGGCCGGCCTGGGAGCCGTGCTGCACGAGCCGATGGTTTATGCTGACCTTACCGTCTTGGAGAATCTACGTTTTTTTGCCGGCCTTTACGCAGCAGGGCGGGCGGAAAGCCGCATTGACGAGCTCATCGACCGGCTCCAGCTGGCGCCTTACCGGTTTGACAGGGCAGCCGTTTTGTCACGCGGGCTGCTCCAGCGTCTCGCCATCGCCAGGGCCCTGGTCCACGAACCGGCCGTGCTGGTGGCGGACGAGCCGTCAACCGGCCTTGACGCCGAAGCCAGCGGGATACTGCTTTCGATTCTGGAGGGTTTTACCGCCGCCGGCGGGGCGGTTCTTATGGCCACGCATGACGTGGAGTTCGGTATCCGCTGCTGTCGGAAGGCGGCGGTCCTGGACGGCCGTCGCATATGTTTTGAAAAAGATGTCTGTGACATTGACGCGGCGGCGTTCACCAGGGACTATCTTGCGTACGCGAGGGAATCTCGTTGAAACATTTTCTGTCGGGTTTCAATGCGGTCTTTCTGAAGGACCTCATCGCCGAACTGAGGGCCAAACAGGTGCTGCCTTCGATGTTGGTCCTGGGCCTTCTAATCATGTGGATCCTGCGGCTGGCGTCGTCGACCTCCTCGATCGACCTGGCCGTAACGGGCCCTGCGGCTCTTTGGATATCGATTCTGTTCTCGGGCCTTCTGGCGCAGGAAAGGTCGTTCTCGGTCGAAAAAGAGAACGGCTGCCTCGAGGCCCTTCTTCTGGCGCCGGTCGACGCCGGCACGGTCTACCTGGCCAAGGTGGCGGTCAACTTGGTGATGCTGTGCGTATTCGAAATCGTTATTGTTCCGGCGGCCATACTCATGTTCCGGCTGGAGGTTTCCGACTGGCCTGTGCTTGTGGCGGTCCTGATGCTGGGAAACCTCGCGATTTCAGGCGTCGGGACGCTGTTCTCGGCGCTGGTCTGCGGGGCCGGGGCCCGCGGGGCGGTTTTGAGCGTCGTGGTCCTGGCGGTGCTGATGCCGGTGATGGTGCCGGCGGTTTTCGCCTTGATGGTCGTGTTCGGCGCCGTACCGGCGGCCCTTGTCGGTACGGGCGCCCTGGCGTTCGTCGGATCGTTGGGTTCGGCTCTGGGTTACATGGTCGCGTTCGACGCGGTGTTCATCGCGGCCTGCTGGCTGCTGTTCGGTATTGCGGTGAGGGATTGAGATGCGGTTGACCTTGATGTTTTTGAGCGTGGCGCTTTTGCTGTTGTCTTCGTGGATCGGTCTTACGGCGGGGCGCATCGAGCCCGAGTGCCGAAACATCATATACATGCACGTTCCGAGTTCCATAGCCGCGCTGGTTTGTTTCTGCGTGCTGCTGGCCGCCTCGGTCGGATATCTTGCGACCTCGCGGGTCTCCTGGGACCGCGTGGCGGCGGCCGCGGCGGAGGTCGGTTTGATATTCGCCACGCTCTTGAACGTCACCGGCTCGATCTTTTCCCGGGCCGAGTGGAACGTTTGGTGGACGCCGAGTCCGCGGCTGGTCACCGCCGCGGTTTTGTGGTTCCTGTACGTGGTCTACGCGATCCTTCGCATCAGCCTGGGCGGCGACCGCGGCCTCAGGGCCAGGGTCTGCGCGGTGTTCGGGATAATAGCATTTTTCGACGTTCCGATGGTCATTATAAGCGCCCGTTTTATGCCGGACATCCACAGGGCCGGTTTCAGTTTCGATTCGGCCTGGCAGACGGCGGCGTTCCTGCCTGCCCTGGCCTCGATGCTGCTTCTGGCCGCGGTTCTGATATGGCTCAAGGCCGACCTGCTGGCGGCCCGGGACATGCTCGAAAAAGAGATTTGACCGTTTGGAGACCATAATGATTTACCTTTGTGTTGCTTTTTCCTGCGTTTGGCTGATCAACCTTTTCTACCTGTTCACCCTGGACCGGCAGGTCAGGGATCTTCGAAGGAGGCTGGAAGCCCGCGCCGGCGAACGCGGCTGAACAAGGACGGGGCGGCCAATAGCGAAAAAGGTACCAGGTACGAATGGCGGTTGCTTAAGGCCGTTTTGCCCGATTTTTCGGACACTGCCCTTTAATCTGTGGGGCAACCGTCTGTGGGGCAACCGTCCCGGTTGCCATTGGCATGCCGGAGGCCTGCCCCACTTTAAGCAACCGCAATTCGTACCTCGTACCTTTTTCGCGCGCCGGCCGGGGGATCGGGCGTTGTCCGTTGTAGGATAGCCCTCCCCCCCTTCACACTTTCACCCTTCCACCCGTGGTCTCCGGCATCGCCACGGACCCCCCCCCCCGCCCGTTTGCCCCCGCCGCGAAATCCTGGTATATTGCCGCTTTGGTTTTTCTTTGAGGAGACTCATACAATGTCAAGAACCGCTTTCAACCGGGTATTTTGGTTGTTATTTGCCTTCATCGCCCCCGCGGCCTGCCTTGGCGCTTCATGTGAAAAGGGGCCCGTCGCCTGGTGGGGCTTCGATGAGGATTCCGGCGATACCGCCGCCGACCGCATCGGCGGCGCCGCCGACGGGATGCTCGGCAATTTCTACCGCGCCGAGGGCGTAGCCGGAAAATGCCTCCGGTTCGACGGTTATACCACGCGCATCCGCCGCGACGCCAACAGCGTGCCGGTTCTTACTGATGCTTTGACCATCGAGGCGTGGATCGCCCCGCAGACCTACTCGTGGAACTACACGGCCGTTGTGGACCAGGCCGGGGAGAAGCTGCCCGGGTCCGCAGGCCGGCAGGCAGGGCAGGAGCTGAAGCAAGGTCTTTGCGGGGCCAAGTATGAAGACAGCGATTTCGGCCGGCCCTCCGGAACCGATACGTACGAGAACATAAACTCTGACTGGAGCGGCACTTACAACGACTGGTCGGCAAGGTGGATCGGTTATCTCGAGGCGCCCTACACCGGCGAGATCACCTTCAAGGCCGAGGCGGATAACGGCCTGAAGTTGATCGTCGACGAGAAGGTCGTAATCGACGGGATGGGCAGGGACAAGGCCCGCTCAGGATCCGCATCTCTTGAAAAGGGTAAAAAGTACCCGTTCGAGCTTTGGTACTACCAGGACGGGGACCCTTCCTACCTGCGGGTCTACTGGAGCTGGGACGGCAGGCCCTTCGAGATAGTCGACCGCAAGGCCCTTTACCACAGCGACGAGCAGGTCGACTATGTAAAGACCGAACTGCTCGGCCGCGAGGGCCCGTCCGTTCAAAGGCAGGACCGTATGTCCCTCGGAATAGACCACCGGGGACACCTGGTCCTGAAGCTGATGGTCGACGGTTCGCTTCGCGAATGTGTCTCCGGCGAGACGGTGCCGCTTTTGAAGTGGTCGCACATCGCCGGGACCTTCGATTCGTCCAAGGGCATCGCCCTTTACATCGACGGCAAGCCCGCAGGTTCGCTGGAGGCGGCCGGCTCGATCACCCCGGCCAAGGGGTACAACCTGCTTATCGGAAAGAGCCAGAAGATGATGCCCCCGGCCAACACCGAACGGGACTCCAGCAAGAAGCTTTTGTCCAACATGATCTTCGACGGCCTTATCGACGAGGTCAAGATCTACGACAGGGCCCTGACCGCCGCACAGGTGGGCGGGGCGTTCGCCGCCGCGGGCCCCCGCGACGACTGGCCGCTCAAGTGGCGGAGGATGCCCTCGGGGCCGGCCGGCGGCGCCGATCGCTTCGGGGCGGCCTACGGCCGCCTTCGCTACGCCGACCAGTGGGAGGATCTGTGGCGGGTGGGCTCCCACCCGGACATACTTGTCCGCTTCGACAAATCGCCGGTGCGGCTTCTGTTCTGGCGGGGCACCGGCTACGGGGCGGTGTGGGTCGCCGAAAACGGCCGGTTCATGGGCGACCAGAGCCTCGAGCGTGTGGGTGGAGGATCGCCCTGGGGATGCGCCGAGCACATGTCGGACAAGCAGTGCCGCTACTCACGGGTGCGGATAATCGAGAATAACGACGCGCGGGTGGTGGTTCACTGGAGGTACGCCATCTCAGACATTACCTACGCCATATTCGGTGCCGACAAGGACGGCTGGGGCGAATGGGCGGACGAGTACTACTACATCTATCCCGACGCGGTGGCGACCCGCAAGCAGGTGCTTCACAGCAACCACCTCAGGCACGAGTGGCAGGAGACGATCGTTCTTCACCAGCCCGGCACCCGGCCCGAGGACAACATCGACATTGAGGCCTTGACGTGGGCCAACATGGACGGCGAATCCCACACCTATTCCTGGGCCCAGCGGCCGAAGCGGGGCAAAGCCCTGCCGGACGATCCGACCATACAGGTCACCAACCTCAAGGCTGGCCAAAGGCCGTTCATCATCTACGAGCCCCAAAGCGAACTGAAGCTTTTTACCGGCTGCATCGTGCCTGAGCGGTCGCACTTTCCATGGTGGAACCACTGGCCCGTTGCGCAGCTTGCCAATGACGGCAGGAGGACCGGTGTTGCGGACAGGCCGGCCCACTCGTCGCTTAGCCAGTCGATCGAGGATTCGCCGGTCATCAGGCACGACCCCGAGAAGGACACCTTCACCGCCGTTACCCTGACCGGCATGACCGAGAAAACCGCCGCCGCCCTGGCGCCGCTGGCCAGGTCCTGGAACCGACCGCCGGAACTGGAGGTGGTCACCGGCCCCTTCGAAAGCGGCGGCTACGACAGGTACCAGAGAGCGTACGTGCTGAAGCGAACGGGGCCTGACCGAGGGGCCTTGCGGTTCACTCTTGCCGCTTCGGGTGACAGGCCCCTGGTAAACCCGGCCTTTGTGATAGCCGGCTGCAGGGAATGTCCGAAATACGTCAGGGTAAATGGTAGAACGCTCGACCGAGGGGCCGAATTTCGCTGCGGCGTTGTCAAAGAGCTTGCCGAAACCCGCCTGGTTGCATGGGTGAAGCTCGAATCAACCGAGCCGGTGACCTTCGAGCTGGTCGCCGGAGCCGGCCCGCAGCCGCCGAAACAGGCGAAGGAGCCGGCCGGCGGCCGCGTGCGGCTTCCGTCGGGCCCGCCCGGACCCGGCCGCTTCGGGGCGTACTACGAAACGCTTAAATACGAGCCGTCCTGGGACTCGCTGTGGAAGGTCGCCGACCACGCTGACGTGGTTGTGCGGTTTGACGACTTCGACCACCGCTTCGTCTTCTGGCGGGGCACCAGCTACATCCCGTGCTGGGCGACGTACGACGGAGCGTGGTACACCAATGAGTTCTTCGAGCGAAGGGGAAGGCTCGGCGGCTGCAACAGCATGTGCGAACCGATGAGCGACAAGCAGTGCCGCTACTCGCACGTTAGGATAATTGAAAACAGCGACGCAAGGGTTGTCGTTCACTGGCGCTACAGTCCGATAGATCTCGACTACCAGCACCCCTACAGGGACCGGATGACCGGCTGGGGCGACTGGGTCGACGAGTACTACACGATCTACCCCGACTCGATCGGCGTCCGCAAGGCGACCATACACACCGGCTCGCCGCAGGAACACTGGATAGAATACCAGGAAAGCATCGTCATCAACCAGCCGGGCACGATACCCGAGGACAACATCAAGTTCGACGCCGTGACCTACGCAAATCTCGACGGCGAAAGCAGGACCTTCACCTGGACAGAGGACGGCGGGCCCGGTTTCGACGGCGCCCCGGAACAACCCTGCATACAGACGGTCAACTTCAAGGCCTCCCACAGGCCCTTTACCGTGGTCGAGCCCGAGGGCGTCAGGATAAGTCCCTACGGGGGCCACGGCAAGAACTCCCACTTCAACTGGTGGAACCACTGGCCGGTCGCCCAGGAAAAATCCGACACCACAGTCGCCCGGTCGGCGGAGAAGCCGTCGCACTCTTCGCTTAGCCACATAAAGTTCAAGCAGCACTCGCAGGACGGAATCTCCAGGACCTGGATCATGCTCAACGGAATGACCGACAAGCCCGCCGCGGAGCTGGTTCCGGTTGCCAAGTCCTGGCTGTATCCGCCGGATCTGAAGATAGGCGGGGCCGCCGGTTTCATAAACGAAGGCTATGACAAGACGCAGAGGGCCTACGTTTTGAAATCCGGAACGGACGCCACGGCCGGCGCGTTGAAGTTGGCCCTTGCGGCAAGCCGGGACAACCCGGTGGTCAACCCCGCCTTCGTTATAAGGAACTGGGGATCCTCGCCGGTGGCCGTGGCGGTCAACGGCAAAAAGGCCGAGCCCGGTGGCGGCTTCCGCTCGGGCTACAACCGGACCTTCGAAGGGACGGATCTTGTTGTATGGGTTAGGGCCGAATCCACCGAACCCGTCGAGATAGTTATCTGGCCGGTTGGCGGCAAACGCAAGGTTCCCAGGAAGTCATGCTGCGGGCATTGAACGAAAAAAGGAAAGTAAAAAAGGTACCAGGTATCTTTTTTCGCTTTTGGGGTGGCAGCCTTCCAGGCTGCATGCAAAAAAGATACCTGGTACCTTTTTCCCTTGCCCTTGCGGCCGCGACCGTGCAATTCTGCGGCTGCGCAAGCCGGTCCGCCAAGACCCCGCCGGCGGAGACGCCCCTTTACGCGGTGGCTGAGACCCCCGCCCCGGTACTGAACACCTGGGACTTTCCCTTCGTCTTCGGCGGCCGCGACGGTAAAAGCCTCCATTTGGACAAATCGGGTCTTATCAGGGAACTGGAGTTCATAGCCCTGACGGGCACCGTCTTCAAGATAAGGAGGATGTTGGCCGTAAAGGACGCGGTCATCTACGAGGTGACCAGCGAAGAATATCCCTATCCATCGGATAACGGCTACTACGTCGACAGCAGGTTCGTACGGGTTCTTGAACAAAGTCCACCCGCACGTGCCGTCGAGAGACCGGCTCGGAAACAGGTCGTTCAGAGGCTTCTCTCGCTGGAGGGCGTGCCTTACCTTTGGGGGGGCAATCACAGCCAGGGCGTACCGCAGATGCTTTTGTACTACGAACCTTCAGGACCCATCGATCCCCGCCTGGCCGAAAAGTGGACCCTGAAGGGACTGGACTGTTCCGGCCTTCTCTACGAGGCAACCGGTGGTTTCACCCCGCGGAACGCCAGGGGCCTTGTGGACTTCGGCGATCCGGTGAAAATAGCGGGCCTCAAAGCCGAAGCCATTACGGCCAAACTCGAGCCTCTGGATCTGATCGCCTCCGAAGACCACGTGATAATCGTCCTGGACAATCTTAGCGTAATAGAAAGCTGTCTTGATCACGAACCCGGCATCGCCGGAAACCAGGGCGGCGTGCGGGTAAAGGACCTCCGCGACGTCATCGAGCATATAATGACCGAACGGACGGCCGCCGACAGCTACCGCGGCGGCTCGTTCGTCATACGCAGGTGGGAAAAATTGGGGTCACACCTCCACTTTTAACATTTCTCTCGCGATTGTTGCTTTGATAAGGCTGTTTAACATGCAAAACATTGTAACGGCTTCCAGCCAAGGTTGAGAGAGGTTGGAACGCCATACGGCCAAATGTTAAAAGTGGAGGTGTGACCCCGGCATCCCCGGCATCCCGAAATGACGGTTGACCGGACCGGCGGCGTCAGGGATAATATCAAATGTCTTTGGTGGCGGCGGAAACTGTAATCGGAATAATCGCGGCCGTATAGAAACTTGCGTTATTAGGGGAGCGAACGATGCTGGAAAAAATCAAGCCCAAAATGCCCCATGACTGGCATGAGATACATTTGTGCTACCTGTCGAACCTCGGCTATCACATGCAGAATACGAAGCAGTACAAATCACTTGTCCGCGAACCTAAATACATGTGCAAATATTGCGGCAGGGTGGCTGCCGACAAGATAAACCTCTGCCACCCGGTAAAACTGTGAACGCGCGACCACGGGTTCTCTTTTAGATTACCTCGAGACGGCGGAGGATGGCCTTGGACCAGTGGACGCTGCGGACCTGGGCCGCTATGAGGATAAACACGACAACCAGCCAGTACATCACGAATCGCAGGTAGTAAATCAAGGACCCGAAGGCGCTTTCCGGCCCCGTTCCGCTGACGGCGGGAAGAAGCTCTCTGGCTGTGTACAGCGCGCCGACGGCGGCCGAGCCGAACAGCCTGTGCCAGGGCAGCAGCAGCACCACGAACAGAAGTGAAAGGAAGAAAGCCCTCGATATGTGGTTCATTCCACCGAGGCGGCCCAGAAGTGACAGGGCCAGGCAGCTCAGCAGCGTCAGGCAGTAGAGGGCGGCGGCGATGATAAGGACGAAGTCCAAAAAACGTATGAGAAGAGCGGCTTTCTTGTAGTTGATTGTGAACTTCGGGTGTACCGTGGCGGCGGGTTCTTCGACGGATTCTGACGGTTCGGCTTCGGGCGGCGCCGGCACTTCGGCGGCCACCTCTTTGGCGGCCTTTTCGATCTGCTGTGATTCGTCGACGACCACCGGGTTAGTGGTGTGACCGGGGTTGTCGCCGGTTCCGATGTAGCCGGCTTCGGCCAACCAAAACATAGCCTGAAGCAGAAGCAGGCATACAAGGGCGATCACGAACAGGAAGTTCTTCCAGCTCCTGAACACTCCGACCGCCTCCAGGCAGTCGGTAGTGTCGACAAGCTTCTCGTTTGGCGCCTGGTTTTCGTCGATCATTTTGGCATCTCCCGCGTGAAACGTTCTACCGGAGGGGTATTATCCCCGCCGGCTGCGGCCGGGGCAAGGGAGAAAAAAAGGGGTCATGAACCTTTTTCGCGGCGAAAAAGGTTCATGACCCCTTTTTTTCCATCGGAGCCTGCTTCCGCTCCGCCCCGGCGGCAGCCGATTCCCAGCCCTAGTCCGACATGTCCGACTGGTCCGAGTATCGCCCGCCCCGGATGGGTTCGCCAAGGGCGGGCGACAGCCTCCCTCGATTCCCGATTCTGGATTCTTCTTCCAGAACTGCGAACTCTGAAACCCCTTAACCGGCTATTTCGCGGAGGGTTTCGGCGGCGGCGGCGGCGGTTTTATCGACGTCGTCGCGGCTATGGGCCAGGGATACGAACATCGCCTCGTAGGCGCTGGGGGCCAGGTAGATTCCCCTTGCCAGCATTCCGGCGAAGAAGGTCTTGAATGTGTCGATGTCGGTCGATTGGACGTCACTGAAATTGCGTACGGGTCCTGTGGCGAAAAAGCAGCTCATTATCGAGCCGACGCGGTTTACGGTGACGGTGACTCCGCTGGAATCGGCGGCGTCGAGCAACCCCTTTTCCAGAAGGGCGGAAGTCGAGTCCAATCGGGCGTAGCAATCTTTGCGCGACGCGGGTATACCGCCCCCGACGGCGGTGCCGTCGAGGATGTCAAGCGTGGCGTTGGCGGCGGCGGTTGCCAGCGGGTTGCCGCTTAATGTTCCGGCCTGGTAGACCGGACCGTCCGGTGCGAGAAGGTCCATTATCTCCGCCGGCGCGCCCACGGCTCCTATTGGAAGTCCGCCGCCTATTATCTTGCCAAGGCACGTTATGTCGGCGTCGACGCCGAAAAGTTCCTGCGCGCCACCATAGGCCACGCGAAAGCCGCTTATGACCTCGTCGAATATCAGGCAGGAAGAGTTTTCGTCACACAATTGGCGAAGGGCCGCCAGGTATCCCTCAACCGGCGGCACCACGCCCATGTTGGCGGCCACAGGCTCGACGATTACCGCGGCGATTTTGCCTTTGTGACCGCTGAAGGCGGCTCTCGCGGCGTCGATGTCGTTGTAGGGTATGACCACCGCCAGGGAAGTGATCGCTTTTGGAACCCCCGGACTCGAGGCGATCGCGTTCTCGGCCAGGCCCGAGCCGGCCGAAACCAGGAAGAAATCGCTGTGGCCGTGATAGCAGCCGGCCGTCTTTATTATCATGTCCCTTCCGGTATGGGCGCGGGCCAGCCTGGCTGCAGTCATCACCGCCTCGGTCCCGCTGTTTACCAGCCGGACCTTCTCTATAGAGCGAAAGGCCGCAGCGATCCTGGATGCCAGAGCGGTCTCGGCCAGTGTCGGGGCGCCGAAGGACGTGCCCCTGGCGGCTTGCTCGCTGACCGCTTTTACGACGTGCCGGTGGGCGTGTCCGGCGATCATGGGCCCCCATGAGCCGACGTAGTCTATGTACTCGTTGCCGTCTATGTCGCGGAGCTTGGAGCCGCAGGCCGAGGCGATGAAGACAGGATCGGCCCCGACGGAGTGAAAGGCCCTAACCGGCGAGTTTACGCCGCCGGCGATGAAGCGGCGGGCCCGTGCATAGGCCGGGACCGATTTTGTCAAGTCAGGGGGCTTTTTCATGGTCCGAGAAGATATAATAGGCAAAAGCGGATTCCAAGGCAATTCTCTTTCACCGCCCGCCGCAGTATCAAAACAGCCGTTTTCCGGGATGATTATGGGAACTTGAGGGCTTTGCCGCTGTCTAATTAAGTAACTGACCCTCAGTGCCGAAGCTTGGTTAGGCGGCACCCGTATTGTACGCCTCATCGACGAGGAGATGGCTTGCGACGGATTCGGGCTTATGGTGTTTAAGTACATCCGCACACTTGTTGCCGGCACCTCGAAGACGTTCATGATCTTCGCGGTGATATTTGCCGCGATCTGCTGCGCCCAGGCGCAAGACCAGGAATCCATCGCCAGGTATCGAGTTACCGCGCTTAGAGATATCTCAGCCGAAAAGGCGAAGGAATACCTTGCCGCAGCCGGTCTTCAGTGCACTATATCCCAGCTTCCGGATTCCGAAACGCTTCTTATGACGGGTCAGTCCTCGGAGTTGATGAGGGCTGCGGAACTGCTCAATATCGTCGACAGCAAGGAACCGTACGCCATCGAGGTTCTATTTGACGCGTCACAGACGGAGCGGCTGCCGGAGAGCCGGTATATTGCCGCGGAACTGCGGGATATGTCGATAGGTACATTCGCCGACCCGCCCGTGCGCGGTGACAAGAGCAGGGTGATAATAGATATTTTGGACGAGTCGGTTATCGCTGTCGCGCCGCGGAAAAGCATCGAGCAAGTGCGCTCGGCCCTGGAACGGTTGAGGACGGGCAAGGCCGGGGAGCAGTCTGGGAATGCCGTTGAAACGCCCCAGGAACTTACAACACCTGAGGAGGATGCCGAAGAGGATTCCGAACAGGTCACTGAGGCAATGTCCGCCGAACCCGCCGCCGAGGAGGTTGAGACCGACGAGCTTTTCCAGAAACTTCTCCAGGAGCTGGCATCCGCTGAGCAAAGGGCAACGCAGCGGCGTGGTGCACCTGCCGAGCCTGCCGCCGAGGCCCCGCCGGAGCAACCCGAGCCGGCGGAACGGCCGGAGGTCGCCGAACAGCCGGTCGAGGAGTCCGGTGAAGTCGAAGTGGTAGTGCCGGAACAGCAACCGGCTCAACGGTCCCGGGGCGAACCGGCTGCCGAGGTTGAGGGACCGCCTGCCGAGCCGCCCGTCGCCGAGCCGCCCGTTACCGAGCCGCCCGTTACCGAGCCGCCCGTCGCCGAGCCGCTTGCCGCCGGTGAGGAAACGCTCGAGCTGGACTTGCCGGAGAAGCTGAACATTGTGGATCTTTTCGATCTCGTCGGAAAGTACATGAACCTCGACTACATGTATGACCCCAAGAAGGTCTCCGGCGAGGTATCGCTGAAGCTGCAGGGGCCGATCAAGGTAAGGGAACTATATCCGCTTCTCGAGTCTGTTTTGAAGTTCAAAGGTTTTGTGATGACCCGCAAGGGCAACTTGGTTACCATCGTTCCGGCGGGCGAGGCGTTGGAGATTGACCCTGAGCTACACGATCCTACTGAGCCGGTACAGCTTGGGGATGTGGTCATCACGCGTCTTTTCGATCTGGATTACATCGATACGACCAACGCAAAGAATCTCCTCGACGGAATGAAGCTGGGCGCCAATATAACTCCTATCGCCGAGACGGGAACACTGATAATAACCGAGTATGCCTACCGGATGGACCGGATTGCCAGTCTCTTGAAGATGATCGACAGGCCGGGGGCGCCCAAGATTTTCAGGTTCAGGCAGTTGCGATACACGATAGCCGAAAACCTGGCGCCGAAACTCAAGTCGCTGGCCGACGAACTCGGCACCATTTCGATTACAGTCGGCGCCGAAACGGCGCCTACGCCGGCCCAGAGGGCCAGGCAGAGGATAAGACGGCCGACCCCGAAGCCCGCCCAGACGCAGCCGGGTGTAGCTGAGGGACCTTCGGTTTACCTTGACGCCGACGAAAGGACAAACCGCATACTCATGATAGGGCTCGAGGACCAGCTCGACACCGTCGAGGGGCTTATAGACGCCCTCGACGTAGAGCAGCAGGACCTGCGGGCGCTTCGCCTTTACGAGATACAGCACGTCGACGCCGAAGAGGTGAGAGGCAAGCTCGAGGAAATGGGCATAGTTTCGGTCTCGCCCACGGTATCCGTTGGCGCCACGGCCCAGGCCCGCGCCCGCGCTCAGGCCCGCGCCCGCGCCCGCCAGGCCCAGCAAGCCCAGAAGGGCAGGCCGACCCCCGCTACGGTGGCGGAAACGGCCGAGGCGCCTCTGGCCGAGGAACCGCAGGTGGTCGTGGTGGAGTCGACCAATTCGCTTCTTGTCAACGCCACCCCGGAACAGCACGCCCGCATAGCCCTGATAATAGGCTACGTGGACAGCGAAACCCTGCGTGAGGCCATCCCATACGAGATATACAGCCTGGAAAACCAGTCCCCCGACCACCTGGCGGAAGTTTTGAACAAGCTGCTCGAGGAAACCATACAAGATCAAGAGGGCAAGATCGAAACTGTTGTAAAGAAAGAAGAGGATGTAGTTATCGTACCGGATCCGAACACGTTTTCACTGATAGTGTACGCGGCGAAAAAGAACCAGGAATGGGTCAAAAAACTCATCCACGAGCTGGACAAGAGAAGGCCGCAGGTCTTGATAGATGTTTCGCTGGTGGAAATAACCCGGGAAGACGATTTTGCCTACGACCTGGACATAATAGCCAACGCCAAGGACCTGGTCACCAACAACATCGCCTTGACGACCGGGGTGATTACGAGCTCGACAGGAAACGAGCTTGAGGGCTCATGGCGCGGCGGCACAGTGCAGGGATTCTACGGAGAGGACAAGATACAGGCGATCCTGACCGCCATAGAATCCAAGAGTTACGGCAGGATACTCGCCAGGCCCAAGGTGCTCGTCAACGACAACGAGGAGGGCGTTATAAACACAACCGAAAAGACCCACGTCCAGGAAGAGACTACCACTTACACCGAGCAGGGTATCCCGATCACCACCAGCAAGTGGAACCCTTACGAGGCGAAGATAGAGCTTGCCATAACACCGCATATAAGCCAGGGCGAGCTGCTGCGGCTGGAGGTGGAGATGGTACGCGAGGATTTCGGCGAAAGCCCGCTCGGGGCCCCGCCCAACTATACCACCAGTAACATAAAGACTACGGTGACAGTCCCCGACGGAAGCACCATAATCCTCGGCGGCCTGACGAAGCTCAACCAGCTCAAGGGCGGCAGCAAGGTGCCGCTTCTGGGCGACATCCCCATCGCCGGGGCGCTTTTCAGAACCGTCGATACCTCTGACGACGAGAGAAAACTTTACGTGTTCGTCAAGGCCAACATACTGCGGCCGGACCAAACGACAGAGGGTTTGGCGCAACTAAGGGATATTTCTCGCCGAAACAAGGACGCTTTCGAAAGGTCCGAAGCGGCCTTCCAGGGGTACCGTACATTCCCCGGCCTCAAACCCAAGGCCATGGAGCCGCTGAACGTTCTCGAGACCGATTAATGATTAATGAAAGAGCTTCTCCTAAAGACAGCTGAATCGACCGGCATCGTCGACGCCGCGCAGCTGGCCGGTTTCCTCGACAAGGTCGAAACCGGCGGCAGGATCGACGAGGTCCTGCTGGCCTGCCCGTACTTTACCGAGGAAATGGTCCTCAAGCTGTTAGCCGCGGCCCTTAAGCTGCGTTTCTACGAGGAGATACCCGCCAAGGCCGTACCGTCCGAATTCGTAGAATCGGTTCCGGCCGCGTACGCCCAGCATCATTTCCTGATAGGCGTGCGGGACGGCGACGGCGCCGAGGCGGCTGACAGTCCGCTGACGGTGGTGTTGTCGCGGCCTCTGGACGTCAACGCGCTTGACAACGTCTCGAAGATGTCCGGCTGCGCGGTCAGGCCGGGAGTGGCCGGTAGGGCGGTGATCACCGCGGCAATAGACGTGGCCTACGAGCAGAGGACCACCGTCATCGAGGAGGTCGCCGAGGAACTGGACTCTCAAAATCTCGATCAACTTGTAGACGAGGCGGCCACCTCGGACGACCTGCTGGACGTGGTCAACCGGCCCCCGGTCATCCGGCTTGTAAACGACGTTCTCTTCCGCGCCCTTCAACTGAGGGCAAGCGACATACACGTGCATCCCTACGAGACGAAGATACAGATCCGTTACCGCATCGACGGCATCCTTTACGACACGCTGAGCCTGAACCGCAACGTCCTGCCCCTGATCATATCCCGTATCAAGGTCATGGCCGGAATGGACATCGCCGAGAGGCGGCTGCCGCAGGACGGCCGCTGCAGCGTCCGGCTCGGCCAGAGAGAGGTGGACCTTCGTGTCAGCACGGTGCCGACAAGTTACGGCGAGCGAAGCGTGCTGCGGCTGCTGGACAAGAGCAGCTCGCTGTTCAGCCTTGATGAACTGGGGCTGTGGGAGGAGGATCTGAAGAGGTTCGACACCCTGCTCGGGCGCTCGCACGGTGTCATCTTCGTTACCGGCCCGACCGGAAGCGGAAAGAGCACCACGCTTTACGCCTGCCTCAACCGGATCAATTCGGCGGAGAAGAACATCATAACCATAGAGGACCCCATCGAGTACCAGCTCGAGGGGATCAGCCAGATTCAGGTGGCCTCCAAGAAGGGCATGACCTTCGCCACCAGCCTCCGCCACGTTTTGAGGCAGGACCCCGATGTCATAATGATCGGCGAGGTCAGGGACGTCGAGACGGCCCGCATGGCCATACAATCGTCGCTTACCGGCCACCTTGTGTTCAGCACGCTGCATACGAACGATTCGGCCGGGGCCGTGACGAGGCTGCTGGATCTGGGCGTGGAGCCGTATCTGGTAAGTTCCAGTCTGATCGCCGTGCTGGCCCAGCGGCTGGTGCGGCGTGTTTGCAGCGACTGCAGACGTTCGATCGAGCCGACACCCCACCAACTGAGGGAACTCGGTCTTCTTTCGACCGACTCGGCGCCGGGTTCCAGTTACGGCGGCACATTTTTCGAGGGCGCCGGCTGCGATAAGTGCTTCCAGACCGGCTACCGGGGCCGCACGGGCATTTACGAGCTTATGCTCATAACCGACCAGATCCAGGGGCTGATCTACAAGAGACAAAGCGCCGGCGCCATCAAGAAGGCCTCGCTGGAAGCGGGTCTTCAGACCCTTCGCATGGATGGTGCGAGGAAGGTCCTGGCCGGCATAACGACCGTCTCCGAGGTGCTGCGGGTGACGCAGACCGATGTGATGTAGTTGTTTGGAATTTAGGATTTTGTGATTCGGATTTTTGGCATATATGCCTCGTTACCATTACACGGCTGTGACCACCGAGGGCAAAAAGGCCAAGGGCACGGTGTCCGCCGAAAGCCCCTACGCGGCGAGGAAGCAGCTGAGGATAAGAAGCATTTTCCCCACATCCGTCACCGAAGCCGGCGGCGGCGAGGGACGGCCTTCGATAAGCTCGTTTCTGGCTCGCCGGGGCAAGGGACAGTTGATAGATTTCACCAAGCAGCTCGCCACGCTGCTCCACTCGGGAATAAAACTGACCGAGGCACTTTCGGTTTTGACCCTTCAGACGCCGGACAAGGACTTCAAGAACGCGATCGCCGACATTCGCGACCGTGTGGTCACCGGCGAATCGTTTACCGACGCGCTGAAGGATTACAGCGGCTATTTCGACATAATTTTTATAAGCATGGTGCACGTCGGCGAAGTGACCGGTTCGCTGGCGGAAAGCCTTTCCACCATAGCCGGTTTTATGGAGAAGCGCAGGCGTGTGGAGTCCAAGGTGATAACCGCCATGATCTATCCCATGGTTCTGGTTGGGTTTTCGCTGGTGGCGGTGATGATCCTGACAACCGCCGTCATTCCGAAGATCGCCGGACAGATCGCAAGGACCGGCCAGGAGCTGCCGTTTATAACCAGGGCCCTGATGGGGGTCGGATATGTCCTGAGGAGCTGGTGGCTGCTGGTGGTCCTGGCTGCGGTCTTCGGTGCGGTATGGGCGGTCAGGCGTATGGTCAAGACGCCCAGGGGGGGCTACCTCAAGGACAAATTTCTGCTATCCCTGCCCCTGCTGGGGCCGGTGGTGAGACAGCGAGTGGTGTCCCGCTTCGCCTCGACCTTGTCCACGCTGCTGGGTTCGGGTCTGAGCATGTCCGAGTCGCTGAGGGTGGTATGCGAGGTGACCGGAAACAGCCTGATGAAGAAGGCCATCCAGCAGGCCCGGGAGCGGATTCTCGCCGGCGCCGACATCGCCACGCCGCTGAGGGACAGCGGTGTTATCGATCCTGCCATTGCCCACATGGTGGCCGTCGGGGAAAAGAGCGGCGAGCTGGAAACCATGCTAAAGAACATAAGTGCCGACCTGGAATCCTCCACCGACGTGGTTATAGAGAGATTGAGCGCCGCGGTGGAGCCGTTTATCATAGTTCTGCTGGCCGCGGTCATAGGCCTGATCGCCTATGCCACCATACTGCCGATCCTGGAAGTGTCGGCGGGAAAATTTTAGCCGACGCGGGCCGAAAGCGGCGCCGGCCGCCGCGATAAGAACAGTAATTTTATCGGAGTTGCACGAGAGTGAAAAAGATAGAAAAGAAAGCACGAGTCGCGCGAAGCGGTTTTACCATGGTCGAGCTTATGGCGATGCTGATCATCATCGGTCTGCTCGCCACGCTGGTGGTGACCAAGGTCGCCAGCCAGATCGACAAGGCCCGGGTGACCACCACCAAAGCCAACCTCCGGAAGCTGCACCTTGCGGTAACTCAGTTCAGGATGGATACCGGCCGTTTGCCAACCGAGGAAGAAGGCCTGATGGCACTCATAGAAGAACCGTTCGACACTACGGGTTGGGCGCCGGGCGGCTACCTTGAGACAACCGAACTGCCCAGGGACGCGTGGGGAGGGGATTTCGTCTACCAGATCGCCCCTGACACAGGTACGGCTTTCGTGATAATCAGCTACGGGGCGGACGGCGAAGAGGGCGGAGAGGACTTTGACGCCGACCTTTACAGCACCGATGCCTATTGAGGCGGACGGCGGCGTGTGGATCGGCTGCGACGGTTTGACGCCGCCTGGCAATTGCGCCGACCGCGATGGGTTTTATGAACGATGTGAAATACATTTCAAGAGGCGGCCGCGCCGGCTTCACTTTCACCGAGCTGGTCGTGGCGGTGGTGGTATTGTCGCTTTTCGTGGTCATGGCCCAGCTCAACCTTTTTTCGCTGCTCGATCGGGGCCGGCTGCAGATTCACGCCGGTGAGCTGGCCTCGATGCTGGAAATGGCTGCGCGTGCGGCGTCTGAAGATGATAAAAGATACGAGGTCATCGTCGACCTGGCCGAGCAGTCCTATACGCTGCGCCGGATAACCACGCCGGACCTTTCACAGGTGCTCGAAGAGGAGGTAATAGAACACAAATATCTACCCGTGTCGTGCCAGATAGCCTACGTTGAATTCGACGACGGGGATTTTACGAATGAGGGAAGGGCCAAATTCCGGGCCGGCCGGTCCGGCTGGCAGTACGGTGGAAAAATAGTCTTTGTAAGTTCCGACCGCACGTACTCGGTTGTGGTGAACCGAATTAACAGAATCGTAAGTATAAGTGAAGGCGATGTTGAAATCATGCCCCCAAAAATGCCGGAGCAGATGCTGTTTTGACGGCACTGTGCGGCGGCGCCTTTTCCCGGGCTTCAGCCTCGTGGAGGTGACCGCGGCCCTGGTGGTTCTGGCGCTGGCCGGTTCAGCGGTCGTGACGGTGGTGAACCGCAGCGTCGCCGAGGCGACGGACCTGCAGTTGCGCCGTCAGGCCCTGGATGTGGCCCGCCTGAATATGGAGGAACTTCTAAGCGGCGATTCGGTCGCCGAAACGGTCGAGTACGGCAGCAGCGATATATATCCCGGCATCGAGTACCAGAATGTCGTGGAGGCCTTCTATGAGCCGATAACGTCACGGATGTGGATCAAAGCGACTTGCGCCGCCGACTATACCGACAGCGACGGCGAGATCCGTACCGTGGAGCTGACGCATTGGCTGACGGATTTGACCAGGCAGCAGATGCTGCAGATTATCGAAAGAAAGCAGGCCCGCCAGGAGCAGATGGTCGCGGCCGCCGAGGGCGATCAGGACTTGCTCGAGCCGGACCAGCTGACGGACGGGATCGATAACGAGGAAGAAACCGGAGTCCGGTCGGGTGAGGAGACGCTTGATAAGATCAGGCAGTTTGATCCCGAGACGATGGATATAACGGTTTTGATGGATTACATAAGGGAGCTTTTCGGTTCGTGAATACGTTATGGCGACGCGTCGGAAAAAGATCGGCAGGTTCAACCGGTGCCCCGCGGCGACAGCCGCTCATGGATGCGGCCCGTTTACGCGGCGGGCTGGCTTCTCGCTGGCGGAGGTCCTGGTGGTGGTGATCATCGGCTCTATGATACTGGTGGCGATGATCGGCATCTACGACCGCTGCGCCGGAAGCGCCGCGGCGGTTGAGGAGGTCCTGGACGCATCGGACCTTTCGTATGAGATCCTGGACAGGATCACCGAGGACCTCGACGACCTGATCGCGCCCCGGCGGGACGTGAAGGTCTTCGTCGAGAACAAGCTCGACCACGGCCTGCCTTCCGCCCGCTTGACCATAGAAAAGAGCATAGTCGATGACAACAACCGGCAGCAGAAGCTGGAAAGAATAATCTGGCAAAGCAGTTACGATGAGTCCATCGGCGCCATGGTCCTTTATCGAAGCCACGGCGGTCTGGCCGCCGAGGACAAGCTGCTCGATCGGGCGAAGCCTCAATGGCAGCGCGAACTTTTCGTTCCCGTCTGTGAAGGACTGACATTTTTCAAGCTGCAGGTGCCCAGGGGGGAAAGACTCTACGACAGGTGGACGACCAGTACTTTGCCCAATGGTGTTATTGTGACTATTTCGTTCGCGGAGCCCTTTAAGACGACAACGGGTGCGTTGGACGTGCCCGATCACCGGAAAATCACCAGGACCGTGGCCGTGGACAGAACAAGAAAGATAGGTTTTTTATATGCGCTACCGACAGACCAGAACGAGCCGCCGGCGGAACCGAATCTGCCGCAAATGCCTCAGCAGCCGCAGCGGCCCTCAGCTCCTCTACAGCGGCTGCGGAGCCGCTGAAGGCGGCCGATCACCGGAAAGGACGCCCGCGCCGCCGCCATCCAGGCGTGCGGGCATGGTGCTGCTGGTGACCCTTGTTCTGCTTGTCGTGCTATCCTGGGTCGGCTACCGGATAAGCAGCCGGGTTGCGGCGCTGCGGCACCACAGCCAATATATGATCGACTACCAGAAAGCCCGCTATGGGCGGGATTCGGCCCTGAAATACGCCCTGGCCACGCTGGAAGACGTAAACGCCGTGCTGGTTTCGAGGCCCAACGAGCCGGATTTTTCGGATATTTTCGCACTGAGTGAACCGGAATACGATCTGCTGCTGCAGCAATGGGCCGAACAGCTTGCCGCCGAGGCCCAGGCGTCGGGATGGACGGAACAAACGTCATGGCCCGGATCGCTTCCGGAAGACAACGACTTTTTTTACCTTGAGCAATTCGAGGGTACGGCCGCCTTCGGGGAAGATATGAACGACCCGAATCTGGCCTATGATGAAACGGCGGGGCCCAACGACCTCGACCTTGCTATCAGGGGGCCGTACGGGCCGCCGTGGCCGCAGGTTTCGGAGCCAGTGGAGTTCAAAGTCGGTCAGGTCGATGTGACCATGAGCATCGAGGACGAAAACGCCAAGTATCCGGCATGCTGGGCCACCTTGACCGAAGGCCCCAGCGCCCGCCTGGCCGAGAAATCTTTGGCGGTTTTCTGCGAGTGGATGGGAATTACCGGCGAGGAATTCGATTATCTGCAGCTTCAGTTCGATGAGGTGGCCGACCTTAAATCGTTTACTTTGCCGGCGGGTTCAAGCAATGACAAGGACGCCGCCGCCAGGGCCGCCGCAAAGGTCAGAAGCAGCAGAACCCGCCGCACTGTCAGGCGGATCCGCAGACCGGCGGCCGCCACCACGGCGGCCGCCGATAGTAAGAGGGATTTCGCGAAACTCTTTCACAGCCCGCTGGTTGATACCGAGCTGTTCGCCCGTCCCACGGTAGAAAGCTCCACAAGAAAGGAGTCTGCGCTGAAATACATGGGCTTGTGGGGTTCGGACAAGGTCAACTTTAACACCGCGCCGCGGCACGTGCTGGAGGCTGCCCTTGTATTCGGCGGCGATGAGGTCGAGATCGCCGATGCGATAATACAGCAGAGGCGCGGGCGGCCCTTCAATGATATAACCGACCTGAAGAAGTCGCTTCTGAGGTATTCCGGCTCGATCGAACGATGCGAGAAGTTTCTGACCGCAAAAAGCGAATTCTTCACCGTCAGGATAACCGCCGAAAGCGGAAGGGCGAAGGCCTCGGCGGTTATGGCGATGGTAAGAAACGAGCAAAAAGTCGAGAAGATAGCCGTAATAGCAGACTAATTTTTGAACGGGGGCTCCCGCCGGTGGACGAAGACCGGTACATCGGAATACATTTGACCGCCGAGGCCGCCACGGTTGTATACCTGGGCGTCGAGGGCGGCCGGCAAACCGTGTTGGGTTGTTTCGCTGTGACCGCCGACGAGTCGGAGAGGACTGCGCAGCAGCTGGCGCGGCTGGTGGACGAAGGCTGCCGGCAGAGACAGTGGCAGTTCGCCGAAGCGGCCGTGGCGATGGATTGTTCAACTTACACGGAGCATAACGTTCATAGCCGGTTTACCGATCAAAAGCAGATCGCCGCGACTGTAAGGTTCGACGTGGAGGAAACGCTGTCCGCGGACGTGGCCAATTATGCGATCACGTTCAAGCCCTTGGCTCATGATGATAACCGCAGCGATCTTCTGGTTTACGCGTCTGCGAAAAAGACACTTTCGGATACCCTGGCGGCCCTTCAGGCCGCCGGTATCGACCCCGTGGCCCTCGAGCCCGACGCCGAGTGCCTTGGAAGGTTCATCGAGACCAATTTCCCACCGGCCGAGAAGGATCGCCTGTTTTGCGTATTCTCGCTGTACAGCGGTTACATGTTGATGTTTTCCGGCGGGGGGGGTTGCCGTTTCGTGCGGACTTTCCTTGTCGATGCTAAGCGGGACCGCAGCGGGCTGCTCAGCGACCAGGTGTCTCTGACGTGCGCGGCCGCCGGGGTTGAATCAGCTGATGTGGCGGTCTTCGACAAGGTGGGTGCGGTCGACTGCCGGAGGGTATCCGATGAAACACGCTGCAGGACCGAGGCGATTCAGCTGGCCGCACGCGATGAATCGGCCCAGGACGTTGCTGAGGCCCAGGTCGACCAGGTGGGGTTCGCCTGCGCATTCGGCGCGGCCGCCGGCGCGGCCGCCGGCAAGTGCCTTGATTTCCGCGGCGATTTTTCCCCTTATCGAGGAAAAAAGGTACGCCTCGAGAAAACACTGCGGCTTCTCGGATCGTCCGTTCTGATACTCATGCTTGCTCTGGGGCTTTATTTTCAGCTGAGGCTGCTTCAGACGAACAGGTACAGAAGCAAATTGTACGAAAAGCTCAAGGGACAGTACTCCGCCGTCGTGCTCGACGGAAGGCCCGCCGCTGATCTGACGCGGACGGTAAAACAGCTCGACCGCGAGCTCAGGCGAACCCGCCAGCGTATGAGCGGCCAGCTGAGCGTTGCCGGAAGCGATTCGATCTCGGCGAAACTGACTCTGCTGCTCGAGGCCTTCAACAAGTGCGCCGCGCGGACGGAACTGACGGTGGACACTATCAGCATCTCGACGAAGTCGATGAGTCTGGCCGGCAGCACTTCCAGTCGCAGAAACACACTGGAGCTTTTCGATCAGATAAAAAAGTCGGGCCTCGGCATCCAGCAGCAGCGTCTCTATTCGAAAGGTGGCCGGGACAATTTTCAAGTGACGATCGAACCTCAAAAATGAGGTCTGAGGCAAAATGAAGGACATATACAAAGAACCTGTTCTGTATTACGTGGCGGTGCCGGTGTTATTCGCATTGTGGCCGCTGCTGATATGGGCGGTCTACCTGCCCGGTGCCGAGCAGAGGCTTCATAGAGAGGCCGACCAGTACAAGAATGCCCAGAAAGTAATGGCCGAGATTATGACCATAGACCCCGCTAGGGTGGAATTCGTTGATTCCGGAAACAAAGCTGCCGAATTTGACTACGGCGTGGTGGTCGAGAAAGTGGCGGGCATGTGCGGGATACATCCGGCCAGTTACAAACTCAGCAGTGGAATCGTCATAACCAGCGGCGGCCAGAAGACCCAAAGCGCCAAGATTGTTCTCAAGGAGGTGGATGTAACCCGGTTCGCCAGGTTCGTTTCGCTGCTCCAGCTGCGTTGGGCGAACCTTCAGTGCACTCAGATAAAACTGACCAAGGCCAAGGCCCTTCCCGATACGTGGGATGCGGATCTGGATTTTAAGTATTACTATTGATGATCCAGAATCCAGAATGGCGGGCGTTGGTTGCGGGTGATGATGGGTTGTCGCCGAGTTCTGCTTTCGATCTCCGGCCGACCTGTCCGAAAAGTTCGATTCGTCCCATTCCACCCACCACAATATATTGTATATCGGACTATGGCCTTCGGGAGGTTCATAGGGCCTGTTAAGATGTCAAAAACAGCGTCCCTAGTCTGGGGTTGACGATTTTTACAACCACCTGCCCTCTATCTTTCTGGCTAAGTGCTTTTTTGTAAAGAATTTATGACAAGATAAAACTTCGCTAAAGTTTTCGCCTTGCCGATGTCGATATCAACACTGTAAAGCCGCAAAAGGCAAACGACCGGGTTTATAGGACACACTATATATTGTGGTTCCTGACAAAACGGCGAGGTCGCGTTTTCAATGCATATAACAGATGACAGTTGCGACAAACTCGAAGACGGCAACCTGCAGGATGACCGGGCGGGGTCGGAAGAGCTTAACGGCCAGCGGGACTGGCTGATGGAGCAGATTCTCGACAATCTTAACCATACGCCTATCGGACAGGTCCTGAAGAGAATCGCGTCGCTGCCGGAGGTGCGGAGGAAAAAGGTGCTCGATGTACGGCGCCGACTTACCGACGGCCGCTACGACTTGGATGAACGACTGGATATTGCCCTCGACAAGGTGCTCGAGGAGCTTACCACCTAAGCCACGGCCTTCGGCCGCGCCCCTTGCGGCTTTCGCCGCAAAGGGGTTGAAAGTTTAAGGTTAAAGGTTGAAGGCAAGCGGCTGCACATAGTTTTTCAGCCGCCTTCGGCGGCTGGTGAATTATATGCAGGCTAGAAGCCTGCCCCCCAACTGAGCCAGCCCCCTTCGTGCTCGTAATCGCAATCGTATTCGTAACCGAGAAGGTGTGTAGCCGTATAGACCGTTTTATGCACAAAAACAGTCGGACCGTGGCTTGTTTCTCAGTAGACAGTAGGCAGTCGGAGAAAAAAGATACCAGCTACCTTTTTCCTGCTCAGGGCGCTACGGGCCGGCTATATCATCCTCCGGCCCGGCGTCGTCGAGTTCAACAGGTTTGTAGCCGGGCTGCTTGGATTTTTCCATCTCTTGCTTGAAGGCGGCCACGACTTTTTCCTGTATCCTGTGCCTGCATTCAGCGTTTATAGGATGGGCGATATCGGCATGCAGCTTGATTCTTCCCTTCATGTCCTTCCTGGCCCGGTTTTCCGGAAGGGCTGCTCCGCAGCCGCTGCAGAATTTAGCGCTGAGTGCGTTTTTGCCACCGCACTTGCTGCAGTGATCGCTCATCTTCCTGGAGGGCATGGCGACGAAATAGCCGCCGGAGCCCTCGATGATCTTGATGTCCCGGACCACGAACTCATTGTCCATTGTGACCGAGCAGAAGGCCTTGAGCCTGTCGTCCTTGTTGGTTACCAACTTGACTCTGACTTCGCTGATTTTCATTTGTCTTGCCTCGCCTACAAAAGTCTTACCATCGATTGTTGCCGACTATTATGGTCCTGCAACCGGTCGTTCGCTCCACCGCCGCTTGATATTCCCTGACCTTTGCGAGGTCGCCTTTGTCCGCCAGGCAGTACATGGCCGAGCCGCTGCCGCTTAAACACACTGGTCCGACACCCATGGATTCCACGGCCGCCTTGAGCCGGCCCAATTCCTTGTAGCAACTGAAACAGCTTTTCTCCAGCATATTTGCGCACATCGGGGCTATTAAATCAATCCTGTTCTCCTCTATATTTCGTCTTATCGCGGCACGTGCTTTGGCGAAAGAAGGGGCCGTTGAACCGTTATAGTGCTCGTAAACCTTTTTGGTCGATGCGGTTACCTCCGGAAGGATCAAGAGTGCCAGAAAGTCAAATACGCCCGCCAGGCCCTGAACCACCTCACCCCTGGACGTGCAAAGGGCCAACGGGCCGCCCAGGAAGAACGCGACGTCACTTCCCAGCCGCGACGCTGCTCCAGACAATGCCTCTTTCGTAAGGCCCAGCTTCATAAGCCGGTTGAGGCCGATAAGAGCCGCCGCCGCGTCGCTGCTTGCCGAGCCGAGCCCGGCACCGGCTGGTAAGTTTTTTATAAGCGTAATCTTTACGCCTTCATACAAGCATCGGTCCTTCAGGATCATCTCGGATGCTGTGAAGACGAGGTTGTCTTTGCCCCTCGGCGCATAATAAGGCCCCTTGCAGTCGAGTTTCACGCCGGCCTTCGGTCTCTTGCGGATCAGCACTTCATCGTACCAATTCACCTTTGCCATTACAGTTTCGATCTCGTGGTAGCCGTCGGTTCGTTTTCCGGTGACCAGCAGGGAAAGGTTGATCTTAGCTGGGGCCCGCAGAAGCAGCCCGTCGGGTAGTTTTTCGATCTGCCGCTTGGTGTTCATGAAGAAGAATCCAGAATCCAGATTCAGAATGGCTGGCGCCGGGTTCGAAACAAGCGTACGTGTTTAGCCTGACGGGCAACCGTGTGGGGCAACCGTCTGTGGGGCAACCGTCCCGGTTGCCATTGGCAGGCTGGAAGCCTGCCCTCCAAAAGGAGGCCTGCCCCACTTTGGCTGCCGCCGCAGAGTCACAGGCTTAACCCGCGTTTGCCGCCTCTCGGACCAAACACGTACAAACAACCTGTTTCGAACCCCAACCGGTCCGAGACGTCCGATATCCGGCGCCGGTCACCAGGCCGTTGACATTGTAACCAAGCAGCCGTATCGTGCACAGGGCGTTTAGGTAAAAGGTCTGTATAATGAAGGAACAGCCGCTGCGGCAAGGTGGCGGTCCACCGGTGACTTGGTGGCACTGGCACAGGCGGTTATACCACTGGGTGATTCACTTCGCCGAAACCCCGCATGGCGAAAGGTCCCTGTTCTGCCTCAGTTTTGCCGAAAGCAGTTTTTTCCCTGTTCCCCCGGACGTGCTGCTTGCGCCGCTGGCTCTGGGTGCCCCGAAAAAATGGTGCCGGTTCGCTTTTTTCTGCTCGCTCGCCTCGGTTCTCGGAGGGATCGCGGGCTACTGCATAGGCGCCTTTTTGTGGTCTGCGATGGGCCAGTGGGCCTTTGCTCACCTGGGGTTCCTAGGCTTGACCGAGGCTAATTTCACAAAGTTTCAGCAGTGGTATGAACGGTACGATTTCTGGATAGTGTTTACTTGCGGTTTCACGCCGCTTCCCTACAAGGTCTGTACGATCAGTGCGGGTATCGCTCGGATAAACTTCGGCGGTTTTCTTGTCGCCTCGGCGGTCAGCCGCTCGGCGAGGTTCTTTCTGCTGGCGGGCCTGATTGGTTATAAGGGCGAAAGAATAAGACCGGTTATCGAGAAGTATTTCGATTATCTGTCGCTTGCGTTCGCCGCGGTCTTGCTGGGGGGGTTTATAGTGTTAAAATGGATTCACTGACAGCATGGAGCAAACGCAGAAAACAACGCTTTTGAAAGTAGCCCGCGACTCCGTCGCGGCATGTGTCAGGGGCGGGGCGGTTTCGCTGCCGAAGTCGGACGACCCGCAGCTGAACGCCCCATGCGGCTGTTTCGTGACTTTGAAGAATGCCGGCCGTCTCAGGGGCTGCATCGGCCAGTTCGTTTCAGACAGTCCGCTTATCGGCTTGGTCGCCGACATGGCTCAGGCTGCGGCGGCCCACGACCCTCGTTTCGCGGCCGATCCCATCACGCCGGATGAACTCGAGCATCTGGATCTGGAGATATCGGTGCTTTCGCCGCTGCGACGCACTTACAATCCCCTCGAACTTCGACCGGGTGTGCACGGTCTATACATAAGGCGGGGTGTCAGGTCAGGTTGTTTCCTCCCACAGGTGGCCACGGAGACGGGGTGGGACAAGCGGCAGTTCCTGTCGAACTGCTGCCGGCACAAGGCGGGGCTGGAGCCCGACGCATGGAAGGATCCCGCCACGGAGGTGTACCTGTTCGAGGCCGAGGTTTTCGGCGCGCCGTTCGGCAAGATATGATCAACGTCCGGCTGGTTTTGCAGCGGTACGGTATGATCAGGCTTTTTTGCCACAGGTCAGCTTCGCGGTCCGCTGTCCGCGAGCAATCCGCCTTCGCCCAAGGGGCTTCGGCGTGACAGGGCTCGCTTCAAGCGGCCCTGCTGCCGCCGCGGTCGGCTTTTGCAGAGCCAACCGCGAAGCTGACAGACACCGTCCCGAGCCCGGCGAGGGATCAACACAGTTTGGCTTGGATTTTGCGTGCTTTGAATCAGGACGCACGGTGTGTTGGAATCAGCAAACGGGCGCTGCAGAGAGAGATTATCCGTGGAACAGCGACTTATGGTGTTTTTGCTTTCATCGGCGGTCATTGCCGCCGCCGGCTGCGGCGGGCCCGGCGAACCGGCCGGCGGCGGGCCCGATACCGCGACGGCAGTGGGCCTTGCCCGGTACCTTCGAAGCGAGGACCTGCCGCACCTGGAGCAGGTGGCGATTTGGGACGGGCCCTACGGCCAGGGCCTGAAGCTGTCCACCAGACACTACGACATCTACACGACGCTGCTTGAGCCGTTGATGCTGTGTGAGATACCGGCCTTTATGGAGTCGGCCTACCGCGGCTACAACAGTCAGCTGCCGGATCCTATAGAAACAAGCACGCGGCTGGAAATATATCTTTTCGCCGCCCGCCGGCAGTGGGAGGAATTCACAAAAAGCTTTGCCGGCGACCAGGCGGACCTGTACCTGCGGATAAAAGCCGGCGCCTATTACCTCAACGGTCTCTGTGTGGCCTATAACATCGGCAGAAGTCGCACCTTCAGCGTCCTCGGGCATGAGGGCTGGCACCAGTTCAACAGCCGGCACTTCAAGCTGCGGCTCCCCAGCTGGCTCGATGAAGGCGCGGCGATGCTTTTCGAAACCAGCCGCAGGCACCGCGGTATGTTCCGTTTCGAGCCGCACCTGAACCTGGATCGGCTCGCCCCGCTCAAGAAGGCGGTTTCTGAAAACCGCCTTCTGCCGATTGCGCGTTTGGTGTCTTTGAATCCTTCCGAGGTTTTGGCCTCCGGCAGGGACGAGGACACCGCAAGGTTTTATGCCCAGACCTATGCGCTGGTGAGATTTCTCAGGGAGTACGGGCATGGCAGGTATCTCGCCGCCTATCGACGAATGTTACACGACGGCCTGGAGGGAAAATGGCCGGTAGACGCCGAAGGCCTGAATACGGCAGCGGACAGAAACATCCCGCTGACAGTCCGGTGGAACCGGTACGCCGGTCCGCTGATTTTGGCCTATTATATGGCTGGTATCGGTTCCCTCGAAGAATCATACCGCGCGTTCTGTGCAAAAATAACTTACCGCGTTCGCCTGAAGTATCACCAATAAAAAAGGGGTCAGGAACGAATGGCGTTAACTTAACGCCGTTTGTTCCTGCCCTTTTTTTTATTGCTGGAATTGATTCATCGAACCGCTATAATTTGCTCCGATGTATTCCGAGCACGCTCAGTTTAACTCCAAAATGCGGAACTGCCGCCTTGTGATGCTGGTAGCCGCGGCGTCCGGGGCGCTGGGTCACGGTATCTGCCGCTGCGCCATTACACCTCCGCAGGCGGAGGTTTTTGTCGGCCAGGACCTGCGTTTCAGCGGGCCGCATCTGCTCAGCCACGACCGGGGAGGGGGGCGCTACACACTGGTCTTCCAGGAAGGCTTCTCCATGTCGGTCGGCGCCAACCGTTATTCCAGCGACGCAGCCGTCGTCGAACTCGAAACCACGGCGTTCGAGCTGGCAGGGCGCGTTCGGGTCGAGCACCGTGCTTCAGTATACCTGCAGGGCGCTGTTACAGTCAAAAAGGGCCCGGGGGCCTCGACGGTGGAGCTTTCTGAGGACGTTCTGGAAAAAGGCCGTGGCATGGTGGTTCGGGCAACCACTGCGGGGGAGGTCTTTGTTACGGCCGAGAAACATCAAGTCGGCGATCCGGGGTCGCTGCAGATATACGAAAAAGCCCTGGCCTGTATAAAGCCGGTTGAGCCGCGATTCGTAGTAAGGCCCGAGGCCCTGGTGCCGTCGCTGCCGCAGGAAGCCGCCCCCCAGGCCCCCGCTGCTGCCGGAACGGTCCGGCAAGAGCCGGGCGGGGAACAGGCGGTCGCGGCGGCTGAGGCGACGGCCGAGGCGGAGGCGCCCAAACCGAGGTTCAGGTATCCGGTCAACATCGCACCGGCCGGCGAGGCGGTTCCCCAAATACACGCCGCCAAGGCCGACGAGCTTGATGTTGCAACCATAATCGGCCGTTTCTATTTATGGCAAAAGCAGGACGAGGAGGGTCGCCTACTGGAGCTGCAGGCCGATAACGGGGTCGTTTTCTACGTCGGCGGAGAGCTCGACGTCGACCACGCCGGTTCCGAAGATGTTCTGGCAAGCGGAAGCATACGCGCGATCTACATGTCGGGCGACGTGATTATGACCGAGGGCCGAAGGTCCGTCACCGCCGACGAGATATACTACGACTTCCGGGACAGGAAGGCCCTGGCGATAAATGGAACCCTTAAGAACTTCGATGTCTCGCGGGGCATTCCCATTTACGTCCGCGCTGATGAGGTCAGGCAGGTGGCTGAGAACAAGTTCTCCGCTGAAAACATCACTCTGACTACAAGCGAGTTTCACCTGCCTCAGGTTTCCATGACCGCCTCCAGCGTGGTCGTGACGGACACCACTACGGTTGACGAGCAGGCCGGCAGGCTTTCCGACGCCAGTTATGAAGCCGAGATGCGGGACATTCGACTGAAAACGGGCAAAACCACTTTGTTCCGCTGGCCGTTTTTACGAAGCGATCTCCAGAGGCCGGATGTTCCCATCAAGAGTACGCATTTCAGCCACAGCAGCACCTGGGGAACCTCATTGGAGACGCGGTGGTATCTGGCCAGGCTTCTGGGGCTTAAAGAACCCGCCGGGACCGACAGCACCCTGGCGCTGGACTACTACGGCAAGCGCGGTCTGGGCACCGGAGCCGAGATCGACTATACGAGGGAGAATTCTTATGGCACGGTCCTGGCTTATCTGATCAACGATCACGGCGATGACCGGTTGGGCCGGGCGTCCGACCGCAGGAACGTCGAGCCGCCGCGGGACCTGCGGGGCAGGTTTCGCTGGCAGCACCGGCACTACCTGCCTTACCAGTGGCAGTTGACCAGCGAGGTCAGCTACGCCTCCGATGAGAATTTCATAGAGGGATATTACCGAAATGAGTTCGACGTCGGCAAGGAACAGGAAACACTGGTTCACCTTAAACGCATCGAGAACAACTGGGGCGTTTCAGTCCTGAACAAGCTGAGGATAAACGATTTCGTCAGCAAGTTGGAGGAGCTGCCCAGCGTCGAGTTTCACCTGACGGGTCAATCGCTTTTCGATGACCGTTTCACTCTTTACAGCGACAGCTACCTGAGCCGTCTTCGCCAGCGGCTGGCATCGGGAGGGCCGGACGAGCAGTTCTTTACATTCCTTTCCGAAAGGGCCGAGTTGGATCTTCCCGTGTCGGCCGGCAGCTTCAACGTCGTTCCGTTTGTTGCCGGCACGGCCGGTTTCGAGGACGGGCTGGGTTTTCGCACTGACATTGAGGGTGATTCAGTGGATGGTGAAGATGCCGTCTGGCTGGGCGAAGGCGGGCTGCGGGCTTCCACCCGTTACTGGAAGCTTTACCCCGGCGTAGAAAGCAGGTTATGGGATTTGAGGCAGTTGCGGCATATAGTCAAGCCGCAGGTGCAATTCGTTGGTTTTGCCGAAAGCGACCGTGCCATAGAACAGAGGGACGTAATAAATCTGGGGCTTTCCCAGCGCCTTCAGACCAAAAGGGGAGGCGCCGCCGAAGGTTCCGAATCGTTCGGTGCCCCTGAACGCGTGGTCGACTGGATGAGGCTCGATACTGACATTACCTGGGTGGACGAATCGGCCGAACCGACTACCGGCCCCGACCGTTTCATCTGGAACAGGCCCTTTGTTCCGCTGCTTAACACGGCGACTTCGGCCGTTCCTGCGCGGGACCGTAGGGGCCTCGGCCTGTGGGGCGCGCGAAGGAACTATATCGGAGCCGACTATATCTGGAGGATAACCGACACGTCGGCCATTCTCAGCGACATGAATTACGATACCGCAAGCGGGGTGGTCCAGCAGTTCAACGTGGGGTTTTCGAGGCTGTGCTGGCCCGATCTGAGTTATTATGTAGGCAGCAGATACCTCAAAAGGGTATGGATCGACGGCGAGGAGGGATCCAATGCCTTCACCTTCGCGGCCACCTACAGGCTGGACCCGAGGTACACGCTCGTGTTCAGTCAGCAGTATGACTTCGATTACGGAGCCGGCATCAGGAACGACATGACTCTGCTGAGAAGGTATCACAGGGTATATTGGGCCATCACCTATAGTGCGGACCATTCGCTCGATGACGAAGCCTTGGTCATCAGTATATGGCCGCAGGGTGTGCCGGAGTTCGCCCTCGGAACCAAAAGATACATGGGGCTGGGGCCCGCCGTAGACGACTGAGGACGAGTTGTTTCTTTTTGTTTTTTCAGGAGATCGCTTATGCCTTTGACCGGAACGGGCAAGATGTTCAAGAAGGCACTGAAGGGCGGTTACGCCGTTGGGGCGTTCAACGTCAACAACATGGAGATAACACAGGGTATCGCCGAGGCCGTGGCCGAGGAAAACGCACCTCTTATCCTCCAGATATCCAGGGGTGCCCGGTCCTACGCCGGAATCCGCTATCTCAGGGCCCTTATCGACGTTGTGGTGGCCGAAAACCCCGGTATACCCGTGGCCATGCATCTCGACCATGGGGACGACTTCGAGATCTGCAGGCAATGCGTCGACGACGGTTTTACGTCCGTTATGATCGACGCGTCGAAAAAGCCTTTCGCGGAGAACATTGCGGTCACCCGAAAGGTGGTTGAATACGCCCACGCGCATAACGTGTCGGTGGAGGCGGAACTCGGCCAGCTCGGAGGCATCGAGGAGGACGTGGTGGGCGTTTCCATGGACGACGTCGGAAAACACCTGACCGACCCGGCGCAGGCGGAGGAGTTTGTTGAAAAGAGCGGTTGCGATTCACTGGCCGTGGCGGTCGGCACCAGCCACGGAGCATACAAGTTCAAGCACGAACCCAAGCTCGCCTTCGACGTGATCGAACGGATTTCTGAAAGAATACCCGGGTTTCCCCTGGTCTTGCACGGCGCCAGCAGTGTGCTGAGGGTTTTCGTGGATATTATCAATAAGTATGGCGGTGACATGCCCCACGCCATGGGTGTGCCGGAGTCGGCGATTTCCCAGGCGGCTGGCATGGCTGTCTGCAAGGTCAACATTGACACGGACTTGCGGCTGGCGCTTACCGCCAAGATCAGGGAGGTCTTCGCCGAAGAACCTGCACAGTTCGATCCGCGTAAGTATCTTGGGCCGGGCAGGGAGGCGATAAAGGACATGGTAAAGCATAAATTGCGCGTCCTTGGCTGTACACAGAAGGCTGCTGAGTGCCTTTAAAGGAGAGTTTCCTGCCTCGTGCCGAGGCCATACTATAAGACTGTTGAATAAGCGACGTAAAATCCGAAATCCGAACATGGCGGTTGCGGGCAAGCGCGAGATGAGGCTGGTCGAAATCCAAGGCAGAGATCGCGGGGGGAATCCGTCTATGGCGCCGAAGGTTTGGATCGGGGTCGTTAGAGATTGTTGTTTCGGATTTCAGCGGTCGGTTTCGTTGGTTCCGCTCGCGCGATACCGCAGGGTTTTGGTCGCGGCGCTTTTACTGTCTCTTGCGGCGGTTTCCCGGCTAAGGGCCGCCGAGCCGGCGGAGACGGTGCCTCCGGTGGAACTTGGGCGGCGGGTTTGCTCGGCGGTGTGCACCGGAGATTTCGATCACGCATGGTCCCTGCTTGAAGCAGGCGAATGTACCGGCGATCACCGGCTGCTCGAACTGAAGCAGGTCGTAGGCGATTATAGGAGGATACAACAGGACCGGCTGACCGCGAGGCAGGCTGCGTACCAGCGGGAGCTGGCCGAGCTGGAAAAACTCAAAGCGCCGGCGGATCCGAATTCCGCCGCAAAGGGCCGGGGGCAGGGTGAGGAGCAGGCCGCAGAGGCCGGTGCCGGGCCTGAAGCCGCGGTTGATCCGAACGATCCATCGAGAGTTATCACAGAGGTGGCGAAGCTGTGGGAGTTCGCCGACGAAAAGCAGAAATCGACCTTACTGTCCGATCCTTTCGTCGCAGAGGGCATCAAACGAGCCAAGGCCGAAGCCGCCGAACTCGAAAGCCGGGGAAAGTGGCTCGATGCCTATTTGAGATGCTACTACTGGCTGGGCATGATTTACCCGGAAAACGAGGAGTATCATGATCACGCCGAGGAACTTTTGGAGAAGGCCAATATTGTTGTGGCTTTGCAGGACAGTCCCTGCGAGACCCGCCGTCAAAGATATGAGGGAATCGAACCGGCGATGTTCACCCGGGCGGTCGACGCTTTAAAGTTCAATTACGTCAGCGTCATAGATTACGGCCAAATGGCCAACAAGGCTGTCCGTCGCTGCATCATGCTGGCGGAGGTGGTGGATTCGGCCTGGGCGCTGATTTCGGACGCCAACGACGCGGTTGCCTCCAACGGTGTTGGTGACGAATTCACAAGGCCCGGTGGCGAGATGCTGACGGCTTGGTCCGCCGGCCTGAGCCGCATGCTGGACGAGATTGTTCAGTCGCCGACCGGGCTGACAAAGGGAGATTTTGAGAAAGTTTTCGAAAAAGTCCTCTCCCTTAACGATAAAACCGTGGGTTTCGGCTCCGGATTCTTGATCGCGCAGTTCGCGGAGGCGGCGTTTTCGACACTCGATCCCTATACCGTGATTGTCTGGCCCCAGCAGACGAAAGATTTCGACAAGATGATGACCAATGAATTTACCGGCATCGGCATCGAGATCACGAAGGACAAGGGCCTTTTGAAGGTCGCCAGCCTGTTGCCGGATACTCCGGCTTACGCCTCGGGCCTGGACGCAGGCGATGTGATAGTCAAGGTCGACGGCGTAGACACTTCCGAAATGACCCTTATGTGCGCGGTAAAGAGCATTACCGGGCCCAAGGGCACCAAGGTGACGCTGTCGGTGACCAGGCCGTCCAGCGAAACTACACGGGAGATTACCATAATCCGCGACAGCATAGTGGTTTCAACCGTCCGGGGCTGGCAGCGGACCGCCGCCGGAAAGTGGCTTTACATGCTCGACGTAAAGAACAAGATCGGCTACGTGCGGCTGACAGGGTTCTCCGAGAAAACGGCCGGTGATTTCGAAGCTGTGCTCACCAAGTTGGAAAAAAGCGGTATGAGGGCCCTGGTGTTGGATTTGCGTTTTAATTCAGGAGGGCTTCTCGACGGTGCCGTGGATGTCGCCGACAAGTTTTTGTCAAGCGGGCTTATCGTCAGCACCAGGCCGCGGGGCATAGGTACCTGGGCCCTGGCCGGCAAGTCGGGGACCCATCCGGATTATCCGCTGGTGGTCTTGATAAACTCGGGCTCGGCCAGCGCCTCGGAGATAGTCGCCGGCGCCCTTGCGGACGATGCGCACCAAAGGGCGGTTCTTGTGGGCGAGAGAACCCACGGCAAGGGAAGCGTGCAGGGCATAACCGCGTACCCTCGGGGTGGCGCCCAGCTGAAGTACACCATGGCATATTATCACCTTCCTTCCGGGCAGCAGGTTGAAAGCCGGGACGCCGCCAAAAGACAAGGTGACGAGAAGTGGGGCATTGGGCCCCACATCACCGTGGATCTGACCTCGGACGAGCTCACGCAAATGCTCGACGTTCAGAGGGACAACGAAGTGCTTGTAAGGGCCGGCCGCCGGCCGGAATCGCTATCGGTTAAGAGATACGACTTGGAACATACCTTGGCGGCCGATCCGCAGATGGCGGTGGCGGTTCTGGTCGCCAGGGCTGAACTGGTTGAAAAGAGTCTGCCGCTGGCGGACTGCAGCGGATAGGTTTCAGGATGACTCCCAGCGATCGAGATGCCGGCAAGTTCGAGGCCCAGCGGCTGCGGAAGCTCGACCGTCTCAAGTCGCTGGGGGTGGACCCCTATGGGGGGAAGGTGTGTCATCCGGAATCCGCCGAGAACATAAAACAAAGGCCGTGCATACGCGGCATTTGTGACGGTTCCGTGGTCGAGTCCGCCGAGGGCGTTGCTGAATGTGCCGGCAGGATAGTCCTGTTGCGTAACATCGGGCGCCTGATATTCATCACCCTTCGCGATTCCAGCGGGACAATACAGCTGGGTTTGAGCAAGAAAGCTCTCGGCGGCCGGTGGGACCTTGCCGAGATGCTGGAAGTGGGTGATCTTGTCGGCTGCCGTGGCAGGTTGGGCAAGACCAGGACGGGCGAGATCACCGTGTGGGCCCAAGACATTTCTATTTTAAGCAAGTGCCTGCTGCCTCCGCCGGAGAAGTTTCACGGCCTCAGCGACCCGGAACTTCGATACAGGCGCAGGTACGTGGATCTTTGGGCAAACCCGCAGGTCATGCAGCGGTTCAAGACGCGAAGCGAAGTGATCGCGGCTATCCGTTCTTTTCTGCAGGAACGGAGCTTTACGGAGGTCGAGACGCCGATGATGCAGCAGGCCGCCGGAGGGGCCGCGGCCAGGCCGTTTGTGACGCACCACAATGCCCTGGACATGGATCTTTACCTGCGGGTCGCTCCGGAGCTGTTTCTGAAAAGGCTGCTGGTGGGAGGCATGGAGCGGATATTCGAGATAAACCGTAACTTCCGCAACGAAGGGCTCAGCCGCCATCACAATCCGGAGTTCACGATGTTGGAACTGTACCAGGCCTATGCCGACTACAACGTCATGATGGAGCTTACCGAACAGCTTATCGGATTTCTGGTTGAGCGGTTCTGCGGCTCCATGCGGATAGAGTTCGACGGCCGCACCGTTGATTTCAGTCGACCATGGCGCAGGGTCGGATACGCCGCGCTTTTCTCGGAATGCACCGGCTGCGACATAGCCGACATGGCCGCGGTAAGGGCCAGGGCCGCCCAGCTGCCCGGCGGCTCCGAGGGGCAGTTCGACGCGGTTGATGATGCCGTGGTCGTTGACGCGGTCTTCGAAGCTTCGTCGTCACCGGCCCTGCTTGATCCGACATTCGTGGTCGACTATCCGGCGGACCTGTGCCCTCTGGCCAGGCGGGGCGCCGACCCCGCCTATGCCGAGAGGTTCGAGTTGTTTGTCAGCGGGATGGAGCTGGCCAATGCTTACAGCGAGTTGAACGATCCGGCCCTTCAGGCCGAGAACTTCAGCCGGCAGGTTCGGGGCCAGGAAGATTCGCTGGCCGCCATGGACGTCGATTACGTGACGGCCCTCAAGTACGGTATGCCTCCGGCGGGAGGGCTCGGCATCGGGATAGACCGTTTGGTCATGATACTGACCGGCTCGGCCAGCATCAGGGACGTGATACTTTTTCCTTTGTTGAGGCCCGTCCCAAATGTTGAACAATAACCGATCGCGGGCATGATATGGTCAAATGGTTCTTGGTACTCCGGTACCTGCGTAAAAAAAGGATTGTCCTGCTGAGCATGGTTGCCGTGGGCCTTGCGGTCGCCCTGCTGGTGGTGGTTTCGAGCCTTTTCAACTCCTTTATCAAAGCGGTGGAGGCCACCGGCAGGGAGGCCTTCGGCGACATCTATTTTAACCCCCGCACGGCGATCGCGGATTGCCCGCGGTTCCTGCAGCGGCTGGAGCAGCTGCCGGATGTTGAGGCCGCCGCGGCAGTGGTCGAGACCTACGGTCTTTTACACCTGGGCCGGGGTGACGTCAGGGCCGTGAGGGTTTTAGGCATAGAGCCGGCTCGGTACGCCGCGGTTGCCTCCTTCAAGCAGTGCCTTCTCAGGCAGAAGGATTTGGCCGGCGAACCGGATTTCTCTACGGACGGCTCCTCCGGTCCGGCCGGTGGTTTTATCGGCATAGGGGTTCTTGAAGGGCCGGATGTGCTGACCGACCAGTACGACTTTGAAAAGGCCTGTCGTTTCATCGGCAGCCGGGTAGTGTTGACCGCCGGCCGCCTCGCCGAAGGCCGGGTCGGACACAGCTATCTGCAGATCGAGGTTGCCGATGTGGTCTTCACGGGAATTTACATGCGGGACGAAAAAGATGTGTACCTGCCCATCGATGTTGTCAGGCGGCTGACCGGCGCCGCCGCAAATGAGATAGTCCAGATCAGGCTCATCGAAGGCGCCGATTGCGAGAAGCTGACAGGTCGAATCTGGCAGGTTTGGCGTGATTACGCCCTGCGGCAGGGGATGGACGAAGCAGTTATCGCGGGGGGGTTCGTCAGCACCTCGAAGCGGATGCAGGAGTATTTCATCGTTGAGTTGCGAAAGCAGATGTCGGTTTTGATGCTGATATTCGGTATAGTATGCTCGGCGGCGGTCCTGCTGATATTCTGCATTTTCTACATGATCGTGACATCAAAGGTCAGGGACATCGCGATAATAAAAAGCTGCGGCTGTTCGGACATGTCAGTCGCCTCGATCTTCGTTGTTTTCGGTTTTTTTGTAGCTTTGGCAGGATCCGCCGCCGGCGCGGTCGCCGGCTCTGTTCTGACCATGAACGTGAATGCAATAGAAAACTTAATCAGGATTGTTTTCGGTCTTAAACTTTGGAAGAGCAGTACATATATTTTTGAGAGAATTCCCAGTCAGGTCGACGTCGGGGCGGCGGCCTGGATCGTTTTATGGGTCGTTGTGGCCGCGACTGCCGGAGTCGTGATTCCGGCGGTCGTCGCCGCCCGAACCAGACCGGTGGAAATATTGAGGTACGAGTAACGTCCAAGTGTACGGTCTTCTTCTGGCAACCAGATACTTTCTAAGGCGGCGGATGGCCTACGCGGCGGTGGCGGCCGTCGCCATCTGCGTGTTCATGGTGATTGTGGTCATGACCGTGATGACCGGCTTGGTCAGCGACTTCAAGGCCAAGAACCATCAATGGATCGGAGACTGCGTGGTGAGCACGCCATCCATGGTCGGGTTCGACGGTTATGGTCAATTCACAGAGATCCTGAAAAGAACCGATTTCGTCAGATCCGCCGCCGCGGTGGTAAACGGGTACGCGCTTCTGGGCTACGCAGGCTCTGATTACACCGAGACCGTGGAAGTTATGGGAGTCGACCCCGGCTCTTACTGCGATGTCACTGACTTCGGTCGGGCATTGCACTATCACAAGATGGCATGCGCCGATGCTTTTCAGCCGCTTTACCAGCGCGATTTACCGGGTTGTGTCGTGGGCATCGACAAGGTTCTGCCCCGTAACGAGTACGGCCGCTATACCCACGCGGTCGCCCCGCCCAAGTACGCTTTCACCCTGAGCTGTTTTCCTCTTACCGCCTCCGGCCGGCTTGCCAGGGCGGGGCTGGATGTTGTCATCAGCAAGGTCTTCCATTACAGTGATGATTTTCACAGCGGGCTGGCCAAGGTGGACGGCTCGACCATTTACATCGATTTAAGCGAGGCGCAGGCTCTTTTGGGAATGGATGCCCCCCCGGCCAGAGCCAGCGCCATCCACGTGTCCTTCGAGCGCAACATCGGTCTTGAGGCCGGCTGCGCGGGCGTAAGGGAATTATGGAAGTTGTTCAAATCGACAAAAACCTCAGACCTGCTCGATCGCGTACGCGTTGAAAGCTGGAAGGGTTATTGCCGCGAAGTAATCGCACCCGTCGAGAAGGAACAGGCGATGATGATAGCTTGTTTCGTGATGATAGGGATAATTACAGTCTTCGTGGTATTTGTCATCTTCTATATGCTGATAAGCCACAAAACCAGGGATATCGGTACGCTTCGGAGCGTCGGCGCCTGCCGCGCCGAGATTATGAGACTGTTTCTGGGTTTCGCGCTGATTGTCGGCGGTTGTGGTTCTGCGGCCGGGGTTGTCTCGGCTGCTGTTTTTTTGGCGAAGATCAACCGCTTGGAGCAGTGGCTTTACCGAAGGTACGGTTTCCAGCTGTGGAACCGTATGGTCTACGCCATCGACGAGATCCCTAACGATATGACGGTCCTGACGGTCGCTATTGTGGTGGCGGCCGCGCTGGCGGCCTGTCTCGCCGGCGCGGTGCTGCCGAGCTGGTGGGCGGCCGGCTCGGACCCGGTTAAGAGCCTTCGGACCAGCAGCCTATGAAAAAACCCGGCAGAGACATCGACCAGAACATTCTTATCCGCGCCAACGGTCTTTATAAGTCCTACCGCATGGGTCTTGCGGAAGTCAGCGTGCTGAAGGGGCTGGACCTTTCAGTTCGCCGGGGCCAGTTCGTGGCCGTTGTGGGCGCTTCCGGAAGCGGCAAGAGCACGCTGCTTCACATACTCGGTGCGCTGGACAGGCCCGATAAGGGTTCGGTGAGTTTCGAGGGCAGGGACCTGGACAGGATAAGCGCGACTGAACTGAACCGTTTTCGCAACAGGACCGTCGGTTTCGTCTTTCAATTCTATCATTTATTGGACGAATTGACCGTGCTGGAGAATGTTTTACTGCCCGCCATGGTCAGCAGATCGCTCGTGCGGTGGCTTCTGGGCGCCTCCGGCGCAAAAAAGCGCGCCAGGAACCTGCTCGAGCAACTCGGCCTGGCCGGCAGGGCACGGCACAGGCCTTACGAGCTGTCCGGCGGCGAGAGGCAGCGTGTGGCGATCGGCCGGGCCCTGATGAATGAACCGAAACTGCTGTTGGCGGACGAGCCGACCGGGAATCTTGACTGGGCGACGGGAAATGGTATCCTCAACACGCTCGAAGATCTGAGCAGGGCCGGCCAGACGATAGTCATGGTAACCCATAACGAGGCGGTTGCCCAAAGGGCCGGTCGTATAGTAACCCTCGCAGATGGCCGATTAGAGTAAAGTAGGTGTGCATTTTAACGGTGGGCTTCCCCCCCAGCTGTTTCGGAGACCTGTATGGGACTGAAGATTTGGCTCGACGGCCGGCTTGTGGATGAGCAGGAGGCCAAGATAACCGTTTTTGACCACGGCCTTCTCTATGGGGACGGGGTCTTCGAGGGCATTCGAGTTTACAGCGAAAACGTATTCGAGCTCGCCTGTCACGTACAGCGGCTTTACCGCTCCGCCAAGGCAATCAGGCTGGAAATTCCATTCACCCCCGGGGAAATTTCCGCTGCCATAGAAAGAACCGTCAAGGCCAACGGGGTGATAGACGGCTATATCCGGCTTGTGGTCACTCGGGGCGTGGGGACCCTGGGCCTGAACCCTTTTGTCTGCGAACAGTCACGGGTCTTCATAATAGCGGATAACATCCAGCTTTACCCAGAGGAACTCTACGAGAAGGGGATGAGGGTCATAAGCGCCACCACCGTGCGCAACCACCCCCTTTCAGTTCCGCCCCAGGTAAAGAGCCTAAACTACCTCAACAACATCCTTGCCAAGATAGAGGCTCTCGACAGCAACGTGGCCGAGGCGATTATGTACAATCATGAAGGCTTCGTGGCCGAAGCCACCGGCGACAATGTTTTTGTCGTAACCAACGGGTGCATCTACACGCCGCCGGTCGAGGCCGGCGCTCTGGACGGTATAACGCGGGCGGTTGTTATCAAGCTGGCGAAGAGGGAAAAGCTCAACGTAGTGGAGAAGAACCTGACCAGGTTTGATTTGTACACCTGCGACGAGCTGTTCCTCACAGGAACGGCCGCCGAGGTCATCGGAGTTGTGGAAATCGACGGCAGGATAGTAGGCGACGGAAAACCCGGCGCTGTCACGATGATGCTTAGAAAGAAGTTTTACGCTTACGCGCACGGAAAGTAAAAAGGGGATCGGGAACCTTTTTTGCGGCAAAAAAGGTTCCCGGCCCCTTTTTACTCATAGACATAGCAAATATGCGGAAGCCGCCTTCGGCGGCTGAAAAACTATGTGCGGCTTTAAAGTGGGGCAACCGTCTGTGGGGCAACCGTCCCGGTTGCCATTGGCAGGCCGGAGGCCTACCCCACTTTTTTCCCAGTCGCCGCAGGCGGCTTCCACGCGGCCGAAGGCCGCCATTCTTTGTCCTGAGTCCTTTGTCCTGGGTCCTGTTTCTTAGATATCCCTGCCCGGCCGCGGCCGGGTTGAGATGCTCCTAAGAAACAAGGCGCCTTCGGCGGTAACAGGTATAAGGTATCAAGTTACAACTTGAATG
>Ga0180433_10000439_pt1 | contig 70901 bp, 47 predicted proteins | sample SS_ome_8_FD_132980 | JGI IMG/M metagenome (GOLD analysis project Ga0180433, IMG submission 132980) | Hypersaline lake sediment archaeal communities from the Salton Sea, California, USA - SS_1_D_1 metaG | ecosystem: Environmental > Aquatic > Non-marine Saline and Alkaline > Hypersaline >...
GTCTTTCTCTATAATCTGTTTTGACAGGTCTTTTTGAAACTACTACAGTGATTAATGTATATTTTCACAGAACTCCCTTAAATTCTCATTTTTTCATAAAACTTTTGACACTACCATAAATTTATCATTCAGTTTTTTTATGGTTCTTATTGTTGAGCAATTATCTTTGTGTATCGTGACTAAAATTCAAATCTGTATCAAAATTCTCTAACAGTTATCTATAAAAATGATTTCATATTCCTGGTATCCACTTTTCAGCATTGTGTCTGAAAATTTTTGCCACAACATTTTTAGGTAAGTTAAGCCCCTGAAATTCACCATCCAGTTCCGGTGCAGTCATACTATCATCAGTGGCAAAATATCTCCAGGCTTCCACCCATCTTTTATGCATGTGTTCCATTAATACATCCATATCACTGACACCGCTTACACTCAATCCGGAACCAAAATCTGAACCGTAAAGAATTCTGTCCTGATATGTGATAATAAAATCCCGTACTTTTTCCCGATCCTGCTGGCTCTGAACCTGCAGATGACAAATCCGCTCAGCCAGATCCACAGCCAGATTAGGAAAGGTGTCAAATCTTTCAGCCAGCACATCCACACTCCATTCCAGACTGGCAAGATGACACCCGATGAATTTTAAATCCGGATTTTTCCGCAGCATTGAATCTCTGGCTTCAATTATTTCCTGATAGGAAGGATATTCCGGATGTTTATACATATGATATTCAGGATGCATTGTAAAATAAGCCTGATCGCTCTTCACAGTCATCTTTTCAATCGGAAGCCAGCAGTTTTTAGGTTCTCCGATATGACCGAACAGAGGTATGTTATGTTCTGCAAGATAGGTAAATATGGGATCGAATTTCGGATCATCTATCATGACAAAATTTCCTTCTTCGTCCTTCACCGTCATACCAATATTTTTCCAGACTTTCACTGCAAGGGCACCTTTTTTAAATGAATCCTTTAAATAATCAAGTGTCTTTTCCTGCCGATGAGGATCATTAAATCCCTCCATACTGAACGAAGTTGCATAGTTTATTCTATCTCCATATTTCTTTTTTAATGTGAGTACAATTTCCTGTTGTTCCGCAAGACTCACAAAATTCGGTACATCAGTATTAAGTGAAAACAGTCGATAATTATCCTGTTTGGCTTGTTCCAGCCAGGCTGGATCATCTGTCCGTACATGCATATGCGCATCGATTTTTTTAAAGGTTTTGAAATCTTCCATAGTAAAAATTTTATCCGTGTCAGTACAATAAGAAATAAAAGCTGAGACAATAATAATACTGTATATCCACACATATTTTTCAGTTTTATCTTTGCTCCATTTCATACATTACTTCCTTTCATATTTATTAACATATCGAATGTATTAACATTAATAAATTCATTGATCACTGCACATCATACCCCAGTTCAGCAAGCTGGCTTTTTACATGAGGGTATATTTGTGCAGCATTTTTATAATAAATTTTTTCCAGAACATCGCGCGGAAGCAACAGCCCCTTGGTTGGATTCAAACCAAAAAAACCGCCTTCAACTTCTTCATTGGTTTCCAGTATTCGGAATGTTCTGATATATTGTTCTGTACGCTGCTCTGCTTCTTCCGGATCAGTAAAAGCACTGATATCAGTTCCATATAAGATCCTGTCCGCCCATTCTATCATGAATGCACGGAGATTTTCCCGGTCCAGAAGATAAAAATACTGGAAGGTCGCTGCAAGATCAATATTAAGATTTGGAAAAGTTGTCAGCATATTGCGTAAATAGTCAAGCTGCGCATCCTGACACACCAGCCAGTCACCATGTGCTGCTACTGCATGTAAATCAGGATGTCTTTCCAATACATGTCTCCAGGCAGTAATTTCTCGCCAGAATTCTATGGGATCTGAAAGCCATTTAGTGCGATTACCATAAGGTCCATTTGGATCTGCAATATGAATAGAAGCTGCAACCATGCCAATCCTTTCCATTTCTGCAAAAGTCGGTTCATGCACCATATTGTCAATATATCTGAATCCTTCTTCTCCTTCCTCGAGTTTACGGTAATAAGGACCTGACCAGATCTTATATCCTATATAGCCCTTTTCAAGCCAGGTATGCAGATCTTTGGGCGGATTATCCAGACCGTCATGTGCTGAGAAATCTGATATACAGGTAAGCACCCGTCCCTTACTGACCCTTGAAGATGTATTCAAATCCGGAATCTGATTTTCACTTGTCCCCAGATCAATCCACATAGCAAGATCTGCATCATACGCATCCTGTAATATTTCCCGCATTTTTAGGAAATTTACAATACCTGCAGTATCTCCACCAATATGAGTGTGGACGTCAATTCTGGGGATATCCGGATATTTAGTCTCCTGTTGGGCATATATATGTATGGAATTGATTAATATAAACAATATTAATTGCACAGTGATTCTCTGTAATGTCAGATTAATTTTCTTTTTTTCCATTTTTTTTCTCCTTGTTTTTATTCTAATTGCTATATACTTTTTCTTGAAATAACTGTTATTTATCAAATTTCAATAGTCCAAACTTTGATGGAACATGGAAATGCGATCCGGTCGGAGACCAGGCATACCAGCCAGGCTGATCATTTCTGTCTTGGTTAATACGGTAATAGTTGATCTTCCATTGCATATTTTTGAAATTTACCTTTTCTGAATTTTCAATCATATCTTTAAAAGGAACAGCAATTTCAACCGTCCATTTTTTATCTCTGTCTGTCTTATTGTTAAGCGTCCCTTGTATATGTACTGCAGTCATAATACCCGAGAGGTTGAATTGTGCTGTCTGATCTATATCAATATCTGCAGGCTTTACAATATAGCTGTCAAAAAGCACATTGCTGGGAGACACTTCAATTTCTATATATGTAGCCGGATCATTATCTGTATCAATAAAAACCTCTACAACTTCCTGCTTCCAGAGCTGTTGATCCCGCTCTGTATATGTACTCCAGATATCAGGGTCATTGCATTCAAATGCTATATAGAAATTCTGTCTGTCATAACAGCATGCAGCCCATGTCATTATGGTTGAATCTCTCACCTGCTTACCAGTTTTATTGTTTCTGAGTGTTACTGTTTCTACCTTACTCCATATAGTTTCATCAAGTATTCCATCAATGTTTATTCCCTGTTTACTTTTTACAGCAACATAAGTATAATCTGGACCTGTATTTTTCTGATCACAGTTGAAAGTAACAAGACAACACAGTGAACACATAAATGTTAAAATATAACTTCGCATAAATTATTTTACCTCAGTAAAATTTTCATTGAATAAGCATCAATCATCTGTTTTTGAGATTTTTATCAGGACTTCTTTTCTATCCCCCATCCTTTCAAGCTCAAGTGTATAATAATACATATCCCGCTTCTGTCTGGTTAATTGAATTATCCTGACAGAATTGGAATTAAATACCAACTTTACAGGACTTTTGATTCTGAGTGTTACCTGACAGCATCCTAATTCTCCAGGTAAAACATCTACCTTTTTAAAACTAATTCTGATCGCTTTTCCAGCTATGTCCACATTTGTACAAACATGCTGTACTAACTGATGCCTGAACCAAAGAGAATTTGGGGCTAATATAGTATTAAATCTGTGATTGTAAGACTTTAATAGATTTATCCATGCATCCACAATTTCAGTATTTCGATCAGGATCCGGATGCAGAAGGTTTGGCCAATGCATTCCGCATGTAGGACCATTAATTTGTCCTTTGGGTTTTTCACCAATTGTATTCCAGGGAAGCAAATCTCTGCCGCGATCCACTGTAATAACTCCAGCATCAACACCAAATACATCATACCGTACACTTTTGGCATTAAACATATTCTCAAACGGCGTATTGATATATTCCACACCGTGCTGAGCCAGTACTGCTGCCATACTCAGTTCATGATTCCCTGTAGGACCGAATCCATGCAGAAACGCAGTAGGGACAAATGATGTGGGAAACGTTCCCAGATTATGCTGCTGCAGTAATTTTTCAAAAAAATTTAAATGTGCATTAACCTGGTCAAGAGGACGCATTGTCCCGTTTTTATCAGCCCATTCAGCGCGGGTAAAAGTCTCTTCAGTCCAGTATTCATGTCCTATACCGTGCAAGGTTAATTCATAATGATCCTGATTCCTCCTGATAATATCTGCAGCTTCCTCCAGCCAGGGTCCAATCCATTTTGTATTATCCCAGTCATTCCCCATCCAGGTACTGGTAGGTAATTTCCTCAAAATATTCTCTTTATCCCATTCACACATTACCGTTGCAGCTTGGGGACGAATCCCCAGGGCACGTCCTAAATATACAACGGCTTCATAATCAGCTGGTACATGTTTACGATGTATACCAGTCCTGTAGGGTTCCTGAAATTGACTGCCATCTTTACCTGACCACCAGCCTACATCATCTATGACTACCTGAATAGGCATTGGTATGACCGCAGTGATATTTAAAGGATTTTTATTAAATGTACTTCTGGAAATACCTGATACTGTGCTTCCAAGAACAAATCCTGCACTTAATTGAGTAGATTTTTTTATAAATTCTCTTCTTTTCATTTTCATTCTAAAAACTAATTACTAATTTATACTATATTATTTTTTATTTTAATTGTTTTTAATAGGTTGTTTCTATTCCTTCCTGGTCAAAGTTTCTTCCAGTGTTCCTTTTAAAATAATATTTATTGCAGTCCAGGAATACCAGTTTTGGGCATCACCGCCGCTTACTGCCAGTTTTATTACCGGCTTTTTAGTATAAGGATCCAGCATTGCAAAGTACACAATATAACGACCCGGTTTAGCATTATCCGGAATAGCAAGAGATGCTTTCAATCTATGCCGGCCCGGAAGCCACTTATGTACATCCCAGTCTATCTCTTTTCGGGTCATCACTGCTTTATCCCCTCTTCTTCCAGCTCTGCGGATTTCGAATACTGGAATATATGCCCGGTACGGAGGTGCAACCCCCATGTTATCCATGATCATTTCAATGTCCAGTTTATTACCAGGTTCCAGCCATTTCTGGTGACGGAACAGCCGAACCACAAACCGATACCCCATGCGCTTAAGAAATTTCTCTGTAGCCGGCCACCATTCCGGAGGAATATTTGTGGATTTATTATTGAGTATTGAAGTATGCAGTTCCAGACAAACACTGTAAATGTATTCAATATCTCTTCCTGCTTCCAGCCAGCTTTCAAAAGTACCACAGGTTTCAAACGCAACAGGTCGTGTTTTCCAGGCTTCACCCACTGAAGGATACTTTCTGGGAAGCTGCAAATAACGGGTCATAAGATTCCAGTGGTTTGGCGGACCGTAATCGCCCATACAATCTGCTCTCCAGCCAGTTCCATTTTTGGTTGCATAGATCAATCCGTCTTCAGCATCTTCCGGAATTACAAGCGGAGTCTTTTGGAAGCCTTCCAGATACCAGTCAATAATCATCTTTTTAATATCAAAAGAATACTGTTCTTTTTCTTCCACAAAACTTAAATGCCATTCTCCCCAGTGACCATAAGAGCCAATATCAATATGATCAATATCCGGATGTCCGTCATAGCGTTTCGCAAATTCCCTGACCAATCTTCCCATGTATTTTTTATATAGCGGATCTGCATGATCAGGCATCCAGCTGGGAGTATTTTTCCCAGCATGTTGAGTGCTTTCTGCAATATATTCCCATCCTTTCGCTCCTGTTTCGCGATACCAGTCAGGGATTCTGGGACGTCCGTTAGCAGGCATGATCCGGGTTGCCAGACGCTGTCCGCGGGCATGGACTTCTGCCAGAACTGAATCCACCATATCCCAGTTAAATTTACCTTCTTCAGGCTCCAGCTCATCCCAATACCATCGATAATAGGCAATGGAACATTCCGGATATCCAGGAACATCCCCATCTAAAGCGCCGTGAGTTGTAAACCCCATCCCCGGATTAATCAATACTTCATCTGACTCCGGTGGAGAGACAATTACTACATTTGGCACTCCTTTAGCTTTGATAATATTCTTAAATGGTTCAACTTGTGCATTGCAGACAGACAGCATAACAGCTGTAAGAAAAAATATAAAAATAATTTGTATTTTCTTCATTCCTGACCTCTTAATATATTTGATCTGGGAAAAAATTACTCATAATATACGGTTACCAAACTATATACTTCAAAAACCGGTACATTAAATTCAATAAACTGATCTTTTTGATTGAAGGTAATGTTTTCAGTATCATTAATCGGCGATCCTGCAGTAATACTGTGTATCTGTTTGCCTTCCGGAATCATAAGTTTCACCCTTACATTCTCAGCTGGTTGTACTTCACCATCCAGATTCATGTTATAGTTTACCAGATGAACAAACTGCAGATCTTTTTCTTTCTGCTTCATAGTGGTGAATTCAACAGTATAGGGAGCATAGAGCCGGCCTGATAATTCTCCATCCGCTGCCCATTTTACTCCACCAGAGATTGATTCAAAAGGTGCTCTGATTCTTATCGGAAAATTACCTTGTCCGTACATCATATGATCATCCGGAAGAGGAGTATTTCTGGTATTTCCCTTTCCCACTGGGAGAGGATTGAACGGGATAAATACCACTCTCCCTTTTCCGACTTTTTTCCTGATAATCTCATCCGGTGTATCCTGTAAATCAAATCCTAACAGTTCAGACAAACCAAGATTTTCCCGGCGTAGTCCCTTGTCATCTTTTAAAGATGAAAGACCGAGTACTACCAGCCCTCCGCCTTTATTCACAAATTCTTTTATAATTTCTATTTCAAAATCGCTCATGAGCGGCACATACGGCAAAACCAGCACTTTATATTTTGCCAGTTCTGCAGGAGTAAAATCCCTCTCCACAGTCATTACATGTGCAATACCGCTGTCTGCCAATACCCGGGAGGCAGGATTAAAATAACTGAATTCATCACCGTAAAACTGATTGATGGAACAAAATATGGCAACATTTGCATCCAGTTTTGCATTGATCAAATTTTCTTCATTTTCTTTAAAAAATGCATAAATCTGCTCTGCACCATTGTGGACTTTTGGAGAGATCGGTTCGCCGAATGTCTCTCTTACCACACTGAATGTATTATGATTGGCAAAAGCTTCACCTATATTGAGCTTAATCAGATTAAACAAGGCATTTTCATTGGGAATAGGTTTAGGAGTAGAGGGTTGTATGCAGTACATCCATACTGGTTTTTGGTGTGCAGCAGCAGCTAAAAACTTCAAAGGCCCGGAATTACTTATTTTTGTTCCATTTTCTGTACGGGGAACTGACTGCAGGCCATGCTGGATTTCAGAATAGAAAAAATCCATAACAGTACCCATTAATTCCATATCATCACCGTTGGTATACGCCATGTTGCCGTAGGCGCCTCCATTGATATTTCCGGATATAAGAAAGTCCGGATTGATTTTACGGGCTGCTGTACGCAGTTTTCTCTGAAAATCAGTTAATGACCAGCTTCTAAACCGCAGCCATTCCCGCCAAAGTACCATTGTATTATTAAGCGGAGGTTCAATAGTACTGACATCTGTAATTTTATATCGTTTTTCTAAATATTCAGAAGATACTTGTTCCTGCAGATATTTTCTGAATGCTTTCTTGGTATGTGGACAAAAGCAGGTACCACCGTGTACTTTAGTCCAGTCAACATATGCTCCGTCAAACCCTCCCAAAGCAAGAAGTTTAAAAACACCTTTCATATATTGTACATATGAAGGATTATCCTGACAGCCGAACATCTCGAATCTGCCGCCTGTACGTGGTGCATTGGGATGTCTGAAACGATAATATGAATATTCCATATCATGAGTATGCCGTGCCCATTGTGTAGGTTCTTCAGGCGGTTTAGGACCAAAATATTCTTTATATACATTCCATAATCCCGGAGTATTATACACCTTATTTAAATCAAGTTCTTCCGGTTTAGGAGTATCTTCATATGTTTCACTCCTTCCGCCTAAGGCCATAGTAGTATAAGCAATAACATACATACCCTCTTGGTGATATTTCTTTACTCTTTCTCTTGAATTCTTTAGCATTTCTTCAAACACAGACATATCAGTAATGTATTCACCTGTCTCTTCATCTTTTGGGAAAACAATCGGCCCTCCAGTCTGATTCACTGTCGCATGCAGTCGGTTTAAGAATTCAAAATTATCATGTGATCTAACAATTCGTATATGTCCCCAATCCCAGGGCCCCAACTCCGGTGAATCATTGCCGCTGTCTGACTGAGACAGAGCAGAATCTATACCTATAGTCAGAAACAGAAATCCCAGTAAAAAAATCATCAGAGATGTAATTTTTTTCTTTATCATATCATTCTCCTTTTTTAAATATAAAAAGTCTAAATTTATTTTGATTAAATTCCCTTTCTCCAGCCCTTATCCTCAAATTTTTTGAGCTGGATGGTTAATGAACCGTCAGAATTTACAGGCTGAGCACAGGCCCACTGAACAGGTCTACGTATACCTTTAGTTTGAATTTCAGCTCGTATTTTCATCTTTTTCCCTTCCATTCCCTGCGGGAGAATAAAATTACACTGGCGTAATTTACCACCATAAGGATGACCTGCATCTAATCCACCGCCAATTTTTACTTTTCCGTCCATACTTTCCACATATACATAGAGTATACCTGGAATGGCTGCAACTCCGTCGTTGGCAATTGCTAGAACAATTTCACTAGTGCTGTAACGCTTCCGCTGCCAGATCCAGGATGGTCTTACTCTGTATCCCATCCTCTGATGCAGCTGTTTAAATCCTTCAGGATATTTTTCATTGTAATTGCGTAAATTGTCAGCTTCTGTCCACAGCGACCAATAATTACCGCCCAGATCCAGTACATGAAGCATAGATTTTTCTTTGTCATTGATACCAGCTTTATCCAGGGGAATTTCATTCACATCATAATGCCGGAATCTTCCCTGTTCCATCACCACTGCCAGCCAGGGCGGCCTGTTGGAAAGCCGCTCAATCTGAATCGGCTCTTCTATATGTACTATACTGTCAGAACGCAGCCAGCATCCTGAACGTACTGCAAGATCAAGACATTCTCTGTTTCCTGTTTTACTTATATCCGGTTGGGTATTGTTAACCAGTGGTACTTTTGTCCAGGTATCTATCTGATGTTGAGTCATCTTAACCATTGTTCTCTCAGCAGTCAGATAATCCGGGAAAGGATTAGGAAGTGCATTGGTATGACCTTCACCCCAGAAACCATACATCATCATATCCATAAACTCTACCCGGGGATGATCATTATATTCTGCCGCAAGCAGATCATTTAACTCACGGAATGCTTTCATGAATTCCGGGTGATCATAGCGGGGTTCAACATACTGCCAGTCACCGGTTTTTCGCTCGTGCGTTTCTCCTCTGCGTCTGCCAATTTTTACCAGAGGTACTTTCTCCTGAAGAAAATCCGGCATTGATAGTTGTTCAGGTTGAAAATTGGGACTGGAGAGCTGCACCCGGAATCCGACTTTTAAATCATACTGCTTTGCAGCCTCGAAAGTCAACTTCCACATCGGATGTAAATCCAACCTGCCAGCACGCTTCTGAACATCCCGCCAATCACAGCGGATATACAGAACATCTACAAAAGGAAGACGTGCTAATTTCTCCACACTTTTTTCCAATGATTCTTTTCCATTGCGAACAGCAAGTGAAGGTCCGTTTTCCTCCCAGGTATAGGCTACCAGTCCTAAACCGAAATTTTTAATATGTTCTTTTGAGGGAGAAGTACTTCCGATATTTCGCCAGCCCTGATCCTGATCGATGCTGAACGGCCCCTGGTTTAATCGATTCTCAGGCACCGGAGGAGGACCAAAATCATAATTAGCCCATCGATGCGGTGGGACATCTGATTTTAATGCTGCCGGGACCATACCAGCAGCAACTGCGCCTGCAGTTGTTGTCTTCAAAAAAGTTCGCCTGGATATCATTGTTTTTCCTTTCTTATCAATTTGCTTTTTTAAATCAAATACGCTTACTATTCATTGACATTTAGTTGCTTGATGTAACCGGTTCAACACACTGACAGCTTCCCCCCACAGCATGCATCCGTTTCCCATCCTCTTCCAGATACAACATGGCTACACCGCCCACATTCCCTTTTGTGGTGGAAATATGATGACCTCGTTTTTCTAATTCATCAATAACGTCTTTGGGTATACTTTCATGAACACGCAGACTGTTGATTCTTGGACGGCCCTGACCAAAGGAACCGATAAAATGCCGGGTAGAAAATCGTTTGGCTGTATAGGTATTCTTGATATTCATATCAAAATCTACAAAATTTGAAATCAATTGTATAGCTGCCTGATCCTGCATATCACCTCCGGCAACACTTATGGCCAGTACTGGTTTTCCGTCTTTTAATATAAACGTGGGAGTCAGGGTGGTTCGTGGTCTTTTCCCCGGTTCAATACAGTTTGGATGACCTCTCCAGGTATTAAAGATAACCAGCCTGGAACCGTGGATCACTCCCGTTGATCCTCCAAATCCGGCTGTACTTGACAATCCACTCGGAGTAGCTGCAACAACATTACCCTGTTTATCAGCAACCACACATATGGTGGTGCCTCCCAGTGCCTGTATTGCTCTTCCTCCACCTTTTCGCAAGGCACGCATCCGATAAGGATCACCAGGACGGATTTTTCCTGATGCCTTGTTTTTATCGATCAGAGAACGCCGGATTTTTGTATATTCATCGGAAAGCAGTGCATCCAATGGTACATCAGCATATTCTGGATCACCGTAATATTCATCTCTGTCTGCCAGTGCAAGTTTCATGGCTTCAGTAACAGTATGTATATAATCAGCAGAAGTTCGTCCCATGGAGGTAAGGTCGTATCCTTCTAAAAGACGCATAGTCTGCAACAAATAGGGGCCCTGTGTCCAGGGTCCGCATTTATATATTGTATATCCACGATACTCTGAAGTGACCGGCTCTTCGATACGTGTCTTATGAGCCGCAAGATCACGCTTACGTAAAAATCCTCCCAGCTCTTTGTACCAGCTCACCAGATCATCTGCTATATCACCGCTGTAAAAACGATCTGATACTGCCTGAAGTTTTTCTTCACGGGTTCCTTCTGCATTTTCTTCCGCTTCCACCAGTTTACGAAAAGTTGCCGCAAGATCAGCATACCAATTCCGGTCAGTGCGGATGGTGTCTCCGCTTCCTGTATCCCGATACCATTTTGGTCCTCCGGCATCCAATATCTCCAGAGATGGTTTTACCGCCTGTTCAAAACTAATAGTGCCAAACTTCTGCAAGGCTGTAACACAGAGATCCACTACAGCAGGAACTGCTGCAGATTTAATATCTCCGCCAGGTATGCCATTCTCATAATACCATTCAATTGCTTCTTTGTCCAGAGGAGCACCACCCTGTCCATTCAACACTGTTACTTTTCCGGTTTCTGTATTATAGAACATAAACGGAACCTCCCCGCCAATACAGAAGGCACCAACAGTCTTTATACTTAATGCCAGCAGAGTTGCAACTGAAGCATCCGCAGCATTCCCACCTTTTTTTAATATCCTTATTCCTGCTCTGGTTGCCTGTTCATCTCCGGATGCTATTATTCCCTGTGTCCCGGAAGCATACCAGGATAAAGGTTCCTGTTTTGCACAACTTACCATCAATAGACAAACAAATAATAATACTATATATGTTTTATACTGTTTCATTTATGACTCCTTTCTAAAATTTCTTTTCAAGTAATCAGTACCTGATCAAAAGAGTTGCTTTATCAGTTACAGGAGGCAGGATTATCCGGTATTTATTATTATTTTCTCTGGTTACAGTGTCAATTTCTTGTCCATTAAGTTTAATGAGCTCAGGAGTATCAGCACAGGTAAAATATAGAGTAGAAGGTTCATTTTTTGCAGAAACAGTCAGCTCCACAGAAGATGCTTTTTCTTTGATATCAAGAATGGTTGCATCTGTATTATTGAGGAACCACTCTTTATTTCTCAGGATTCTTAATTCCAGATTCCTGTCTGAAACTACATAACCCCGCAAAATAGTATGGCCTTTTTGGTTCCATTCCTGATAATCCGCATTTATAAGAATTGCAGGGGTTTCACTATAGTATGCGGTTTTTGCTTTACTTTTTGTAATCACGTCAGTTATAATACTGTTACTTTTTTTCTTTATTTCTGGCATTCTTTTGGAGACATATAATAAACGCGGAGTTGAACACGGATTATCTGACAACCATACATGAACAGTATTAACATCTTTCTTTAAATTGGGTAATATAATAAGATCATCTGTAAATGCAGGATGTTCTTTTCCATTGATATGAACTTTATTTATTTTTTTGCTGGTATTTTCAATACGTAATCCCATACCTCCGATATAGTAAGGAATTGTATCCACCAATACCTCAGAAAGATCAAGAACTATCTCAATTTCATTGTCTCCAGCTGTCCATTGATAATTCCACTGAGCCATGGCACGGAGTTTATGCCCCAGATCAACCGGATCCGGACAGTAAATATTATGTGTAGAAAATTTTGCCTTCATACCATTGTAAAAGGGTTTGTTGTTCTCATTCACAATCCGCTCTTTTCCTCTCTGAGGCTGTGTAGTAATAGAATAATCATGCCACATTTCATTAAAGATCACCCCCCGTCCGATATTATTGTACATATGGTCAAAAATTGCTTCTTCATATGCGGTAATCTGCTGGGTGGTGTAACTCCAGGTGGGATCGTAAAACCATTGATAATCCGGGGATGGTGTATCCTCCAAAACCACTAGATTTTTATATGGTCCGGTATACCAGGTAAGATTACCAAATCCTAAGGGCATATCCTGTTCAAAACCATGTGTCATATAAAATGTAAATCTTTTTGCTATCTGATTATAATCATCCATATGGATAGTATTGCCGGGATTGATAAAATGATCCACATCTCCGACAGGATATCCAAAATCAGCCATATAAAATTCAATTTCCTTTTTGGATTCATCAAGTTCTTCGGACCATCGTTTTTCATTCATATTTCTGTCAATATGATGATACTTGCTGTGTGTACCAATCTGCCCCCCTATATTTTCAATTTTTTTACCAACCGGTGCCAGATCCTGCCATCCGGCTTTGGTTGCTGAACTGGAAACAAAACCATATAAGGGTACAACCCCGCTTTCTCTGGCAATATCAACCAGATAGTTAATTGTTTTGATCTGCACATCAAGATTGCCGCTTGCATCTGCATCAAGCCTGATAATAGCGGTCACATTAGCATTACTTATTTGCGGTGCTGGAAACGGCTTTTTGATATCACCATAAACAGTCCATTGTAAAGTACGGATCATGATACCGAACAACATATTTTTATAAAACACCTGCGGCTTTACATTGCGGAAAAAAGAAGCTGCTCCTGCCCAGGTACTGAAATCACTTATTGCAACTACCCGATTCCCGGATGTTTCCTGAACAGATAAAAATGGATATGAATGCTCCTCATTAGTTGTCGTAAGTAATACTTTACCCCCATCAATAACTTCTAGTATATTAAGGCCATTAACAAGATGTTGAGTAATATACTGACCTTCTTCACACTGTTGGGTGATGTAGTGCAGATTATCAGCTGTCCTGATCCTATATTCTGAATTGCCGTAAAATCCTCTATAATCAATTCCGAGTATATTGTCCAGGTTTGTATGATCCCTGTCCTCGGTGTTTTCATCACTTACTGCAAGGGGGCCGTCAATAATGATATTCCCGCCGTTTTCAGTATATTGTTTTAATGATTGAACCAAATCTGAATAACGTGACTGTTCTACATATGTACATTGTCCGAATATCAGAGCATCATATACTGTTAAATTCTTTGATTTCACAATATCTGATAAAAATAAACAATCATAAGGAATACCCGCAAGATGAGCTACTGCTGCCCATCCATGAGCAGACATTTGAGTAACTCCCCATCGCTGACTGAAACTCGTTTTACTTATCACAATTCCGATACGCGGATTTTTAAATGAAACCTCTGCAGAGTAAACATTAGTGGTTATTATAAAAATAAAAATTAAAAATAAACTGATTATTTTTTTCATATACTTCTCCAATCATTTATTCAAACCAGACTACAGCACCTTTATACACAGCCGGCAGAGAACAGGTAAGTCTACCATCTTGATAAAAAGTATTTACTGTCTGCGATTCTCCCAGATAGGGAAGTATATATACCATCTTATCTGCATCTGTTTGTAATGATATTTCAATATCTGTTTCAGGGATTTGTACAGCATTTTCACTTCCCTGCAATCCCTTGAAATTTACCATAAAAATATGCAGTTTATCATCTACTTCAGTGATTTGGGTTGAGATAAAAGGCGATGCGGTAATTTCTATTGGCGGTCTGTATTGCAGTTCGGATTTGATTTCCTTAACCACAGACTGACGATATTTATTGAAATGACTTTCTTTACAGATGCCTGCCCAGGCAGCCTTATTAAATTCATCATCGAGCAAATCTGTATACTTTTTGCCAGGACACTGAGGATAGAACAGCAAAGATGCCTTTTCATTGTTTACTGTCTGCTTAATATTTTTATCAATACCAATTATTTTCCAGACAGGATTATGCTCACGTTTCTGTCGTGAATAATCATAAACGCCGGTCTCATCAGTGACGATCAATGGTACATCTGACTTCACTAATTGACGTAAATAATCAATTTCTTCCTGACTGACACATTTCACATCCGGTAAAATCAGTACTTCTCCCTTAAAATCTGTTAAAGTACGCGGGGTTACAATCTGAAATTCAAGATGTGACTGCAACAGTATATACATCCAGCCTTTAAAAGATGATATAAATTCATCAACAAAATAATTCCGGGTCTTGGCAGAAAAATAAATCCCTATTGGCTGAATGGAATTACGAGGAAGATAAAATTTCTTATTATGATCAGCAATCCAGGAATATACCTCCTTCCTGGTAGGATAATCATTTGATCCTGACATAACATGTCCTCTGGCATCCCAGCAATTAGTACCTGCCATCAGCTGTGATACAAATAAATTTTTCATAGCCTCTTTTGGATCTACTTCTTTTTCTCCATCCCAGGAATAGCTCAGCATCCAGGAAGCTTTATGTTCAGCAAAAGCGCGGAATGTGTACATACCCGCCATATAAGAAAACCAATCTAAGGGTTCTTTACGTGCTGCATTTCCGCCACCTCCGCTGAATTCATGAGCAATCACATCAACCGCAGGATACATATCATAGACATCAGCCCCTACCCTGACAGCAGATTCCCCAATACCAGGATAGATCTCTGCTATACACATGCATTCAGGATTTATTGATTTTACATTATCATTAACATCCTGCATAAAATCAGTCAGCGACTGTATCCTAAAATCCATCCATTTGATAAAATTCGGATCATTAAAATCACCCAGCTTCATATCTGTTCTGGGATTTATTCCGGTCTTTTTCTGAAATTCTCCTACCGTATAATTGTCAAAACTTGCCCAGGTATCCCACCATCCTCTGAAATGGGTCATCCAGTAAGGAATATCAATATATACTCCGTCAATGCCTGTTTCTGCGATCTGACGTATTCGTTTCATATAAATATCTCGCCATTCCTGAGCATAGGGTGTGATCCAGGAATCCTCATCACCTTCTGAAATCCAGAATGCGGCTTCGTGCCCAAAAACAGCTGGATTTCCATCTATATCTCTCTGTACCCAGTCCGGGTGATCTTTAAAAAATGTATGTTCTTTTTCATCAGCATTGGAGGTAATGATTTCAAGGCCTTCTGTATAAACATATATCTTATTCCCGTTTTCATGCGCTCTGTCAACGTAAGCTTTAATGGTTTTTAATTTTTCTTTCGGATTGAGAAAACTCTCATAATATCCGGTAAGACTGTTATCGATTTCAATACCATAAATATGTGTTTCTTTAACCTGCTCAAAAACCTCATCAATATGATCCATGCTGGCACCATGACCAGCAGTACGAATAAAATGGGTCCAGTTCTGTTCGTATTCTTTTTGAGAACCCACATCGCAACTGGCAATAAAAGATAACAGCAATACTCCTGTCATTATTTGAAAAAATTTTAATATATGCATAGTATTCTCCTTTAATAACATTAAATCGTTATTTTTCTGCCTGAATAGATTAATCTGTATAAAATACTGAAACAGCTTAGTTAGATTACAGAAGATAATGTAAGAGAACCGTCTTGATTGATAGTTTCCCGACAGGACCACTCAACCGGGTAGAGTTTATTCTTTACTTCAATCTCAGCTTTTACTTTTAATCCCTTCCAGTCCACCCCTTTGGGTAATATCATCTGAGCCTGTCGTACTCCCCTGGGCTTTGGATATCCAGGATCAAGACATCCGCTTGCCAGAACTTTGTTATCATCGCTATATACAGTAAGACGCAGAATACCGGGTACAGGAGCTATTCCGTCATTAACCATACCAAACACCAATCCCTGGCGACCTGATTTTTCAAATTTCCATATCCAGGAAGGACGTACCCGGTAACCGATCTTTCTGGCCAGGAAATCTATCATCTCAGGAAATTGTCTGTAGTAATTGAGTATACGGTCAGCCCTGATCCTGTGCCAATTCCATAAAGAATAGTAATTAGCTGCAACATCCATAACATGAGATATAACCCGGTCAGTTTCAGGTACACCATTAATTATATTCAAACTGTCTTTAGTGCCGTCTGACATACTTTTTTCAATTACAGCAGCTGTCCAGACAGGTCGATTGCTTAAGGCTTCAATCTGCCTGTTTTCAATATAGATAGTGTCTGTACGAAGCCAGTTATTGGTGCGTATAGTCCGATCCAGAATCTCGGAGTTGCCTACCCGGCTGTAATCAGGCTGAGTATTAGTTACCAGAGGTGTTTTGGACCAGTTCCTGACCTGATGCTGGAACATGGTGATAAAAGTTTTCTCAGCAGTAACATAATCAGGGAATGGATTTCCCTGAAAGGGCCAGGTATGACCTTCTCCCCAGAATCCGTACATGCAGGTATCAACATATTCAACCAGAGGGTTATCATTGTATAAATCTGCCAGCATGGTATCCATATCTTTAAATGCTTCTAAAAAATAAGGATCATCATACCTGGGAGCGTAATGAGTTTTATTTGGATATCCGATCCTTTTAGTTTTTCCCAGCTTGACAAAATCCACCTTCTCAGCCACAAAATCAGGAATTGCATGTCCGGGAATGACCGGATTCATCAGTTGAATACGAAAGCCTATGTGTCTGTTGTATTTCTGAGCTGATTTAAAAGCTGCCTCCCAGTGCCTGCAGAAATTCAAATCTCCTGGTTTTGTCTGTATGTCTTTCCAGTCCAGCCTGATATATAACTTCTGGGTTATATCCATAGCAGCTAATTCTTCTATAAGTTTTTCTACATTTACTCCTTTTTTTTGCGGAGGTCCTGCTTCATCACAGACATAAGTAACCAGTCCCATACCATAATTATGTAACACTCTTGGGGACGGAGTTGTTGCCATAACAACATGACTGCCGGGTACAACTTCTTCCGGAGGATATATAGGAAAAGGGCCCTGATTCAACCGATCCTTAACTTCCGGTCCACCTCCGAAATCATATTTTTCCCAGTTATGTGCAGGTACAAATCCATATAAAGACTTACCCGCTATTCCTGCGGCTGTCATACCGGCAGCAAGATTGAGAAAATCTCTTCTGTTCAAATGCATATTTCAATACTCCTTCCTGATATTGTTGTCTGAGTCTATTGAGGGACTGCTTCCAAAAGTAAATACTGTTCAAAGGAGATATCAATAACTGAAGAAGAATTGTTTACTTTTCCAAAATTTTTATTATTAACATAATCATTTACTGAATAGACAATTCCCGGTTTCAGGCCTTTCAGCTGAATTTTTCCTTCATAAGAATCTGCATAAAAGGCATAGTATATACGATCATCTTTTTTTATTGCATGTGCTTCCGGCTTGTCAAATCCAATATCATACAAATGTCCGAGATATAATCCCTTTGGCAGCATTTTATCTTCATATATTCTGAGCCATTTCCTCCATTTTTCTTCACGCTCTGGAGTCAGAGCATGTTTGGAATCTTCTGCTGCACCAACCGGCCAGGTAAATTTAGTACCAACTACCCCACCTACTCCTACGGTGGAGGCAAAATCATCACCTCCGTCACTGAGCTCAACATGATCACCATAGTATGCAGTCCGCGGTCCCATTAACGCTTTAAAGGTTTTCCCTTTTAGTCGGATCTGCCATGAACTTGTAGGATCAGACGCTACCGGCTGATTCATAAACGGCATGGTATGAAAGTTATACGCAGTACCGCAGGGACATATCTCCACGACTGCCTCAGGATTAATTGACAATGCTGTGTTGTAAATTATTTTAAAGAAATCAGGGGTCGCTTCAACAGATTCTTCCGGACGAGTATGATCATGCTCGGGATTATAACACCGTGGTGCTAGGTTAAGATGCTGTCCGTCGATCTTCAGCCCATCATATCCCCATTCATCCATTATCTTTTTTACTAATTTTTTTGTATACTGCTGCACTTCGGGGTAAGCAGGACACAAATAATAGGCATTCCACCAGCTGATTTTTTGTTTTGATCCGTCCTCATTAAGAAGCAGATATTCCGGATGATTTTTAATTAGATCAGTACCGGGGTCCACTGCCAGCGGAGCCCACCATAATTTTGCCTTCATTCCGTAGGAGTGGATCTCATCAACCAGTGCTTTCATATCTGCATCTCCACGGGGAAATTTTTCTTTTACTAAATACCAGTCTCCCTCAGCAGTTTGCCATCCGTCATCCAAAACAGCCCATTCATATCCCATATCAGCTACTTTTGCAAGAGCGTTATATATCTGCTCTATGGTAAAATCTCTTCTGAATCCCCAGGCACACCAGATCGGTTCATAAGCAGTTTCCGGGGGCTGATCACAATTTATACCTTTTCTCTTCATAAATCTGCTGTACTCAGTCAGAGCATTATAATAATCACCTGTATGTACTGTAACAAATGTATGCAATGTATGTAAGCTCATTCCCGGTGATAATGTTTCATTAACAGTAAAAGAAACAGCTAATTCAGTCTGATTCTTATGCGGTACAGTAATCGGTAAAGATACTAATTTAGGCTCTGTTTCAACATGACCGATTCCAAGTCCGATATCTCTTCTCCACACATCACTTACTGGGGTGCCGCCGCCGTAATCGGTAGCATTCATTCCTAAATAATTTTCCTGCTCGAATCCCTTTTCAAGAGGTAATACCCAATCCGGACGGGATTCATATGAGCCGCTCTGATATGACCAGAAAACCGGTTTTTCACCTGTTTTTGCTGACCGAATCATATAATGATTATTTGTCCAGGATTCAACTTTCATTTCCTGATTCCATTTATTACTGTACCTTACCTGAAATACAGCCATAGCAGGAAATTCATCATAAAGATTAATGATTACTTCCTTTTTTAAATGTGAATTATTCCCAATAATAATATGTCTTTTCCCTTTGCCTATAGCATCTGTAAAAGTTTCAGTTTTATGATCTGAAAAAATAAATTTTTTTATTTTTTTTCCATCAACGGTAACTGTCTCAGAAGCAGTGAAATCACCAAGTACAAGAGACTGATCACCAGCGGTCCTTATTCTGCTGAATAAATTATTATCAAAATCAATCTGTATATCTTTATGTTTTATCTGAAGTGCAATTTCATGTTTTGTTTCACAGGAAACAATAAATAAAAAAACACTGATAAGTAGGATGATTGCTGTTGATTTTATTATTTTATTATGCATCTTACATTCCTCCTTTAATCAAACCATGCTGACTCTGGAAATTTTTGTTTAAAATATACCGGCGGCTTTGGCATTGTATATCTCTTATTTTCAAGATACAGTTGTGTATTTCTAAATTGATTATAATTGTTATGGAAGATTCTTCCGGCATTATCAAGTTTAAAATAATGGATACCCATATTTATTACTTTCTCGTCTACTTCTTCCGGCCAGTGACGCACATTAAAATTCACCATTATACCTTCGTTAATAAACAGTTGTCTTTTCCCTTCCCATCGAGAGCCTATTAATCTTCTGTCTGCGTATCCGACATCTACTTCAATCCCCTTTAACACATAAGCGCCCGGATCAACGTTTTGTATTGCAAAATAGCCATTTTCATCCGTTTTTAAACGATATCCCTGGGTGGTCGTTTCTCCGTCTTTTGTGCTTTTACCTACGACAATCACATTAATATTTTTTGTTATGGATTCATATAAATCATCTATCCCGGTATTTTCAACAAGTACAGCACCTACTACAATTGATTTTCCAGGCTGCGGTTTTTTAGGAACAAAAATTGAATGAGTAGTAGCACAACCAATGATATAAAAAATTATAACAGTAAATGATATAAGACGAACTATTAATTTCATACTATCCTCCAGTCTATTTTTTTAGCTCTCTATAATTGTCTTTCAATTGTTTTGCATTGGGATGTTTTTTCATTCCATCATTAAGAATTTTCAATGCTTTATCAATGTTTCCCATTTCTCTGTAACTCAAAGCAAGATTATTGAAATAATCCGGATTGTTCTTATCTATACAAAGTGCCCGGTCATATGATTTTATTGCATTCTGAAAATTCCTCTGCATCACATAACAGTTGCCAAGATTATAGAAAATTTCAGCATTTAGAGAATCCTGACGAACCGCTTGTAAATAATACTGCTCGCTACTCGTAAAATTCTTCTTTAAATAAAATGCATTGCCGACTTTAAATAATATCTGTGCATTGGCAGGTTCCATATCCAACGCTTTTCTGTAGTATTGTATGGAAAGATCTGTTTTTCCCAAAGCCAGTAAACAGTCCGCAATATCAACAATGATAGCAGGCTGATATTCCATTATTGAAACAGATTTCCTGAAATCGGACAATGCCCTTTTATACTTATGTTGCATTTTATAGACTGTTCCTCTTCCATTCAAGGCTTCATACATTCTGGGATCATAACTAAGTGCCTTTGTATATGCATCAAGAGCATTATTATATGCCTTATTTTTTTTATGTAATTCACCCAAAAAATACCAGCTTCCGGGAAAATCTGTCTTATATTGTATCGATTTCTCTAACATAATTCTGGCTGAATCAATCTTGCTAAGACCAAGATAACATCTGGCCAATTCAAACCGGATCATATAATGGTCATCTGTATTCTCTGCCAGGTTGCTGAGGTAATGCAGTGCAGCCCTGTATTGCTCCAGTCCCAGTAGATAACGGGCATACTGAACAACAGCATTTTTGTTTTTATTAACAAGTTTTCTTTCTAATTCTCTGCCTATCATATCAGTTTTTTTAAAAAAATATGATCCAATATCGCTTTCAGGTATCATTTTAGAAGCAGTCATTATGGTTTTTAAAGATTCTGAAGTTCTGCCCTGATATGCTGCTAAAATTCCTTCCAAAAGCATGTGAGAGGCTGTATAATATCTTTCAACTTTTCTGATCATTCTTTGCTTTTCTGCTTTATCACTGGGAAATCCGGTAAGAAACTGAAATATATCCGGGCGCCGGTAAATAATTTTTCCTAAATTCCGGTATGAACAATAATCACGGGAACGAATAGCATGAGAGGAAAACTCAAGTACAGGATTATCATCCCTGTTTATCTCTGCTTTCTGAACAATTGACTCTATACCTTTTTCATCCAGTAATATACAGCCAATCAGATCAAAACAGCTACTGATATTTGCAGCGCTTAAATCTTTTTTGATAGAAGGATCATTAAATCGCTGACTGATTTCTTCTATATTAAATGTAAGAGGTTTCTCGGATCCCATAAGTACAATCTGTTTATTGATGCAATTAGGAGCCATCCAGAGAATACAATATGGAAATACAGAATGAAATGTTTTAAGTACAACAGCAAAATCTTCCGGATCTAAATCAATAGTCATCCAGGTGGATACTATACCTCCCGGTTTTAACTTGCTTTTGCATACACTGAAATGCTCACGGGTAAATAAATTTGCACTGGGTGTTGCCACAGCATAATTGGCATCATTCATAATAATATCATAAGTTTTATCAGTATACTGAACATAATTTCTTCCATCCAGAATATATACTGATAAGTCTGGATTATCCAGAACATTATGATTAAGATGACTGAAATGTTTTTCAGCCATATTGAGTACATCAGCTGAAATTTCTATTAATTCATAATTCTTCACAGGATGCAGAAATGCGGAATAACTAGTTTGCCCGGTTCCGAATCCGATCTGAAGGATATCGTTTGGTTCAGAATGCATCATAGCAGGTAAATGTCCCTGCAGAGTCTGTAAAGTACGCAGCATAAAACTTGTCCCGGCTACATTTAATCCATCGACATCAATGCGCTTAATTTCTTCTCCGGCTTCTTTTTTTTCATGAACAGTAACTGTTCCTTCAATACCTTCTTCATAATCTATAAGAGGATAATCCTGACTCTCAACATGACTGAAAACATCAGTAAAAAGACGGGAAGGTGTGAAAATAATTACACCAGCAAGTAATAGCACTGCCGATAAGAAAAAAGCTAATCTTCGTACTGAGTATTCCTGTAATACCGGCCACAATAAAAGCAGGCTGCCTAAAATTATATTAAGAGTAACCATGCTCAGTATTACTGCTGATGTTCCTATGAGTTCAATGAATAAAAATCCTGTTAAAAAAGAACCAAAAACACCGCCCAGAGTATTGTAAAAGTATACAGTACCGATCCCAGAACCAACTTTTTTGACACTGGGTACAATAATTTTTGCTGCAACTGGAAACAGCATACCCATAAAAAATGTAGGAACGATCATAACCAGAAACGCTTCCGCAAACCTGACAACATTCAATACCCACCAGGAAGATTGAGGGCCGGGCGTGAAGAATGAGTAATGAATCTCTGAAAGATGTATCAGTGTAAATCCTGCTAACAAAGCTCCCGCACCTATGCCTAATTCAATGATCCCCGCAGTTTTAACGGGATTCTTGATGTTGTCTGCTATTTGCCCCCCCACAGCAGAGCCAAGTGCTATACCGGTCAAGAATGTAATAAGCATTATAGAAAAAGCATATACTGAATTTGTAAGTACAAAAACAAGTATTCTGTTCCATAGCACTTCATAGGAAAGAGCGACAAAACCGGAAACAGCTACCACTGCAATCAGCAGTATAAATTTCGGAGATGCTGATGTAGTGATGAGCCGGGTTTGTTTTATGCTCTCAACAGTAGTTGAGATTTCTTTTTCCGGAACTGACAGCAGATAAGCTGAAACAGAAATAATAACATTGATTCCAACTGCGAGTATAACACTCTGAGTAACCCCTATATATGGAATTAATATGAATCCGGTAATCAGAGTTCCCACCATGGCTCCGAATGTGTTAGTACTATACAGTTTTCCTGTATTAATACCCAGGGTGGACTCTTCCCGGATTATTTTCTTACTCAGTGCAGGCAAGGTTCCGCCCATCATAAAAGTAGCAGGGAGCATGATAAAGAAACAAATAATAAACTGAATTATATAGAGAATCGGACTGCTGGGACGCAGAAGATTAAAGAATACAGCAAACAGGGACGGTAAAACTGGACGGATCAGCATTATCAGTACCGCAGTACCACCCACTCCTAACTCAAGACCAGCATACAGTCTCAGAGGGTGAGGATATTTATCTGCGTATTTTCCAATAATAATACTGCCAAGAGCAAGGCCAAGCATATAAGCTGATAATACAGTGCTGACTGCTAAGGTTGTATTACCAAATATTAGTCCAAAAATACGGATCCAGACAACTTCATACAGTAATCCGGTAAAACCAGACAGAAAAAAAAGAATAAATAAACTAAAAAATAACATATAAAATTATTTCATAATTATAAATTTTCTGACTTCTGAATATTCTGAATAATGTATACGATAAAAATATATTCCGCTTGATAAACTGGTTACATTCAGATCAAATGAATGTCTGCCGGAAGAAAACATGTGCGGTTCAACTATTTTTTTCACCTGACCAATAATATTATACACTGTTAACTTTACTCTTCCTGCATCAGCAATGGAAAAAGGAATAGTTATATACCCATTACAGGGATTGGGAGCACACTGGTAAACCCAGAATTCTATTTCTTCAGGAGCACTATCTTTACTGTCAACAGAACTGACGTTATCAAATATATGCGATATGTCTGTCCCTATGCGGACATCATCAATTCTTCCCTCAAAATCTTTTATGGAAGGATGAGAGGCATCGCTTCTGTACCAGGATCCGATTGCCAGCGGAGCATCATTAGGAAAATAATCCTGCTCAAAAATTACTGTATCAACAGCTACAGACTCCGGCTGATTCCAGAAATAGACCATTCCTTCGGTATAATTGTAGAATACCCCAACAAAATTCCACTGATCAACAGTAACCGTAAAACCTGAACTTACTTTTTGGGCTTTATCCTGATCATCGCGGATAAGAAATTCAATAGTTTCATTTTTTGAAATACGCAGAGAATAATTTGTTGTCATTGGTGATGAAAACTGATCACCTTTGTTGAGTATATAATGCACATCATCTCCTGCTTTCAGAGGATACATCCAGAGAGAAATGGCGATATTTTCATTTTCAAAATCAAGATCATTACTATCTTCAACTTTAACATAATCATGGACCTTAGAAGAATCCAGCATTAGATAGGCAGAACCCTCCTGTAAAGGTTCCACACTCTGAAAGGCAGCTTCTCCCTGAAGCTGACCAGTATCATCAATTAGATCCCAAATTGCAGTATCATCTCCGTTATTTTCAAACTGCCACCTGCCGCCTTTTTGCTGGGCCAAAGCAGAGCCGGTTATACACATAACAATAATCATTATTAAAATTTTTAATTTGTTCATAGACATTGATGCACTCTCCTCATCTTATTACAAGAAAATAAGTAACCACAGAATCCACCAAATAATAAAATTAATTTTTTTCTTATTTTATGGTTACATTTACTTCTCTGTGAATTCTGTGGCTCTTCCATTCTCTCACTTTTAAACTCCCATTATAAAAATCACTCTAATCCATGGTTAGGTGCTTGTTCAACGCCAATATATATACTCATTACCTTGCCGACATCAGCCCATCCGGGATATACTATGTAAAGTTTTTTATTATGGAAGGTAAAATATCTCATGGGTGTCATGAGCTGGCCATCAAAAAGAGATTCACTGGACCCATCCTGGGCCAGAGTATACAGAGTTGTTTCCCAGGCTTCTGAAAAGTAAAGCGTTCCTTCTGCATCAATTTCAAGCCCAACTGGTGAATCCCCTTCATACACTATCTCAGCTGAACCTACCCCTCCGTCTGTTATAGGAAATTTCATTATTTGACCGCCCCAGATGTTAGTAAGATATACAGCACTTCCGTATACACGGCAACTTTTAGCTCCGCCACTTATATCAGAAAGATGAGTAACAGTTGTTCCGTCATACATTTTAAAACCTGCATCATTCGCACAGATATACATATTACCGTTACTGTCCCAGTCAAAATCAACCGGACTGCCGGCATCGGTAACATAGTCTTCTACTGTTTGTCCGTCTGCAGACACCCGTACTATCTTACTTTCCCAGGACTGGGCAACATATAAGTACCCCCCAGGTCCCCATCCGATAGATCCGCTTACAGGAACTTCTGCAAATACAGTTCTGTTACCTTCAGAGTCAAATTTATAGATAACTTCATCAGCAGCAGAGCCGACATAGACATTTCCCTGATCATCAGCTTCAACACCCATAGGCCAGTTTATTTCATCTGTAATAACTGCTAATACACTTTTAAATGTAAATTCAAGTGTATTGCTCCAGAACTCTGAACCCTTAACAGCTGCTTTTACATTAACCGTGGTATCTGCGATATTTGGTGTTTTCACTTCTAACTGGGTTTCAGTTGCACTGATTACTTCAGCTTCTTTCTTATCAAATGCAACAAAATTGTATTCCGGAACAGTATTGAATCCGCTACCCTGTATGGTTACTATCTGCTTTAAATACCCTTCTTGAGGTGTTATGGAATTGAGAGTCGGAGCAGATTCGCCGGTGGGATTCGGATCTGGATTATCTTCACCATAGGTTGGCTGGTCCGGTGCTTCACAGGCAATAAATACCACTCCTATCAAAAAAAGCAGCCCCAGGGTAATTTTTAAATATATATTTTTCATTGCTTATACCTCCAATCAGATAAATTTCCTTGTTTTAGTTAGAAGGTTTAGTTAATACCCTTCATTCATTAAAACTCGAAATCAAATGAAAACATATGAACAGAATCAAAATTGCTAAAATTCAGCATGGAATAATTTAACCCAACTTTCATATTTTGTATATTCAATTTCAAGCCGCCTCCAAAGGAAATATTTTGTTCATCATGATTTGTCTTATATCCGCCTCGGAGGAATAGTATATCTTGAAAATTATATTCACCTCCAAAATGAAGTCTTTCAGTAAAATCTCTGGGATGTATTGCATCAACACTCAGAGTTAAGGAATGCCTATCACTCTCCTGGATTACCGTCATTATATCCATTGCCATACCAAATTTAAAGGTCAGTGGAAGGGGATAAGATTCTACCCGATATGCTTTTTCCTGAGAAAAATTCTGTAAGGTCATTCCGATTCGCAGATCCTTAAATCCGGTATAATAAAGAGTACCAAAATCAAATACGACTATATCCATTTCAGCAGTAAATTCTCTGGGATTATCCATAGTACCCTCCAGAGTAGAGCCAAGATTCTCATGAGCATATTTAAGATGCCCTCCAAAAGAAAACTGTTCACTGACTTTAAGAGAATATGCTATTCCTGCAGCCCAGTTTGTTGGTGAAAAAGTACCTGTTTCAATATAACCTGAAGAAGTAGAAGCTCTTTGTGTACCATGCAGATCACCCCATTGAACCGCTGCAATACTCAATCCTATAACCCCCCAATTACCGGTATTATAAGAAACTGCACCGCCGTTAACCTGAATATCTGCAATCCATCGAGTCTGACTTAAGAATACTGATTTACCTTCAATCATACCCAGTGCACCAGGATTCCAGAACAGAACACTTGGATCTCCGCCAAGGGCTGTGAAAGCGCCACCCATGGCACTGGCACGTGCACCAATAGGAATTGACATCCATTTCATACCAGTCTGGGCGATTTTCTTAACACCATCTCCATATACCATAGGAGCCGTTAACAAGACTACTATAAGTATTGGGATGACATATTTTATTTTTTTCATTTTATCCTCCCTCAACATGTCGTTTCTGTTTTTTAGTTTGTTATTTCCATATACCATTAACGGACTATTACAAACTTTTCTATAGTTCCTTTCACAGGTTCCTGGTTAATATCCTTAGCATCATCAACCTGTAAAATATATACTCCGCTGGCAATAATCTGATTTGATTCAGTTACCTGATCCCAGCTTTCATCTGCACTTCCGCTGTCATGGTGAATTGTTTTAATTAAATCGCCTGTGACTGTATAAATACGTAAAACACAATACGGAGGCAAGTTCACAAAAAGAAGTCTGTCATCATTTCCTGAAAAATTGAACTCATTAGCTCTGGTAATATAGGGATTAGGAACTATACGTACCTGGGAAGCATCACTGCGTCCTGGTTCAAATGCATAGGCAGGTACTTCAGACCGGTTAGCATATTTAGAGCTTTCAAGTTGTTGTCCGGGTACTAAACCTGCATTATTTTGAGATCCATCATCAACAGCTGTGACTGCATAATGATAGGGCTGTCCCCGGACTACATCCGTATCAGTATAACTTGTTGAACTTTTTGGTACAGTGGCAATTAAATGCCAGCTAAGATGTTCACCATCTTCCCGCAGTTCATTATATTTATCACATAAATATTCTCCGCGCTTTCTGTAAATCCTGTAATGATCCAGATCCGGTACATCAGTATCAGGATCGCCTACTCCGGATAAGTCCTCCCAGGTAAGTTCAATTTTATTTGGTCCTGAGGTAACGGTCAAATCAGGAGCAGGAAGCGGATCCGGTATATCCAGATTCTGGTTCCAGGCCCATAATGCCCTATCCATGGATTCAAACAGCGAATCTTTACCTGTGGCAAGAAGCGCATTTTTCTGATCATCATCAAAGGTTGCACCTTCAACACCTCTGTACCAGTCACGCCATTCCAGCCCTTTTTCTACAGCCATAGCTCTAGAAATACCATTAGCTCCAACAGCATAAACAATGACCACCGAATCACCTTCCTGCAGATCATACGGTCCAAAAGCCTGAAACGGAAATTCAGCCTCCTGTGACATGGGATCGTCCGGCCACCCTGACTGATCTTCTACTGTCTGTTTGTTACCGGATGCAGCCCAATCCCAGACTGTTGAAAAACCAGGAAAATCAGTATCCCAGACATTATAAATATTCATATTTGCTATTATTGAGGTTGGCTGAGAAACATCATCCGTAGGATCCGTTGGGGAAGTATCAACATGCAGAGCAGCAAAACCGCCATAGGCTGTGGAAATAAATTCACCTGAAGGAAGCGGAGTAGATCCTCCCGAACCGGTAGCAAAGCGAGGATCACCAGTATCATCAAATTCTGGACCGCCTGATTCAAACTCAGTTATTTCTGGATGATCTCCATCCCAGCAATAGGATATCTGCAGATCTCTTCCATCCGCGGATAAAAGAGAAGGATAAGTTTCATAAGTTGCCCAGTCATCTTTTGCTTCTTCATACCAGCGGCTGTAAGTGATATAGGTTCCTTCTGCAGTTTGAAAACTATATCCGGTTAAAAAATAAACATCGTTCAAAGTCTGGTTCGGATCTGTATCAGTTTCGTCATCCTGATCCCAATCAAAGGTTACCTTATATCGACAATAATGTATTACATAATCATCGTGATTTGGATTAGAGTAGGAATAGGAACGTTTTAAAACATCAAAACCTGGATATGATTTATACCGGAGTTCTATCATTATATCCGAAGGAATAGTAGGATCAACAATGCCGTTAAATGTCCGGGAAGAACGAATTGTTTTGCCCTCTGAATAAACCCATACTAATGGGGGCTCATATTTTCTGTATTCTTCGATTCCATAGGGTTCAGTTTCATTATAACTTACCGGATAAAGATTCGCTTCTTTACTATGTTCAACACCTGCTGAATCAATCCAGCTTCCGATGGCATGACCTGAATTATAGAATACTATCGTACCATATCGGTAATAATCCTGAGGCCATTCACCGGTAGGATCATCGTCATTTGTATTTAATTGATCATTGGCATCTATCCGTAACATATAATCTCCCAGATCATGAGTTCGGGATTGCGCAAATAAAGACACTTTCCCCAAAAACATAAAAATAACCAGGAGACATAAAATGAAAGGGATAACACCTTTTTTTAATAATGTATACATAGAATATTACCTCCTTAATAATTCAAAACAAAAATTAGAATTGTACCCTTAATCCAAAATAGATATCCCTGGGATTAACAAAATGCTGCCACTCGTTCCAGCCTAGTTCAATATAATCTTTATCCCATTCTCCTATTTTATCATTTCCTTTCTGTTCCCCGGTTTCATGAGGAAAATGAAGTGAATCAATATATTTATTCCAATAAAACGGTGAGGGATAACCTCTGAAATTAAAGAGATTTCTTATTTGTATGAAAAATCCTAATCTCGTTCTGCCAAAATGAAATCGTTTTTCCACCAGTAGATCAGTGTTCCACCAGTCAATTGATTCCACATAGTGGCGTTCACTTAACAAAGCATCAGGATTCAATAATTGTTCTCCTCCATCTGACCACTCCTGAAATACGGTCATTCGCCAATTTGCCAGAGGTTTTATTCCTACCAGAGTCGGACCAAAATCTCTTGGTGTTCTGAAAGTAAGATTAGCAGTAAGAGAAGGAACCGGAGTATTTTTTATTTTATTGGTGGTTTCTGCTTCTTCATCAGCTTTTTGCCGGTTTTCATAAATATACCGTAAGCCGGTAAATCCTTCACTCCGTGCCATATATTCTAGTGAGACCCAGCCATACCACCATTTTCCTGTCCTTTTTTCAAGTTTTAATTCCAGACCTCTGATATCTTCATAACTGTTGTTCGCCCAGGTTGACACCTGATTTTCAGCATCAATAGCAACTATATCCTGTTGGGAAATTTGATTGGAAACATCTTTATAATAACCCAGAAAATGAAGGAGTATATGCTGTCCAACACTTTGTTCAAAACCGATCTCATACATAACTGTTCTCGGCCACTCTATTCCAATATTCGGAATTTGTGCACTTCTTGATTGCGGTTTTACCGTATACATTCTCTCATAAATCGGCGGTTGATAAAAATGTCCGTAATTAAAAAAGATTTTACTGGTTACTGTAACAGGATGAGAAATACCAAGACGTGGACTGAAATAAAGCTTATAATCATCACCAGAAGTTTTAAGTTCAGAAAAGCTGTTATCCTGGTCACGATAATTAGGTAACGTATAAGGAAGATTTGAAAAAATAAATCCTGGATTCAAATTGTATGGGGAAGTCCCCAGCTTCATATAATCCAGTCGTAAACCGATATTCGCTATCATACCACCATACTCCATTTTATCCTGTATATAGGCACCTAATTTAATCGGTGATTCATTATAATACCACCACTTCCAGGGAGCCTCTTCATAGGGTTGAGATGTATAGGTGTGATTGATCTCTTTACGTTCTTTCAGCTCAGTATAGCTAAAAGTAAAACCGGCTTTTACTTCATGATGCTTAAGAATCTGTGATATTATATCTCCGCTTAAAGTTACACCCCAGTATTTTGAATGATCCTGTCCTCTTCCGCCGCCGGACATTAAGAAATCACCCAGTATATCATATTGCTCCGTAATGGATCCGTATTCACTGCCCACATAACCAAAAGGTGCTTCGTCATACCAGGTGCCTCCTATCTGTTTAATACCTGTGGTATCACGCAGTCCGATCGGTTCCTGGACTGTTTTGTAGGTTGTATATTCCAAACGAAGATCATAGAATGTTTTTGAGCTCAGCACATGATTTAACGATAAACCACCTCTGTACTGTTGAGTAGTTATTGGATTGAAATTTGCATCGTGCCAGATATAACGCCAATAAAATACATCCCGTGCATATTGGGTCCCTTCTCTGCTTCCGTCAATCATTCCATAGGTATCATCATATATGGAACCGCTTACTCCTTTCTTTAATATATAGGTATTATTGAAACTCAATTTAATATTCGGGGCCAGATGGGCTGTCAATTTAAGCAGAGTGGTACTTGCTATTGAATTATTTCTGCTCATCGGATATGCTAACTGTAAATTTTCATACCGTTCTGACAACATAAATGTTACCGGAAGAAAAGGTACTTTTCCGCTGAAAGAACCATCCAGAATGTAATCAGGTTTATCAGCATACTCGCGTAAACGATGCTGCCATTTCCATATTTCAAGCAGTTCCTGTGGGGTTTTATCATTTCTGGGATCCGGATCAGCTATGAATTGTCGGGCTACTTCATTCCATCCGATAAAGGTGAACGGATATTCTTCATTCTCTACCATTCCTTCAGTAATACCAGTATAAGAATCCGGTCCAGCATATACCTGCCAGAAAGGTCCTTCAATACTGTAAGGACTGGATCCAAAATGTTTTCTGGCCGGAGGACTGGATCTTAAATCCAGATTTAAGGAATACCGGTCCATACTTCCTTCTTTAGTAACAACTGAAACCATACCTGATCTGATATTACCATATTCAGCATTAAATCCACCGGTCAGAACTTCAACTTCTTGTATGGCTGTTAAACTTAAATTTGTTGAAGGCTGCTGAGTACGTAAATCTCTGGTTGAAATACCATCTACAATAATATCTGTTTCATTAAGCCCGCCACCTCTGATAATCAATCCACTTCCTTCAGTAGAAGCGGAAAGATTAATTCCGGCTTCCGTTGAAAGAACCTCTTCCAAATTACTCATTGGCCGAGATTCTATCGATTCTGCAGAAATTACCTTCTGGCTGGAAGATACATCCAATTGAACTGGTGGTTTTTCTGCAATTACTGTCACTGTTTGTCCTGCAACTGCTTCCTGCTGCATGGGAAAAGCGAGTTCCGTTGTTCTGTTAATACCGACAGTTACATTTTGAATTACATATTCTGCATATCCCATCATTCGTGCAATAACCGTATACTCACCTGGTGGTATATTCACAATTGTAAATTGGCCTTCACTATCAGCTGCAGCTCCTCTTTCTGTTCCTTGTACAATAATATTTGCTCCAATAAGTGGCTCATCCGTTTCTTTATCATATACTTCTCCTGTTATTTTTCCACCCTGTGCGTAAAGATTCATAGAAAAAACCAGGATGAGAAATATTGCAAGTATTAACAAGGAACACATATTATTTTTCTGCATCATTTTCACCTCCTCTAAGTTATCAAACAAAAAAACTTATCATGCTGTTCAATTACTTAATACTTCTGAATACTATCTATACTCTCTCCATAGGCAACCCCCCCTTAAATTAAATATTGTTTAATATAACTCATTATTGATTCCTCATATACTTTTCTCTCCAGTCCGGATCGCTGTATTCATCATACTTTGTTGAATGAACAAGTGAATAAATACCATCCCCAGTCCGATCGACAAAGACAAACCTTACTTTCCCCTCCAGGGCATAGTACCAGATAATTGCTGATTTAAAATTTCTTATATTGGAATGTTCTCTTTCAACATCCTGAGGTGGACCATAAGTAATGTATACACGACCCATATCGGATTCTATACCGCCTCTGAAATTAGCCTTTGCATATGCTAATCGTTGGAAATGCTCCTGCATAAATTCATTTTCTTTAGTACTTGGATCCGGATCTTTTGATTCCCAGAAGTCTAATAAAAAATTTTGTTTGCCTTCTTTATTCAGCTGCTTGAAAACCTCTATCTCTTGATCTGTTGCAATATAACGTATCTGTTTTATATATCTTTCGATATCAGTTTCTGTCATGGGAAGAATGCCGGCATATTGCTGTTTAGGTGCAGTTACGACAAAATAAGAAGTGATAGAAGAAAAATTATCATTTTGTAGATCTACTGTTTTAACAGTGATTTTGTAGATTCCAGACGGTAAATCCGCAACTGAAAAATTTTCAAAACGTCCTATTCCGGATGCATCCGCGACTAACCATTCTTTTTTACCGGATCTGACTTCTTTGTCCTCTATATCCGATATAGAATAATAGGCATGGTAATAGTTTTTACTCTCTTCATTAAAATCAAGATTATTAATTTCATAATAAATAAATAATTGCTCTTGTTCTGTATTTAAATAACTTCGCTGGATGTTTGGAATGAGTAAATAGCCATTTCTTTCAAACCTGTTCTTTCTCTCTGATGTTCTCTTTTCAGATTCCTGAATATCAGCAATAAAATAAATGTCACTGAGAGAGAACCGTTCGGAAAAATCTCTTACAGTGATAAAGTGCTCAGTGGTTCCTTTAACATCAGTATGTACAGAATCTTTTATGGTCAACTTTATTTCATATTCTCCGGGGATCAAACTGTACTGAATGATATCAATATAGGTAGAAGCCTGAACTGTATCTTCAGAACCAGGTGTAAATTTTTTATTTCTGGTTGTTTCAGACAGTAAAACTCCCTCACTATCAAAAATATGGCAATGTATATCCAGTAAAAGGAGAGAATCGAGTATTTGTGATTCCTGCCAGTATTTTGACAGATTCACTGAATAAACAATATCTATACGGGTCCGATTTTCCCTCCCCTGATATTGTAGGATATCACTGGTAAACCACAAACTGCCCTTGCTTTGTACAGGAAACGTTGTTTTTTTTGCTTGAGGAACATTTGACAATGAACGATCCTGAGCATAAGCAGAAATGCTCAATATCATTATTATTAAAAAATCTATTATTTTTTTATTTAAAGAAATAGTATTCATATTTTTTCCTTTTTTTATTATAGACCCTCAGGATTTTGTGCCTGCATATCCTGCGCTTCCTCTGCCACAGACATAAATACAGCTGCAATTATGGCCACGATCATTCCAATTGCATTCACAGTATTAGGCAGGGTCTGGTAGATAATAAGTGAAATAATGATAGTTATGACAGGTGCACCGGCATTAGTAAGAGGACTGACAATCATTGCCTTACCATGTCTGAAGGCATAAACCAGAAACAAGGCACCAAAAGAATTGAGAACTTGAATCATTGCTGCCAGATATGGTCCGCGAAATCCCCAGTTAATGGGCTGACTGAAATCAGTCATAATAAGAGCAACCGGGATAAGAAGAATAGCAGTAAGCATCATATAAAAGAAAATACTTTCTGCTTTCATAGTCTCATTTGCATAAGAAATAATAAATCCCTGAATACCCCAGGCAGCAAACACCAGAAAAGCAAAAAGAACCCATATTCCTATGGTAAATCCTGAATCACCTTCAGAATAAGAAAGCAGCACCCCAGCAATTAAAGCAAATATTATCCCTATCCATCCTATTGTTTTAGTTTTTTCTTTACTAATAATAATTGCTAATATAATAGTCACTAATGGTGAAAGTGAGATAAACGGGAAGACCAGATAAGCAGGGGCAATTCTGAGAGTTTTAAAAAGGATTAACTGTCCTCCGGCACCTAGAAATCCAACTGCACAGCCAAGTATAACTGAACGAAGATCATGTTCAATCTTCCAGTTTATTTTTTTAAGTGCAATAAATGCTGGAATGAGCATTGTCAAAGCCCAGACACAATACCCCAGAGTTTCAGGAAACCCGGCTTCAGCAGTAATATCAATTAAAGCACCCCATACACCCCAAGCTAAGGTAGTAGTAACTGCATAAATCAACCATAATTTATTAGATTTCATATAAAGACTCCTTGTAGTGTATTATTTATATTACAATTTTTGGAATTGACCTGTAGCCCTGCTATAATCAACAAGTTTCTCTCTGATCTTATCATATACAATATCAATAGGCTTATTTTTTAAATTATCATTTCTTATCTTCCGGTATTGTACTGGAAAATACTGACTTATCAGCGTAAGAGGCGGCGGATATTTTTCAAGATTATCGAAAAGCTGTGATAATGCTTTTTTGACTTTTTGTTGCGACCAATAATACCGGATTCTGTCACTGTAACTGTATTTACGGAAAAAAGCTCTTTTCTTTTCATCCCCGTGATAGTACTTTTCCCAGTATTGAGGATTCTCTTTCATTGCTTGTTCAATTGTTTGATTTATCTCTGAAAATGAATTAATCTTCTTTACTGACAACCATTCTTCCTCTATTATAGAAAGTGCAATAATTGCCTCCCGGAATGCAAACGTCAGTGCAGGTCCGACCTTTAGTATAGCAAAATGATCTTGCACCAGTTTTTTTAGTGCATCAGGTTTTTGATAATCAGTTGAATGTACTTCGAATACCATATTCGGACTTTTTTCGATAAACTTTGACAGTTGCTCAGCCTTATCTGGTTTATAATCAATTATTTCTTCATTTCCGAATTCCACTCCTGGTTGTACAACCACTGCAATTATTCTCTCCCAGGCATCCTCAAGATTATTACGTTTAAAAGTCTGTCTAAAAATTTCTATAGTTTCTTTTATATCCTCAACTGATGTAACTGTTAATTGAGAAAGTGATTCCTGTGCCCCCCCTGGTACCGGCACTTCTGTACCGATTACATAGAGCGGGGATATTTTGTTCGGTGAATGTTTCCATGTTTGTTCAGCAACAGAACATAGTTCTGCTGCACGAGCTGCAACTATTTCATTGTCAAGCGGTTTTTTTCTGTCACCGGTATCATCTTGGCAGTACATACTTGTATCCAGATGTATTTTTGTATAACCTGCTGCAGTATATTCTCTGATAAGCTCTTTTGCTTTCTTCATAGCTATATCAGCAGTCTGTTCCTGCCAGGGATTAGGACCTAAATGATCCCCACCCAGAATAATTTTTTCTTTCGGGAATGAGAATGATTGTATAATATGATCTACAGATTCTTTGAACTTTTTTGGAGTCTGACCTGTATATCCTCCATATTGATTTACCTGATTTGATGTGGACTCAATCAATAAAAAGCTATGATCAGACTTTGCCTGCAGTACAGATGCATGTAATACATAGGGATTGGCTGAACAAACAGAATAAATGCCCACAGGGTTACCCTGCTTATGAAATTCAATAATGTCAAGAAGCGGATGCTTCATTTTTTAATAATTTTCTCCTTATGCCTCTTTTTTAAAAATTCCTGAAGTTCTTTGATGGTGGGAGAAGCTGTAGACCCTCCCATTTTAGTAGTAGCAATGGCTCCGGCCCCGCTTCCGTAAATCAAACATTTCTTTAAATCCCCACCTTTAAGCCATTGATATAAAAAACCTGTATTAAAACTGTCTCCAGCTCCGGTAGTATCAACAGATTTAACAGAATATACTTTTGCCTGAATAGATGTATCCTTGGTTTTTAAAATGGATCCCTCACTTCCCTGAGTGACAACTACAATGGTTGCATGCTGGCTTAATGTATCAATGGCCTGATTAAAATCTGACGTACCACTGATGTGCAGTGCTTCCTGCTTGTTTGGTAGAAAAACATCCACATATTGCAGCACCTCGAATATATCTTTTTCCCATCCCTCTGCCGGATCCCATCCCGGATCTAATGAAGTTGACATACCAGCTTCTTTACATTTTTTAAATAGTTCTTTACATCCTGATCTTAGTTTTGGCTGCAGATAATATGAAGCCAAATGCATGTGTTTTCCCTGAAAAAGATATTCGAAATCCACATCTTCTAACCCAAATTTTTCCATTGCTCCCATGTAAGTCAGCATAGCATAGTCTTCCGGATAACTCATTACTACAGTAATTCCAGTTTTATCTTCGTCACTCACAAAAACACCCGTAATATCAACTCCCCGGTTCAGTAATGTATCCATGACCAAATCACCGAGACTGTCCCGACCCAGCTTTCCCACAAATCCTACCTGCATTCCTAAGCGAGCCATATTAGTTGCAAATATTGCGGAAGCACTTCCCATTGTAAGGGTCATTTGCTCTGCAATAATTTCTTTACCTATTTCTGGAAATGACGTTATATCACCTAAGATTAAATCCGCGTTCAATTCGCCCACTACCACCACATCAAAATTTTTCATCAGTTATCCTTTCAATCTTTCTTCATTTTTTACCGTATATTTAATTTATCTGGACTACCTGTGATAAATTTTTAGGATTATCAGGATCTAAACCTTTATTTTTTGCCTGATAAAATCCCAGTAATTGCGTTATTGGCATATATAATACAAGTCTGGCATATTCTGATATGCCTGACTGTAATTCAACCACTAAATCACTGTTATTTTTAATGTCAGAGTCAGCTTTTTCGCAAATCACTAATATGTTTGCACCATGTTTTTTCATTTCCTTAAGAAGTTTCTTCTCCTCTGTTTTACTTCTCTCTGATAATAAAAAAATGATCAGCACTTCAGGTCCTACCATAGACATTGGACCATGTCTATATTCAAGTGTATGGTATACTTCTGATATTGATAATGACATTTCTTTAATTTTTAGCATTGATTCAGCTGCTAAACCGTAAAATGGGCCCTGACCCAAAAAAACAAACCGGGAAATCTTTAATTTTTTTACAAAATCTTTTATTAAATCATTATAATCATTTATGAGTGTCTTTCCCAGAGTTGGCAGTTTGGATATTTCCTGAATAAATTCCCTGTTTCCGCTGTAAAATCCGCTAATAAATTTTATTAAAAGCAGCATACTGGTAAATGAACGAGTCATAACTACACTTTTTTCATCAGCATTTTGTATCAAAAATGAATGATTAGTTTTTTGTACCAGTTCACTTTTAGGTCGGCAACTGATTGCACAGGTTTTAAAATGCTTTTCCTGTTTTAATGTTTCTGCCACCCAGATTCCTTCTGTGGTGGTTCCGGATCTGGAAATGATAAATATTGTAGAGTTTGGATATTGAGCGTTGTTAAGTAATTCAGGGAAAAAATATACATCAGAAGCTGTTAATCCTGATGCTCTTTTTTTAATAAATTTTTGTACAATCCACGCACCTGTTAATGACAAAAAATATGAAGTGCCGCATCCAACAAAATAAAAATTATCAGACGAACACTCCTGTCTTATAGTATTCACTTTTTTTTCAATTTGATCTGCTTCATTAATAACATATTTCCAGGTATAAGGTTGGGATAAAATTTCTTCATAAGTAATTGTCCCCATTTAAAACCTCCATACTTTGTATAGGCTATACAATTATCAATTCAACATCCATATCTTCAATTCTTTTTTTATCATTTTCGGAAATATTACTATCAGTGATAACAATATCAATATCATTTGGCTTGACAATAAGTGAAAGGCTTCGTCTGGCAAATTTAGTGGAATCCATAACTACTATTGTTTCCCTGGATCGTTCAACCATCAATCGATTGAGTTGAGCTTCGAGAATATTAGGTGTTGTAAGTCCATATTCCATATCAAAACCATCAACTCCAAGAAATACTTTATCAAAATAAAATTCTTGAAGAATCTCTTCTGCTTGTGGACCTACTAAAGAAAATGAAGTCTCTCTCAGTGTTCCCCCTGTTAGCATCAGTGTTATACCTGAAATCCCTGCTAAATCAGTTGCAATATTAATAGCATTTGTCATTACAGTGAGATCCTTTTTACCATGAATATTTTTTGCAACTTCCATAGTTGTCGTTCCAGAATCAATAATAATCGAATCACCATCATTAATCAGTTTTGATGCTTCTTTACCTATCCTCTGTTTTTCTTCAGCATTTAACTTTTCTTTTTCCCTGATTGCAGTATCAAAAGAAACAGAATCCCATCGCAATGCTCCGCCATATGCTCTGTGCAACAATCCTTTTTCTTGCAGAAAATTCAAATCATTTCTAATAGTTACAGCAGAAACATTATACATTTGAGTTAATTCCTTAACAGTCACCCTCCCGTTTTCTGAAACAAGACGACTAATTTCGTCTCTTCTTTCGGGTGTGCTTATCATTGTCTTTCCTTTTGATGTTTTTTTATTTCATATTATTAATAAATAACTTTCATTTCCTTTCGTTTCAATATAAATAGAAAATCAACTATTGTCAAGTTTTTTTTAAAAAAATTAAAAAAAATTTTTCAGATGCGTTTATTATACTTTATTTTTTGGATTGGATAAAAAAAAATTAAAAAACTGACAGATTTCATTCAATAAAAAAACCTGACAGATTGAAATTGTGACTTAATCAACCTGTCAGGTTTTAAATCTATAATGTAAACAATATTACATTAGTTATGCATGATTAGTGGGAAGCTCAATACCATATCCCTGTCTTTTGTCCGCTTTTTTAAGAAGAAAGGCCAAATAAACAGAAATAATACCCAGTCCAACCAGCATTAAAATAGGGATAGTATAATCATAGGGAGCGATCTCGCCTGCTTCACGCAGCTGGTTGATTCGTTCTGTCACTTCTGCTTTTGATAATCCCTGAGCAATGAGGTTCTCCCGTATTGACTGGATTCTTGCTACTACATCCGGATTTACCAGATCAAGAACTGTTCCTATTCCCCAGTAAAAAAGTCCAAGACCATAGTTCTGAATAGTAAACATGGTTGCATAAGCTGTACCCAGACGTTTCTCAGCGACGATCTTTGCAACTGAAGGCCACATAGCAGCAGGGACCAGAGAAAAAGCTATACCTAAAGCGAATAATCCTGAATATCCCAGAATAACACTGTTAAATACAGAGAGAGTTAAATGAGCATAAATAAGAAGAATTGCACCCAGAATCATGAGTGACGCAGCTTTTCCTTTTTTATCTACGATACGTCCGAAAATCGGTGTAAATATGATTGTACCAAAAGGCAAGAGACCCGTCACTTTAGGGCCGTTATGTAAGATTGCACCTATTTTTTCAAAAAATGTCATACCGGAAAGATCAGGCATAGCAGATGTAAATCCGAACTTATTTATCAACAGATCCGGAGCATATTGTACAAAAGGAAATACGGCAGAATAAAAAGCAACACAGAGTAGAGCTATATAAATAAAAGAATGATTAGTTATCAGATCAATTACATCTTTGAAATGAAAATCTTCTTTTTCCTCTACCAGATCAACTGCAGTTTGTTTATCCAGTTTTATATCAAACATAAGATATGCCAGAAACATCAGGAATCCGACACCTATTAAAGAGGCAGCAGTAATAAGAGCAATACTTAAATCTCCTCCGGAAATATCCACTCCAAAAGATACTGCTCCGAATGTACCTAACCGGCCGATTACTACATTGACCCCCATGGCAAGAGCCAGTTCATATCCCTTAAACCATTTTACCACCGTTCGCTGTATCAGAACACAGGTTGTCTCAAGCCCGACTCCAAACAGAATTCTTCCACCCATCATAACCAGAAGTTTATTGTCTCCAAGGATACCCATACTTCCAACAGCAACAATGGCAGCACCAACAGTAGCTATACCGCCAAATACCAATCCGGTTTTCCGGATACCCCATTTATCCAGAGCCATCCCGCCCAAGATGATCATTAAAGCCCAGTTAGCCCAGGTTGTGGAACTGATAAGTCTCCCGAATTGCTCAGGTGTAAATCCCAGCTGGGTTTCGAACATCTCTTTTAAGGGACCGAGACCATCCTGAAACCAATAAGTTCCGAACATCAATCCACTGACCAGAAACAGTACAAACCATCGTGCCGAAGGATAATCTTTTAACAATTTCTTTGCTTGTTCCATAAAATACGTCTCCTAAATTTGTTAACTGTTAATCGGTAATACCCTCTGTATTTATAATTGATTCTCATTATTATTTATGAATAAAAAGCTTTTTTTCATAAATAAGGGTAAATATAAAAAAAGCAATATACAATTGCAAGAAAAGAATTATATCTTTTTGGCAGGATATTTGCAAACTTAATTTAAATATATCAATAAATAGTTGGGACGTTACTGTAATATTTTATTAATCAAGCTATTAGAAAAGTAGGAGGTACTATATAATGTTTAAAAAAAGGAAAATATTTCCGATTATACTGGGGCAGGTTCTATTTCTGGTCACTTTGCTGCTTTTAACAACTAACTGTGAAGAAATGATCAACGAAGCCCTTACTAAAGATATTACCTTTGAGGAAGAAATTATCAATCAGGGATCAGCAAATACAACCAATCAAAAGGTTGTGTATCCTATTACTTCAAATTCCGGTTTAACTAAAAATCTGGCAAAGGCAAGTAAAATTAATTGTAATGAATATTCCATCAATCCGGATAACATTGAGTTGTTTATAAAAATACTATCTGGTGGTCACGGCATATTTGAAGCTTCCTTTTTTAATAACCTATCCACAGATCAAAATTTATCCATTTATTTAAGTACCAGTGGTTCTCTCAGTGACAGTGATTTAGCCTCTTTGGCAACATTATTTGGAAGTTTTACTGTTCCTGGCAACGGGAATAAAATACTTGATGGAATCGAAGATTTCAATGAATCTTCCAGTACAATTATTACTAATATGATCACATTTTTCCTGAATAATCCTGATATGGAAACACTGTACATATACCTGGCTGCTTCTGAAACACCAGTTGATATCTCAATTAATTATATGAATTTAGTTCTCAATCATGGTCATTTAATATCCAAAACCATCTATCCTTCAGACAGTTATACTCAGTATCAGGATAATATCAACGAAATTAAAGACATTGTTATAAACGGGACCGTAAGAAACAACGGTGCATCGGATGTCACCATGAAACTGTATTCTTATGTCCAGGGTCAGTCTCCGCAACTGATTAAGCAGATAACCATACAAGCCGGTGAAGAACTCATTATTGAGAATATCAATGATTTCTTTACTGATGAGCAAATAAACAACATTAAAAATGTATTTGAACATCTTTTTGATCCTGGTGAGCCCATTGTGCTTGAAGTCCTGTTTATCAGCACCAATGTTATTGAACTGGCCATAGAAGGTATTTCACTGACCAGTACAGTCACTGTATCTTTGTAAATAAATTCACTCCTCCTTAAATCAAAAAAGCCTTTTGATTTGTTCAAAAGGCTTTTTTGTGTTAATTTGTCAACGTTAATACCCAAGGAAAGAAATAAATTAAAATGAACGATAAATTCCTCTGTATCTGTCTTTTTATCAGCATTTTGATCAACCCAGCAGCAGCTGATAATTATCCCCGGAACCCAAAGATCGATATCACTCATTATGTCTTCAGACTGGCCCTGAATGATATAAATAATCAGATAACAGGAAAGGCAGATGTAACTATCCGTTTTCTCAGTAATGACCTGTCCGATTTTGCTCTTGATCTGGACAGCCGATCCGATTCAGAGTGGGATAAAGGAATGCAGGTACGGTCAGTTATTCGGGGAAATTACCAGGTATCTTTTAATCATGAAAATGACAGATTAATTATAATACCAGAACAACCAATTAAAGAAGGGCTGGTGAGAACCTACAGAATTTCTTATGAAGGTATACCCGAAGACGGCTTAAATATATTTGATAATAAGCATAGAGACAGAACATTTTTCGGTGATAACTGGCCCGATCGGGCTCATTTCTGGCTTCCAACAGTTGACCATCCTTCTGATAAAGCAACCTGTGAGTTTATAATTACAGCTCCCTCTGATTATCAGGTTGTAGCTACCGGTGGTTTATATGAAGAAACTGATCTGGGAAATGGTCTCCGGCGCACTCACTGGCGATCCATTGCACCAATTGCTACAAAAGTTATGACAATCGGTGTAGCCCGGTTTGCAGTGCAGCATCTTGATGAAACAGCAGGTGTGTCAATCCAGAACTGGATTTATCCTCAAGACAGAGAAGCGGGATTTTACGACTACGCTCTGAGTAAAAAAATCCTAAAGTTCTATTCTGAAAAAATTGGACCCTATGCTTTTGCAAAACTGGCCAACATTCAGTCTACAACACACTGGGGGGGATTGGAAAGTGCAGGTGCAATCCTTTACCATGAAAATTCTGTGACCGGAACCAGAAATTGTGAAGGCCTTCTGGCACATGAGATAGCTCATCAATGGTTTGGTGACGCAGTAACTGAAAAAGACTGGTTTCATATCTGGCTTTCAGAAGGATTTGCAACCTATCTGACACATGTTTACTTTGAACATGCTTACAGTCGAAAACGACTTATTCAGCGGATGAAAAAAGACCGGAGGAGGGTTATTGATTTTTTCAAGCGCAGACCACATTCGATAATACTTGATACTACTATTACGAATTTATCTGATATCCTCAGTACAAACACCTACCAAAAGGCCGGTTGGTTTTTACATATGCTGCGCCGGAAACTTGGGGAAGATCATTTCTGGAAAGGATTACGATCCTTTTATAAACAATACAAAAATAGTAATGTATTGACTGCTGATTTTAAAAAAGTTATGGAAGAAGTTTCAGGTATGGACTTGTCTTTATTTTTTCAGCAGTGGCTCATCCAACCTGGCCAGCCGCAGCTTAGAGGATCATGGACATATGAGGAATCCGAAAATCAACTCAAGGTGAGGCTGACGAAATCATGTCCCCCACATACAGCATATATATTCCCTCTTGATATTGGAATTTATAGAAATGACAAAAAAGAACCGGAAATTGCTACTGTTTTGATGGACTCTGCAAAAAAGACAACCTCCATGGACGTGTCTGTACTTCCTGATTCTCTAGTACTTGATCCGCATGTCTGGCTGCTTTTTGAGAATACTTTTAGTAAAAAATAGGCAAGATTTCCCCCACGGGGTTGACTAAAAACAAAATTTTAACGTAAAGTAAGCAAAGATACCGCAGAGTTTACAAAGTATTAAATATTTGATTATTATATAATTAAAAACTTCTCTTTTTTCTTCGCGACCTTTGCGTTTAATATTTTTTATTACTTATTGGACAATCCCGTGACTTGTTTCCAAAACACCCGGAGTCCTTCGGACACCCGGGGGTTTGCATTCACCACGGTTAGAGGCAGTCCCTGACTGCCGATGAAGGATATTAATAAAACCGCTGTCAGAAACTGCGAATACCTGTTTCTCTCTTGTGTCCTGAATCACAGGAAAGCTGAAATTTCAAAATTTCTATTTTTTAAACCTTAGTAGCACAAGAATCAATAAAACCCTCAACCTTATTACCTTATTGATGATTGTCATAAAAATAAGGTAATAAATCTTAAAATAAGGTTTTTTTACATCTCTTTGTCAAAGGATACTATAAGAGAATTTTTAAAACTGTATTATAAATCCAATAGCTTTTGTAGCTATGTGAGGGAAGTAAAATCGACTATATTCTGTCACATTGTGTTCATCGAAGTGCGATAGATCGCATAGAGATTCTGAAATAAAAAACCTCCCGAAGGTTTTAAACCTTCGGGAGGTTAAAATAATAATTAAAATATCAATGACCTTGATTTCTATTTCATCTTAAGACTCAGTTGCTCACATATAGTGCTATTCTTTATCTTCTTTTTCTTCAACTACACTAACCGATTCAATCATCACCGGTTCTACCGGCACATTCTGCATTCCGTTTGGTAAGGAATGGACTTTCACATTAGCAATTTTATCCACTACATCCATACCATCAACAACTTTACCAAAAACTGCATAACCATATTCAGGTGGATTTGTTGATTTATGATTTAAAAAATCATTATCCACATGATTAATAAAAAACTGAGACGTTGCACTGTTGATCACAGAAGTACGGGCATAGGCTATAGTCCCTCTGTTGTTTTTCAATCCGTTGGTCGCTTCATTTTTTATAGGATCTTTGGTCTGTTTTTTCTGCATTTCAGCATTGTATCCGCCCCCCTGGATCATAAAATCTTTTATCACCCGGTGAAATATCAAACCATCATAAAAATCATCTTTTACATATGAAAGAAAATTATCCACTGATACCGGTGCTTTGTCCTGGAAAAGCTCGATAGTAATATCCCCCATACTGGTTTTCATCAGAACCTTCGGATTTTCCTGAGCAATAAGCAACAATGGTGTTATCGATAAAAATAATACTATGAGCAATGATACATATAAATGCTTCATTTCTTTCTCCTCGTTTTATGAAATTCTTTATACAGTTTATCCCAGGTATCACTCAGAGATTCTGATATTACTTTGGTTCCGGATATTATCGGCATATAGTTTGTATCACCGGACCACCTTGGTACCAGATGAAAATGTATATGAGTATCAATGCCGGCTCCGGCAATAGTGCCTAAATTAGCTCCGATATTAAATCCCTGAGGAGCCATAACTTTCTTCAATACCTGTTGAGAATACTGTATACTATTGAAAAGCTCAAGCTTCTCCTCATTAGAGAGACTTGACAATTCTGATGTGTGTTGATACGGAACTACCATGAGATGGCCATTATTGTACGGATATCTGTTCATTATGACAAATACATGGGTATTACGGTACACTATCAAATTCTTTTTATCATCGGATTCTTTCGGAAGTGAACAGAAAATGCAATCATCATTTTTATGAGAATCAGTAATATATTCCAGTCTCCAGGGAGCCCAAAGAATATCATGACTCTTTTTATTCTTTCTATTGTTTTTCTTTTCTGACAATAGTATACCTGTTATTAAATTATAATTACCGACTAACCCTCTTCACTCTCATCTTCAGCTTTTGATTTCTTTATGATTTCTTTTTCTATCTCCTTGGGAACCGGTTCATAATGAGAAAAAGAACGTGAAAACAATCCTCTTCCAGAGGTTAATGATCGTAAAGAAGTGGCATACTTATCTAATTCAGCCAGAGGTACTTTTGCATTCACTACCTGAAAATTACCTTCTGTATCCATACCTCCGATTTTACCACGCCGTCCGGAAAGATCTCCCATAACATCTCCCATATATTCTTCCGGGACTTTGACTTTAATATCATAGATTGGTTCAAGTAATATAGGTTTTGCTTCAAGGAAACATTTTTTAAAAACTTCACGACCGGCAGTCTGGAAAGCTATTTCTTTAGAATCCACAGGATGTTCTTTTCCATCATATACAATAGCCTTGACATCAACAACTTTATACCCTGCCAGAGGCCCTTCTTCCAGAACATCTTTAACTCCCTTTTCAACTGCAGGAATAAACGGTTGTGATATTGCCCCGCCCTTTACCTGGTTTTCAAATTCGAACCCTTCACCTGCCTTCAGCGGTTCAATCCGCATCCATACTTCAGCAAACTGACCTGCACCGCCACTTTGTTTCTTATGACGATATTTATCATCAGATTTGGAAGTAATAGTTTCCCGATAGGGAATCTTCGGTCGTTCTTCAACCACCTTAACTCCAAACCTGTCTTCCAGACGTTTTAATATTACTTTTAGATGTAACTCACCCTGTCCTGAAAGAATAGTCTGTCTAAGTTCCGGATTATAGACAATAGTAAAACTTGGATCTTCATCATGAAGTATATGCAATCCTTTTGATAGCTTATCTTCATCACCTCTGCTCTGCGGTTTGATGGCAACACTTGTCAGAGGAGAAATGAATTCCGGTGGTTTAAACCGGATTGGCGATTTTGTATCACAGAGAGTATCTCCCGTAGACGTTTCTTTTAATTTAACCAATGCTCCTAAATCACCTGCTTGAAGGTTTCCGATTTCTTTTCTCTGTTTACCATTTAATAAATAAATCTGCCCGATCTTTTCACTGGTACTTTGAGCAGAGTTTGCAACTTCCATTCCACTTTTCAAGCTGCCAGACAGCACCTTTATTAAAGACATCTCCCCAACATGTTCTTCGGATATAGTTTTAAATACCAGAGCACTGAAGGGTTCTTGTGCTGAGATTGTGCGTTCAATCTCATCCTCAGAACCGGGGTTAAAACCTTTAACAGTTTTAAAATCATCTGGTACCACACCATAATGTGCAATAAAATCCAACAGAGTTTCAACGCCGAAAACCTTATCTGCTACACCACAAAAAACAGGTAATACTGTTTTATTTAGTATTCCTTTTTTCAATCCTTCTTTTATCTGTTCCTCTGTCAGCTCACCTTTGTCAAAAAATATCTCTAAAAGTTCATCATCACTTTCCGCAGCAGCTTCCACAATTTTTTCTTTTAAATTTTCTGCTTTAGACTTAATATCCTCCGGAATCTCAGAACTGCTCATTTTCCCGCTCCCGCCTTCTTCATAGGTTATCAGTTTCATAGAAAGAAGATCAACAATCTGATTAAACCCTTCTCCCTGATTAACAGGAAATTGAAAAGCAACTACTCCATTTCCATACCGTTTTTTCATCACATCTAATGTATTATCAAAATTTGAATGCTCACTATCCAATCTGTTGATAAAAAACATTCTGGGAATATCATAATCATTAGAAAATTCTATTACTTGTTCCGTACCTACTTCAATTCCTTCCACACTGCTTACCAGGCAAACTGCAAAATCTACGACAGCCAGACAACTTTTCGTATCTCCCAGAAAATCAGAATACCCAGGAGTATCAAGAATATTAATTTTACGATCTTTCCATTCCCCATGCAGTAAGGATGTATTTATAGAAATTTTTCTCTCTGTCTCATCAGGATGATAATCTGATATTGTAGTGCCATTATCAACTTTGCCTACTCTGTTGATTTCTCCCATTTTAAATAACATAGACTCTGCCAGAGATGTTTTACCCACACCTCCATGGCCGACTAATCCTATATTTCGAATATTATCACAGGTATACTCCTTCACGTAACGCCTCCATTATTAAAATTAATTGTTTAAATTATTTAAAACTTCTTCTTTAACTTTATCTATTAAAACTTTACCAGTAGGTCCCTTAGGGAATGTATCTCTGAAAAATATCTTCTGCGGACATTTATATGCTGCCATTCTTTTCTGCAGATAATCAATAAATTCACCCTCATCAGCTTTTTCATGATCATTTAAAACAATGCAAGCTGTAACTTCCTCACCTACCTGAGGATCAGGAATGCCGAACACTACAGATTCTTTAACTTTAGGATGAGCTGATAAGAATTTTTCAACTTCCCTAGGGTAGATATTAAACCCACCTTTTACTATCATGTTTTTCCCTCTTGCTACCACCTTTTTATATCCGTTCTCATGTAATAAAATAAAATCACCGGTTTTTAACCATCCATCATGAATAACCTCTTTAGTGGCTTCAGGTTTATTCAAATATCCTTTCATTACATTTTTACCTTTTACCAAAATCTCTCCTACTTCTCCTGGTTTAATTGATTTATTATCCTCGTCTACGAATTTCATTTCAACACCGGGTAAAGGAAAACCAATTGATCCTGGTATCCTCTCATGAAATGAATTATTCAATGAAACAAGTGGAGAAGCCTCTGTGAGACCATATCCTTCTAATATTGCAACTTTATGCAGACTTTCAAATTTTTTAAACACATCCGGTTCAAGTGCATCACCACTTGAAATACAGTATTTTAAAGTACTTACTTTCTTTTCAGAACATTCTTTATTTTCTATAATTTCGTTGATCATGAAAGGAACTGCTATAAAATAAGTTGCCTTTTCCTTTTCAATTGTATCCAAAGCCTTAGTTACATCCAGGTTAGGAATAAGGGCTATGCTTCCAGCACAATATATAAATGCCCCCATTACCAGAGTGAAACCCAATGGATGAGATAACGGAATTACACTCACAACTTTATCATTTTTATTTAATTTAATATAAGAAACAAATGCATCAATATCAAACAACAAATTTTTATGTGTTAACTGGGCTCCTTTCGGATATCCTGTTACTCCGGCAGTATAACTAATAATTGCTGTATCATCAATATTAACCGATTCGGACTCATCTAAAGGCGCCATCACCTCCATTAATCGATTAAGCATAACTTCTCCCTGTTCTGCTTGTTCAGAAAGAACCATTAAATGTTCACACCTATCAAGACCCCTGACTGCCTGAAAAATTGTCTCGCGAAACTTATCCAGATATATGACACCTTTAACTTCTGCATCTTCTAAACGATGATGTACTTCATCTGTTTTATGATAAATTGATATAGGTAAAATGGTTATTCCTAATTTTAACCCTGCAAAAAAACTTATAATAAAATGAGGAATATTAGGAAGCATTAAAGCAATACGATCACCTTTCCGGAAACCAATCTTTTTTAATCCACTTGCCAACCTATCAACACTTAGTTTTAGTTTCTCGTAATTTATCCGATAATCTTTAAAAATAATTGCCTCTTTTTGGGGAAAATTATCTGCATTTTCTTGTAGAATTGAATACATATTATTCAATAGACAAACCTTTCTATGTAATTGGTGTTTTTTTAAACTGTTTCATAAGTGATTCAGCATTATATGAACTTCTTACCAATGGTGCAGAAAAAACCCATTTTATGCCCGCTTTTTCCGCATCTACTTTATACTGTTCAAACTTTTCCGGTCTTATATATTCTTTAACCGGATACGCTTTAGTGGAAGGCCGGAGATACTGTCCTATAGTTAATGCATCACAATTCGCTTTATAGAGATCATTGAATACCCTTTTTAGCTGAGGATCAGTTTCACCCAGTCCCACCATCAAACCCGATTTTACAATAACATCAGGCTTTATCTCTTTCGCTCGTCTCAATACCTCCAGTGATTGCAGATAATGAGCTTTCGGACGTATTTCTGAATAGAGCTCCGGAACTGTTTCTACATTATGATTCAGTACTTCAACTCCACTTTGCAGAACTGTTTTTAAATTCTCTTTTGATCCCTTAAAATCAGGAATCAATACTTCAATAGTTGATGCAGGTAACAATTTTTTTATTGATCTGACAGTTTTCGAAAAATGTTCTGCCCCGCCGTCAGCCAGATCATCTCTTGTAACTGATGTGATAACAACATGATTTAATTTTAATTCCTTACAAGCCTCAGCAATATGTAAGGGCTCATAAGGATCAATTTGATCAGGTTTTCCCTTCGGAACTCCACAGAACACACAATTTCTGGTACAATGATTACCTAAAATCATGAAAGTCGCAGTGGGTTTTCTGAAACACTCAACAATATTAGGGCATCCTGCAGATTCGCAAACAGTATGCAGATTCTTGTTCCGTAACTTTCTTTTTAATTCTAATACTTCTTCGCTCAGTTTCTGTTTTTTTCTTAACCATTCAGGAAGATGCTGAATATTGTTTTTATTTTTTTTATTTTTATTATTAGTCAACTTATTTATAATTATTTTCTCATTCTGATAATTTATATGTCTTTTTCTTCCAATAGCTAACAAGCAATATCTTTAATGTTAAGAAATCTTTTAGTCTTAATCAAGAATTTTTTAATTTTCTCCTTAAAAATTTTAAATAAAGGTTTTTTTTCTCATAATTTTTTTTTACATTATATTTTTAAAATAATTATCAATAACCAAAAAGGAGATGTGTATGAGTGATAACTTCAAACCTTATGTACCCAGTGAAAAATCCATGAAAGAAGTTTCCTTCAAGGCTATTTTTCTGGGAATAATACTTACGGTAATCCTGGGTTCAGCAAATACCTATCTTGGTATGACTGCTGGTATGACCGTAGCTGCTACTTTTCCCGCTGCTGTTATTGCCATGGCATTTATGCGTGTTTTCAAGGGTAACATTTTAGAAGAAAATATGGCTCGTACTACTGGAGCAGTTGGTGAAGCTCTTGCAGCCGGGGCAGTTTTTGTGATACCAGCATTTGTGATGTCAGGTGTATGGAATAAATTTCAATATGTGGAATCAACTGTTCTGATGCTGCTTGGAGGAATTCTGGGAGTACTTTTTGTTATTCTTCTCAGAAAAACATTGGTTGAAGACCAGTCTCTTCCCTATCCGGAGAGTAAAGCCTGTGCAGAAATTGTAAAAGCAGGTCAGCATGGTGCCACTGGCGCGGGTCTGGTCTTCGGAACTATGGGACTCGCTGCAATAATTGAATTACTGAAAAATTCAAAAGGTATCACAATTATTAAAGATGTTTTCAAAGGATTTATTAATCTGGGAGCCTCTAAAGTCTCATTGCTTGACTCAGAATCTAAAATCATTGCTATTAAAGATAAAATTGCAACCTTTACCCAAAAAGGAAGTATGGTAGTTCAAAGCCCCAGATCATCACCAGCTTTTCTGGGAGTTGGTTATATAATCGGATTTCGGTTAGCTGCTATAACTTTTTCTGGAGGAGTATTCGGATGGTTATTTTTAATGCCGATTGCCCTTTTTCTTATGAGCGGGGATCTTGCTTTCTTTGCTGAAAATTCTGACTGGGTAACGATTGCAAATTCTGCCTATAATGCTGCTGTAAAACCAATAGCAGTCGGGGGTATGCTGGTTGGTTCATTCTATACCCTCTTTTCAATGAGAAACAGTCTCATAACCGGTCTTTCCAAAGGTTTTAAAGATATTAAAAAAGCCGGAACCTCTGATGAAAAAGTTGAACGAATAAATAAAGACGCTCCCTTTGGTATGGTTATAATGGCAATTCTTGTATTGGTTTTTGCAATGATTATTGTTTTTCAGCAAGTAATTAAGACTCCTGCTAATCCTGCCTGGGGCGGTGCAATTGTTTCTGCTATAGTTATGGCGATTGCTGGTTTTGTGTTTGCAGCTGTTGCCGGTTATCTGGTTGGAATAATCGGTTCTTCCTCAAATCCAATTTCCGGACTCGCCTTATCCACTCTGCTGATCTCTGCACTTCTCATGGTGATAATTGGTCTTACCGGAAATGCAGGAATTGCTGCAACACTGGCTGTAGCTGCTGTAGTTGCCTGTAGTACTGGCGTGGCAGGAGATATGATGCAGGACTGGAAAGTTGGTCATATACTGGGCGGAACACCCTGGAGAATGCAAATTGGCGGTATAATCGGAGTTATTGGTGCTGCGCTTGTACTAGTTCTGCCTATAATGCTTTTGGATAAAGTTCCTGGTGATCCTACTGCACATGCAATCGGAACCGAGAATCTACCTGCCCCCCAGGCCGGTCTAATGTCTATGATGGCCAAGGGAATTGTAGGCGGTGAGATGGCCTGGCCTTTAGTTATTGCAGGTATGTTCTTTGCAGTGGCTTTGATTCTTCTTAGTGCTCCCTCACCCATGTTGATTTCTGTAGGTATGTATCTTCCCTTCAGCACCACTTTTGCTATTTTTATTGGTGGTATAGTAAAATACTTCATGGATAAAAGAACTGAAAAATTCGGAGTAAAGAAAGCCAAAGAGAAAAATCTGGAAGGCAAGGAGAAAACCAGTTTTGTTGATAATATGGTTTCAAAAGCTGAGAATTATGGCTTATTGCTGGCATCCGGACTGGTTGCTGGTGAAGCATTGACAGGAATACTTCTGGCGCTCTTAGTAACAATTAAAGTAAATCTGAATGAATTGATCGGTAATATTCCCACCATCTCTGAATCGGCACTGGGAGTGATACTTTATTTTGTTGTCTTTATTGTGCTGATCTGGGTTCTGGTCACAATTCCACTTAAGAAATTAAGAAAAGAAAGCAGTTAATGAAAAATAAAGAATCTGACAATCTTCTGGATATGATCCCGGAGATCCAATGCAAATGGGTAAATGATAATAATGGAAAAGTTTCTCTGGTTGTGCCCAGATTTAAAAACCGGTTTATGAAAAAAGTTGCAGTAAAACTGGGGAAAAGCGAAGAAGTAAAGATCCATCTGGATGCAAAGGGGAGTAATACCTGGAGATTAATTGACGGATATAAAACAGTAGAAGCTATTGGAAAAAATTTAGATCAAGAAGAAAATGAATCCATAGAACAGTTTTATCAGCGTCTTTGCGAATTTCTCATGATACTGGCAAAAAACCGGTTCATTCGAATTAAAAAAGAGGTAATAGATAATACCTGATAGTTCTTTAAAAACATATAAAAAATCTTGTGAATGCCCAAAAAGCAAAAAAATATTAACAACGCAGAGTTCACAAAGTAAAGAAATGTCTCTAAATATATAAAAATCAAACTCTTATTACTTTGCGAACTCTGCGATTTGTTTACTAACTCTGCATTAAAATTTGATTTTACTAAAGCTCCACAGTTCAAAATAAAAAAGCGATTCTCAATAAATGAGAATAGACTACAGCTACATATATAAAAGTTATTATTCTATAGGTAAATAAATTGAAGCGTCGAATTGATTGTCCATAACAAAATCAGCAGCTCCCTGCATATCTCTTATGAGCATATCCGTAGCAGATAATGCAAACCCGATATTTTTTTCAATTTTTGTTTCTATAAAATCTTTTTCAGTAACAATCTTTTCTGTCTCATCCCACAAATTACTGCAATTAATACTGATCTGAATATATTTCTCTTTTACTTCACCATCAATTTTTTCTTTTAAATTATCAGGTAATGATTTAGAAGACAGTGAAACATTAATATCAACATCATCATCATAAGCCATGGCAACAGAATATATAAGATTAATTAAAATCAATGAGATAATATCTTTTTCCCCCTTTATAACTAATTTTGGATTATCCTCCTTTAGTTTAATATTAACAAATTCATACACATCAAGAGATAAAATATAAATGATATCTTTAATACAATCTGATAAATAAATGATATCTTTACTGATATTCTCTTTTTTATACTTATCGATTTCTTCTGTAAAAGATTTAATATTAACTAATTTGTTAAAATGCGTAAAAATTTTCTTTTTCAGATTATCGTTTATTTCTTTAGAATCCTGAATTTTGTCTAAATATTTCTCTAAAGAATTTATATATTTAGCATAATACTTATATAATACCATACTTCCGGCAGATAAATTAAATTCATTGAGAAAACCAAAAAAATTCTTTTTCAATAACTTATTTTGTTTGCCCAATATAGTTAACTTTAAATGATGCTTTACCCGGGTTGAGACCTCTACTAAATTAAATGGTTTAATAATATAATCAACAGCACCCATTTCAAATCCTTTTATCTTATCTTCTGCTTCAGCTTTAGCTGTCAGAAAAACAACAGGTATCTCTCGGGTCTCTTCCTCTGTTTTTAAAAGTTCACAGACTTCATATCCATCAGTTCCAGGCATCATAACATCCAATAATATTAAATCAGGATGATATTGTATCGCAGCTTTGAAACCTTCAAAACCATCTTCAGCAGTAATAACATTATACCCTTCTTTCTCCATATAATGAGTCAGTAATCTTATATTTGAGGGATTATCATCAACAGTTAAAATAGTAATTTCTTCAGGTTTCACTTATTATTCTCCATCAACTCATCATATTCAGTAATAATTTCTTGTTTTAATTCCTGTAGTTTTTCCCAGTCACCTGCTTTTCCAATATCCTCAATTTCTTTTCCAATTTTTGAAAATTGTGGAAAACCATAAGAAGCTGCTGTACCCTTTAAAGAATGGCCAAATCTTATTACTTCATCAATGTTCTTTTCTTCAAAATCCTTTTTAAACTTAATCACTTTCTTTGTTATATCCTCCTTAAAAAATTCCTGCAATTCTTTCATCATAGGATCCGATGAATCAACAAATGTTTCTTCGGCGGAAGCTGGTTTTTTTTCTTCTTCTTTAACTTCTACTTCTGCTTCCTCAGTTTTTCCTGTATATTTCTCCAGTAATTCAGCCAGTTTCTCCTGATTAATAGGCTTTGAAATATAATCAGTACAACCAGCATTTAATGTCTTCTCCCTGTGCTCTTTCATAGCATGTGCAGTTAATGCAATAATAGGAAGATCTTTATATTCATCCTGTTCACGAACTTTCTTGGTTGCGGTGAAGCCGTCCATCTTCGGCATCTCCATATCCATTAGTATAACATCAAATGATGATTTCTTAAGTAAATTTAAAACTTCCACACCATTTACTGCCAATTCAACTTCATAGCCCATGCGATTTAAGATATGCTTCATCAATTTTTGTCCGGAAGCGTCATCATCAGCAAGTAAAATTCTGCGTTTCTTAGGTGTAACTGTGATCTTCTTCCTTTCTTTCTTTTTTACCCCTCTTTCTGAAATAAGATAATTAAGCTGATGCATAAGCGTTTCCGGAGTTTCATGTGTTTTTTGCAATAACAGTTCATAGTTATGACTTAACTTGGACCGGTCTTGTGCAGTTAATTTTTTACTTGTATAGATTACAACCGGAATATCTTTTGTTTTATCAGATTCTTTAACAGTTTCCAGAACATCAAAGCCATCAACTCCCGGCATGAGAAGATCCAGAATAATTAAAGAAATTTTATTATTTTTCTTTAAATAATTAATAGCATCACTGCCGTTATTAAAAGTTTTAATTTTGAGATCTCTTTTAGTAAAAATTTTCTCAAAAAAGTTGAGAACTGCATCATCATCATCAACAACAATAATTTCTTTTTTCTTAATTGATGGCATCCCAATAAATTGATGTAACTTCTTTAACAATTCACTCTCCTGGGCTGGTTTTTCAATATACTCCACTGCGCCCATACTGAAAGCTTTTTTCTGATTTGATAATACTGAATAAACAAGTACAGGAATATCTTTGGTAAGATTTCCTGCTTTTAGTTTCTGTAAAACTTCCCATCCATCAATTTTTCCTGGTAAAAGAATTTCTAAAATAATTGCATCCGGTCTGTAAAATTTTGCCTTAATAATGCCATCTTCACCAGAAGTACTGCAGAAAACTTTATAACCGTCTTTTTGTAAATATCTCTGCAATAATTCAAGGGCACTGCCATTATCTTCAATAAGTAAAACACTCGGCTGTTCAGAACCTTCCTTTACCTTTTTGACATTAGATAATGTAGTAGAATCAATACTAATTGATTCAATTGCTGCTTTGGATTTTATCGGCTCAACTTTTTTCTCTTTAGTTTTATCTTTAGCAGAAATAACATCAACAGGTATAGAAAAAGAAAAAGTACTTCCTTTGCCAACTTCTGATTCCAGCCATATTTCTCCGTTTAATAAATCAACCATTTGTTTACATAGAGAAAGACCAAGACCGGTTCCTCCGAATCTCCTGGTGATAGAAGCATCCACCTGAGTAAATGATTCAAAAATCAGACCCTTCTTCTCAGGTTTTATACCAATACCTGTATCTTTGACATTGATTAATAGTTTTGCTTTATTATTCTTCTTCTGCTTAATAAAAACATCTAATTCAATTTTACCTTCTTCTGTAAATTTAATTGCATTCCCTATTAAATTTACCATAATCTGACGAATCTTTAAACTGTCGGCACTAATTATGGGTAAATTTTGCGGGTTTTTATTTAACTTAAAAGTTAAACCTTTATCTAACACTTTCGGCCTTAAAAGCTGAGTTACATTATCCACAAGTTTTTCCAGATCAAATTCTTGATTATCAACCTCCATTCTTCCGGTTTCTACTTTAGCAAGATCTAAAATCTGATTGATGATCTCCAGCAGACCTTCACCATTTAATTTTATGGTACGAATAAAATCAACTAAATCTCCTGATAGGTTTTCCTGTAATAATAAATCTGAAAAACCTATAATACTGTTCATAGGAGTACGTATTTCATGACTCATATTAGCTAAGAATTCACTTTTAGCTCTATTAGCACTTTGAGCAATTTCTTTGCTTTCTTTTTCGCTTTCATATAAACGGGCATTAATGATACCCATGGCTACCTGATCAGCGATCATTTTCATTGTAGTCAGGTCTTTTTCGTCAAAATAATTCATTTTACTGCTTATTAGATTTAATACACCTAAAAGTTTATCTTTTTTCTCAATTAAGACTACTAATTCCGATCTTACTTCTGGAATAATTTCTTTATAATCTGATTCATTTTTAACATTATCAATACACATTGCTTTATCGCTTTTAACTGCCTTACTGACTATGCCATCATCAAAATATTTTCGTTTGGCAAGATATTTACCAAAAGGCCCATCATGAGCCTGAATATGTAATTTATTATTATCTTCCTCATTGAGCATTAATACAATATGGGTATCTTCAAATTCATCATTAATTGATTCTACAACATGTTGACAAAGTTCGGCAATATTCAATGTTGACACAGCTTTTTTGGACACTTCATTAATTAATGATAGCTGTCTGGTCTGTCTTTTTTCTTGCTGGAGTAGTCTGGCATTCTCTATTGCAACAGCGCCCTGACCAGCAAGAATAGTTAGAGTACGAAGATCAGCTTCAGTAAAATGATGTAGCTCAGATTTTATCAGAACAATGACACCTAAAATTTTATCTTCATACTGCATTGGAACTGCCAAAATAGACTCATCAGCAGGTTTTTCATCCTTGTTATAAAAAGCTTTAGGGTGTTTAGAGACATCTGCAATCAATTCAGCTTTACCTTTAGAATAGGTAGTGCCAATAATACCCTCACCTACTTCCTCCTTCAATTTATCGATTTTTTCTTTTTTATCTAAATCAATCTTCTTTTTACCATAATAAACAGGTATGAGATATTGTTCTTCATCGTCTATTAAATAGATGCGGCAGTCATCATAATCAATAAGTTTTTTCACTCCAACAGCAATTGCTTCTGCTACATCTTCCGGCATCAGCATTCTGTTTAATTTCTCTGTAACTTCATTTATGGCTTCAATGGTTTCTAAAGCTTTACGCAATTCTTTATTTGCTTCTTCTAATTCCTGATTTCTTTGTACAGCATTTTCGAATGTAGAGAATAAAAGATCAAGGATTTGCATCCTGTCAGAAGTTATAAAATGTTTCTGACCAGCAAAAAATATTTCAATCCCCATCTCAGTAATAGAATTTCTTCGTAACTCCTGATTTGCCAGTATGTATTGAATACGTGATATGAGAAATTGTTCACTATAGGGTTTAGTGACAAAATTATCTGCACCGCTCAGCAATCCTCTGATTACATCCCGGGGATCAAATAACTGAGTCAATAATATAACAGGAATATATTTTAAATTATCCTCTGAACGTATTTGACGACAAAGTTCATAACCATCCATCTCAGGCATTAATATGTCACTTATTACAATTGTAGGCTTATTCTTTCTCATATATTTTAGTGCATCACTTCCGTTCCTTTCTATATGAGCAGAATAGTTATTTTTCTCTAATATATGTTTAAGATGTAAAGCCTGAGTAGGACTATCTTCAACAATGAGAATTTCTACTCCGATATTTATTGAATCATTTCTTGACATAAAACCTTCCTTTAATTACTGTTTACAATTAAACCTATCTGACCAAAGATACAATTTTTGATGCAATTTTATCAGCACTGACGATATATTTATGTGTATTTAATCTCACTGCTTCTCCCGGCATTCCGAAAACAATTGAACTCTCCTCATCTTGCACAATTGTTATCCCACCTCTTTCTTTGATCATCCCTAGTTCTGCAGCACCATCTCTGCCCATACCAGTCAATAAAACTCCTATTGCATTTTCTCCAAAAGATTCAGCTACTGATTTAAACAGGTAAGAAACTGAAGGTACCAAAATAGAATCTGAATAATCATCATTTAGTAATATCTTAAAATTTTTATCAATGCCGACTTGAAAACCATCCGGTGCTAAATAAGCACAGCCCGGTTCAATAGGTTCTCCTTGATCAGGGATTCTCACATTAAATCCGCTTCTGGTATTAAGCCAGCTTGCCATACCCGGAAGAAACCCTTTTGCTATATGCTGTACAATAACAACAGGTATTGGAAAATTTGACGGTAAACCGGACAATATCTTCTCTAAAACAACCGGTCCTCCTGTGGATGCTCCTATAGCAACAACTGATATTTTAGTTTTCGGAATTTTAGGTTTTTTTGTAAGTGGCTTTATTTCGGGTTTTGTCTTGGTTTCCGGAGGAGCAGTTTTTTTTCTGAACTTATCCTTTGCCCATCGCCGAACTACCCTTACTTTTGACATGGTGCGCACTGTCTGAATCAATTCTCTTACATATGGATCTGTATCGGGAGTAGCTAAACCCTGAGGTTTCTCCATTGCCGCTACAGCACCAGCTTCCATAGTCTTAAATGTTTTCTCCACTTCGTCAGGATTATAACTTGCACTTACAATAACAATAGGAGTTGGATTCTTTTCCATAATTTTTCTGGTTGCAATAAAACCGTTCATTGTAGGCATATGAATATCCATGGTAATAACATCAGGCTTTAAGGACTCCACCATCTCTACAGCTTCAGCACCATTTTTTGCTGTACCCACAACTTCGATATCAGTTTCATTGCTGAAAATCTCTTCTAAATATCTTCTTATTACTGTAGAATCTTCTGTAATTAATAATCTAATCATTTTTTTTACAGCATATTAAATTAATTTACTGACAACATTTAATAAATTACTTTGATCAAAACTTCTTTTTACAATATAAGCATCGGCCCCCACATCAATTCCTCGTTTTTTATCTTCATCGGATTCTAATCCGGTGACCAAAACTACAGGAAGCTCTTTTGTCTCTTTATTTTTTCGAATCTTTGAAACCAGTTCAAATCCATTCATTCGTGGCATTTCTATATCAGACACAACTAAATCAAATTTTTGAGTTGTAGCTGCTGTATACGCTTCTGCACCATCTACTGTGGCTTTTACTTTGTACCCGGCGGTTTGAAAAATGTTTTTCAATAACGTCCTTGAGGTTATTGAATCTTCAGCAATTAAAATCGATTTTTTCACCTCTTTTTCCTCCCTTGCTATTCTTTCATATGATTCTACGGTTGATGCATAGATAGCTGATTTCATTAAATCAGAAACATTCAAAATTGGTATAATTTTCCCACTACCCATCATAGTTACTCCGGAAACATTAGGAACACGATTTAATTGTTCTCCTAAATTTTTAACTAACACTTCTTGTTCACTTATAATCTCATCTACAGCAAATCCATATTTTTTATTACCATGAGTAATGATTAAAGTCTGTATCAGTTGTTTTTCTTTGTTCATTCTTTTTTTGTCTTGGAGTTTCAGTACTTTTTCCATTCGGGCAAAAAGAATTGGTTCATTGTCATAATTAATTGTTTCTCTGTTTTTAACAGTCTTAATATTTTCTTTTTTTATTCTCATGACCCTCTCAACACTGGAAGTAGGAATAATAAAGGATTCACCATTAACAACAATAACAATACCTCTAAAAGTTGCTAAGGTAACAGGTAAATTAATAATAAAGGATGTTCCTTTACCTAACTCACTTTCTAATTGTAGTGAACCTCCTAAACTGCCAATTTTTTCCCGTACAATAGGTAATCCTAATCCTCTGCCAGAAACATCTGTAATAATAGGACTGGTAGAAATATCATTTTCAAAAACTAATAACTTCTTATCATTTTCACTGAGTTTATCTGCCTCTTCCGCTGTAATTATTCCTCGTTTAACAGCTACTTTCTTTACATTTTCACTATCTATACCTGCTCCATCATCAGAAAGTATAACTTCTATCATTCCATTGCTTTTCTGAGAAATTGAGATTGTAATTGTAGCTTTTTTATTTTTTTTCTTTTTAGCTCTTTCCTTTGGACTTTCAACACCATGATCAATACAATTTCTTAACAAATGTACAAAAGGATCTTTCATTTCTTCCAAAATTCTTCGATCTACTTCAATTGTACTTCCTTTTACTACTAAATCAACTTCCTTATTCTGTTCTCTGGAAATATCTCTTACTATTTTAGGAAATGTTTTCAATAAGGTAGAAAATGGCAGCATTAACACTTTTTTTACGTCTTCAAGTAAAGCATTTACTCTGTTACCTACATGACTGGAATTCTGCTCAGAAAGCTTTTTTAAAGAATATAATCTGTTTTCAATATTTTTTATAGAATTAAGCACATTATCAAAAAAATCAAAAATCTCTATGGACTTATTCGAGGTAGATAATTCTTTATCTTCATTAACAACATTCTGGATAACCTTTTTTAAAATTTTAATATCATTAGACTGTTTTTCCCATTCATTTTTTAAATTGGTCACAGAATTCTTTAATAACCCAATATCATATGATTGCTGGTCTGCTGATAATTTTGCAGCCAGCATCTCTTCAGCTTCAAACATAATGGAATCCAACTTAAATGTGGAGACACGAATGGTATCTGAGATAAATGAAGCATTTTGTTCTGTAGATAAAGGTACCTTTTCGGTTTTTTGATCTGTGTTTTGCTTTTTTTCAACCTTTTGGGGAGGAGATTCTTTCTTCTTTGCTTCAATAACTTTTTCAGATTTTTCCGATACTGGTTTTTCATACTTTCTTTTTTTCGATTTCTTATCAGGAACCTTTTTCTTAGATTTATCTTTAAGAATACTATTTAGCTTGAATAATATAGCCGGTGTGTCTACATCTTTTCCTGTAAGAATTATATCACCTAAAGAGTCAACAGCGCTGTGAAGTATATCAAATGAATTCTGATCTATTTCTGTTTCACCTTCTCTAACTGAAGAGAAAACATCTTCAGTAGTTTGACATATCGTTTCAACATTTCTCATATTAACAGCACGAGCAGCACCTTTAAGACTATGAGTCTCTTTATAGATAGAATCAATGATTTTATTAAAAACATTATCAGAATCAGTTTTTTCTAATTCAATTAATCCATTTGATATATTTTTAATATGCTCTTCTGCTTCTATCTTGAACATCGAAAGAAGTTCTTCAAAAAAATCTTTATCTGTATCATTCATATTTTCACCTGGAAAAAAATCAATAATTAACTTAAACTATGTTCAACTTTTTCTATTATATTTAATACTTCATGGTTGTCGCCAGTTTCTTTACCCTCTTTTTTAAGAGCTGCAACCATTTTCTCTAAAGAACCAAATGCTGTTGTTAGATTTCTGGCAATTTCATCAGAAACAATAATATCTGAATTCCACATTCTTCCGAATAATTTTTCAAATCCATATCCAACAGACTCAAGATTTTCAAAACCAACAGTTCTGGCTGCACCCTTTAAACTATGAGCTGCACGCTTTATTTCTTCATAAGCATCATTTTTATCATCAGACTCACTTTTTTGCTGCAGTTCATTCAAACATTTTTTCATTGTATCAATATGCTCCTGGCTTTCCATAATAAATACTTCTAATAGTTCTTTATAAAACTCAGGATCTTGTACATTCATTGATAATCTCCCAGTTAATTTTCTTCACTATACTGTATATTTCTGCAACAACTCGGTTAATTGTTTACCGAATTGATATAATTCAGTTGTTGCTTTCTCAACTTGTTTAGTGGCATTAACATTCTGGCTGCTGGCATTTTTTATATTTTCCATAGCAGAAACCACCTGATCCATTCCAACAAGCTGTTCCTGACTGGAAACAGAAATCTGGGTGGTTGATTGAGACGCCTCTGTCACATTTTCAGTTAATTTTTGTATTGCTTCACCAGCCTTTTTTGATTGTTCCACACCAGCTTCTACGGCTTTATTTCCCTGTTCTGTCTGCATCACTGCTTCACTGGTGGCATTCTGAACATCATCCAGAATAGACCTTACTCTGGTTGTAGCAAGCTTCGATTTCTCAGCAAGCTTTCTCACTTCTTCTGCAACCACAGCAAATCCTTTACCATATTCACCAGCTTTTACAGCTTCAATAGAAGCATTTACTGCTAAAAGCCGGGACTGTTCTGCCACATCCTCGACTGTCAATATAATCTCACCGATATCCTGACCATGCTCACTTAATTTCATTATACTTTCAGCTAAACTGGCCATTTGATCTTCAATATGATGCATACCTTCAATAGTATCTGCTACTGACTGACTTCCCATTTGGGACACCTCTACAACTTTCTGAGCATTCTGAGTGACATCCTTTGCCTTCTGGTTTGAATCTTTCGCAGTTTGCCGTACTTCTTCCACAGTAGTACTGGTTTCGTTAGCTGCCGATGCTGTTTCAGTTGCTCCTGCAGCAATTTCACTTACAGAAGTTGAAATCTGACCTGATGCAGCTGCAAGTTTCTGCGCACCCTCTTTTATTTGCAGCATAAAATTTTTCAATGATTCAATCATATCTTTAAATGAAGTGAACATCTTACTGATTTCATCATCAGCAGATGAGGTTGGAACTTCTATGGACAGCTTGCCATCTCTTATTTGTTCAGAAATTCTGATTATATCTTTAATGGAATTTGAGATTGATTTAAAAACATATAACGAAACAATAATAAAAATAATAATAAAAGCAATAGTTATTGATAGCATTATTATCGTCATGCGGTTATTATTCATACGAAACATTTCTAAATTATGAGCAATATCCATGCTGGCTTCTTGGTTGAGCATAGAAAGCTGATTTGTTATTTGTTTAAAAAGTGATTCTTTCTCCTGAATTTCATCCAGTACCTGATCTCTTTCACCATCAAGAATGTGCCGGGTTGTCTCTTTTGTTTTGATGATATATTCCATAATCATATTATTCAGATTATCAATATTTTCAGAACTTATAACAGGATTGTCTTTTTCGAGTTTTATCATATCTGCAAACTGTTCTTTTTGTTGATTAAATACCTGTAATATTGATTCTTCTCCCTTTGAACAAGCATCATCTACTCTATGTGTAAAATTATTTAATTCATTATCTAAGTTATTATAGAATTCTTTTTCAGGAATATATCCAGTGGCCATTTTATTCAATAGAGTTGTATTTTTATTGGATAAAATAATGCCCAGAATAATAATAACAATTAAAGCAAAAATTGACAGACAGGGAACCAACAAAAATTTTTGATTAAATTTTAATTTTTTTAGCATAACTTTCTCCCTAGTTGTAAAAATTCATTCTACTTCTTCTTCAACAATAAAATTCGGATCTGTTAAAATCTTTTCTATATCCAGTATAACTAAATGATCAGGAGTTATACCTCTTAAATATTTACTTCTTTTATCTTTCATTGAGGTCAAATCTGTTTTGATATTATTTGTGGATATTTCATTTACACCAAGTATTCTATCTGCAAGAATTCCCATCTTCATTTTATTCTTCTTAACAATTAATACTCTGTTTAGATCAGTAAGTCCTTTATCCGGCAGATCAAAAAATTTTTTTATATCCACAATAGAAATTATTTCTCCCCGAAGATTAGTAATACCTTTAACAAAATTTGGAGTACAGGGTACAGGCGTAAAATCTTTCATAGAATACACTTCTTTAATATACGAAGACTCAACACCATATCTTTCATAAGAAAGCAAAAACTCAATTACTTCAACCATCGACTCATCTTTAGTCTCTTCTGTTTGCTCTTCTGCTAATAATTTCGCCCTGTATTTCAGGATTTCTTCCTCGCTCTTATTAAAAACATCATTAAATGTTTCATTCTTTAATCCATTATCAGCATTACTGTTTTTATTCTTTACCATATGATTCCTTTATTGTATTTATTACATATCTTCTTTTACGAAATTTACCAGTTCTTTCAATCTACCTGCAGTAATACCTTCACTTTCAGGTAATATATCTTCATTTTTGTATAAATTTAATAACGATAAAACATTCTCATAATATTTATTAGATTCTTTTATTTTACCTTCATGTCTGTTTATATTTCCTAACATATAATGTGAGATTACAAAATCCGGATCTAAATATACAGCCCTTTTTAAGGATTCTTTAGCTTTTGCAAATTTTCCTTTTTCATGTAATATAATACCATGAAAATAATGATAAATAGGATTTAATTGTTCTTTTTGTAATGAAAATTCACACCAGCGTAATGCTTTTTCAATATCACCAAGATTAGCAAAACTTTTAGAAATAAGCATCAATTCTTGTGCACTTCTTTTTTCTTCAGGAATTTTTTCTAAAAGTCCAATAGTAAGATTATATTCACCTTGATCATATAGTACTATTGCTTTCTCATACAGCGTTTTTTCTTCATCCTCCTCATCCTTCTTTCCATCCTCTTTTTCTTCAATATTATATTCAGACTGTCTTGATAATATTTTTTCTAAAGGATTTTCTTTTAATAAACTTTTTAACATATTTTCTTTATCATCAGTTGATAAAGTATCATCCTTTCCTATTGTCGCTGTATCGAAATCTATATCTTTCTTAATCTCTTGCTTTCTGAATTTATGTGGTACGAAAGTTGTTATATCACTATCATCAAAACCCAAGTTACTATCTTTTCTATATAATATAGCACCCGGAAATGTCACTGAAATGTAATCAGGAAATAAGATATGAGAAGTTTCACTCGCCCCTACTATCAGCCATCCGTCCTCATGTAAAGAATCATAAAATTTTTTTCCTATTGTCTTTGCTGTTCGAGAATTAAAATACATTAAAACATTACGACAAAAAATAAGATCCATATTGTGATACTGATCATTTGAAGTAGGATATCCACCATTTACAAGATTAAGATAGGAAAATTGAACCATTCTTTTAATAGACGGGATAATTTCATATAAATTATCACCCACCTTATTAAAATATTTATTCTTAAACCAATATGGTGTTCCCCGGAAAGACCAGGACCTGTAAACACCAACAGAGGCTTTTTGTAAAAAATCAGGATTTATATCAGTACCGTATATTCTTATTGACCAGTTTTCAAAATCAGGTATCAACCGAGTCAGTAAAATAGCAATTGTATATGGTTCTTCACCTGTACAGCATCCTGCACTCCATAGTTTTAAGCTTTTATCTTTTTTACTCTGCTTTTCAATTAGATCGGGAAGCACTTTTTTTTCTAAAGCATTAATTGTCTTTTGTTCACGTAAAAAATAAGTCTCTCCAATTGTTAGTTTTTTTGCTAATATTTCTATCTGATTCTTTTTAAGGGGAGATGATATCAGCCAATGAATACATGCTTCTACATCATCAAAACCAAAATCTGAGGAAGCTTCTCTTATTGACTTTAATAAATCAAGCCATTTTTCTTTTGGATAGTATAGGCCCATATGTTTATTGATAAAATCACTGAATTCAGCAAGTAATGAATTTGGTATCCTTTTACTCATGTATTTTTATTTCCTTTTCGTGGATTTTTTCCCTGAAGATTTTTTTGGTGCAGAGCTTTTACTTTTCTTAGTTTTTTTCTTACCGGTATTTTTTTTTGATTTCTTCTTTGTAGTTTTTTTCTTTGTTGACTTTTTCTTGGGCGTTTGTTTTTTGGAAGATGTTTTCGGGCTACTCACCTTATCTTTAGTATCCGGTGATGTTGATTCTGTATCCAACTTCTTTAAAAGAGAATAAATCTCATCTTTTTCTTCTAAGGATAACAATTTGCTTAAGTCATTTATATATATAATATCACCTTCCAGTTTCAATATTCCATCCACATGCGGAATACCCGGAAGCACATTTTTTTGATCAATAATCTTATCTGCAGATATCTCAATAATCTCATCAACATTATCGATGATCAATGCAATTGATAATGCTTTTACTTTCCCTATAATCATAAAATCATTAATGCCCACTTTTTTCTCCGGAAAACTAAATCTTTTACGAATATCAATAACCGGCATTATATTTCCCTGAACATTAATAACTCCTAGAACAATATCAGGGGCATTAGGGAGAGAGGTTACTTCCACAGATCTGGCAATTCTATCGATTTTAGCAACATCAAAAGCAAATTTATAATTGTTTAATTCAAACAGTAAAAAATATTTTTTATCATTTTCCAATTATCTATAACTCCAAATTTTTAAAACTTATAAAGTAATTGTTATTTATTTTCAAGTATCTCTTTTACAACCTTTATCACTTGATGCACATCAAAAGGTTTGGTTATATACACTTCTGCATTAACTTCTTCAGCTAATTCAATATCTTTTTCAGCATCCTTTGCAGTTAAGAAAATAATGGGTACATCCTGCAAAGGTTTGTAAAATTTAATTAATCGTGCAGCAGTAAGACCATCCATACGGGGCATAATAACATCTAAAATAATAAGATCAGGATGATTAGCTTTAGCTTCATCCACCCCTTTGAGGCCATCCTCTGCTATCAGAATATCAAAACCTTCCCTTTCTAAAAATTTTGATAAAAGCATTCTTATACCTGAATCATCATCAACTATGAGAATTTTTGCAGGCAATTATCTTCTCCTTTATTTAAAATACTTTCAAAATGAATAAAATTGATTTCAAAAATAAATCAATTCGCTATAAAAACTCTTATAACTATCTGAAATTATTTTTGCAAATCCTATGCCAAGAAATTGTCTTAAATAGAAAAATTTTCTATAGGTTATAATGGCTGATACATAATTAATTAAAATATCATAAAAGGTGTATCATTTATTGATACATTGCAAAATATTCAATGCGCTTCCTTTACCGTTTTCACCAACTTCTAAAACTGGCCCTACACACGAAGGACACCCTGACTTACAACCGCATGAAAGTATCAGTTCTTTGGCAGCAATTAATAAATCCTGATGAATTTTGAACAATTTTTTACTGTATCCCACTCCACCAGGAGTAAATTCATAAATATAAATAGTAGGCTTTTGAGAAAAAGGAGAGCGGAGCATGGGGATAGTTCTTAAATCTTTAGGATCTGTCATTACCCAGATAGGAGCAACATTCTCTAAAACATTAGATAAAGCTGTCAACCCCTGAGCTAAATGCGGTTCAGATAAGTTAAGTTCTTCCATTAAATCGTTTTCAAGTTCCCACCAGTAAGCAGTAGTATGCATTGACATTTCAGGAAGATGGATCTTACCTGATCCAACATTCTCATGAGTATTGAACTTTATCTTTTTATACAAAGTAGCAATTGTGGTTACACTTACTTCACCATGTGCCCTTTTCCCTCCATAGACTTCTCCAGATTCAAACTCATCAATAACTCTGATATTTGTTTTGGTTTGAGCATCTGTATAATAATCAACATTTACCTTTTTTACATACGCTTTTCTTCTATCCCAATCAAGCTTATCAACATGATATTGAATACTTTCATGTATATATATAGCTTCATCATGAACCAAAACCGGAGCACTGAAAAGATCTACCTCACCCACCACTCTCTCACCTGCTGTTTTGTCAATAATTACCACATTATCCGGTGCAGCGCTTCTTAAACTAATATCCTCAGCAGGATACGTTTCGCTTGTCCAATGATACTGTTCACCTGATTTGTGTAATACATTATGTTCTTCCAGATATTTAAGCAGTTCTTCAGTAGCATCTATTCCAAACTGTTCATTTTCTTTAAAGGGGAGTTCAAAAGCAGCACATTTAAGATGAGATAAAAGTATAATTAAATTATTAGAATCAATTATTCCCATTTCAGGAGAATTTTCAAAAAAATAATCCGGATGATTCATTATATACTGATCAAGAGGAGCACTTGTTGCAATTAAAACAGCACAGGAAAGTGCGGTACTTCTTCCAGCTCTTCCTGCCTGCTGCCAGGTTGACGCAATTGTACCCGGATATCCAGCCATTAAAGCAACAGAAAGCTTTCCGATATCAATACCCAGTTCCAGAGCATTAGTTGACACAACCGCCTGAATATCTCCTCTTCTTAACCCCTGTTCGATTTCCCGACGCTGGTTAGGAAGGTATCCGCCCCGGTAACCGCGAACCAATGAGGACGGTTTCTTTAATGATTTCATGACTTCCCGTAAATAGGTTAAAAGCACCTCCACTCTTAACCGGCTTCTGGCAAAAATAATAGTCTGTACACCAGCAGCAAGAAAACCCTTCGCAATATTTTTTACTTCTTTTACAGATGACTTTCTGATCCCCAGCTCTTTGTTGACTATAGGCGGATTATAAAATATAAAATGCTTTTCACCCCGGGGAGCGCCGTTATTATCTATCAGCTCAACTTCTTCTTCTGTAATATTCTCAAAAAGCTGTTTTGGATTTGCAATTGTTGCTGAACAGCCAACAAACTGCGGTTTGGATCCATAAAAATCACATATTCTTTTTAAGCGACGTATCAAATTTGCCATATGACTTCCAAAAACACCGCGGTATGAATGAACTTCATCAATAACAACATACTGAAGATTGTCAAAAAGATTAACCCATTTTGTATGGTGGGGCATAATACCCTGATGCAGCATATCAGGATTAGTGACCACAATATTTCCTACCCTTCGAATTGCTTTACGGGCTGATACTGGAGTATCTCCATCAAAAGTATAGGTTTTAATGTCAATCCCGAGTTCAGTGATCAAATCATGCAGTTCCGCAACCTGATCCTGAGATAAAGCTTTGGTAGGAAATAAATATAAAGCACGGTTTTGCGGATCCTTCATGATTGACTGTATTACGGGCAGATTATAACACAACGTTTTTCCTGATGCTGTGGGAGTTACCACTACATAGTTCTTACCATCAAATGCCTTATGTAAAGCTTCTGCCTGATGACTGTAAAGTTTTTGTATGCCACGTACTTTTAATGCCTGACATAGAGATGCATCCAATGATTGTGGAAAAGAGGAAAAAGAAGCTTCTTGGGCAGATAACACCTTCCAGGAAGTAACATTAGACATAAATTGTTTAGAATTCTTTAAAAAATCTATATTCTGTTCAATATTCATCACTGCCTTTTAAATGTTGAAACAAAAGTTGATTTTTTACATAAAATGTAATATAGTATAAATACATATTAATTTCAATTTTTTAAGGAGAAATCATATGAAAAAATATGCACAATTTCTATCTGCTTTATTATTGTTATCCCTCTATACCTGCTGTCTCTTTTCATCTGCCCAGGCCCAAGAAAAATACACCCTGGAATATAAATTTGAGACAAATGAAAAACTCACATACAAAACTGAAAAAACCGATAGTATTACCAGTTCGATGCCTAACGGTCAGGAGATGACCAGACAAATAAATTCATTTGACTTGAAAACACTGTCAATTAATGAAATTCAATCTGATGATCATTTTGTTGCTTCTGTCACTATAGACAGCACCTGGTCAGAATCAGAAGGTGATAGTGAAGGAGAAGCAAGTGGAAACCGAACCGGCGGCCGGAGAGGACAAAGATTTATGGAACAAGAAAATCAGCATCTGACTTTTGATAAATACGGAAAATCTACCTCAAATAAAGCTATATCCTCACCTCTTATTCTGCCGCTCCCTGAGAAACCTGTGTCAGTTAATGACCAGTGGACTTTTAATATAACCACTGAAAGAAAAGGCCGATTTCAGGGAGAAACAACTATATCCGGTAAATGTCTTCTCTATGATATTCAGCAAACTGATGGTGATAATGTTGCTGTTATAATTGTAAATGCAGATATTAAGGCTCAGGGAAAGTTTCAAATCAAAACTCCTGATCGTGAAATTTCCGGAACAAACAGAAGCTCCGGTACCAGAAGTTCTCTGGTATATTTTAATATTGACAAGGGAAGGATTAATGAAATTGTCACTGAAGAAGAAACTGAATCAACGACTGAAGGAACGGCATTTTCTACAAATATGCTCAGAACAGCAAAATACACCACAAAGTTGATTGATGAGTAAAAAAGAGGTTAAGTTAAGGTTAAGATAAGGTTAAGGTTAAGGTTAAGGTTAAGGTTAAGGTTAAGGTTAAGATTGAGGTTGAAGTTGAGATTTAAAATCCTCCAGAATCAAATACTATTAAAATTGTATCAATAGTCATTATTTTCATTCCCCCTTAATCCCTCTTTAGAAAAGGGGGATTTTATCCTCGCTAAAAATGACAAGAATTTCATTAAATCCCTTAATATCCCCACACCCACCGGGACTGTATCAAAAGTCCTTTGAATTATGTTTAAAATTTTGTATATTTAAATAATTCTAACTTAAATAAAAAGAGTATATTATCTATGAAAAAGTACAAA